>Ga0073936_10001411_pt1 | contig 37015 bp, 26 predicted proteins | sample AliMusrvi5mmetaG_FD_87041 | JGI IMG/M metagenome (GOLD analysis project Ga0073936, IMG submission 87041) | Freshwater lake bacterial and archeal communities from Alinen Mustajarvi, Finland, to study Microbial Dark Matter (Phase II) - Alinen... | ecosystem: Environmental > Aquatic > Freshwater >...
ACATATCATTGCTACCAGACCAACTCATCTGTTCAGGTATATATACATCACAATCAGTGACATATTCTATTTCAGGTAAAAACTGCTCATGAAAGAAAACATCAAATCTTGTTCTAAAAACTAAATCGTAATTTTCAGTTGAAATAGCATTATAACCATACCAAATCTCGTACCACATTTTAACCACAGTTAATGCAATAGGTAAATCATGAAAAGATTCAACGGCCTTATCGCTATCGATACTAGGCACTACAATACATTTGATATTTGGAATAATTTTCTTTATTCTATAAATCGTATCTGCATCCGCAAATTCTTCGCGCATTACAGCGTAATAAGTAGCATTGAACTCGCTAAGTAAAAATTGTAACGTCGGCAAGCATCTCTCATATTGACGTGGTACACCCGTAATTAAAACAGCTACTTCTTTCATTAAGAAATTAGACCTCATTTAAATAAAAATCGTAAGCTTTAGATATATCATTAAAATCAGTCAAAACGCCTGATTTTAAAACTGCTGCACGACTGCAATATTGCTCTACTGCCCTAACATCATGAGAAACTATGATATAAGAACAGTGTGATCGCTTTTCAAATAGCTCATACTGACAACGTTCTGTGAACCGTGAATCTCCTACAGCAATAATTTCATCTATAAGGTAACAATCAAAATCGACTACCAAAGACAATGCAAATGATAACCTTGCACGCATACCTGATGAATATCGCCTAATGGGTTCTTTTAAGTACACGCCTAACTCCGTAAACTGCTCGACAAACTCAATTTTTTCATCAAAGTTTATATTGTAAATACGGCATATAAAACGAAGATTATCCAATCCTGTTAAACTACTCTGAAAAGCTCCTCCAAAAGCTAAAGGCCAAGAAATTGCCATTTCTCTCTGTACTACACCGCTTGAGGGTTCCTCAGCACCACTAATCACTCGAAGCAATGTTGATTTCCCACAACCGTTACGACCGAGAATACCCACGCGCTCCCCCTTATTGACACAAAAATTTATATCATTAAGAATGACTCTCCTACCTCCACGTGTGGGATAATATTTTGAAACACGCTCAAGAGACATCATTCGTGCTCCACCCTCTGACCAACATAACCACAGAGAAACATGCCCGTTATCGTTAAAAACATATTACAACTAATTAACCAAACTATATCGTAATGCGTGTCTATTACATCTCCAAAATAACCAGATCGTATCAACTCATTCGCACTAATCATAGGCATCCAGAGCGCCAAGGATTGAACTTTTGAAGGTAACCAATCTACCAGAAACATGGCACCTGAGAGAGGAAACAACAAATAAGAAATTGGGTGCCAAATTCTATCAAATAATTCATTAATTTCAGTAGCTGGACCTAAATTTAAACCCAGAGCTGCTCCAAACCACCCCAGTAAAATCCAACCTAGCATCAATTTAAATAAGTCTTCCGGTGGAGGCATTATCTCTAAGCCAATAAAGATAACAATCATCAATACAAAGGCTGATGTTGCACCGGCCAACTCAAGTATGATGCGAGCAAAATAAATTTCTAAAACACCAACATTACGATGATACAAAAGACTTAAATTTGGCAATAAGGAATTAATACATCGACCAGCTGTTGTGCGCCATAACTGCACGCCAGAATATCCGGTCACTGCAAAAGCTGTTATTGATATATTTTGGCCATGTTCATGATTTTGAAAAGTGTAATGCCAAAAAACAGTGACTCCTAAAGTCAATAACATTGGCTCAATAAATAGCCATAAAAAACCAATATTATGTCGACCATATCGCGTTAAAATCTCGCGCATTACTAAGGCTTTAATAACCCTTAAATGTATATTTAAAGATTTACTCAAGTCAATTGAGTTACTCATAAAAATCACTAATCCTTATGTTCACGAATACCTGCAATAAATAAGCTTAAAATACCCCAACCAACCAACCCAAATATAAATACTACCAATGTTGATCTAATTCTCCTTGGCTCCATCGCCTTATCAGGCAAACTAGGCTGTGCAATGCGTTCCAAATACAATTGCTTTCTTTGCGCCTCATTTCTAGCAACCTCTAAAGAAGCCAAAGTACTCGCCAGTTGTTTATCAGCAAATTCTCTTTCTAAAGCCAGACGTTGATATTCTGCCGCTTTTTTAGCCAATGATTGATCCCCACCCACAACCTGTTTAGTTTGTATGGCTATTTCCTCTTCTAAGCTTCTGATTTGTAATTGTAAGGACGGAATCTGGGGGTTAAGCTTAGCAAACGTTTGCAATTGCATCAACTTTTCTTGTGCGGTGATCAATTCATTTTGCAATTTAATCACTTGTTCCAATTCAAGACTGGTTTGTTTCTCTGGATCCATAACCCCTTTTTGGTTACGATACAAAGACAGCTTTAATGCAGCTTCTTTAGCTTTTGTTTCTGCATTACGAACTTCTTCTGCGGCAAAGCTGATCATATCCGTTTTTGCGGTTTCGTTTAATTTATTAACCAGTGCTTCACTCAATTGGATGAGTTGTTCATTAATACGCACAGAATCTTCTGCTGTATAACTTTTTACTTTCAAGGTGGTAATAGAGGAGTCTGAATCCAGCTCTATTTCTACAAGCTTTTTATAGTAAAGATAGAAGTCTTCAAAACTCTTGTCCCAAAAGGCTAGCCCAGAAAACCGACTAAAAATATCCACTTTCGGATTAGAAAAGGCATCTTTAATATTTAGATGATCATTAAGCGACTTAAGGGCGTCCCGTGACAATATGTAATCTTGCACCGTGTAAGAATCATCCTGTGAACTGGAAAAACCAGTGCCTTTAAGCAATGAGGTAAACGGTGAGGAGCCTTGTTTATCGGGACTTCTTACCACAAAACGGGATTCTGATATATACACATCAGAGGCTATAAATCCAAAGTAGATAATGGCTATAAAGGTAGGTATTACAACGGTTGACACAAACAACCAATTGATGCTTTTAACAGGTTCTTTTTGTATAGGTATATTCACAGGTCGATTTATAGTTTCGAATAATTAAGTTTATACTGAGTACTTTTCTGCATTATATACAGTAGTAACCTTTATACCAAAGTTTAAAACTTTAACGCTAAATATTGGTATTGACAAGCGTTTTTCACAATGTCGGCATCTTCTCTATATTTATTAAGAAACAACTATGATTTACCCCTTTTACTGCGTCACGACACGTGGCAGTTAAGCACGACATTGAAAATAGTATGCGTACGACGCTTATTTAATTCAATGTGCCTTACAAACAAATACACAGTAAAAAATACTGATTTAAGGTTGATTTTGTGGAGCCTTATACACTCGGCAACCTCATAAACGCAAAAACGACCAAGGTTAACACGATTAAACTGGGCATAAAGGCCATTAAGGGTGGACTTAAGCTATAAATCAAACCAAGATGACCGACGATTTTATCGATGATATTAAAACTCATACTGATCACAATCCCGACCATCATTCTTTCGCCAACGCCGACACCCCGCTTAACACCGATAACAAAAGGAGCCGACAAAAGTAACATGATAAACGTAACCAATGGATTAACAATACGCCCCCAAAATGCCAATTCAAAGGCATGGGATTCTTGATGATTCTGCTTTAAAAAACTAATGTAAGCCGCCAAATCGTATAACGGTAGATTATTCGGGGTGACTGCAACAATTTTTAACAAATTAGGCGCAATAGTTGAGTTCCATAACTGACTTTCTATTGAACTTGCCTTCATCTGTTGAGTTGAAATATCAGACTGCTTAATATTATCCATACGCCATTGATGATCGCCTATAAAAACAGCTTGATCGGCCTGTTGTACCTGACGCAAATGTGAGCCATCGACTTCATAAATCCTTAAGTCTGCTAAATGACTGTCATCAATGACTTGGCGAACATTAACAAATAAGTTACCTTCACGTAACCACAAACCATATTTAGCATTAATATGAATTTGTTCATTTTGAGCCGAAAGTCTGAGTGTTTGCGCCATTCTTTGAGTAACAGGCGCGACAAACTCACCAATAAGCAATGAGACCATCACCAAAACACTGCCCGCGATCATCACTGCTCGAATAATACCAAACACAGACAACCCCGCCGCACGCATGGCAATCAGTTCACGATTGTTACCCATGGATCCCAGTATAAAAAGACTGCCTAATAATGCCGATGCGGGGACTAATTCATAAAAAACACTTGGAGAAGTCAGAGCAACATAAGAGATTATTTGTTTTAAGCCATACCCCGCACTGATATCTTTTAACTCATCACTAAACGTAAACAGGTTAAACAACGTTAGTAAGAATAGCAGCGCTACCAAAGAACCTTTTAAAACTTCTTTAGCAATATAAAGAGTTAATACTCGCACTTAAGACGCCTTTCCTGTGGCCTTCAATAATAACCATTGCCAGCCATACAGACGCCCTAATAACACGCCTCCGACGATTAACAACAACACATTAACACCTATACCACCTAACCAGGGTGGAATGGTTTGATTAATCACCCAGCCTTCACTCGCACGCAGCAGATTTCCATAGGTAAAATAGATTAAAAACCCTAAAAAAACATTGCCATACACGCCACCCCGAGGTGATATTTGTGCCAAGGGTACAGCAATAAAACCTAATAATAATAGACCTAAAGGAATTGAAAATCTGCGCTGTAATTCAGCAAGATAAACGCTATCTTTAGATACCCACAACAATTCAACATCAACTGATTGCCGGTGAATAATATTGGCAGTTGCTTTAGCTTCTACCCTAACGGCATACTCATCAAATTGTTCAATCACATAATTTAACGCCCCCGGCAGTCCTTTAACCTGTTCCCCCTGTTCAAAAATCAGATAGCGCCCATCAGACAAATCTCTAAACTGAGCGGATTCAGCATTAATAACCGCCATATCACCCTGCTGACTATTTTGTACAAATACGTTATGCATGTTTCCGTCGGCATCGATTTTTTCTACATAAAAAATCAGATCGCCTTGACTAAATTCAGTAAACTTTCCTTCTGCAATGCCTCTTTGATCAGCCGAGGCTTCACCTTGCTGCATTAAGTGATCGACTTGTGATTCAGCCCAGGGCGCGACATAAAGAGATAAGCCAACAGTCAATAGACTCAAGGGTAAAACCAATATACATAAGGCCCGATAAAGTGTTCCGGCACCCCCACCCGCTGAAGAAATCCCTGCCATTTCATGATCTCTGTACATTCGCCCCATCACCATTAACACGGCCATAAATAAAGCAACGGGTAAAAACTCCACTGTAGCAACAATCGTTTTTAAGCCTAAAATACTGAGCAATGTATCGTTAGACACTTGACCAGATATCGCATCATCAAGAATTCTAATAAATTTTCGACTGACAATAATAATAACGATCACTGCCAACACCGACAACACGGTCATGAATAAATCTTTTACAATCATTTTATCCAGAACAGTTATCAATTTACGTGGTCTTATTTTATAACCATTTGGCCAATCAGCTTCCAAGCGCCCCCCCCTTACCAGTATTAAGTCAATTGATTTTTTATAGATCGTTATCGCATCTTATATCTACTTAAAGATTTTATCACAACCCTAAAACGCAAAACTAACTCGTTCAGATACTTTCATTGATTGTTATTGAATGCTAATGCCTAGTCACGGTGCAAATAAACCGGCTACAGGTTCTTTTACACCAGTCACTGCCCTTAAAAACTCAGATTAAATATCAATAGCTTTCATTTATGATAAAAGAATCAGTCTATTAAAAATAATACGTATCTTGGTATAGTAATTGCATATTAATTATATGTTTATAAATACTATTGTCATAACCGAGGATTTTTATGAGTACAGCTTCATTGTCTACGTTGCCAAAAACCGGATTGGCGGGATTAAAAGAAAACTGGCGGAGTGATTTATTGTCAGGATTTTTAGTCTTTTTAATTGCGTTGCCTCTGTGTCTCGGCATATCAATGGCATCCGGTTTTCCCCCATCTGCCGGCATCATCACTGCTATTATTGGAGGCATTTTAGTTTCCCGTATTAACGGTTCATTTGTAACGATCAATGGCCCCGCAGCGGGTTTAATTGTAGTCGTCCTAGGCGCAGTTCAAGAGCTTGGCGAAGGCGATGCCATGGCGGGATACCGTTATGCCTTAGCGGCTATTGTCGTTGCGAGTGCGATACAAGTCTTAATGGGTGTATTTAAAGCCGGTCGCTTGAGTTCATTTTTTCCTGCCTCTGTTGTACATGGCATGTTAGCAGCCATTGGTATCATTATCATGGCTAAACAAATCCATGTCATGCTAGGAACAACGCCAGAAAAAGGCAGTAGTCTGTTTTCCACCATTGCTCAAATTCCACACAGTTTACTAAACCCTAATTATGAAATTGCAATTATTGGCTTCACCGGTTTAGCCATTTTAATTGTTTGGTCTTGCATAAAAAACCCCCTATTGAAGATGATTCCAGCGCCATTGGTTGTGGTTTTAGTGGGTATAGGTCTCGCTAAATATTTCGACTTAGACCATGAGCACATGTACTTATTTTTACCCGATGCTACAATTCTAACCCACCATGAACAAACAATTGGCCCCAAGTTTTTAGTGGCTATTTCTGATAACTTTATGTCCAGCTTTTATTTTCCTGATTTTTCAAAACTGCCAACCATTGAATTCTGGGAGGCCGTAATCAGTATCAGCCTTGTAGGTAGCTTAGAAAGCTTACTGAGTGCGATGGCCGTTGATAAACTGGATCCTTACAAGCGTCACTCCAATTTAGATCGTGATTTAACAGCTGTGGGCGTTGGTAATTTAGTATCTGGCTTAATCGGTGGCTTACCTATGATCGCTGAAATTGTCCGTAGTTCAGCTAACGTCAATAACGGCGCAAAAACCCAATGGGCCAATTTCTTCCACGGTACTTTTTTACTGTTGTTTGTTGTACTATTTCCTCGCCTTATCCACAGCATTCCCTTAGCTGCACTTGCCTCTCTATTGGTTTTTACTGGTTTTCGTTTGGCATCACCCGCGTCATTTGCTCATGTCATGGGTATTGGTAAAGAACAATTATTTATGTTTGTTCTAACAATTATCGGAGTATTGGCAACAGATCTATTAGTAGGTGTTGCTATTGGTATCATAGCCAAATTAATCATCCATGTTATTCGCGGTGTTAAATTAGGCAATCTGTTTAAAATTAGTTTTGTAATAGAACATAAAGACCCAAACACTATTATTGTCAGCGTCGATGGTGCGGCTGTTTTTTCAAATTTTCTGGCGCTCAAAACTGGTTTAGCCGGTGTAGAACAAGGTAAGGCAATCATATTTCAAATGAATAATGCTTATCTGATTGATCACACTGTTATGGAGTATTTCCATGACTTTCAGCATAATTATGAGGATAATGGTGGCTCAGTCACTTTTGTTGGATTGGATCAACTCGAAGCATTTTCAGAGCATCCTTTGGCTGTTCGTAGAATAAAAGCTTAACACGTATTATTTATCCACCTAAACAGGTATGCTCTTAATTTTATTAGATTTAATAACGCAATGAGGCAATCATGATTTTATTTTCAGCTTATCTTGCAGTACTATTAAGCTTTGCCTCAGGTTTGTTAGCTCTGATAGTTAATCAAAGGCACCTATTGCAGACCTTAAGCAATTATAGCTTTAACACATTGTTTAAAAACCAGTCTCAACATAAAGCCTGGGTTGATCAAAACCTTGAGCTAAAGCGTTTTCCTGCCTTTCTTAGGCAAGCCGTGTTTATTCTGCTGGGCTTATCAGGGTTATTTGCCGTTATTGCAGGACTGGCTGTCTTAATCAGTAAACAAGTAATTACGGATCAACTGCCCTTAGGTTTACCTTGGCTGCCCTGGCATATCCGTTTTGACTGTTTGTCTGGCTTCTTCTTTCTGATTATTGGAATTGGGGTTTTTGCAGTCAGTCTTTATGGTCCAGGTTATGTACGCACCTATAAAGAACACCAACATCCCTTTGCCAGTCTGGGCTTATTTACCGGTCTGTTTGTCGCTGGTATGTTATTAGTTCTGTTATCAGATGATGCTTTCATGTTCATGATTGCGTGGGAACTTATGTCAGTAGCCAGTTATTTTCTGGTTGCTTTTCAACATGAGAACTCCGCTAATCGCCGCGCCGCCTTCCTGTATTTATTAATGGCTGAAGTTGGTGCCTTAGCGATTATTCTGGCTTTTGGCGTATTAGCCAGTTTTTCTGATGGCTTCACTTTTAATGCCTTACGAGAATCCAAGTTATCTGTAACCTGGTCTAGCATTGCGTTCGTACTTGCTCTTCTAGGATTTGGCATGAAGGCCGGTATAGCTCCTATTCATGTCTGGTTACCTGAAGCACATCCCGTGGCTCCTTCACATATTTCAGCCTTAATGAGTGGCGTCATGCTCAAAGTGGCTATCTACGGCTTGATTCGTTTTTGCTTCGATTTACTCAGTGAAGTGCAATGGCAATGGGGGGTTGTACTAATGATACTGGGCACAGTCTCAGCACTAGCCGGTATTCTATATGCCATGATGCAACCTAACCTTAAACGGCTATTAGCTTACAGCTCTGTTGAAAATATTGGCATTATTTTTATGGTGCTGGGTTTAACCATGATTTTTATGGCAACCGGGCATCCTCAATTAGCCGCCTTAGGTTTACTGGCTGCCTTATTTCATGCCTTTAATCATGCGCTATTTAAAAACTTACTGTTTTTAGGCGCTGGTATTCTGCAACACCAAACCCATGAACTCAATATTGACATGATGGGCGGCTTAATTAAAAAAATGCCGCAAACCAGCTTATTGTTTTTAGTGGGCTGTATGAGTATTTCATCATTACCGTTATTTAACGGCTTTGTCTCCGAGTGGTTAGCTTTTCAGACAGCCTTACAAGTTGATGTACTGGATAACGGTGTCTTACGCAGTTTAATTCCTGTGGCCGCAGCTGCTCTGGCCTTAACAGCCGCCTTGGCTGCCGCGTGTTTTGTCAAAGTCTTTGGACTTATTTTCCTGGGTCAACCACGCTCTCAACATAGTGAAAAAGCCCATGAGGTACAAAATAAGTTCATGTTAGCAGGCCCGGCCTTACTGGCGGGCTTATGTTTTTTTATTGGCATATTTCCTAGCACAATTATCTATCTAATCAATAATACGTCTGGGCAACTACTTGGACAAACCTTACCGAATAACAATGCCCTAAGCTGGTTGTGGCTGGCACCTGTTTCTGCTCAACAAGCCTCCTATTCCCCCCCCTTAGTGCTTATCGCTGCGCTGATCGCAGCGGGTATTTGCTATGGTTATTTCCGTCGCAACCCTTTAACGACTGTCCGTAGAGCACCAACCTGGGATTGTGGCTTTGGCGGACTCACCCCTCGCATGCAATATACATCGAGTTCTTTTACCATGCCGTTCCGGCGGATTTTTGCAAAGGTATGGATAATTGATGAACAAATCAATAAAGAAATGAAAGGTGCCATGAATCAGGAAGTAGCCTCCGTACATTATCAACTTCAAATTCATGACCATAGTTGGCCGCACATTTACACCCCCATTGCTCAGGGAGTCAACGACCTGGCAAGACAGGTAGGCCGAATCCAGACCGGGAATATCCGAACTTACCTGGGTTATTCATTTGTGACACTCATTCTTTTATTATGGTTGATTAGCTGATGAATAACAGAACACAAATAACAGTACCTGCTTCAAAAATACTGAATCCTTATTATCTGGCCTACCCAAAGTTTATCAAAATCACTCTAACTGTGGGAGACATAAAATGAACTGGTTAATCGCCATTTTACAAGGTGCGTTATTTATCATCCTCGCGCCCTTGCTAGCAGGTTGGCTCAAATACTGTAAATGTCGGTTACAAAACCGTAAAGCCCCGTCATTGCTGCAACCTTATCGAGATTTGCTTAAGTTATCAAATAAGCAGCCGGTGGTCTCAGAACAGGCATCCTGGCTGTTTATAACAGCGCCTTACCTCATTTTCTCTGCCACCGCGCTGGCAGCCACAGTTGTTCCGTTGGTCGTTGTTGATCTACCCACCTCAGCCAGTGCGGATGTGATTGTGATGGTGGGTTTCTTTGCCTTTGCCCGTTTTTTTCTGACCTTAGCCGGACTAGATATTGGCACCGCATTTGGTGGTATGGGTTCTTCTAGAGAAATGACCATCTCCTCATTAGCAGAACCCGCGATGTTGATGGCTATTTTTACGCTAACCATGACCGCTTCAACGACTAATCTGTCAGGTGCTATTGCCCATGTGCTAGATGAAGGTCTGGTTCTGCGCCCCTCGTTTGTATTTGCCTTATTTGCGCTCATCTTAGTTGCCATTGCTGAAACAGGACGTATCCCTATCGATAATCCTGCCACGCATCTAGAATTAACCATGATCCATGAGGCTATGATTTTAGAGTACAGTGGTCGATATTTAGCGCTTATCGAATGGGCAAGCCAGCTTAAACTCATGTTATATGGGGTATTAATCGCTAATATCTTTTTCCCCTGGGGCATTGCAGAAACCTTTGCACTTAAAGACCTTGGCTATGGTTTGCTCGCAATTTTAGGAAAGCTGGCGTTACTCGCTATATTTCTCGCCGTTGCAGAAACACTGGTTGCAAAAATGCGTTTATTTCGAGTACAGGAGTATCTAAGCTTTGCCTATCTATTAGGCTTATTAGGTATGTTGAGTCACATCATTTTAGAGGCCTCTCGTTAATGAATATTGGACAAACCGACTTTTACACACAGGCGATTTTATCGTTGGCAGCATTAGTAGGACTGACATCATTCCTTATGCTAGGTCAAAGCCGATTGTTAAGATTAATCTTTGTATTTGCTTTACAAGGTTTTTTATTAACCTTAACCACTTCATTAGCCGCTTATAGTTTGAATAACCCCCATCTGTATATTTCAGCCGCACTCACCTTATTACTAAAAGTCATTTTTATACCCTGGATGTTAAGGCGGGAAGTGTTACAGATGAACATACATCGAGACGTTCAGACCTTAAAAAATAAAACCATGGTCATGCTCGGAGGCGCCAGTTTGATGGTCTTCAGTTATTACGTATTGCACCCGATCGTACAAACCACAACCCCTGCCATGTTAAATGCATTAGCCGTCAGCCTGTCCGTGGTCTTATTAGGCATGTTATTAATGATATCCCATAGGCAGGCGGTAGCGCATGTCGTCGGTTTTATGTCTATAGAAAATGGCTTGTTTTTTGCCGCTATCGTTGCCACTAAAGGTATGCCAATGGTTGTTGAATTGGGTATTGCTTTTGATGTACTGGTTGCGGCTGTCCTGTTTGGTATCTTTTTCTTGCACATAAGAAGCAGTATCGACTCCTTAGATGTCGATTTACTCAATCGTTTAAATGAGGTTGACAAATGATTGCTGCTTATTTCGTGCTATTAATCCCCTTCGCAGGGATCATTTTTTTTGCTATAGCAGATTCCAAATCCGATATGGGCAAAATCAATGTCTATTTCAACGCGGTCTGTTTACTGGCAACACTGTGGCTCGCTGTTAATGTCTTTAATCACGGTACTATTTTATCGACTAATAAAGCGTATATAGTTGACCCTTTTAATGTCTATTTAATTGTTCTTACCGCTTTTGTCGGACTCACCACCTCTATATTTTCTGCACCCTATATGGCGCATGAAAACGAAATAGGTAAATTAACAGCAGGACGTTTAAAGCTTTATTACACTATGTATCAAGGCTTTATGTTGGCAATGTACCTCGTGTTAACCACCAACAATCTAGGAATCATGTGGGTTGCTATGGAGGGTGCAACCCTGGCGACTGTATTATTAGTCAGTTTATATCGTACCCCTGAATCGATTGAAGCCGCCTGGAAATATTTTATTCTTTGTGGTGTCGGTATCGCACAAGCCTTGTTCGGTACTATTCTGCTGTATTACGCAGCGATGCAAATCGGGGATGGTAGCAATGCTTTACTGTGGTCGGTTCTTTATGAAAATGCCCAAAAATTAAACCCTGAAATACTCGAAATTGCTTTTGTGTTTATGCTGATTGGCTATGGCACAAAAATCGGTCTGGTTCCCCTGCACAACTGGTTACCTGATGCCCATTCAGAAGGTCCAACACCCATGTCGGCGGTATTATCGGGCCTTTTGTTAAATGACGCTTTATATGCTGTGGTAAGAAATAAAATGCTAGTTGATGGCACCACTCACAGCAACATTGCCGGCTATTTAATGATGGGCTTTGGCTTACTGTCATTCCTGGTCGGAGCCTTATTTCTACATCGACAAAAAGACATTAAACGCCTATTCAGTTACTCTTCAATTGAACACATGGGCATGATGACGTTTGCTTTTGGCATCGGTGGCTCGCTTGCAACCTACGCAGCATTACTGCACATGACGGTTCATTCTTTAACAAAATCGGCTATTTTTGTGACGGTGGGACATACCGCACAAATTGCAGGCACCCAACGCATTGAAAAAATCCGTGGACTTATAAGAACTCAACCCCAAGTTGGCTGGGGCTTGTTAATAGGTACGCTTGCCATTGCCGGCTTCCCACCCTTTGGCGTATTTACCAGTGAATTCCTGGTACTGCTTGCAACTATGCATAGTTATCCGTGGTTAGCTCCTTTAGTATTGTTAGGTATCGGCATTGCTTTCGCAGGCCTCTTCAGACATATCCAACCCATTGTTTATGGAGAAAAGCCAGAAGGACAATTACCTGTTAAAGCCAACCTGTGGCCAGTCATCATTCATTTAGGCCTGGTATTATGGTTAGGTCTTTCAATACCTGGATTTCTAGCTCACTGGTTTTCTCAGGCGACCGTGTTAATTTCAGGGAGTACGCCTTTATGAGTTCTTCAAATTGGACACTGGCCTTTTTAAGTCAGTTAAATAACACTAGTATATCTATTGTTACCTCGCTTATAAATCAAAAAAGTAGCAGTGAACAATGGCAAATCAACAGCTCACATTGGCACGAATTTAGTCAACTAGCTATCGAACAGCAGTTACGTTGGGTTTCTGGTTGGGCTGAACACATAGATACTCAGTTTATAGTGAATGCCTGCTTTGAAAAAGCCGGTATTTATATCGTCTTACGTACTCAAATTAATACCGATAACCCCGAACTACCTTCACAAGCCAGTGTCTATCCAGCCGCTAATCGCAGTGAACGGCATACTCAGGATATGTTTGGTATTCGCTTTATTGGACACCCCGATAACCGCCGCTGGACGCGCCATCAGGCTTGGGGCAAACACAGCTATCCTTTACGTAAAGACTTTTCCGTAGACGGTGAACCAGAAGCCATTACGCCTGCCGATAAAGACTACCCCTTCATTAAAGCCCAAGGAGCTGGGGTTTATGAAATTCCTGTCGGCCCTGTTCATGCTGGCATTATCGAACCCGGTCATTTTCGCTTTTTAGCAGTCGGTGAATTGATCTTAAATTTAGAAGAGCGCTTAGGCTATGTCCATAAAGGCATTGAAAAAATTGCTGAAGGTCGTTCACCCGAGTCTTTAGCCCGTTTAGCTGGCCGAATTTCGGGGGATACAACCGTCGGACACACGTGGGCAGCCTGCATGGCTATGGAACAGGCCGCCAATATCGAGATCCCAATACGAGCCGCAGTAATCCGTGGCGTTTTAGCAGAACGCGAACGAATAGCCAATCATCTAGGTGATATGGGAGCCATATGTAACGACGTTGCCTTTGTCTTTGCGCAAATGCAATTTACCCGTTTACGTGAAAATTGGTTACGCTCGAACGTGCTGGTCTTTGGCCATCGCCTATTAATGGACATTATTGTGCCTGGTGGTGTCAAAAGTGACCTGTCAGCGGCTTCAATAGCTTTAACTAAAAAAGATATTACCCAGTTAAAAGTAGAGCTTAATGAAATTATGCCCATCATAGACCTTAATTCATCTCTTGAAGATCGACTTTACACGGCAGGGTATTTATCCCCTGAGATAGCTGCGGCTTTTGGTACCTTAGGCTATGTCGGTCGGGCAAGTGACCAGGATTATGATGTTCGCCGTGATGCTGCTTATCCTCCTTATGACCAAGTAGAATTTAAAGTTGCATTAGAAAATCAAGGTGATATTGCATCAAGATTCTGGGTGCGTTACAAGGAAATCCTATCATCTTTAAAACTGATGAATCAATTGTTATCCCAGCTAAGCGATGGCGAGATCTTGACTGCATGGCAACCGCCCCAACAGGACGCTGAAGGCTTAGGCATTGTTGAGGGCTGGCGGGGTGAGATTACCAGCTTTGTGCGTTTCGACGCAGAAAATAAGATAAGCCGTTTTTACCCAAGAGACCCCAGTATTATCAACTGGCCAGCTTTGGAAAAACTAACCCTTAATAACATTGTGCCAGATTTCCCCGTCTGTAATAAATCTTTAAATGGCTCTTACTCAGGCAATGATTTATAGGATTCTGACATGCTAAAACTTTTACTTAAAACCCTAAAAACCGGCATTGCTACTGAACGTTGTAAAGTACCTAAAAACAATGAGCTGGAAGCCTTAGGTATAGAAATTAAACGCCACATCGATAAAAAGTTTTCTGGCAGCATCGCCATCAGACAAGTGGATGCAGGCTCATGCAATGGCTGTGAACTGGAAATACATGCCCTCAACAATCCTTATTATGATATTGAGCGTTTTGGTATTCACTTTGTGGCCTCACCTCGACATGCCGATGTTTTATTAGTCACTGGCCCGGTATCCCGGCACATGCAAACGGCTTTATTACGTACTTATGAATCAACACCCGATCCCAAATGGGTTGTTGCCGTCGGCGATTGCGCCACTTGTGGTGGAGAATTTGGGGTTTCTTACGCTAGTTGCGGAGCTGTTTCAAACGTCATTCCGGTTGACATGACCATTGCGGGTTGCCCGCCAACCCCAATAGCGTTAATGAAAGGATTGCTTGGATTGATTAACTTGCCAAAAGGAAACGTTTAAAGTAAAACTGTTAGCCTAAACTTTTTGTTGTAAGCGGACATCAATTAATGGCTAACCATCAACACTCTCATTGTGAACATCACCACCCGACCCATCATCAGCAAGGACGCACTTTTGGCATCGCCATTTTTCTAAACCTTAGCTATGTCGTCGTTGAATTTTGCTATGGTTTGATAACCAATTCAACTGCACTCATTGCCGATGCGGGCCACAATATCTCGGATGTTTTAGGTTTACTGTTATCTTGGGGCGCAATTGTTTTAGCACGTAAGAAGCCTAGCCAACGCTATACTTACGGCTTACGCAGCACCTCTATTCTGGCAGCACTCGCCAACAGTATGTTATTACTGGTTGCTTGTGGAGCCATTGCCTGGGAAGCGGCACACCGCTTTGCAGCGCCTCCTGAAATAGCCGGATTAACCGTATCAATCATTGCTGGCATAGGTATTTTTATCAATGGACTGTCTGCACTGTTATTAATGAAAGGGAGTGAAAGTGATTTAAATCTGCGCAGCGCTTATTTGCACATGGCAGCTGATACCGCAGTATCAGCCTCTGTTGTTCTCGCTGGATTTGCCATGCTATACGGCAACTGGTATTGGTTAGATCCATTAATGAGCTTGCTTATCGTAACCGTGATTGTCATTGGCACTTGGAGCTTATTACGTGAAGCCTTAAAACTCGCCTTAAGTGCAGTCCCCACACACATTAATTTTTCTGAAATTAATACCTATTTAAGTCAATTAACGGGAGTCACTGAAGTTCATGACTTACATATCTGGGGTTTAAGCACCACAGAAAATGCGCTTACGGCTCATCTGGTCATCCCCAGTGGTCACCCAGGTGATCGATTTCTTGATGAGATTGTCTCAACCTTAAAAGACCATTACGCCGTTCATCACAGCACCTTACAAATTGAATTGGAGTCAACAAACCACGCTTGTGCATTGACTCAGAGCCACCCTAGAGCACATTCCCACCATCACCACCATTAGTATTTAAACTCATGTCACGCTATGGCAATACCTTAAGTCAAATTCCAAAGAGTATTTGGGTATTAGGCTTCGTTAGTTTATTAATGGATATCTCTTCCGAGATGATTCATAGTTTACTGCCCTTATTTATGGTGACCACTTTGGGCACCTTACGGGGCACCGCTTATGGCTTGGATAATTGCCGCGCTGGACATTTTGTGTAGAATGAGTTCTATTATGCGCATGGATGGCTTTGGCGTATTGAACTGTTATCGTCGTGAACTACGTCTTCCCACACTGAATACTTCCTGACTACTTTTTAATCAAATCAAAACTGTCCGAAGGATTGTTAACAGACAGACGTAATTTACCCACACCTATGATATCGAATTTTTTTCGTAATTTGGCTCTCGCCATTACCCTTTTTGCAGGTGGTTGGCTAGGCATGGAAATGGCTGTACCACCGGGTTATGCGAGTCCGTTGTGGCCTCCAGCCGGCATTGCACTAACAGCCTTATTGATCTGGGGTCGTCGATTGTGGCCTGGAGTGTTGAGTGGCGCCATCGCTAATCAAGTATTGGCAATTAATGAGTATACCGAGCATATAACTGCTGTCATGCTCTGCTCCTCTTTTCTGATTGCCTGTGCAAGTACTTTACAGGCTATGACTGCAACCTGGCTACTCTCAAAATGGTTACAGCCCGGTTTGCCAAAATTAGACACGCCTTCCTCAATATTTATTTTTTTTATAGTGGCTGGCCCATTGGCTTGTTTAATTGCATCGACTATCGGCATCAGCTCTTTGCTATCGTTTGATTTGATCCCGTTAAACTCGGCACTTTTATCCTGGAGAAATTGGTGGATCGGTGACAGCCTGGGCGTTTTAATTATTACCCCGCTTTCTTTTTGTCTGTTTGGCAAGCCTAGCGAATTGTGGCGACCACGACGCCTTACCGTTGCCTTGCCACTTTTTGGCGCATTATTAGCGTTGGTTGGTATTTTTACAACCGTGTTTCAGATCGAACAGTCACGGGTACAAATGGTATTTGATAAAGAGGCCGACAGCCTTGGAATGCATTTCGTCGATTATGCAAACAAAATAATCGATAATGCCTTCGTTCTTCAGGACTTTTACAAAGTGTCTAGCGTGGTACAAAGAGACAAGTTCGCAACATTTTCTCAAAGTCTTTTAGTAAGACATCCCGAAATCCAAGCGCTGGAATGGCTGCCTCGTGTCCCTTATGACACATTGAGCGCTTTTGAAAAAAGGGTGCAAACTGAAGGTTACGCCAACTTCAGGGTAACCGAAAAGAATGAAGAAGGCAATTTGGTACCCGTACAAAAGCGTGAAGAGTATTTTCCAATTTTATTTGTTGAACCCATGGTGGGTAATGAAAAAGTATTTGGATATGATTCAAACACTAGTCCTCTCAGTCGCCAGTCGAAGCAATTGGCACGTGAAAATCATCGACCCAGTGTATCGCAACGTCTAATGCTTATGCAGCGTAATGATCTTGAACCCGCTGTTTTGATCTCCATTCCAATATTTAGAGAGCCTACTGACGCCAACCAACCCGACTTGTCCGGCTTTGTTTCTGAGATCATACTCCCAGCCCGCATGGCTGAAATTGCTTTTATTCCGAGTGAAATCAGTTATCTTGGCATTAATATCACAGACATAAATTCCGCTCAAAATCAAGGCGTACTTTATTCAAAACCTGCTAAAAGCCAGTTAGGGAAAAATTATCGACTCAAATCCTGGCAGTACGATTTCACATTCATGGACAGGGTTTGGCGGATACTGATCACACCTGACAGCAGCTTCATCATCGTGCATGGCTCGACACTGCCTTGGGTTACTTTAATCGGTGGCTTGTTTTTTACCAGTTTGCTGAGTTTTTTACTGCTGACAATCAGCGGAAGAACAGCACAAATTGAGGCACTGGTAGACCATAGAACACAAGAATTAGCCAAAATTAATGCCGAACTTGAAGTTTCTGAAAAAATAGCAAGAGCATCAGAATCAAAGTTGCGTACCTTGATCGACTCCCAACCTGAATGTATCAAAATCCTGGCACGGGATGGAACTTTACTGGAAATGAATCATGCTGGACTGGCAATAATAGAAGCCGATAGCCTGGAACAGGTTAAAGGTCATACAATCTCATACATAGCTCTACCTCAATACCGAGAAGCTTTCGACAATCTAACGGAACGGGTCTTTTCCGGGGAATCGGGAACACTGGAGTTTGAAATCATTGGACTTAAAGGCACCCACCGATGGCTGGATACCCACGCCGTACCACTACGAAATAACGAAGGAGACATCATCTCACTGCTTGGCCTGACACGCGACATTACCACTCGCAAACAGTCGGAAGAACGTCTGAAATTAGCGGCAAGGGTTTTTAGCGAAACGCATGAAGGCATTTTAATTACTGATCCGCAGGGCATCTTTATTGATGTTAACCCAACTTTTTGTGAAATTACCGGTTATAGCCACGAAGAAATCATCGGAAAAAACACCAGCATCTTGAAATCGGATCAACACACCCGTGCATTTTATCGCGAATTATGGAATACCCTTATTCAAGTTAAACATTGGCAGGGCGAAATCTGGAATCGAAAAAAAAATGGCGATTTGTATGCTGAACTATTAACCATTTCAGCACTCTATGACGACCATGGCATAGTCCTTAATTACGTAGGACTATTTTCTGATATTACTCAAAGCAAGTTGCACATGCAGATGCTTGAGTCACTGGCACATAACGATCCGTTAACCCAGTTGCCGAATCGGGTTACCTTTGCTGACCGGCTTATGCAAAGTATTGCTCGCAGTAAGCGAAATAAATCACTATTGGCGATCTGTTTTCTGGATTTGGATGGCTTTAAACCGGTTAATGATCAATTCGGACATGATGTCGGCGATCAGGTGTTGATAGAAGTTGCCTCCCGCATCAAAAATAGCATCCGTGAACAAGATACTATTTCCCGTCATGGTGGCGATGAATTCGCCTTGTTACTGGACGATCTGGCTTCGAAAGAGGAGTGTGAACAGACGCTTCGCCGGATACAACAAGCTATCACTGAACCTTATCTGATTAACGGCGAAAAAATCAGCATCGGTGCAAGCATCGGCCTGACTCTCTATCCACAGGATGATGCGGATGCGGACACGCTATTACGCCATGCTGATCATGCCATGTATCAGGCCAAAGTAGAGGGGAAAAATCGCTATTATTTTTTTGATGCCAATCAGGACTTGCAGATAATCTATCATCACAAACAATTGCATGAAATAGATCAGGCTTTCCGGGCTGACCAGTTTTGCCTGTATTATCAACCCAAGGTGAATACAAAAACGGGACAGGTTTTTGGTGTTGAAGCCTTGATTCGTTGGCAGCATCCAGAAAAAGGCGTTATTTCCCCCTTGGATTTCTTACCGATTATTGCTTCAAGCGAACTGGAGATTCGTATTGGTAACTGGGTGATTGAACAGGCCTGGCAACAACTGGTTTCCTGGTATCATCAAGGGATTCAACTTCAAATCAGCGTTAATATATCCTCTTATCATCTGTTGTGGCCAGATTTTTTCAAGCACCTTGAGACTGTTTTGATGAGTGAGCCACTGATTGAGGCCAGCCTTCTGCAACTGGAAATTCTGGAAAGTACTGCACTAGACGATTTAAATAACATTAGCCACATCGTCAAGACCACCCGTGATCTCCTGGGTATTAGTATTGCTCTTGACGATTTCGGAACGGGCTACTCCTCACTGACCCACTTACGTCATTTGTATGTCGATACCATTAAAATCGATCAGAATTTTGTACGGGGCATGCTGGACGATCCCGATGATTACGCAATTGTTGAAAGTGTTATCAGCTTAAGTCACACCTTCCACCGTAAGGTCGTTGCGGAAGGTGTAGAAAGCGAGCAACAAGGCATTGTGTTGTTGTTAATGGGATGTTATGACCTGCAAGGCTATTCAATAGCGAAGCCGATGCCCGCGTCGGAACTTAATGATTGGGTAATGAATTATCGGTTATTTGATCAGTGGCGCTTTTATGCCAATGCCGACTTGACTCAGGCGCAAGCCATGATTGCGATACGTCATATCGACAACCAACAATGGCTCTTGTCCATCAAAAACTGCCTTTTTTATCCAGAAAGCGACACCCCCCCCAACTGGCCAATCATGGAACCAGGCAAATCCCACCTTGGTCGCTGGCTTAAGCAGGCCAGACATAACCGCCAATACAATGAAAGCTGGCTTGAACAGGTCGAGTACTTTCACCAGGAAAGACACCATTCGGCCAATATTATCATGCGGCAGTTTAATGAGGGTCAAATAGCTGCTGCGCAGCTTGGATTTACGCTGCTTGAGGCTATTGTGCAGCAACTGGATGAACTCTTTGTCCAGATATGATTCATTTAATATTCATCACATACGACTACACACATGACTACAATTGGTGATGCTTGCCCGTATTCATCTGCTTGATTTATGTATAATAGTCAAAATAAATACAAACGTAATGCTTACCTATAATGACTCCATAAAAATCTATGACCGATAAAACAAACAGACATAGCTCCAGATATAGCGACAAAAGACCATCAAAAAAAGTAACGTCAACTTGGTTCAAAGATTTGTTACTGATATCGTTCGTTGTCAGTTTATTTATTTTTGTCAGTTATATGGGGTATCTCGATTTTAAAGTTCGTCAACAATTTGAAGGTAAGCGCTGGGCAATTCCTGCCAGAGTTTACGCTAACCCCGTTGAACTCTATGCCGGCATACCTCTACCGCCTGAAAAACTGGAAGCACTATTAAAAATGCTTAATTACAGGTATGACAGATCACTTGAGGCTGAAGGCAGCTATTTTAAAATCGACTCACAAATTTATATAAAAACCCGCGCCTTCGCTTTTTGGGATCAACAACAAGTTAGCACACACCTCAAAGTCAATTTTACTGAGTCGACTATAGATCAAATTACGGATGTATCAAATTCTCAAGATATCGCCATCATCCGTTTAGACCCCGTACAAATTGGCAGCTTATACCCTAAAATAAAAGAAGACAGAATTCTAATCAAATTAGAAGAAGCGCCACCTGCCTTAACCAACGGTATCTTCGCCTCAGAAGATAGAGATTTTTATAATCATTTTGGTATTTCACTCCGTGGCATAGCCAGAGCCTTTATGAATAATGTCATTTCAGGGAATATGGCACAAGGGGGCAGTACCATTACCCAGCAGTTAGTTAAAAACTTTTATTTGACTAAAGAACGCCGCTTATCAAGGAAAGTAAAAGAAGCTTTAATGGCCTTTATTTTAGAATATCATTATTCTAAAAATGAAATTTTGGAAGCTTATCTGAATGAAATCTATTTGGGTCAAAATGGTCCCAATGCGGTTCATGGTTTTGGTCTGGCCAGTGAATTCTATTTTGGAAATACCTTAAAAGAACTCCAGCTTGAACAGATTGCCTCTCTGGTTGCATTAGTACGTGGCCCCTCTGAATACGACCCACGACGTTTTCCCGATAGAGCGCTACAACGACGCAATCTGATACTTGAGGAAATGGCAACTGAAGGTTACATAACAAAGGACGAAGCCTCCGAAGCAATTGCTAAACCGTTGAATATCATCCCTCGCATGCAACATGCATCAAATCGATATCCTGGATTCCTTGATCTGGTTAAACGACAATTGAGACAAGATTATCGCGAAGAAGACCTTACCTCGGAAGGCTTAAAAATTTTCACTACGCTTGATACTCAAGTCCAGGATATTACAGAAAATACCGTTACCAAGAAATTAGCCCAGTTAGAAAAAACACCCCATGCAGACGCTCTGGAAGCGGCTATCATTGTAACAAGAAGAGATAGTGGTGAAGTGGTTGCATTAACCAGTGGTCGTGAAAATCTGGACGGCGGATTTAATCGCGCCTTAGATGCAGTGCGTCCGATTGGCTCTTTAGTTAAACCTGCCGTCTATTTAACCGCTTTGGGATATCCGGATAAATATACGATAACGACACGTGTACTTGATGCAACTATCGTTGTTAAAGGTGGTAATGGCATAAACTGGATTCCTAAAAACTACGATCATAGGCAGCATGGCAGTGTTCCCTTATATACAGCTTTGGCAAAATCTTACAATTTAGCGACGGTTAGAGTCGGTATGGATGTCGGCTTAGCCAATGTTGTCGATACCATAAAAAAAATGGGTGTAACAAGGCCATTAGATCAATTCCCCTCTTTATTACTGGGCGCAGCGTCACTAACGCCTATTGAAGTCACTCAAATGTATCAAACCTTGGCGGGAGATGGTTTTTCTACACCCATTAAAAGTATTAGAGCCGTCATTGACTCCGATAATAAACAATTACAAAGTTATCCTTTTACTGTTAAACAGGCCATCGACCCATCTGCTACTTACATCGTGAATACCATGTTACAAGGTGTTATGCATGAAGGTACAGGACGCACGGCTTACTCAGAGTTTCCTGAAGACTATGGTTTAGTAGGAAAAACAGGTACCACTAATGATGCAAAAGATAGCTGGTTTGCTGGCTATACCGGTGATTATCTGTCAGTAGTCTGGCTAGGACGCGACGACAACAAACCTATTGGACTAACGGGTTCTACAGGGGCGCTGCCTGTTTGGACAACCTTAATGAAACAAATTTCAACGCAACCGGTTACACTAATCCCACCTGATAATATTATCTTAGCAGCGCGAGGTTGTGGGGGAGGCAAACAGTACCCCTATATATCAGGTTCTGAGCCAAGAGCCCACAGATCATGTGGTCATGAAGCTGTAGAGCCGGTTGAAGCCGTTGAACCAGAAGACACCACACCGACTGATGTTTTTGAAAGCGATCCTGAACAAAATACCGGGATTCCTGAAGAAAATACGAGTGTTCCCGAAGAAAATAAAACTAATACCCAATAAATCATAGAAATGACAATGCGTTCAATTAATTTTTTACGCCTAACGTTGTTAGGCACCTTACTTTTCATTAACACACCTGGTTTTGCTGAAAACGAACCCGTAAAAAAATTGCAGACCTTTTTACAGACATCAAAATCATTAACAGCTGATTTCAAACAAGTATTAATTAATGAAGCCGGCACCCCTTATCAAACCAGTTACGGCGTTTTTTATCTTCAGCGCCCCGGGAAATTTCGCTGGGACTACTTAAAACCCTTTCAGCAACAAATCGTATCAACATCTGGAAAAGTCTGGTTTTATGATACGGATTTAGAGCAGGTGACTATTAAAAACCTGGATGAATCGGTAGGCTCTACCCCGGCATTACTGCTCAGTGGTAACATCTCTCTGGAAGATAATTTTACTATGAAAGATCAAGGGGAAGATGGCGATATGCAATGGATAAAGTTGCTCCCCAAAAATCAGGAAAGCAGTTTTAAATATATCGTCATTGGGTTAAATAAAGGTAACTTGAGTGGCATGGAATTAAGTGATAACTTTGGTCAGTTAACCCGTATTTATTTTTCCAACCTAGTGTTAAATTCGCCTATAAAACCCACTGTGTTTGAGTTCCAAATACCCAAGGGGGCTGATGTATTTTCTAATTAAAGTCAACTTTCAGCCCGTTGTGTGTAGCTAACTCATCTATAGCGAATGGACATTATATTTAAAGAATACTGCAAAGTTATTTGGCAAAAGAAAGGCTATTTTTTATTGGCTTTACTCGCTTTAGGCAGTTCAATTACCTTGGATTTATCAGCTCCTGTCTATTATAAAAACATTGCTAATGGCTTGGCTTTACCTTATTCCGAAGCCACACTGACTCTGTTACTGGACAATTTAAAAACCCTCACAGGTATCTATGGCGGCATCTGGATATCCTGGCGCTTGCTTGAAGTAGCCATCATACCTTTAGACGGTGGTGGTATTAATCTGCTAGAAAAACGCTGTTTTGAAGTCCTTAAGAAACAGAAGTATGGGTTCTTTGAAGATCGCTTTTCTGGCAGCCTCATCAAACAAGCCAATCGCTTTTCTCGCTCTTTTGAGACTATTATGGACTGGTTCCTGTTCCAGTTTTACATGAATATTCTAGCGGTCTCTATTTCCTTCGCTTTGTTTTATCAACAAGAACCTGAATTTGCGTTTTACTTTTTAATTTGGGTTGTGGTATTTATCACCTGGAATATCAGCTACTCTATTTGGAAGTTGCGTTTTGAGAAAGCCGTATCCGAAGCCGATTCCATCGTGGGCGGCGCCTATTCAGATGCTATAAGCAATATTTTTATTGTCAAAAGCTTTGCCTTAGAAAAAAGAGAACAAAAGGTCATTAACAAGGCCTCAGACCACGTTTATAAGAAGAAAAAAATTGCCTGGTTCTTTACATTCATTTCCTTTGCAGTCCAAGGTTTAATGACCTTTGGGATTGAGCTACTCCTAATCTATTTAATGATTCAAAAATGGCAAGCTGGACATTTTGAAATAGGCTTATTTGTACTGTTCCAATCCATTATGATCATTCTGATTCAACGCTTATGGGAGTTTGGGCGTAATATTAGAACCTTGTTTACGGCCTTAGCGGATGCCTCAGAAATGGCCGAAGTCTTTAGACAAAAAGAACTTGAAGTGGATAAACCGGAGGCACATCCACATATCATTAGCTTAGGAGCCATTGAGTTTAAAAATCTCTACTTTAGCTACAACGCAACTAATAGCCAGCAAACAGCTCTCTTTAAAAACTTTTCTCTTCATATTAACGCTGGCGAAAAAATCGCCCTTGTGGGTTCTTCCGGTTCGGGTAAATCCAGTTTGACTAAGCTCCTGTTTCGGTTCCTAGACCCTCAGCAAGGTCATATTTACTTTGATGGTATTGACTCAAACACCTTTACCCTGGAATCCTTACGTCAACAAATCTCTATGGTTCCTCAACAGCCCGAGTTATTTCATCGTTCAATTCGCGATAACATTACTTTAGGTGCCGAAGTATCCGAGGCACAACTGCTAGACGTCGCTCAAAAATCCCGCAGTCTGGATTTTATCAATTCATTACCTCAAACCTTTGACACCCTTGTGGGTGAACGGGGGGTTAAGCTTTCAGGCGGAGAAAGACAGCGGATTGCACTAGCTCGCGCCTTTTTAGAAGATGCGCCTATCGTGGTGCTAGATGAGGCCACCAGCGCCTTAGATTCTCTCACTGAAAAACAAATTCAGGTCGCTATCTTCGTACTTATAAAACATAAAACAGCATTGGTTATTGCTCACCGCCTCTCGACCATATTGAGTATGGATCGGATTCTTGTATTAGATCAAGGTAATATCATCGAACAAGGCACCCACCAGGAACTTCTAGCCAAACAGGGTAAGTATTTCGCTATGTGGCAACATCAAAGCGGTGATTTCTTGGTCGATTAACGAGACCCTGCCCACACATCAACTCGGCATCACCTTAATGAAAAGATTCCCTAGAGTGATACTTCACTGTAAAATTAGGAAATTTTTATTTATTAATGGAGTTACACCCAAATGGGTAGAGCGTATCAAAACCGCAAAGAGTCAATGGCCAAAACGTCTGATACCAAAGCGAAGGTCTACAGTAAGTATGGTCGTGAGATTTATGTTTGCGCCAAAGCCGGCGGCGTTGACCCCACAGGTAACCTTGCCTTAAGAGGACTGATTGAGCGAGCGAAAAAAGATCAGGTTCCAACGCACGTTATCGAAAAAGCCATTGATAAAGCTAAAGGCGGCGGCGGTGAAGACTTTTTTCCTGCGCGTTATGAAGGTTATGGCCCCGGTAATGTCATGGTCATCGTTGACTGCTTGACTGATAACCCTAACCGTACCTTTGGTGATGTGCGCCTCTGCTTTACCAAAACAAAATGTAAAATTGGTACGCAAGGTGTGGTTAGTCACATGTTTGACCACTCGGCTATCTTGGCATTTAAGAATATTGAAGAAGACGCAGTCCTTGAAACCCTATTAGGCGCTGATGTGGATGTTTCTGATATTGAAAACGATGACGGAAAAATCACCGTCTTTACCCCACACTTAGAACATTTTAAAGCTAAACAAGCTTTAATCGACACCTTTGGCGATATTGATTTTGAAGTTGATGAAATACAATTTCTACCCCGTAGTGTGACCCCTATCAGTGGTGAGGATGTAGAAATGTTTGAGAAGTTTTTGAATATGCTAAATGATCTGGATGACGTACAAAACATCTATCACGATGCGGAATATTAAAAAATAGCTAGTCTCCTCAATTCAACCCTTTTGACTTCAGAAGGGTTGAGCATTATCTCTGTTTAGGCAGCCCCTGCCGAGTTTTTAACATTATTTTTCTGTCCTAAAAATCCCTCTCCTTGTAAAAACAAGCACCTAGAAAAGCTTAATTTTTTAGTCGTTCGCTTATCTTAAAAATCTGTTGTTTTTTCTAAAAAACACTATATATTGTGCCAACGATTTAAATAACATCTATATATAGATATTAACATCAGCCTGCTACATTCTTATAACGTGCTGATTTTTAGTTTATTTTCCTTTTTAACTTAACAATTCCAGGGATATGTACCCATGCCAGCAAAACTTCATGTGATAGCCGATACCGTAACGGAAATCCCTTTTCAAGACGCCTCTATGGATATTTGGGACACCAAATATCGCTTGAAAACCAAAGAAGGAACCGCTATTGATGACACCATTGATGAAACTTATCAACGGGTCGCTAGGGCACTCGCACAAGTTGAAAAAGGCAGCAATAAACAGGATCAATATTATCAGGAATTTCTCTGGGCTTTACGTCAAGGCGTTATTCCTGCTGGTCGTATTATCTCAAATGCAGGGGCTTTAAAACACAAACCCGCCACCTCAACTATCAATTGCACCGTCTCAGGTACGATTGCCGATTCTATGGATGACATCCTGGGCAAAGTTCATGAAGCCGGTTTAACCTTAAAAGCCGGTTGCGGTATCGGCTATGAGTTTTCCACCTTACGCCCTAAAGATGCTTACGTTTCAGGTGCAGGTGCTTATACCTCTGGCCCCCTATCCTTTATGGATATTTATGACAAAATGTGCTTTACCGTCTCTTCTGCGGGTGGACGCCGTGGCGCTCAAATGGCAACCTTTGATATTGGACATCCTGATGTGATTGAGTTTATTCGTGCCAAACGCGAGAATGGTCGTTTAAGACAATTTAACCTGTCGTTACTGATTACCACTGAATTTATGCAAGCGGTCAAAACTGATCAGCCTTGGTCCTTATCATTCCCAGTAACAGAAAAAGAAGTTAATCTCGATAAACTTGATTTGACCGATAGCCAACAGATTATCTGGCGCGACTTACCCATTAAAGACGGTTACGTCGTTAATAGCGATGGCCTGATTGCCTGTAAAGTCACTAAAACGATCCCCGCCCGTCGTCTCTGGGACATCATCATGAGTTCTACTTATGATTATGCCGAACCTGGTTTTATTCTAATCGACAAAGTGAACGAAATGAATAACAACTGGTTTTGCGAGAAAATCCGTGCGACCAATCCCTGTGGTGAACAACCTCTGCCTCCTTATGGCAGTTGCTTATTAGGTTCTATCAACCTGACCCGCTTTGTTAAAAAACCTTTTACAGCCGATGCGACATTCGACTGGAAAAACTACCGTAAAACCATCAAAATTTTTACCCGTATGCTGGATAACGTGGTCGAAATTAATGGCCTACCATTACCTCGGCAACGTGAAGAGATTATCAGTAAACGCCGCCATGGCATGGGCTATCTGGGCTTGGGCTCAACCGTCACCATGCTGGGCATGAAATACGGTGATAGCACCTCGGTTAACTTTACTGAAGAAGTCACTAAAGTATTAGCGGTAGAGGGCTGGAAAGCCGCCTTATCATTAGCCAAAGAAAAAGGCTCCGCTCCTATTATGAACCAAACCTTTACGGTGACTGGAGAAATGCTCCATAGACGTCCAGAAATGGTTACTGATGGTTATAAAATTGGCGACGAAGTGCCTGGTAAATTGTTACATGCCAAATACAGTCGTTACATGCAGCAACTCGCAAAAGAAGAGCCTGAACTGGTTGCAGAACTGATTGAGACGGGCGCACGCTTTTCTCATCACAGTTCTATTGCCCCCACCGGCACTATTTCATTATCGTTAGCCAATAATGCCAGCAACGGTATAGAGCCTAGCTTTGCCCATCATTACTCGCGTAACGTGATTCGTGCCGGTAAAAAATCAAAAGAGAAAATCGATGTGTTTTCGTTTGAACTCTTGGCCTATCGGGAAATGATTAACAGCTATGCGATGCCTTATAGTGATAATCCAGAACATGGTTTACCGGATTACTTTATAGCGGCTGATGATGTTACACCTAAGCAGCACGTGGATATTCAGGCCGCCGCACAAAAATGGATAGATTCTTCTATCTCCAAAACAGCTAATGTACCGACTGACTTCCCTTACGAAGATTTTAAATCTATCTACGAATATGCTTATGACAAAGGTCTAAAAGGCTGTACGACGTTCCGCTTTAACCCAGAAGTTTTCCAAGGTGTTTTAGTTAAGGAATCGGATTTGGAAAACACCACTTATCAATTTACCTTGGATGATGGTGCAGTAATTGAACTTAAAGGCAATGAAGACGTGGAATATGACGGCGAGATTCACAGTGCCGCCAACTTGTTTGATGCCTTAAAAGAAGGCTACTACGGCAAGTTTTAAGCCTTTGTTATTAAGGCTCGTATCTAACCTTACAGGGATTATCCCAACAAATAATCCCTAGGCACACGTATTTAATCAGGACAACACAGCATGGCATTCAAGATAGACAGAAAAATTATCAGTTACAAAGTACTTAATACCGAAGAAAAAGCCAATGCCGAACAAGCAGTGCTTGAAGAGCAAAAGCCTGACCTGGAAAGTATGCATGAAAATGTAGCACGTCCAGAAATTCTGCATGGCACTACTTACAAAATTAAAACCCCCCAATCAGAACATGCCTTGTATATCACCATCAATGACATGATTTTGAATGAAGATACTGAATATGAAGAACGTCGTCCTTACGAAGTCTTTATTAACTCCAAGAATATGGAACATTTCCAATGGGTATTGGCATTGACACGGGTTATATCCGCCGTATTTCGTAAAGGCGGTGATTCCTGCTTTTTAGTGGAAGAACTTAAATCAGTTTTTGATCCTAAAGGCGGCTACTTTAAAAAGGGTGGCGTGTTTATGCCTTCGTTAGTGGCAGAGATTGGCTGCACTATAGAACAACATCTGAAAAAGATCGGCATGCTTCAGTCGCATGAACTGGATACTCACCAAAAAAAATTCCTGGATGCCAAGCGCAAAGAGTTTGAAGCGATTCACAGTGATACTTCATCTTTAGATGAATCGGGTAACTTTCCCGCTAAAGCTCTACTCTGTGCAAAATGCCAAACTAAAGCCCTCGTTTTAATGGATGGCTGCATGACATGCTTGAATTGTGGCGATAGTAAGTGTGGGTAAGACAGAAAATGCTAGCTTTAAATGAATTCGCGAATTCAACTCTGAATTGCACTTATGAGTTGAATCTAAGGTTTGTTCAAAGGGTGATGTCATGAATTTCAATAGTTGTATACACGATATTGGATTATACAATGTTACTGCGTTTCATAATGAGAATTACTGGAATGAAGCAGCTTAATCACGGCACAGTTTTTTTATCGGGTATAATAGCCGTAAAACCATCACATTGACCTAAATACACAGGTAAGTTAATGAAAAAACTACTATTCCAATTTGACACAGACACTCACCCCTCTGTTTTCGATACCGTCGTTGGTTATGATGGTGGTGCAGATCATGTCATCGGATATGCGGGTTTAACGCCAGAAAACATTGCAGGATTAGTTGATGGCGCTATTTTTACCCGAGCACCTAAGGATAAGAAAAATACGGCTATATTTGTCGGCGGTAATAACATGGATGCCGGACAAAAACTATTTACAGCCGTACAAAAATGTTTTTTCCCTGGATTTCAGGTTTCAGTCATGCTCGACAGCAATGGCAGTAACACCACTGCTGCAGCTGCAGTAGCAAAGCTAGCATCTAGTGGCTCTTTAACCGGAAAAAAAGCGGTTGTCTTGGCAGGCACTGGCCCCGTTGGTCAACGCGCAGCGGCAATGCTTGCTCAGGAAGGGGCAGAGGTTTCAATCACTGCACGCAAAATAGATCGGGCAATTACTGCTTGCAACAACATAAAATTGCGCTTCAATGTCGATGTAAAGCCTATTGAAGCCTTCGATAATAATGCAAGAGCTGAAGCTATTGAAGATGCGCATATTGTTTTAGCAACAGGGGCAACCGGTGTAGAATTACTTTCACTTGAACAATGGCAAAATAACAGCACGCTTGAGATGATTGCTGACGCCAATGCGACTCCACCTTTAGGTATAGGAGGAACCGATATGATGGATAAAGGCACAGTACGCCACGGCAAGATTATCTGGGGAGCTATTGGCTTCGGCGTTTTAAAACTCGCCTTACACCGTGCCTGTATTGCAAAATTGTTTGAAGATAATAAACAAGTACTCGACGCTGAAAATATTTTTGCTTTAGCTAAAGAAATGGCTTGATTAACGCCTTTTCAAATGAACACACCGACCAGTCCAAGCATTTTGCAATTAAAATCACATGCTTTAAGCCTGTTTAACACAGGGATCACAGCCGCCGATCCCTACCTTGCTGTGCAGAGCTGCTTATCGGTAGAGGATCAACAGCTCAAACTGTTATTAAACAGTGACGACAAAACCCTCTATCGCACAGAAAACTGGTCAAAAGTTCATCTTATTGCTTTTGGCAAAGCCGCTTGTGCCATGATAAAAGCCGCACAAGAAATGATACCTGCTCATTTGCGCTCAGGTATCGCTATCGCTGTCACTAATGATGAAAATGGAACCGCCATTGACGGCATTGAAGTGATCAGTGCATCGCACCCCCTTCCTGACGACCGAGGATTAAAAGCAGCAATAAAATGTGCCGACTACGCCTCGCTTGCACAAAAAAATGAACTCGTTCTAGTCTTGATCAGTGGGGGTGGATCAGCACTTATCCCCTACCCTGTAGACTCAATATCATTACCAGATAAGATTACTACGACTCAGTTGCTACTTGCCAGTGGCACTACTATTCAGCAAATTAATTGTGTACGCAAACATTTATCACAGCTCAAAGGCGGCGGTCTCGCCAGACTTGCAGCACCTGCAGACTTACACGCGCTTATCTTGTCAGATGTTTTGGATGATGATTTAAGTGCTATCGCCAGTGGCCCTACGGTAGCTGATGCCACGACATTCGGCGATGCCATTAACATTATTAAAGCCTACTCACTGTGGAACAAGATTCCGCTATCGGTTCAAAAGCATTTAGAGCTCGGCCTGCACGGACAAGCACTGGAAACACCCAAACCAGGGGAACCTGTTTTTGCCAATACAACTCACACCTTGATAGGTAGTAATGCACTGAGTCTTAAGGCAGTTTTTAAAGCTGCACAAGCATTAGGTTATCACACTATAATCTATAATAAGCAATTGTGTGGAGAAGCGAAACAGGTAGCCGAAACGTGGGCACAGGATGCTAAACAATGCCTCGAAAATGCTATCGATAAGCCATTGGCTCTATTAGCCGGTGGAGAAACCACAGTTACATTAACGGGTAATGGACGTGGTGGTCGTAATCAGGAAATGGCACTCGCCTTTGCTATAGCTGCCGAAAAACACGAGTTAGATAACAACTGGATATTTCTTAGCGGTGGTACAGATGGTCGAGATGGCCCAACCGATGCTGCTGGTGGTATAACTGATTCAAATACGCTTAAACGCATCAGAAATGCAGGCCTAGACCCGTTAGCCATGCTCAACAACAATGATTCTTATACTGCGTTGAAAAACTCAAACGATTTAATAATGACGGGTGCCACGGGCACTAACGTTGCTGATCTACAAATTTTACTTATTTATCCCCATTCTTAAAATATAAATCCCCTCTTAATCAGGAGCTACCATGTTTAAAAAATCTATGTCTATTGCCGGTTTTGATGATGAACTCTTCCAGGCAATGGAAGAAGAGCGCCTTCGTCAAGAAGACCACATTGAGCTGATCGCATCAGAAAACTACACAAGCCCGCGCGTCATGGAAGCACAAGGCTCACAACTGACCAATAAATATGCAGAGGGCTATCCCGGCAAACGTTACTATGGTGGCTGTGAAGCGGTTGATAAAGTCGAACAATTGGCAATCGACCGTGCTAAAGCCTTATTTGGCGCAGATTACGCTAACGTACAAGCACACTCTGGCTCTCAAGCTAACATGGCGGTATTTATGGCATTGATACAACCAGGTGATACTATTTTAGGCTTAAGCCTTGCTGATGGTGGTCATTTAACCCACGGCGCCAAACCTAATTTCTCGGGTAAAATTTATAAGGCGATTCAATACGGTTTAAACTCTGAAACCGGTGAAATTAATTATGAACAAGTAGAAGCCTTAGCACTAGAACATAAACCTAAATTAATCATTGCCGGTTTTTCTGCGTACTCACGCATTTGGGATTGGAAAAAATTTAGAACCATTGCTGATAAGGTAGGCGCGTATTTTGTTGTTGATATGGCGCACGTTGCTGGCTTAATTGCTGCTGGCTTATACCCTAATCCAGTGCCTTTTGCGGATGTCGTCACCAGCACCACTCACAAATCATTACGTGGCCCTCGCGGTGGTTTGATTCTTTGTAAAAGCAACCCGGACATTGAAAAGAAAATCGACTCATCGATTTTTCCGGGCATACAAGGTGGCCCTTCAATGCACATCATTGCCGCTAAGGCTGTCGCCTTCAAAGAAGCAATGGAGCCAGAGTTCCGAATTTACCAAGAACAAGTCATTAAAAATGCTAAAGCCATGGCCGAGGTTTTTATCAGTAGAGGCTTTGACGTCGTCTCTGGTGGTACAGATGACCATTTAATGCTGGTATCACTGATATCTAAAGGTATTACGGGTAAAGCAGCAGATGCTGCGCTCAACAAAGCGCATATTACCGTTAATAAAAACGCCGTCCCTAATGATCCACAATCACCGTTCGTTACCAGTGGTATTCGTGTTGGAACACCCGCTCCGACAACACGTGGTTTTAAGGAAGTAGAAGTCACTGAAATTGCCAACCTAATGTGTGATGTCATGGAAAACATTGAAGACGAAACTGTTATCGCTGCGGTACGTGAAAAAGTCAGTGCGCTGTGTGCAAAATTCCCGGTTTATAGTTAAGATTAAAACTCAGTACCTTATAATTTATAGAGATGCCAAAGCGTCTCTATAATTTCGATTTACGCTTAACAAGTCTGAGATACGATTATTTAATCTCTAACTGAGGAACAATATGTCAGATATAGAAATTGCCCAACACGCTAAGATGCGTCCTATTATTGGTTTAGCCAAGGAACTGTATGGGATTGAAGCAGAACACTTAGATCCTATAGGTCATTACAAGGCTAAGATATCGCTGGAATACATCAATAGCTTAACCGACCAGCAAGATGGCAAACTGATTCTAGTCACGGCGATTAGCCCAACGCCAGCGGGCGAAGGCAAAACCACCACTACGGTGGGTTTAGGTGATGCCATGAATCGCTTAGGTAAAAAGACCATTATGTGCCTGCGAGAACCCTCCTTGGGGCCCTGCTTCGGCGTTAAAGGTGGCGCAGCCGGTGGCGGTTATTCACAAGTCGTACCAATGGAGGATATCAATCTACATTTTACGGGTGACTTCCACGCCATTGGAGTAGCACATAATCTGTTGTCCGCTTTAATAGATAATCATATTAATCACGGTAATGCCTTAGACATAGACCCTAGACGCATTCAATGGAAACGGGTTGTAGACATGAACGACCGCGCTCTTCGCAACATCGTGGTGGGCATGGGTGGGGCGGCTAATGGTTATCTACGTGAAGACGGCTATGACATCGTAGTGGCTTCTGAAGTGATGGCGATTCTTTGCCTGGCAACGGGAAGAGAAGACCTTAAAAATCGTTTAGGACGTATCGTTATAGGCTATAAGTCTGACCGTATCACACCGGTTTATGCACGTGACTTAAATGCGCAAGGTGCTATGGCCGCGCTATTAAAAGATGCCATTAAACCCAATCTGGTACAAACACTCGAAAATAACATAGCCATTATTCATGGCGGTCCCTTTGCAAATATTGCTCATGGTTGCAATACCGTCACTGCGACTAAAACAGCACTTAAATTAGCCGATTACGTGGTCACAGAAGCTGGCTTTGGTGCTGACCTGGGGGCAGAGAAATTTATTGATATTAAGTGCCGTATGTCAGGCTTAAAACCTTCAGCGGTAGTGCTAGTCGCTACAGTGCGAGCTCTTAAATTTCATGGCGGCATAGCAAAAGAAGATTTAAACACTGAAAATCTAGCCGCACTTGAACAAGGCTTTAGTAATCTTGAACGCCACTATCAAAACATCACCCAGCATTATGGCCTGCCTTGTGTGGTGTGTATCAACCACTTTACTTTTGATAGCGAAGCAGAAATTAATCTTCTCCAACAAAAATGTGCAGACTTAGGCGCAAGCTGTGTGGTTTCAAAGCACTGGGCAGAAGGCGGTGCGGGCGCAGAAGCACTTGCTAACGCAGTAACAGACATTGTCGATAATCGAGAACCCGCTTTTACTTACGTTTATGAAGAAGACCTAAGCTTGTGGGACAAAATTGAAACTATCGCTACCAAGTTATACGGTGCTAAGAAAATCAGTGCGAGTGCCAAGGTAAAAAATCAACTCGCTGAATGGGAAGCTGATTATGGTAAATTCCCTATCTGTATCGCTAAAACACAAATGTCCTTCTCGACTAATCCGAATACTAAAGGTGCTCCCTCTGGGCATACTGTCGAAATAAGAGAAATCAAACTAGCCAATGGGGCCGGCTTTATTGTGGCCATTGCAGGGGACATTATGACTATGCCCGGCTTACCTAAAGTACCGGCTGCTGAAAGAATCGATATTGATAATGACGGAAAAATAACCGGCCTGTTTTAGAACTTTACTTCTGTAGACTGCTCTAAGCCGTTAACTTGAAACCCTTTCATTAACTTATTTTAAATTCAGTCTATGAAGTCGCCTTTGCTATCTGTTGAAAATCTTAGCGTCACCTTTAATCATCAACAAAAGGTGGTTGATGATCTGAGTTTTTTTATCTATCCGGGTGAAACTTTTGCTTTAGTCGGCGAATCGGGTTCTGGCAAATCGATTACTGCATTATCAGTACTCCGTTTACTTCCGAATAATGCGAAAATCAACGCTGAGGCGATCAGTCTGCAAGGCGATAACCTTTTGAAGCGGACTGAGTTTGAACTTTGTAAAATACGTGGTAAACGTATTGGCTTAATCTTTCAAGACCCGATGTCATCACTCAATCCGGTGATGACTATTGGTAGTCAAATAGAAGAAGTCCTCAATATTCATTTTTCCTTATCAAAAGCAGCGTCTAAAGCACGGGTACTTGAACTCTTACAACAAGTTGAAATACCTAATCCAGAGAAAAGGCTTAAAGATTATCCTCATCAACTCTCTGGCGGGCAAAGACAGAGAGTGATGATTGCGATAGCTTTAGCGGGAGAGCCTGAATTATTAATTGCCGATGAACCGACCACCTCATTAGACGTAACTATTCAGGCGCAAATATTAGCCTTACTTAAGAATATACAACAACAAACAGGGATGGCTTTATGGCTAATCAGTCATGATTTAGCCTTGGTTTCGACGATTGCAGACCGTGTCGCTGTGATGCAAAAAGGTAAGATTGTCGAAACGGGTTTACCCCAAAGTGTTTTTAATAATCCCCAACATCCCTATACACGTAAACTCATTGCAGCACTACCGTCTATAAACAGTTGCCTGAATCATTCTTATCAAGAAAAACATCCCTTACTACAAGTCAATAACTTCTCTTGTTACTACCCGATTCGTAAAGGTCTCTTTAAACGTATCGTTGATTATGTTCGTGCGGTTGACGATGTGAGTTTTGAAATTCAACAAGGTAAAACATTGGCACTTGTCGGTGAATCCGGTTGTGGAAAAACAACCCTAGGAAAGAGCCTGTTAAACTTAATTCCTAGCAGCGGTGGCCGAGTGACTATCAACGGCATCACGCTAAACGAATTAACCGGTGAAGACTTAAGACAGCAACGCGCCAACATCCAGATTGTTTTTCAGGACCCCTTCTCCTCTATGAACCCCAGAATGCTAGTCGGCGATATTATTGCTGAAGGCATCAAAGCCTTACACCCATCAGTCAACGAAGCTGAGCGTAAAAGCTTGGTCCAAGAACTATTACAGCAAGTCGATTTACCGGCTGATTCAGCATTACGGTATCCACATGAATTTTCAGGTGGTCAAAGACAGCGTATCTGTATCGCTCGTGCCCTGGCCGTAAACCCTAAACTGATTGTTTGTGATGAACCCACCAGCGCCCTGGATGTATCAGTGCAAGCTCAGATCATTAAATTACTCAAATCATTGCAAGAACAGAAAGGCATTAGCTATTTATTTATCACCCATGATTTAAGTGTAGTGGCAGAAATAGCCGATGAGGTTGCAGTCATGTATCAAGGAAAAATAATAGAACATGGCACTGCAGAACAAGTGCTTACAAAGCCAAAACAGGCTTATACCCAAAAGCTGTTAAATGCAGTTCCTGTCTTAGAAAATAACTAACCTGGCTGATCAAGTCACGATTATTTGCACCCTATAGAATAATTATTTCATCATCTCGTCATATTCAGCCAATAGACTGCAATAACTTAGTTTTGCCTACTCGCATCGGCTTGGCCCCTTGCGGAGAATCAAAGGTGTCTAAGGTAATTTCCGAAGAATATTTTACCCATTTAGGATAGAATTTCCTTATCATTTCACTTGTTGAGTACGAACTTTGCAATCCACCACTGAAACCTCTCTCTTGCCCTTGAGTGCATCTCAA
>Ga0073936_10001413_pt1 | contig 36986 bp, 18 predicted proteins | sample AliMusrvi5mmetaG_FD_87041 | JGI IMG/M metagenome (GOLD analysis project Ga0073936, IMG submission 87041) | Freshwater lake bacterial and archeal communities from Alinen Mustajarvi, Finland, to study Microbial Dark Matter (Phase II) - Alinen... | ecosystem: Environmental > Aquatic > Freshwater >...
TGATCGTCCTGGGTGCTATAGCGATAATTGGGCGGTTGATGTTTGTGCCGTGCGACATGCACGCCGTCGTGGTAAATCTCCACCAGCCCGCCGGTCCGATACACGTCCACGTGTTGTTGCGCCAGGGCATAGGGCACACTATAGTGGTGTTTTTCAAAGAGCACGTGATCGTTGCGCCCGACGCGGAGCGCGGTGGCCACGGCGGTCAGGAGAAAAGGGGTGGTCGGCAAAGGTTGGAGCGCTGGTTGATCGATCTCCCGGAAGCGTTGTCGACGGCTCTGCCCGCCATAACTCGTCATCGGCTCATCATTGAACTGCTCCAGTAAGTCCCGAATCGCGGCGTTGATCTCGGCCAGGGAGAAAAACGTGCGGTCACGCAAGCGCCCGAGTAGGTAGCGTTGTAAGTGGAGTACCGCCGCTTCGACGGGGGCTTTGTCGCGCGGCTTGCGTACGCGGGCCGGCAGCACGACGCAGCCATAATGCTCGGCGAGTTTGGCATACAGCGGCCCGATGGTCGGGTCATAGCGGTCACTGCGCTTCACCCCGCTCTTCAAGTTGTCCGGGACAGTGGCTTGGGGCACGCCGCCCAGGTAGGCGAAGGCGCGCACATGGGACGCGGTAAAGTCGGCGGCGGACTGGCTGGGCGAGCCCTCGGCATAACTGAAATTACTGGCCCCCAGGCAGCCGATGAAGAGTTCCACGGCGATCTCCTCGCCGGTCTGTCGATTGACATAGGCCAACCGGTCGCCGCTGTAGTCCACGAAGAACTTGTCGCCCGCCTTATGCGTCATCGGCATCGTGGTCTCGACGGGGCGATGCGTCTGATAATACCGATAAAACGCCGACCGGCTCATGCCGTCCGGGTGCGCGTCCCGGTACTCCCGCCAGAGCAACTCCCGGGTGACATGCGGGCGGCGGAGTTCCCGTTCGAGCCGGTGCACATCGGGGAGCGGCGGGGTAGTGGCGCGTGCCACCGCCGGATAGAGCTGCGCCTCCAACGCCGAATCCGTCACCAGCGGATCGAGTGGCCAGGTCAACCCCGCCTGAGCAAACCGGTGCAGCACATTGGTGACACTCCCTTTGGCCATCCCCGTGGCCTGGGCAATCGCCTCTCGGCTCAAGCCCTGCACAAAATGACAGCGCAAGACGTCGCGCAGTTGTCGCATCATCAGCCTCCGATTCATATGGCTCCTTCCCGCCCCCAAGGGACAGGGAAGAAGGTTCAACAGGAGAAGCAACAAACGCTTCTCCGCGGCTGATGACCAGGGTGGGAGCTATCGGTCATGTTCAGTGGGATTGGTCGGTCATTTTGCGTGGGATTTTGCGGTCATTTTGAATGGGATTTGCCGGTCACGTTGAGTGGGATTTTGCATTTATTGACTGTTGTCACGATACTACTCCTCGGCAGCAGCGTCAATGGATAAATGGGCACTGTCATTGCCGTGGATAGGTTCGGGCGCGACTGAGGCGACAAATCACCATGGGCGTGCGCGGCGCACCAGCGGACCCGCGTATGGCTCTCCCATCGCGCCGCACGGAGGACGGGGAGAGCACCTAGCCCGCATTATTCATGAACGCATGAATAATGCTACAGCTAGCCGAAGCTTTATTCGCTTCGCGAATAAAGCGGGCTAGTTTGACGACTTATCAGGCGACAACACTTGCCCGACCAGCACACTGTACGCATCGTGCAGGATGACTGGATACAACGGGTTGGTGGTCATAAATACTTGCATGACGCCGACATCTTCTCGCACCAGGGGATCTTCATAGGGTGCATCGAGGAGAGCCATACTTTTTTGACGATTTCTTAGCATTTCTTCCAATACTTTTTTAGTATCCGGACAAAGTTCAAATTGAAAGGTATTTATTACATTACCGTGCGTATCATGGCTGTCTGCATACCATATTTTTGATTTGCGACTTGTGCCTGTCCACTGATAATACAACGTCACCTGCCGTGCTTCAGGCTGCACAGTTGCTACCATGCCGATCGCACGTTTGATCTGTACGACATTGTATATATTCAAAAATAACACCACGCCAACCCCTATTCCACCAAATATCGTAAGTCCAATGAAATCATAGCTATAAACACTGAGCGCAATTAGCACAAGAAACACAACAGAAAACCATATCGTTGTATGGAAGTAATGTCTAAAGTAGTTGTTGAGAATTGTCTCAAACGAAGCACTTGCAGACGAATTGCTCACCTCACCGTCATGATGTTTGGAAATATTCTCATCGGACAAGGGCATCAGGATATCCTCTCTCGCTACTCAGTGGTCATGTTGCTGCTAGCCCACATGATTCATGAAGCCATCGACTGCCGGGCTAACTATCGCATTATTCGAAATGTTATGAGTAATACAGGCGATCTGTGCTGCGCGGACCAAGCAGAAAGAAATGATCAGCAGGCGGCATAAAAAAATCGCGAAACTTATTCCATTTTGCGCCTCATTATGGAGTTAATAGTTCCATTTTAATAGAAATCCTCGCGGAAGGCAAGTTTGACGACAGATCTATGGCAGAATGCAGCATTTTCGATAAATAGAGAGAACCTGAAGGTCGTACATCCTCACATCGGCTCTGCAGCCGCTTCCGAGCATATCGTACTGGGAAAATTAAGGCCCATAGGACCGTGTAACCTCGAAGACGAATACGCAACCCCGCTGACCAATATCGAACATCAGTCGTCACTTATGGTAAGGTTCTTCTATCTCTCGACGTTATATAAAACTAGGGGGTCGGATGGCCGGCAACCCGTGAATATCGAGGCGAAAACGCCGACGCATCAGATTAGACTGATAGACCAAGGGGAGAGATCAACTCGCGTGCTGGCTGCCATTGATCTCACGCGCGAGATGAGATCCTGCACGTTCTTCAAATCCGTCAGTGTTTTCGTTTCGCCTGAATCTGGCAGCACAAGCCATTCGCTTATGCTGCCGTAGCACTATTGCGGATCGGTTCAGGGTTACGGGTTGATACACCTGTGCCCCAGTCCGTTCTCGGCTGCGTTATTTCGCCACCTGTTCCACGGAAAACTCCTTCAGGTGACCGTAGCCGGGGTCGCTGGCGGCGAACCACATGATACCGCATTTCAGGTAGCGGTTGCGGAAGGGCACAGGGGTGTTGAACTCGTTGACGGAGACCAGCGTCCACATTTTCCCATCGTCGCTGCCCCACCAGTGCACGCCGCGAAGGTTGTCCGGTCCGTTGAGACCGCCGGTGTAGGTAAGGGTGCGGTGCCCGGTGGCGCCTAACGGGCCGAGTTGGGCGTCGGCGTCCAGGATGAAGCAGCAGTCCGTGGCCATCATCGTGCCGGCTACAGCCGAGAGATTTCCGTCGGTGGTCTTCAGGTTCTTCACCTCCGACACGTGCGCCTTCCAGTCATCATTGGTGAAGGTGACCGCCAGCTTGCCGGGCTTCGTCTCGCCTTCCGGGGCCTTGCCCACCGGTGTAGCGAGCACATTCTGCACGGTGAAACCCGAGAGATACCCGTAATGGTAGCTGGACGCCTGAATCCACATGGCCCCCACACGCAGGTAGCGTCCGGTGAAGGTGAGGGGTTTGTCGAACTGGTTCTGTGACAGCTTCGTCCAGATATTGCCGTCATTTGACGTCCACCAGACCACGCCGCGGGTGATGGCCGGACCGTTGGCACCGCCGGTGTAGGTGAGCCGATAGGTATCGCCCGGCGCCTGACCGACGAATTGGTAGACATCGTAGATCGCGCACGCCTTGTTGGCGCGCAAACCGCCGTTGGCGGCGGTGAAGACGCCTTTCTGATAAGTAACATTCTGCAGTGACTTCGCGTCAGCCTCAGTGCGCTTGGTGTCTTTGAAGTCCTCCGTGTAGACGCGCCGGCCCGGATCGGGTGGAATGGGCTCTGCGTTCGCGGCGGCGGCGTCGGGTTTCAGCAGTTCCAACACCGTGCCCTCCCCCGCCGGCAGCTCACCCTCGATCTCGATGAACGGGTCGTCATTGACGACCTTCCACACATGGCCCGTGCGCAAGTCCTTTACCCCGCCCCACGCCTTCGCCAGCGTAAACTTCAGCGGCGCCGTCTTTTCCATGTTGCCGTTCACCACGAACAGGTAACTTCTGCCATCGGGACCATCCCAACTGGTGAGTAGATCGCCCGGCCACGGCCAGCCGCCCCACCACCAGGCATGGGGCATTTTCGCCGGCGTCAGCGCGCAGAGCACCCGCTCCAGCTTGCGCACTTCGCCGAAGGTCTCGCCCATCGCCTCGTATTGCGGCGTGGGACGGCCATCAGGATAAATCATCCCACGCGGCGCCCCCGTGTTCGTCAGTTCCTTCATGGTGATCGGCGCCAGTGCCGGGTTGGTGTTGGCCGCCGCGCCTTTGCTGCCGGTGCCGGGCCAGTAGTAGATGAAATACATGCTGCCGCGCGCGCCGTTAGCCAGCGCCGCCCACGTTTGCCATTTGATTTCCGCCGGGGTGGGCATGCGCCAGTGCTGGATGCATCCGGGGTCGAGGATGATGTCGCCTTTCTCGTTCGGATACCATGAGCCCCATGCTTCCTGATAGCTCTGCGGCATGGCCCACCAGGTTTTCCCGGTCTGCTGTGCCCAGTATTGCGTGCGCTCGCACGCCTGCACGTAATACCAGGTGGAGGCGCCGTGCTCGCCGGGGCCGTTAATGTTGTTCTTTGAGAAGAAGGGGTAGATGTCTACGGTCAGCACGTCAAAGTTGGAGAGCTGCGCGGCGGCGGTAGTGTCCATGGGCATCGTCACTGCGGTTGTCAGATCACCCTTCATCGCCTGCTTGAAGCCCGCAACCGCCTTGCCCATGTCGGCCATCAGGTCGGTGCGTGGTTCATCGCCCATGCCCCAGGCCCACGGGCGAGGCGCATCAGCCCAGCGGTCGTTCATCGTCTTCTGCAGCGTCGCCAGATGGGCGGGGTCCTGGTTGTTGCCTTCCTCCATGGCCAGTTCACCCAGCGAGGCCACCAGGCGGATGCCATATTTACCGGCGTGGCGCGCGAATTCCGCCGCATCGGCCAAACTGGTGTGGGTGAGCCAGATGGCGGTGACGTGATGTACCTGTAAATCCTGAAAGCGCGCCTCCAGGTTGTCCCAATACTTCGTTTTATCCGTGCCGCCCATCGCCGGCACCATCTCGCCGGCCCAGTAGACGCCCAATGGCATCAGGGGCGCCGGGGGCTTGACTTCATCAGCCAGGGCGGACAGCCCCGCTAGGCAAAGCAAAGTGATGAGCATCGATCTGAGGCGCATACCAGTCCTCTTTCAGGTAATTACTTGGCTGCCTGTTTCCACTGGCAGAAGAGCAAACGGCTGAGATGGCCGTAGTGGGGGGTGCTGGCGCCTTGCCAACTCAAGCCGACACGCAGGTAACGTGTGGCGAAGGGAATCGCCGTGTCAAAGGCATTCTCGCTCAACGGCGCGAAGGTCACACCGTCCGCCGACATTGACCAGAACGCACCGCGACCGTAACCGTTGACCCCGCCGCTGTACAGCAAGACACGGGCGCTGCCGGCGCCAGCCGGGCCGAGTAGCTTGTCCACGTCGTAGGTGATGCAGGCCAGATTGCCATTCTTCGACGAGAGCCACTCATTGTAACGACTCATGCCGGATGTCTCACCGATGGCATCGCGCTGGTAACGGTCGTCGGTGAACTGGTCAGCATAGTAGGATGGCAAATTTGTCGCATCCACCGTGCAGTCGTAGATCACGCCATCCCCTGGGGGCAACGTCAGCGTTGCTGTACGAAACGGGGTCATGACGGTAAGGGGCACGGCGACGCCGGTGTCATGGCGCGTCAACCCGGTAATGTGCGGACCCAGAATCACGGTGACCGGCTGTGGCCTCTTCTCCTCAAAACTACCAACGGCGATGAGATAGCGCTTCTGGGTGGTCGGGTCGAGCAGCACATTCACCACCGTCGCGCCCCCATCGGTGATCCAGGCTTCCGGCCCGGCGCTCACCTGCAGCGACGCCAGCAAGGCGGCGTGCTGCGCGATCGCGGCATATGCCTCTCCCATCGCGTCGTATTGCGGTGTGGGACGGCCGTCATCATAGACTAACGCCCGTGGCGCATGCGAGTTCACCGGGGTGTTGACGACCGCTGGCAAGGTACACGGCGTGGCAGTGGGGTTGGCGGTGGTGGGAAAACGGTAGAGAAAGAAAAACATCCCCTTGCCGCCCAGGGCAAACTGCGACCAGGCCTGCCACTTCATCTGCGCCTGAGTAGGCATCTCCCAGTGCGGTGCGCCGCCGGGTAGGTAGACGATGTTACCGTTCTCGTCAACCGTATAAGGTCCCCACGGCTCCTGATACCCCTGACCCATCATCCACGGGTGCGCGCTGTTGCTCACCACGCGTTGCGTCACGAGTTTCCACGCCGCCCAGGGAGGCATGCCGTAGTTATTGGGGTTGCCGGGACTGAAGAAGGGATACACGTCAGAACAGAGGACATCAAAGCCGGCCTTCGCCGTGGCGGACACATCACCCCACATAGCGACACAGGTTACCGGCTCCCGTGGCGCTTCGGCCTTCCAGGCTTGCACATATTTGGCCATGGTATCCATGTATCCCGCGCGGGGTTCATCCGCCAGGCCCCAGGCAATGGGCGGCGGAGCATCCCCCCAGGCGTTCAACGTTTCGCGTACCAGCGCCGCGTGATCCGCCTTTTGCACCGCGGGCTCCTCGCCCGCGAGTTCTCCCAACGAGGCGACCACGTAGATATTGCGCTGGGCGGCATGGCGCGCAAATTCCGCGGCGTCGCGCGCGCTAATGTGGGTGAGCCAGATGGCATTCACATGATGCGCGGCCAGATCAACCAGCGCCTTGTCGATTTCGCGCCAGCGCAACTTGGGAATCAGATACTCCCCGAAGGTGTGCTCCCCCGGCCAATACACGCCAAGGGGCAGGAAATCGGCACGGCGCTGCACAGGCGCCTCCGGCGCAGGGGCAGCGCCCGATACACCGCACAACGCGCACAGAACCAGAAGGGTGATGGCGTAACGCATGCGTCACCTGTCCTACTTCACCGGGGCGACCGCCGGGGCTTTCGTCGGGGCCTTCAACACAACCCTCGTCAGATACCCATAATCCGGACCACTGGCCTGCACCCACAGGATCTGGACTTTCAGGTATTTGCCGCTGAATTCTACCGGGATATCGAATTGGTTGATACTCAGGTCTTTCCAGGTTTTTCCGTCGTCGCTCATCGCCCAATGCACGCCGCGGAGATCATCCGGCCCGGCGGCAGCGCCACAATAAGCCAACGTCCATTTCGCATCGACATTCGCCTTCGGCAACAGGGTCGCCAACTCATAGATGGCGTATCCGTTGCTGCTCGCGCTGCTCAAGCCGATACCGGGAAAGCGCTTGAGACCGTTGTTGACCGCGCTGTCGGTGTCGAATTTCTTGCTGTCGGAAAAATCATCCAGATACAGCAGTTGCTTGGCCGCGGGGGTGGTAGGCGCAATGCCCGTAGCCTTCAACGTGAACTTCCTCAAGGCGCCGTAATCCGGGCCACCGGCTTGCAGCCAGAGGATCTGGAGCTTCAGGTACTTGCCGCTGAATTCTACCGGTATGTCGAATTTGTTGATGCTGAATTCCTTCCAGGTTTTGCCGTCGTCACTGGTGAACCAGTGAACGCCACGCAGATTGTCCGGTCCATTGGCGCTGCCGCTATACGCTAACTTGACTTTCGCATCGGCGGCGATGCCGGGAAGGAGGCTGGCGACCGCATACACCGCGTAGCCGTTGCTACTTCGACTGCTTAATCCGATGCCCGGAAAGATCGTCAACCCATTATTGACCACGCAGTCGGCGTCGATTTTTGCCACGTCGGTACACTCTTCGGCATATACCAGTGTCGTGGGGGTGGCGGGTGCGCTGTCCGCCGCATGGCACGAAGGCGTTGCCCCAAGGAGACACAGCCCAAGGCCGCTCATAACCCAGAACACACCAGAAAATCGTGTGAACATCACCGCGCTCCTCCATCAAGAAAGGTTTTCGTGCTACCGGTAGCACAAGCTACTATAACAGGCACATTTTCGCTTGTCAATAGTTTGCGCCAGACTATGCAACGGACACTTTTGGTTGATGTTGACAGGGAACCACTTGGCTCATACAATCACGCTATCGATAGCGCCAAAGGAATAGGCATGACCGTGACCTTACAGGATATCGCTGATACGTGCGGTGTACATAAGATGACAGTGTCCCGCGCTCTTCGCGGCAACACCAGCATCAGTGCCGAGACCACGGCGCGCGTGCAAGCAGCCGCCGCGGCGTTGGGTTATCAGCCGGCGCACAATGAGAGCGCCCGCCGGCTGGTGATGCGCCGCACCGGGCAGCAGGTGATCAACCAGGTGGCCGCCTTCTTTCTGCCCCCCTTCGTCTACAACGTCAACTACTTCGCCCGGCTGCATCACGGCGTCATCGACACGTTGACGTCCCACAACTTCGCCACGCTGGTCAGCCACGTGGACTACCTGGATTCCGACTCGGCTTTCGCGCTGCCCCCCGTCTTCGCACGCGGCGATGTGGACGGCATCATCACCCTTACGCGCCCGGAGACGCTGCAGGTGATCTTCGACCACCTCACCCGCATCGACATGTTCCCGCGCATGCCACTGATTTCCATGATGTGGCCTATGACCCAGTGTTCCTCGGTGGTGGTTGATGATGAAGACGGCGCCTACCAGGCCGCGCGGCATCTGCTGGAGTTGGGACACCGCCACCTGCTGACCATCATCTTCACCGACGGCAATGTCATCCAGGAACGCCGGCTGCGTGGCATGCGCCGTGCGCTGGCGGAGTGGCAGTTGCCGCCTACGGCGCTCTTGACCTTTTCGGCATTTTCTCTCGGGTCCCTCAGCGCGGGGCAACACCTGCAACTGCCGGTGCTAGCGACCGGACGAACAGCCCACCCCCTGGGCGCCTACCTGGACGCCCACCCGAAGATCACTGCGCTACTGGCGCCCAACGACGCCACGGCCCTGCGCGCCTGGCACATATTGGAACATGGCGGCTGGCAGGTGCCCGAGGAGATCAGCATCATCGGTTTCGACGACACTGACCCCAACCTTGATGCCATCGGCGAGAACCGCCTCACCTCGGTGCACCTCCCGCTGGACGAGGTGGGGAACGCAGCGGGTGAACTGCTGCTACAATTAGTGCATGCGCACAGCACCAGCAAGGAACACCTGGTGCTGCCGACTACCCTGGTGGTGCGCACGTCAACAACACCACCACCGCATATGGTGTAACCAGAAATGATCGCTGAACCACAACGGCCTAAACGAGAATGTCAACGATCAAATTTCAATCCGCTTTTCGGATCGCCACTCATGCAGGGGCACATCAAGTAATAGAGGACAGCCACCTATTAAATAGTTGTCAATAACGTAATAAAGGACAGCGACCTATTTAACTAAACTAAATAGGTCGCTGACCCAATACCTTGACGTGCACTGGACAATTAATAAAAGGCATACACCGGCTATCGTCAACGTTACGTCATTTCACCATCACGCGCACCCCGCTGATACTGACGTCGCCTTTCTTCTCAACGTAGAGCCGAATGGGCACCAGGCGGCGGTTGTTATCATCGCGCAGTGGGCCGTGGCAGGCCTGGTCGCGCCAAACCAGATACTGAGTGACGGCGGCGGTCCAGTCCAGCATGGCAGCGTCGTGGCGTGTGGTGCCGAGGGCACCCACATCGACCGTCACACCGGTCGCGGGGGTGAGGTTCAGCTCTACCTTCTGCACGGCACCGGTGGAGGGGAGCACCAGCGTGACGAGTTGCGCGAGTTGGTTTGTCGCCGGGTCGCAAGGCCATGTCGCCTCGGTGCGATTATCACCGAGCCAATCGACCATGCGCGGCGTTGTCGTCAGCGCTTCCTGCCCAATCCACCAGCGTTCCAGCGTCGCCAGGGACGGCGCGGGGATGGCCGCGCCGGTGGTGGTCAACGCGCGCAGCCAGCGTTGCTGCCAGGTGATCTGCTGCGCGTTCGTCGGACCGGCGGCGTCGATGGACTCACGGCAGAGGATCATCTGCCCCTTTCCAAGGGTGGCGATTACCGTGTCGCCGTCCGGCGTACCCAACCGCCAAGTCGCGCCGTGTAGCGCCGTCGCCAGCGCTGCGAGTTGGTGCGCGTCGCCGTGCGGCCACACCGCAAGGCCGGTTTTCGGGTCGATGCCTACGTCCTCGCCGGTAAGGATGAAGGTATCGCCGCCGGTCACCGCGCGGGTAAGGGTTGCCGCGTATCCCCGCCAGTCCACGTCGTTGAGTGGGGTGAGCAGGTCGTGGCGCGTACCGGGGTAGTATTCGAAGTAGTACCCCAGCCACTGCTTGGCCATCCAGCCGTCGCCGCTGTGGTCGGTGCGGTAGACGGTCGCCAGCGCGCGCAGGCGGGATAGGAAATCCATCTCGGTAATTGCTGGCATCTCTTCCAGCTCGGACGACCAGCCCCAAGCGACGAAGCCCGGTTCGTCGCCTGTGCCGGCCAGCACGGAGTGCGCGACGGGGCTCGATTCCACACGCGCCCCCGCGCTGCCGGAAAGACCGCTGACACCGTCTGTCACGTTGATGTGCCAAAGACCCGAATCGGAAAGCGCCGTGTTCAGCGTAATCGCACTCCCGCTGGTGGCGGAGAAGCCGCGGCGCAGGGCGGGTACTTCCGCCTGTGTGGTAAATCCGGGGTGATCCGATGCTTCAGCGATAGGTGTGATGACATTTCTCATGACGCGCAACGTGAGCGGGAACTGCCCGGGCACGGCCTTGCCGGTGGCGTCGAGAATCTCCACGCGCACGGTGAGGGGCTGGCCGCCGGTGATATTGGCAGGGGTGCAGGTTACGCGTACGGTTTTCACTGGTTGCCGGGTGAAGGCGAGGAGCTTGCCGCTGCCGGGGGGCAGATTGAGCGGCACGTTGAGAACCGGGCGGACGTCATGGACCATTGCGGGTGGCAAATACACCGGCACCGGTTGCCCCGGCGCGCCGTCGAGCACGTCGTAGGCAGCCTGCGCGGTGCCGTTCCAGGTAAGCTGCGCCCCGACCCACGGCACTTCCGTATTGGTGCCGAGGAGCACGTAGCGGATGTTGCCGGTGGGGTCGGTGAATTGCCGAGTGGCGAGGTGCAGGAAGTCCTCCGGCGCGCCGCTGAGGGTGAAGGCCGGTGCGGCTTGCGCATTCCGACACAAGGTGTCGATAAGGTGGCCGAATCCCTGCCGGTTGGCGTCGGTGGGCGTGACCCACTGGATGTAGCGATGACTCTGGTACGCGACATTGGCGAAGATCACCTTCCCTTTGCCGAGTTTCCGCGTGAGCAGCGCCGGGACGCCGTCGTCGTAAGTTGCCGCCGTGACCCATGCCGCGGCGGGGGTGATCGTTTCGCGGTAACCGTCCAGGCAGGCCACCGTCTGCTTGTCCAGGATAAAGGTGTGCGTTTGGCCGTCGGGCTTTTGCGGCGCGGTTGTCAACCCGAACTGCCCGGCCAGCGATGCCGGTGTGGCATCGTCGTTCTGCGATCCGCTGCGCGGGAAGAGCACCAGCGTGCCACCGTTTTCCACATATTGCATCAGCGCCGTCCGCGCCGCGGGGGTCAACGCGCGCGTGCCGAGGGCGAAGAGAATCTTCCCGGTTGGTGCGGCGGGGTCCACCTCGCGGTAGCCGTACCCCGCCTGGTTCAGCGCCACCTGCAGCGAGGTGCGGCCATACCCGAGGGTCAAATCGTCGGGAACGCCGTTGGCGGGGAGGACACTCGCGTCGGACGCGGCGGGTACGCTGTCGAGAAGGAGCTGCTGGTGGCCGTCCAGCCGGTAGAGCCAGCGGCGCAGCGCGAAAGAGGCGCGAGTGTGGCTGAAGTCGTTGTTAAAGGTGAGAGGCACATCCACCCAGCACGTCTGATGGCTGGTATTGCAGAAGAGGAATCCCCAGAGCTGATTGTCCTGCACCTTGCGGTATTCGAAAAGACCGGTCAAGCCGAAGCTGGGTGCGGGTTGTGCCCAGGTGCCATAGGTTTGCTGCTCGTTCCACACACTGGGGCTTTCGTTGCGTACGTCGTTCTCACGCGAATCGAAGATCCAGCTCGCTGGGGCGGAACTGAAGAGGCGCGTCACCGGATTGGCCTGCGCATGATAGATGCGCTTCGCCACGGCGATCAGGTGGTCGTAATACCAGGCGAAAAAGTGCTGCGTGTCGCTATACGGCGCCGCGCTACGCGCGGCGGGTGGAAGGTTCTTCATGTTTTCCGGGTTCGACCATCCACCCGCGGTGAGGATCGCCGGCGTCGGGCCGGAGAATTCCTTCGTCAGTTTCGCGCCGTCCCAATCGGTGAACTCCGTCTGCCATGCCGCGTTGAGATGCGTGACGTTACCGTATTTCTCCTTCAGGTACCAACGGAAGGCGCGGCAGGCCTTTTCAGGTGCCTCGGGCGTGTCCCAGTAATAGGTGCGCCCCCAGCCGGTGCCGTATCCTGCTTCTTCGCCGACGGAGCCGAGGACGAAGGCGGCGGAACGCAGGTTGGGGTCGTTCAGCCGGCCTTTCAACTCCGCCGTAAACGCTGCTTCCATCTCCGCTTCGTTTTCGTATTCGATCTTCGGCTGGGAGGTATTGATGCCGATGCCTTCGTTGTAATACCGCCAGCCCCAGCGTTCGGCGGGGTAGTACAACTCACCGGGGCCAAAGCCCAGCGCGTTCATGCTCGCGTGGGCCATCAGGCGCATCGCCGCGGGAACTAGCGACGGCGAGGCGACGGCGATGTTGGCCCACGTCGACCACTGATATTCGTTGCGCATGTTCCACGGTTCGTATTTGTAGACCAGCGTCTCGGCGCGGCACCACGGGTGGTTGTCCTTCACCGCTGCCACCGCCACGCGGAGGGTGTCGACGCTGACACCGTGATCGACGAGTTTGAAGGTGAAAGGAACGACTTTTTTCTCGGCGCCGAGGGTCACTGGTACGGCCTGCGCGGCGAGCAGGCGCCCGCGGAAATCGTAGACGCCGAACTTCAATTTCCCCGTCCACAGTTGCGGGCTGACGGCGGTACAGGTCAGTTGCGCCGTTTCCCCCAGGAGATAGCCCGGCTTGTCGGCGGCGAGGGCGAGGGTCAGCGAGCCTTTGACGGGGATGAATTCCCACGCCTGGTGCAGTTGCGTCTTGCTAGCAGGGTCGCCGAGGGTCAGGTAGACGGGGTATAACCCGGCGGGCCAGTCGGCGGCGACGGGCACGCGCACGTCGAGGGTTTTTGTCTCTCCGGCGGCAAGGGTCAGCGGCGTGGTCTGTCCATACACCACCACGCCGCGCGGCGTCGTGACGTGGACGGCGACCGAGAGCGGACCGGCGAAGGCGCGGTTGACCACTGTGCCGGGCAGCAGATACTCCTGCCCGTTGGGCGCCTCCGCCGCGCCCGCGTGCAGGTCAGCGTAGGCGGGGAAGGCGTCTTTGCCGCGTACCAATTCGTGTAACGCCTGATCCCACAGGCGCAACCAGATCTCGTCCTGGTCGTAGCGCCGTCCGGCGAAGGCAACGGCGTCGTATTTTCGCCCGATAAGCCCGATGGGACTGAACAGGATGCTACCCTTGCCCACCGCGCGCGCCAGCACATAGCCGCCACCTTGCCCGCAGAGCAGGCGCGCGCCGTCGGTGGGTTCGGGCACGGGAATCCAGACATGCCCGGCGACATACCCCATGGGTAATCCGGCGAGTTCCGGGTTGTCGCCACGTACGCCGCCGGTGGACATCCACAGATGCTGCCCACTCGCCGCCGGTTTGGCGGGCCAGACATCCGTCAGTGCGCCGGCGGTCTTGTCAGCGGGGTAAAGGTTCGTACACACTGCCAGCACGCCGCCTGCTTCGGTGAAGGCGCGTAGAGCCTGCTGCAGCGTGGCGTCGGCCAGGACGGCCCCGTCGGCGAGGAAGACCACGTCATAAGGCGGGACGCCGTTGCGCAGCGCCAACGATTCCGTGGCCAGGCGCAGATTTATCGTGCGCACTTCCTCCGTGGTGGGGTTGCGGTTCTGCTCCCAGGCATCCAGCAGGTGGGGGTCGGCGCCGTAGATGTCCCACAGAGACAGAAAACGCACGTCCAGTGAGGCGTGCATACGCCGGCACGTGCGCTGCACCCCGGCCAGACTGTCATTGCGGGACACCAGCGCCAGCACGCGCAAGGGACGCGTGTAGCGCAAGGCCGGCCACTGCGCCGGCGCGGGCCAGGTCGCGCGCGCCTCGACTGGTCCCGGCACCGTCTCGAGCGTTGCTCCAACCAATGGCAGGGCAGCAAACACGATACGCACCAGCAGTACCGCCAGCACTACCCCGAACCAGCGTAGCAGAGTCATCACGACCTCCCTCACAGGCAGCGTCGGCTCTCAGTATATCGCACAACCTAAGCAGGAGCAAACAGGGGCAGATGGCGTGATTGCCAACCATCAGCTACGCTCACCACCCCCACGATTCTCGCTGATGCGAAAGTCGGCGAGGCTCGTTCTTCACAGGTTCCCAGCCAACTGAAGCCATTTTTTAGCTTCTTGTGGGAAGGTTCTTCAATCTCTCAACGTTTGAAAAAACAGGTAGCAAACAGCCATACACCCATGACTAACGAGGGATTAATGCTGACGCTCCAGGAAGACAGGAAGATCAGGGGGTTATGACGCCGGCTCCGTCAGTAGCGCGCTGGGCCTGCTGGTCTGGCGCATCGAGACCGGCGACGATGTGCAGCAGAAGGCGCTGCTGCTCATCGGCATCGAGGAGATCGCCGTCGCCGAGAACGACGAGGGCCACCGCGGGGTCGGCGCCATCCACCTGTGTTTCAGCGATGCGGTGATGCAGGTGCTGGGGGAAGGGGCGCCTACTTCTCGCCGAGGGTCACGTAGTGCGAAGAAGGAGCCGAGTTTCCGGCTGACGATCTAAGAACCTGGGGGGAATCCGAAACCATCATTAGCCACGCAAACTTAGTCGCTCGCTGATGCACAAGCCGGGAGCCCGTGGTTATCCACAGGCTCCCGACCGACAGGCGCTGTTAGTGTTTGACTGACGGGGTGCCAGTGCCGCATTCGCGTAGATATGCCGTACGCGACCAGTCAGAGAGCGTTCCGGTAGCCCCGATGGCACGCAGGCGATACGCGCACATCCCCACGGGCGGCGCGGGATCTCGCCAAGCGGTTGCCTGTTGCCTGATCTCGGCCACCTGACGCCAGCCTTCCCATCCGTGCGTCAGCAGATCACGTCGTTCGATGCGCCACCCGGCGGCTGGCGCGCCTGGGGTCCAGGCCAGTGCCACTTTGTTGTTTTCGCGCATCGCGGTGAGTTTTGTGGGGGCCGCGAGCCAACCCGTCGTCGCGCCTGACCAGGTGAGCACCCCGATGTCGTTGCTGTTGTATTGCGGCATGGTGAGCGCGTATCCGTTCGGTACTTGCATCGCGAGCAATTCCGGCGGACCGTCAAACAACATCCCGAGTCCTTGTTCGCCGATGTCCAACCGTCCGATGAGCGACAGATCGGCAACACGATAGGCCAACACCGTCATATGCGCTTCATACCCGACGAAAAGTATGTTGCCAGCCAGCGATGCCGAGTAGGGTTGATCGTGCGGCGTGCCGGTCAGGTCGCAATCATATGGTAGCCGGATGACGTGTGTGGTGATCAGCTTGCCGCCGTCGATGCGGCAGCGTGCCAACACGCAGCCCAACGGTGCGTTGTGTCCCACCTTGTTGGGGTAGTCCTTGGTGAAACCGAACAGATAGACCACGCCGCGTGCCGCATCCACCCGAAAACCAGATACGCTGCTCTCCGGCGCGTCGAAAGGCGCCGGAGAGTCGTAGATGGCATTGCCGGGCGCGTTCCATGCCCAGACAGGCACACCGTGTGCGTCCAGTTTTTCACCGACGCGAATACAATGCAGGCGTTTCTTCCCCTGCGCCCGATTGATCACCCAATAGTTGCCTGCCGTGTCGATTTGCACCGGCGACATGGTAAATTCCAACTGCGCACGCACCGCTTTGTCGTATTCATCCGTCTGCATCTGCCCATCACCATTGCGGTCGCGCCACAGGAACGCGCCGAAACCGAGCGGTTGGTGCGTCGGCCATGCTGTCCCACTGTTGAAGGTGCGGAAGACCACGCAGGGGATGGCCACCTCGCCGGCTTTCGGCGGATCGAAGCGATAGACACACAGAGGGTCGCCGCCTTGCGGGGTGGTGATAAGGAATTTCTGCCCGCCGATGCGGCGCACGCCGTAGCACAGCGCCCCGCCGCCATTCCCACGCGGGTCATCGGGATACGTCTGCAGATCGAGGGTGCTCGCTGCCCACATCCAATTCGTGCCCGCGGGTTTCGTCCAGTCCACGGCAAAACGGTTCAGGCAGGAATACATGGTGGTCGGGTCCGCCGGGTCGGTTTGCGCGCTGTCCAGGAAAGCCAACCCCTCAATATTCCAACGGCGCACCCCGACGGATGTGTAGCACTCAAGCCGCGTTTGGCCCGTCCCCTGCCCACCGACCGATGCGACATACACGTTGCCCGCGGCATCGACGCCGATGCCCCGGATGTTGTCGAAACGCAGCGGCCCCACCTTGCCATGCTCTGTCGGCTTGCCGGCAAACACACCGCCGGGACGGCCCAAGGCACTACCGGCGCCGAAGGTGGCATCGGGATGTGGGGTGTTGGCCAGCCCGGTGAAGGCGAATACCTGATGCGACGGCGCGCCATCGGCTACCAGCAGGCGGTCGCCGTGCGCGTCATACGCCAGTGCGACGGCATGTGGCAGGATGGAAATCTCCCGCGACAGGCGCGCGCCTTCCGGCGTGTAGCTCAGGATGCGGGCGGGCACGGCGGGCGTCGGCGTGTAGACTTCCAGACCGTGCAATCGGATATTCGGTCCGATGATGCGTACGCCATATACGGGCCGGGTGGCGTCCAGCGTTAGCCATTCTTCCGGCCAACCGTTGGTCACATCGGCGAAATACGCGAGATCCGTCCAGTGTCCCGGTTGATACGCCGCCTGCCATCGTACTTCGGTGCTGTGGGTGCCACTTGCGCCTTCCACAAAGCGCAGTGCGCTCACTCGCACCGGTTGGTCGAAAGACAAGCCAGCATACCCGTGCTCTGTATCCTTGGGCACAAAAGAGGCTTGATCGTCGCGCAGGAGTATCTGCTCGACACCATGCGCCGTCGTCTCCGGCTCGCTGCCGAATGGCGTGCCTTTCTGCAGCGCGCGCCCCAGCTTGCGCTCGGGCTGCAGTACCCACAGGTTGCCGGTGGCGTCGAGCGCGAGTTTTTCCACGCGTTCCAGTTCGATACGATAATCGACGGGCTTCCCGTCCACCAGGGTCACCGCGCGCACCGTGGCGCGGTCACAGAAGTAGATGCGCCCACGCGTCTCGTCGACTGCCACGCCCGTGATCTCGCCGGGCACGGGCTGCGGCGAAAACTCACGTCGCGACATGACATTCACGCCTTGCCCGGGTTGACGCGTGAAGACGACCAGTTGCTGATGCCGCCCGTAGACCACGTGCTTGTCGGTGACGGCTACCGCCAGGCCGGAATCCGGCGCGAACCAGGGAATTTCCGGAAGCGCGTCGCCATCCTTGTAGATGCCTGCCGGACGCAACCCTTCTTCCCACGGAGTGGTCATGTAAGCGAACCCATCGGGGCTCACCGCGAGGTCATTCGTGTAGTTCTCCAGCCAGGTTTGGCTTCTATCGCCCCACTCCAGCCCGCCACCCCGATGGAGCGTACCCCCCAACCACCCGGTGGTCACCGGCAGGCGTGGAATCGCCGCTGGCGTGGGAGGCTCAACCAGTTGCGCGAGGGCCCACGTGGCCCACACGGTGCACACACCCAGACTGATGAAACGTACACAAGCTTGCCAGTTCATCGCTATTAATACCTCACGAGCCGTAATTCGCAGGTGTACCCGGTCACCCGCCCGCGCAAAGAGTTGGCGGTACGCTACCACTATGCACCGTATCGACACCTGCGCCTTCGCCATCGACAATACCCGGAGTACTTTCAGATCATGCCGACGCGGTTCCTCCGCAAGTCATTACTTGGCGTAATAGATGGAATCGAGATACACCTCACCGTTACCATTGAAGTAGACATACGTGAAAGGCGTTTGCATACCGCCATTTCCCCACGGTTCATACGCGGCAATCGATTTCGAATCTGCCATGGTGTTCGGAAAGCGGCTGAACGGGATGCTGAGCGAAATCCACTCGCCTTTTATCAACGTTGTACTATACTGGTAGGTGTCATTGGCAGACGGTAAGCCGGTGAGTGTGCCTGTGCCGACTTTTACAATGGCTTGACGCTGCGTCCCGGAAAAATTCGCGCAGTTGGGGCTGATGCCAATCGTATCCGTCGTCGATGTCAAGGGGATGTAATACCAGAAGTTGAACGTCCCCGCATAATTGAACACGCAGTTCTTACGCGCATTCGCGATCTGAGCATTCCCCACGACTTTAATGCACGCGTTGCCCGTGGCGGACATCGGACAGTCAGACGGTGCCTTGACTTGCACGGAGGAATAGCCGCCTTCCATGCCAAAGTCGTCTTCCCACTGGACGCAATTATAGGTGGTGTCGTATGTGGCGGTAAATTGCGTCTTCACGGCACCCGGACAGACATACCCATGCAGCGAGATATAGTCCATCTTGCCGACATGGCCGTCCAGAAACGCGGTGATGACATTGCCGGCATGCCGCTTATCGATGTCGGCTGGGGAAGCGGCGATATTCTTGGCTGCCGCGGTTCCATCCATGATCACCGGCATGTTAACGGGATCGGTGATTTCACCAAGTGCCAATCCAGCAACCTGACGATTGTAGGCATACCCGTTCGCCAGCTTTTTCCCAGCGGTGGGACAGACCAATACACCCTTGTCGAGGTTGATATCACCCCAGACGGTGTCGCTGCTGGGCATCATCTCCTCGTGGTCCTGGACATACATCAGCATCGCCGTGACGATCTGCTTCTGGTTGTTGGTGCAGCTTGTTTGCCGTGCTTTTTCGCGCGCTTTGGCAAACACCGGGAAGAGAATGGCGGCTAGGATAGCTATGATCGCGATAACGACAAGCAACTCAATTAAGGTAAAACCCATCGTGTGAAGACGCAAATGCGGTGAACGCATAGCTCCACCTCCTGAAGATATTCGGGCAGCATGCCTGCGCCCTGCCTGTATTTTCGACTGCCGCCTGATTGCTGTCAACGCCCATCTCGCGTATAATCACCCTAACAAGTGAGGTAAGCGGCGCATGCCCAATATGCGGCAATTAGCACAACTCGCTGGCGTGTCGACCTGGACGGTGTCGAAGGCGTTGCGGGACAGCCCGGAAGTTAGCGCGGAAACACGTCGGCGGATCCAGGAACTGGCGGCACGCCACCATTACTCCCCGTACCGTATGCCACCGCCCACCACGGACTGTGAGGGGACCATCGGCATCCTCTTCCCTTTTTACGAATACCCGATCTGCGTGCGCACCCTGAATGGCATCATCACCACTCTCCACCCGGGGACGTATCGCAGCGCCATCTACGCCAGCGAGGCCGAAATGGCACGCATCCAAATGCTGCTGCACACTCTGGTCGAGCACCAGGTTTCCGGCATCATCCTGTATACGGGATCGTCGGTTCCGGTGCCGACTGAGGTGCTGTTTGGCCTGCGCAGCCGTGCCATCCCGCTGGTGTGTATCGACATCACCCACTTTACAGTGTCGACGGATATTGTGCGCACCGATGACGCCCAGGCAGCGGAACTGATTGCGGCTCACCTGTGTAATCAGGGGCACCGTACGGTGGTGATTATGCGGTCACGCGACATGCCCCACGACCTCCAGCGCGAAGAGGCGCTGTTGGCCGCCTTCAGTCGCCGCGGGCTGCCGCTGGTATCGACGCCCAAAGTGCGGCAGACCGGGGTATCGTTTGCCTATGAACACGACGAGCTGCACGGCATCGTCACCCGCTGCGGCACCCCGGTGGCAATTATCGCGCGGGAAGACCACTCTGCCGCCGCGATGCTCCGGCAGGCCCGCCTGCTGCAGTTGGACATCCCGGACGCCGTTAGTATCGTGGGATATGGCAACCTGTTAATTACGGATTGCCTGCACCCCGGCTTAACGACATTAGAGCAGGACCCGGAAGAAATCGGCCGCCAAGCGGTGGCGCTGCTCTTGCGACGCATATCCGAACAACGGCAGGGAGTGCCGTGGGAAGCGGAGACGGTCTATGTGCCGGCACGCTTACTGGAACGGGGCTCAACCGGTGTACCGCGACGACGATAATATCGTCCGGCACGCGGCAACAGCCTGCGGCGTGCGTCACCCGCTGCATCGCCTTTCGCTCGGACATGCACCATCAGCCATTGCCCCACCCTCACGATTCTCACTGATGCGAAAGCCGGCAAGTCTCGTTCTTCAAGGCTCCCGGCCGACTGAGGCTATTTTTTAAAAGCTATTTTTTGTAAGGTTATTTTATATCTTAGCGTTTTATAAGATTAAGGAATCTGGCGGTCGACAACCCGTGGATCACGAGCCTACAACGCCGACGCATCAGAAAGGCTGGATAACCAGAAAAAACAGAGCTTTTGGTCAGCGCCGCCATGCAGGCGCGTGTCGCCGAACTGGACCTGGAGATCGCCGTTAGCGAGAACGAAGAGGGACGCCGGGAAGTTGGCGCCATCCACCTCCGCTTCAGCGACTCGGTGATGCAGGTGCTGGGAAACGGGGCGCCTACTACCCACCGGGGAGCACGTGATGCAAAGACGGCGCCGGGTTTCCGGCTGACGATCTGACATCCTGGGGAATCCGAGCGGATTCCCCAGGAGTTTCTTTTTTCCCTTTGCGGTCTATGAGATGAAGGCAGGCAAATAGATAGATTTGTCCAATACAGTAGACGTCACCATTGATTTGATGAACAGGGGGGTGATATGTCGTGACCGAGTTTTAGCCGTTATGGTAGGGGCATACGTATTCAAGCAGGTCTACACCGGGGCTTTCGCCGGGCATCGCAGAGGAGAATACCATCATGCATAGTATAGCTTACCTGGCAGCTGACGTCACCATTTAACAAAGCGATTCAGGTAAAAATCAGTGGTTCATCTTATGACAACCGCATCACAATTCGCTATGATATGGCGATTTCGTCCGTAGCCCGGATTATTCACGAATAGCTTGAACCGGCTTGTTGATGCTGTATTCGCTCGATCCACACGAATAGAGCTGGGTAGAGGAAGGCCATCATGATTTCCCGTCAGATCACCAGTGTGCCCGACGTACTGGCCGCACCGAACTTTGACAACCTGCTGCAGGTGTTGCGCTGCCGTCAACCGAGTCGCGCAACGCTGTTTGAATTTTTTCTCAACGGCGACTTGGAAGAGCGGCTCGCATTCGGCGGTAAGGATGCGCGTGCGGCGACCTGGCCGTGGCATATGGTGCAGGCGCTGGCTTTCCGCAAGGCGGGGTATGATTACCTCACCGTGGGGGTACCCGGTTTCGCCTTCCCCGCCGGCGACCGGCATCGTGACCGGAGCATCTCGCTTAACGAAGGGGCCATGATTACCGACTGGGCGTCCTTTCGCGCCTACCCCTGGCCCAATCCCGATGATGCGCAGTACGGCATACTGGATGAAGTGGGGAACGAGCTGGCAGACGGCATGCAGATAATCGTCTGCGGACCGGGCGGAGTGGAAGAGAATGTGATTAGTCTGGTCGGCTACGACAACATGTGCTACATGATGGCCGATGCCCCCGAATTGGTCGAGGCCATTTTCGAACAAATCGGATCGCGCCTAACACGGTATTACCAGCACGTCGCAAAACATCCACGCGTTGGCGCCTGCATCTCCAACGACGACTGGGGTTTTAAAACGCAGACGCTCCTTTCCCTGCAGCAGATGCACCAGTATCTCTTCCCATGGCATCGGCGTATCACCGAAGCCGTGCATGATGCGGGGAAGCCGGTCATCCTCCATTCCTGCGGCTATTACGACGATGTTATCGAAACGGTTATCACCGATCTGCACTACGATGCCCGTCATTCTTACGAAGATAATATCCGCCAAGTCGAAGAGGCGTATGACCAGTTGCACGGTCGTATCGCCATCCTCGGCGGTGTCGATCTGGACTTCATCTGCCGGTCCACGCCAGAAGAAGTGTATACCCGCGCAAAGGCCATGTTGCAGCGCGCCGTGCATGGTGGATATGCCCTGGGTACGGGCAATAGCGTGCCCTCCTACGTCCCGCATGACAACTACTTCGCCATGCTCCACGCGGCCTTGGAAGAGCGTTGAACGCTTGGAAACGTTCATCTCCGTATTGCTTGCCTTCAAAATATAACAGTGAGCCTTTCGTTAACCAAGCGGTATTGACATACGCTGTTTCATACAGTACGGTATAGAGGCATATACCGGTATTGGTATTTGCCATAGGACAGCAATATGACCGTATCCGCTACGGGTAATCGCCGTGCGCTCCTTGATGAAACACCGGTTGTTCTCCACCAGCGTATTCGGCGCGACCTGGTGGCCCGCATCGCACAAGGCGAGTGGGTGGTGGGGAAGAAGATTCCCAGCCGACAGGCGCTAGCGCGCGAATATGGCGTCGATCTGGGCACCATCCAGCCGGCTATCGCCAGTTTGATGGGCAGCGGCCTGTTGCATGCCATCGATCGCAAAGGCACATACGTTACGCGCCAGGTGCAGCCAGCCGATATGGGCACTCCGGCAGCGGTATTAGAGGCTCCCACGGTATATCGTTCTTCCGTGGATTCTGAGGTTTCGCTCCCGTTCGCCGTGCTGCCCGTGCATCTGGGAATTCTGACCTTCTTCGACTTCGACCCAACCGGTGATGTGACGCCGTATCGCGACAACTGGAGTATGCGCGTGATCACCCACCTCGAGAAGGCGGTCTCGGAATATGGCGGCACCACTTCGTATCTTGATGTGCTGGCGAAAAGCGCAGAGCTGCCGAATATCCAGGATGACGTGAGCACCTTGCGCGCGCAAGGTGCCAACATACTGGTACTGGTGGACGTTTACGGGTTCACCAGCGACCGGATGCACGGCGTCGTATCGTATCTCGACACCATCGACATGCCGGTTGTCATCGTAGTCACCGAACTGACATTCTCGGCGCATCCCCTGGTGACATACGATCAGCGATATGCCGGCTTCCGCGCGATGAAACATCTGATCACCTGCGGATATCAGGACATGCTCTTCTACTCGCCGTTCACCGCCAACTGGGTGCGTGAACGCATCGAAGGGGCGCATGCCGGCGTACCGTATACGGATTTACAGCGCGTCCGGTTTCAGGTGTTTCCCACAGACACCACCTTGTCCGATCTGGCGTTTTTCGGACAGGAGCAACAGACCTTGCCGCCCCAGCATCGCGATGCACTGGCGGAATTCGTGACGGCAGGTAGCACAACGAAGCTCCAGGCGATCATTGCGCCGAATGATGTCATTGCGGCACGAATTTACACCGCACTGGCCGATATTGGCCTGCAAGCCGGCCGCGATTACGGCCTGATCGGTTTCGACGACGAACCCGTGGCACGCCAACATGGCATCACCACGCTCCGCCCCCCCTGGGAAGAACTGGGAGAATTGGCCGCACGGCTTGCCGTACGCCAGTTGCATGGTAATCCGGTGAGCTTGCGGATGTGCCTGCGCTCGCACGTGATTGCCCGGCGCACAACGCACCGCGGTGTGTAATCATGCCCCACCATATCACCGCCCGATATCTCTATCTGGACAGGAGAAGACGACATGCCCTATCGCATCATGGCACTTTTGAGTCTGCTGGCGTTGATGTTCGCATCAGTGAGCCGGGCGGAGGTTACGGTTACGCGGGTTGACACCTCGGCGCCATATCGCATTTTTAACCTGGGTGAGCCGTTGACATTCACTGTGCAGGTGAAAAGTACGGCGCCAATCCCGCCGCAGGTGCCGCTGGTCGTGCGGCAACTGCGCAATTTTATTGATGACGACGATGCCCATGCCCTCGACGCCACGCATACACCGGCCTTCGAAGGCTTATACGGGTATCTGCGTGCGATGGAAGAGGAAGGCAAGGGGCTGGCAACCGCCACGACGACTGGCGACGTCACCACGCTGACATTTACCCTGCCCACGCGCCGGTTAGGCGCGCTCCGCGTCAGCGCGGTACTCAACGGTCAGGAGGTGAAACTGGCAGATTTCCTGCATGTGATGCCGCAAAACAATGTCTCCGCGCGCGACACATACTTTTCCATCAGTCTGTCGGAACACGATGACCTTGGGAAATATAATCGGGCCGGCATCCGTGTCGTCCGCTGGGAAACCGGCATTCAATATCGCGACAAAACGACCACCTTCGATTTCACCAACGGTCTGAAGTTACTCAATGACTTGAAAAAGAACAACCTGCAGGCCTTCCTGATTATCGGGCATGATGACTGGGCCCACATGCCGCAATTTCCCGGCACAGGCGCCACGATTTACTACTGGGGCGGAGGGACGCCCGAGACGCAATGTCCCCCGGCGCGTATGCCGGAGTTCGGTCGTTGGTGCGGCGAATTCGCCACCACGATGAAGGGGTACGTGCGCGGGTATGAATTCTTCAACGAACCCTGGGAGGCCGGCAGCATCAGCGGGGCGAGCGGCGGCGGCGCGCAGGTGCGTCGCCTGTTGCAGGCTGGCGCGCCGGCGGTGAAAAAAGCCGATCCGGCAGCAAAAGTCGTTGCCGGTTGCTCGGTCATGAACGAAGAAGATTCATTCTTCCCGTATCCGGAGACCGTCTCGCTGGTGGATGTCTTCTCTACCCATACCTACTACAACTGGTATGACTGGGGACCGGCGATCATCTCTAAACTCGGGAAGGAATACTGGGATACCGAGAGCTGGTGTGTCATGGCCGACGACTTCAGCCCGATCAAAACCGCGCATGAGATTCACCAGGGATTCAAGCTCGTGTCGCCGATGGGCACCGGCATGGATATCACGGGCAAAGAAATCTGGACCAGCGGATCCGCGTCCTACATTACCAGCCAGCGTTTCCTCGACGGTATGAAGCCGGCCGGCGTCGCGATGAAAGGCAAAGTGCCCATCATCCTGCTCTTCCAGGGGCGGGGGCAGGCGGTCGCCTTCCTGCACGAATATTCGATGCCGCACCCCGGCGGCGATATCGGCGGTCATGATAATGGCCTGCCCGGCAATGTGCCGTATAGTCAGATCGTCAAGGAGACGCTGGCTGCCAAATATCAGCCACGCGGCACATTCACGATCCTGGCGGTGCCGGGTGTTGCGGTCTACGATATCTTCGGCAACCCCCTGCCGAAGACACGCAACACGTTTGGCGTGCCCATGGAACGCTTCGGCTATTACGTGACGGCGCCGACGCTGAAGACGCTGAAACTGGCGCTTGATGCGAGCCAATTAACCGGGGTCCCGTCGCTCAGCGTGAAAATCCATGACTTCACCGAGCGTCTGGCGCCCGGCGCGGCGCTGCGCATTGCTGTTACCAATGTCTACCCGGTTGAGAAGACGGCCACCGTCACCGTGGATGGCACGGCGGCCGGCATCACTTTCGATGCCGCGACACAGCAGGTGGCGATTTCGGCGGGCAAGGAGGCCACGGTGTCGTTCACGGTAAAGACCGTAGATGCCCGGCCGTTGAACAAGTACCACATTGCGGTCACCGCCACCGACGGAGTGGAAACGACCCGATATGCGGAAGACATCAACCAGGCGATCATGGTAAAGGGAACCCCCGTTATCGATGGGGATCTCGCCGATTGGGACGCCTTCAAACCTGTACCAGTCATCGTCGACCAGAATGCGCAGTTCAGCACCTTCATCAGCGAATATCTGCGCATTTCTGTCGCGCAAGCTGTGGACGACGCGGCGAAAGCCGCCGCGGGAAAAGCGCCGTATGTCGTCACGGCACAAGCCGCGTGGGACGCGCGGAACTTCTATCTCGGCGCCAAGGTGGTGGATGCCACGGAAGGCCGTAAGGAGAGCGCCGCCTTCGGGGTGCGGTATAAGTCATATCCATGGCCGAATCAGCACCTCTATATGGGCGGTATCGAGCTCACCGGGTGTGCCGGTGACACGTTGATGCTCTCATTCAATACCAATGACGACAACCAGCGCCTGTGGAATTTCAAAATGCCGGACGACCCGCTGTATCGTGTATATCCCTGGCCGGACACCGACTTTGAGTATGAGGTGTATCCGGTGAAGTACAACAAGGAACAAGACGCGTATATGAAGGCGAATTTCCCCCACTACGCCAAGTGGCCGGGCTATCCGGAGAGTGAGGTGTGGCGCTTGTACGATCCGAAAATGACCTACCGGCACCATGCCTATCCCTTCAACCCACCGTTCGCCGAATACGATCAGGCGCCGGTGCCAGGGGCACAAAGCGTGGTGAAGCGCGACGGCAATGTCTGGACGTACGAATTGGCGATCCCCTGGTCGCAGATATGGGAAGTGCAGCCCAAAGCTGGCACGCGCGTGCGTTTCACCTTCTACACCCGCAACGATGGCAACCACGCACTGGAATATGCTGCCGGCAAGAGCGTCAGTGTGCGGAATCCTATCACCTTCCACCCCATGTGGGAGTACCACTGGTCCAACGACTGCGAATGGGGATTTGTCGAGTAAACAACAACCCCGGTGCCTTCTCAATGATATGCGAAGGCACCGGGCCTTGATGTTGATGTCTTTCGGCAAGGGAACGCATTCCGCAGCAGACGGCTGGCTCGCTGCGGTGAATCTTCGTACTAAGGTGACTGAGATGAGCATTCAACAACGACTGGTCGGTTTCGCTGCGCTTCTGTTAGTGTGTGCGCTGGCGACTCCCGTGTTCGCCACCGTGTATTATGTCGATGCTGCCGGTGGTGATGATAAAGCCTCTGGCACCACGCAAGAGCAGGCGTTTAAGTCCATCACGCGTGCAGCACAGATGAGTAAACCTGGCGACGAAGTGATCGTTGGTCCCGGTACTTATACCAGCGTGGTCACCATTGACGGGTTTGCGAATGCCACGGAGCGCACCATCTTCCGCGCCGAACCGGCCGGCAAGGCGCTGCTCTGTGGGGAACCGACAGAGACACCAGGAGAGCGCAAGCTGGAGTTCTGTCGCTTTATGGTGCGCCGCCCGTGTGTCACACTCATCGGCTTCAATATCAGCGATACCTCCGGTCACGCGATCGAATTTTCCACCACGGCGCCGAAAGGCGTTGTCCAGCGCTGCATCGTGCGTGACAATAAAATCGATGGCATCTTCTTCTATAAACACGATGGCGGTCGTGTGGAAAATTGTCTCCTCCTGCGCAACGAGCGTTATGGCATCTGGTTTTATGAGACGACGCACGGCACAGCGGTCAATAATACCTGTTACCGAAACGGACAAGCCGGCATTGCCGTCAACGGCGCGACGGACGTGGTCATCTTCAATAATATCCTGGCAGACAATGGTACGGGCCTGCGCCTGTCCGGCGAAGGTACTGCTACCGTGCACAGCGATTACAACTTATATGCCGGCGTCTCGTATGGCAGCAGGGCAACCGCCAATGAACTGCGGAACTCCATCGCCTGCACGCTGCCGGACTGGCAGGAATTGAGCGGGCAAGAAGGGCACAGCCTGAAGGGTGTACCGCTCTTTCGCAACCCGGAGGCCGATGATTTCACGCCCGGCGCCCCGCCGGTGATGAACTGGTCGCCGGCGCTCACCGCCGGTCTGCGTACCGAAATGTATGCCGGGCAACAAGCGCCTGCGACTGATCTGCTGGGCACAGGCAAAGGACCTGGCGTCATTCTCGCGGTAGGGGCGTTGTTCGCCCGTAATGTGGCGACTGGCACACCGTTCACCACGCTACACATTGTTGCCGATGGTCGCATGAGCGTCGGCGTGTTCGATGCCAAGGGACACATCCTGCGCGAACTACTGACCGATTGCCCGGTACGCAAAGGTACGCGGAATCTGTATTGGGATGGTCGCGATGCACAGGGTAAAGCGCTGCTACCGGGCCAATATTCCTGGCGGGCGGTGATGCAGAACCTGCGTGGTTTGAACGAAGGCAGCGTGGGCGACTCTGGCAAACCGCCGTATTGCCAGGGCAACGTGCCGACCGGCATCAACAGCATTGCCCTGGATAGCGCGGGCAATTACTTCACCACGACATTCTGGGATGAAGCCGGGTTCGACGTTGTGAAATATAACCCTGAAGGCGTGATGCAGTGGGTGCCGGAATACTACATCCGCAATGTGGCCGGTGGCTTCGGGCAGGCCATAGCCACTGATGGCAAATATGTCTTTGTCGGTCTGGCGCGGAACGTCAAGGAGGAGAATTCTAAGCGCTTTATGAGCGACCAGATTCGCCGCCTGGATTGCGTCACCGGTAAGCCGGTCGACTTCCCGCGCACCGACGGCACCGCGAAATCCGACCCCCGGGAGGCTAACAACATTATCGTTAATCCAGTGAAGGACAAACCGTGGATCACGCACTTGCAGCTCACAAATGAGGAGAACCGCCGCATGTTTGGCATCCGCGGGTTAGCCTGTGATGCGCAGCGGTTGTGGGTGAGCAACTATTACCGTGCCGTGGTAGAGTCCTACGATAAGGAGACCGGCAAAAAGCTCGCGGAATTCCCTGCCGATAAGCCGATGGGCATCGGCGTGGCGGCGGATGGTAAGCTGTGGGTGTGCCAGGGGGGCGACCAGGTGACCGAATACATGCCCGACGGCAACGCGACGGGGCGAGTGATCGACAAGCTGAGCGATCCCATCCAGGCGACCTTCGGTGGTCCGAAGGGACATCTCTTTATCGCTCAATTAGGCGCTGGACAAGTGCGCGAGTACGATGTGACCGGCGCCGCGCCGGCGCTGGTACGGCAGTTCGGACACAAGGCCGGCGGACCGGGGCGCGTGCTACCCGATGTTTTCTGGGATGGCCCGCAGGGGCTGGCGGTGGATGCGCAGGGACGCATGACGCTCTCCGACCCGGGTACCGGGCGTATCCTGCGCTATACCACGGACTTCAAAGTGTGGCAGCAGTATACCAGCGACTTTATCACAACGCCATTCGTCGATGAGCGTGCCCCCGACGTGTTGATGAGCGGTAACCGCGAGTATCAGGTGAATTACGCCACCGGCGCCTGGGATTTCACCTATAATTGGGCGCCCGCGCAAGGCATTCGCCGCACCCTGCCAAATGGGCGCGATTACCTTTTCGAGCTGGGCGGCCACCGCATGGGCGTGGTGGTGTGGGCCATCGAAAAGACGGGGGACAAATCGAACGTGCGCAAGTGCGCCATGCTCGGTGGACGCTGGATGGGCAACGATGATCTGGGCGAAGGGGTCAACGCTGGTAAATATAGTTGGCAAGACACTAATGGTGATGGTCAGGTGCAGGATAATGAGCTGGTGTGGACGCAGCCCATTGTCGCGAACCAAAGCTTTATGGCTGCGCTGGCACCAGGGTGGTGGGTGGATAAAGACGGAACCCTGTGGTTGTGCGAGCAAGTGACGAAATCGATCCTCAAATTCCCACTGCTGGGCTTCGATGTGCACGGCAACCCGCGTTATGACTGGGCGAAGGCCGTTACAGTGGCGCCTGCCGATACGAGTCCGACGAAGTTCGTGCCGAACAACGTGAAAACCACACCGCAAGGCGACCTGTATGTACAAGGCACCGTGGACGGCAAGCGCGATACGAGTTACTTCTGGATGGGCGGTACCGCGGTGGCGCGTTTCACCCCCGATGGCACACGCTGTTGGCTGCGCGTGCTGCCGTACGTCACTGTGGCCACCGCGGTTGACGGCGCCTACTGGTACACTGGCGAAGGGATGACTGCCAAGGAGACCATGTATACCGATGACGGCCTCACACTCTGCGAGATGGCCCCGGGCCGTGCCAGTGGCTACACCAGCGGTTGGATCGATCAGGCCTTAGGCCTGTATGCCTTCCAGCACCCGCGCAATAAGCAACACTACATTTACGCCGAGGAAGGTCTGTACGGAAAATCGATTCGCTACCATATTCTGGGCCTGGATACCCTGCGCCGTGTCGAAGGGAAGGTGACGCTGGGGCAATAATTCAGGCGATATGCTACTACTATGCAATACAAAATCACCATAGACCGACAACCGTTAGTCTGCACATGAAAAAACCGCTTCTTTCAGATAATCCACTTCATCAGCCACGCTCAACATCCCCACATATCCCGCGCGTCACCACCTATGTTGGTCGCCCGTTGGGGGCCGAGACCTTCCTCGATAAACAGGAAGCCTTGCTTGATCGACGTCTGCGTGCCTTGACGGTAGACAGGCCGCGAAAACAGGAACTGGAAGAGAAAAATAGGCGACTCCTGTAAAAATCGCCGCAGGATGCGGTGATTTTCATCCTTGAGACGGTGCCTTTGCCATGGATGGCGAAAAGGCATTGGATGATTGTCCCCAATACTCCTGCGCAGCGATATGAGCGTAAATCTCCGCTCTGCTGCATGATCACCAGGTACATCGCATTTCGTAAGCGCAACGCTGTGGGCGAGAGCGAAGGATTACCTGCCGTATCAACGGCCTGGGAAGCGGCCTTCAACAGGCTTGTGGCCACTGGATGACGACATGGTGCGTCGTGGCGGCGTTCTTTTCGACAAACCATCGTGTCTTTTCATAGGCTAGTTCCAACACGAACGAGGCGGTGCCGGTGCGCTCCAGTAAGTTCTTCACGTCATGGCGCCCGATGTGGTCGTGCCCGACGAAGGGCTGGCCCGTAGCCCAGCGGAGTTCCCCATCTTCGCCGGCCTGCAGGCCGAGAAGGTAAAATGTTTCCCCATCCGCTTTCCCCACCCGCGCCAGGTAGTGATGGATCTCGCGAAAGGCTTCTGGCGTGCCCGGACTGATCAACGCGCCACCGAGCCATGCACAGAGCGCCACCGCGTCAGGCAACATGGCTTGCAGGGGCAACGCGAGACAACTGCCTCGCGAGTAGGGGGCTGCGTGGGATTGCAGCGATACGCGCAGCGTGGGTGGACACTGCGCCCCCTGCCGCCAGATTGTCACTGCGCGGCGTAGGTCATCGAGCAGCGGCAGCGCATGAGCGGTGGTATGTCCGTTCAGATATTCCAACCGGGGCAAGTGGGCGGCACAGGCCAGCGCGGTTTCATTGGTGACCTCGCACGTGAGGATGCGCAGCGGCCAGTGTTGCAGCACCGCGGCATTGGCCGGCGTCACGGGAATTTCGCCGAGATCCAGATAGGTGAGGGGGGCATCCCGCAGGGGGGCGAGATCGGTGAGAGGATTGTCGCCGCAGACCAGCCGGTACAGTGGGGCCCCCTGCAACGGACTGAGCGAGGCAATCTTGTTGTGCCGGCAATCGAGATCGCGCAACGGCATGCCGGCTAACGGCGTGAGATCGACGATGTGGTTGTGATGGCAATCGAGTTTATAGAGCGGCATACCCCGCAATGGCTGCAGATCGACGATGCGATTGGCATGGCAATCCAGGATGGCTAACGGCATGCCATGCAAGGGCAGTAACGTCGAGATCTGATTCCCCCCGCATGCTAATTGACTTAACGGCAGTCCTTTGAGGGGATGCAGATTGGTGATGCGGTTATAGGAGATACCGAGATGCTCCAGGCGCATCCCGCTAAGCGGCGCCAGATTTTTCACGGCATTGTGCATACAATCCAGCACCCGCAAGGGAAGCCCATGTAACGGAGACAGATCCTGCACATTCGCATAATTGAAGATCAGGCTTCGTAAGGAGGAAATAGTGGCCAGGGGACGCAAATCGACAATCGGGTTGTAGGAGCAATCGAGTACTTCTAACGGCATGCCGGCTAAAGGCGACAGATCTGTGATATTGGTATCTCCGCACCATAACGCGGTGAGCGGCAACCCGGTCAACCCGCGCAGATCGCTGATCGGACACGCGCGTAATGACACGCTGGTCAACGCCATCGAGTGCAACGGCGTCAAATCAGACACCTGACTAATATTGAGATTCAACTCCTGCAGGGGCATGCCGTGCAATGGGGCCAGCGTGATCAGGGGGATATTCTCGAGCGTGAGGGTGGTAAACGCTAATTGGCGCAAACTCGCCAGAATTTCCACGTGGCGTTGCTGCGGCACCCGTCGGAGGAGGTGAGCGTACCGGCCGTTGATGCGGCGCAAGTATTCATGCGGAATACTCGTCGCATTAAAGTGCGGCGCGTAGGCGGTAATCCGCTCCACGGCGTCAGCATCAATATAAAAGAGGAGCAAACGTTGGAGGGCATGCAGGCGCAAGGGATGGGAAAGGTCGTCCACAATCACCTGTAGCGCGCGTTCCTTTGCCGGATCTGTATCGGGGAGCGTCAGCGCAGCCAGGTACTGTGCGGTCGAAACCGTCACGCGGTCGGCGGTGGTGTCCTGAGCGATGCGCGCAAACCAGGCCTGCGCTTCGGTCACCCGGTCATTGGCGAGTGCGCGCCGTCCTGGTTCGAGCGAATCCACCATCCCGACGATCTTTTTCGCCAATAGGCGGATCTGGCGAAGATCGGCGCTGCCGGTATGAAAGTAGCGCGAGATGCCCAGGCTATGATGGCGGGGGCCGTACAACGGCAGAGGATCTTTATATTCCAGGATGCGCTGACCATCCACCTCGGCGTACAGCGTATCATCCGAACGCCAGAAGGCGATGGCGTAATCCGACGCGTGGGGATCCAACTGCATTTGGCTGCGGTAGAGCACCTCCGGATACCCGGACGTTTCCGTTTCCAATTCGACGTGAGTGTATCCCCACAGGCGTAGTCGGTAGCCATGCCAGGTGTCGCCGGAGATGGACAGCCCCAGGTTCAAGCCATCGTGCGAGGTATTGGCCGCGAGGATCTCGATCTTCATCTCCTCCGGCGCCACCGCTCCCCAGCAGATGCTGGTGCGCCACGCTTCCGGGAGCAGGCGCAGCATCCCCTGCGCGATGCTCACGCGCTCCGGCGCGGGAATCGGTTGGGCGTGTTGCAGCAGTTCATGGCTCCGATAGACGCGCCAGCGCGGATCCAACTCGGCGTCACGCGAGAAATTTTGTTCCAGGATCGGGAGCCAGATTTGCCCGTGATTCGTATCGCACTGGTCGAGGAATACGGTGAATTCAGTGAGCGAGAGCTGTTGCAGCGCCTGCCGCAGCGCGCGCGGACTCTGCCCAAACCGTTTATGTACAAGGCGGGAAAAATAGTAGGGGTCGTCATAGCCCACCAGCACAGAGATTTCCGTGATGGACAGCCTGGTGGTGCGTAACAGCGACAAGGCATGGCGCACGCGCAGTTGGATGAGATAATCGATGGGGGAAATATGGAAGTGCCGCGTAAACTCCCGCACCAGGTGCGGACGACTCACCTGGGAGAGTGCGGCCAGGTCCTTCAATTGAATCGGATCAGTCGCGTGCTGCTCGAGAAACGTTTTGACGTCCACATATCGCTGCGGAATTATCACCGAGACCATTGCGCGCCTCTCCCCGGAATGGTAAAACGTCAGCCGCGATCACGCGCCACGAGCGCCGTGGACGCGTGGCGGCTGGTCGTCAGCATCATTGTAATCGCCAGTATCAACATTGTCCAGCTTGTAAGCGGTGCTGATTGCTATGATGAGCGCGGACCCTTACCGGTGGCGGCGATGGCATCATCGGGCATATCCTGGTCAATGGCGTGGAGAAATGGACGCAGGCTATCGCCAATAATGATGCGGTGGGTGTGAATTACCGCTTGGATCTTGTGGTAACAGCCGGCGATAATATCGAATTCTCCATTGAGCCTGGGCCGAACTACTACTACGACAGCACGAAGTTCACGGCGGTCATTACCTCGCAACTGTAACGAGGGTTGAATAGCGAACTGGCACGGCGTTCCCGCAAGGCGCAGCCATGCGGGAACGCCGTGCCCATTATTCGTATGCATATTTCTACGCCCGATCAATATAGTCCATCTTTTCGGCGATAGCAGGTGGTAAAGTATATCACACTCGCACTTTGAAGGAGGTTTCCCATGATACACCGGACTAACGGCCGGGCTATTCAGCAGGGGTTTACCCTTATCGAGTTACTAGTGGTGATAGCTATAATTGCTATTCTCGCCGCCATCCTCTTCCCGGTCTTTGCTAAGGCGCGGGAGAAGGCGCGGCAAACGAGCTGTTTGAACAACCAGAAGCAGGTCGTCACGGCCACGCTGATGTACGTGCAGGACCACGATGAGATGTTCCCCGAGTCCAGCAACTTCTGGGGGGGCATCGCCCTGGACAAAGGCGTGCTGAAGTGCGCCACCGCCAGCCGTTTGACAAACGGGTATGTCTACAACAACTACCTCTCCGGTAAGGCGTTAGGTGAGGTGCCGGATCCGACCACCTACATGGTGGTGGCTGACGGTGCGCATACCGCGTCCGCGCTGGTTCCCGGCGTGGCCGGCGCCACCTTTATCAATGTCGCCTATGCGCTCGGTGACGTGGTGGACCGGCACGGCACGAAAGCCATCGCCGCATTTGTCGACGGTCATGCGGCGTTGCTATCCAAAACGGCCACTCCGGAGTTCGCCAGTGATCATTTCGCCCTGGCCGCCATCTCCGGCCTGGCGCAGCCGACGATCGTGAATGCAAGCTTCGATGCCGTGAAAATCGCCGATGTCCCGCAATCTGTCACTGCTCAGCCAATCTATTGCGATCCGAATAAAATGACCGCCTCGCAGAAAACCGCGTTCGGGTGGACACTCGGTAATACCTCGGTGAATGATCTTTGGTATTTAGTCGGGAATACCTCGAACTTGATTACTCCTGCGGCCCAAGCCTTTATCGACGGCGACCAGGTGTTGGCATGCGCCGATCACGGCGGCATCCGCGAAATCAGCCAGATATTGACGACTAACTTCAAGTCCGGCGTCACCTATAAATTCACCTGTTTGGTCTTCTTGCTCACCACCGGTGGTTCGAATGCCGGCTATACCGTGCAATTGCTAGCCGCTGGTAACATGGTGAAGGATTCGACGGGCGGACCGACGCCTGCAACGAGCCCCGCCAGCGCCGCCGCCGCCACGGTGACGATCACCTATACCGCCACCGGCGCCGACGACGGGAAAGCGATTGGCATCAAGTTGATCAATACCGGTGATGAACAGGTGTGCTATGACAATATGAAAATCGTTGCGCAATAAGCGGGTTACGCGCTGGATAACCCGGGATATTCCTGTTCGACAAAGAGCCACTTGATACATAACACGATGCCTCAAGTGGCTCTTTTCAACGACAGCGCTGCACAGCGTTCCCTGGGCGGTACTGCGGTGCCACCAGCGGCCGCTATCGCGCTGACATCTGGCGGCATGCCCGGTGCGCGGCGACAACGGTTCGCCATCCGTCGCGATAATCACCTCATGAAATGTGGTATCTCCATGCGTATGCAACACTACCTTCTGCTTGGCTTACTGCTGGTCGCCGGGTGCGCGACCAAAGGGGAAAATAGTGCGTCACCCGCACAGATCAACGCCTGGTTGGACGCCCAGTTTGTGGACGCTCCCCCTGCCGGGGCCTCCACGCCGGGTCTCTTTGTGCAACGGCACGACCATGGCACGCTGCAGTTACGGCAGTCCGTGCTGAAGACGCCGCTCCAGATCGGGGCGCAACGCTATACGCACGGCCTGGGCACGCATGCGGTGAGCGAGATCGTGGTGACGCTCCCCAGCCCGGCCACGCAATTTTCCGCACAGGTCGGCGTGGATAATAATGACGATACCAAAGGGCAGCATGGCAGTGTGCTCTTTACGCTCGAAGCGGGCGGGAAAGAACTGTACCGCTCGGTGACCTGCCGGGGCGGCGACGCCCCCACGGCTGTTCGCGTGAAACTGGCAAACATCACACGGTTGACGCTGCGCGTGCTTGATGGCGGCGATGGCCCCAGTTGGGACCAGGCGGATTGGGCGGACGCATCGGTAACACTCGCCAACGGCAAAACGCTGTTTCTCGATGAGCTGCCGCTACAGGGCATTCCCGTTGGCCAATCGACCGGGTTCCCGTTCTCGTTCATTTATAACGGCCAGGCGTCGGATGAGCTACTGCCCGGGTGGAAACGCGAGATTGCCAGGGGTGCGGCGAAAGACGGACAGGAAACGTGCACCGTGACCTATACCGATCCGACCACCGGGATGCAGATGCGTTGTGCGGCGACGCGCTACAACGCCTATGCGGCCGTCGAGTGGGTGATGACCTTCACCAACACCGGAAAAACGGATACCCCCATCTTAGAAGCGGTCTATCCGCTCGATCTACGGCTGACGGCGCCGGCAGGTGAGATGACGTTGCATCGCCTGCATGGCAGTGAGGGCACCGCCAATGATTTCCTGCCGATCACCGAGCCGCTGGGGGTCAACACGCGCATTGATGTGGCCCCGAATGGCGGACGCTCGTCAAACGGGCAGATGCCCTTCTTTAACCTGGAGTGGACCGGCGGCGGGCTGGTGGGGGCCATCGGCTGGTCCGGGCAGTGGGCCTTCCATGCGCAGCGCACCGATCAGCTCTGCCGCGTGCAAGCAGGGCAGCAGACGGTGCACTTAACACTGCATCCCGGCGAGTCGATCCGTACCCCGCGCATCCTCCTCGTCTCCTGGCAGGGGAAGGACCGTTTCCAGGGAAACAACCGGCTGCGCCGCCTGCTGTTGGATCACTTCGTGCCGCGACAGCAGGGCGTGATTATCACGCCGCCCATTGCCGAAAACACCTGGTTCTCCTGTAACGAAGGCAATACCGTCACCGAGGCCAATCAGAAAGCGGTGATGCCAGCCATGGTGTCCGCCGGCACGGAGCTGTACTGGCTGGATGCCGGCTGGTTTGAGGGGGGCTGGCCGAACGGCGCTGGCAGTTGGGTGCCGAAGAAAGACGCCTTCCCGCTGGGTCTGAAGCCGGTGGGCGACGAAGCGCATAAGAACGGGATGAAATTCTTGCTCTGGTTTGAACCGGAGCGCGTGACCCCCAACAGCCTGGTGGCAA
>Ga0073936_10001416_pt1 | contig 36889 bp, 31 predicted proteins | sample AliMusrvi5mmetaG_FD_87041 | JGI IMG/M metagenome (GOLD analysis project Ga0073936, IMG submission 87041) | Freshwater lake bacterial and archeal communities from Alinen Mustajarvi, Finland, to study Microbial Dark Matter (Phase II) - Alinen... | ecosystem: Environmental > Aquatic > Freshwater >...
ATAGATAAGATCATTGATCGTGGTGGCCACAAACTGAGCCTGTTCGTACACATCGCCGGGTCGCACAGCCTGGGGCTCCAGGCCAGTATGGCGCAGGGGCTGTAAAACCTTGCGGAACTGCCGGGTGTTGAGCAGTATGCTTTCATTGGCAAGGCACAGTATTTCAGGGGTCGAGCGATAATTGTACTCAAGCTTTATAATGCGCGCATCGGGGTAGCGCTCGGGGAAGGCCATGATATTTTCAAAATTCGCTCCGCGAAAGGAGTAAATGCTCTGCGAGTCATCCCCCACGACCATGAGATTGCGGTGCCGTGCGGCAAGCGTGTCGATGATATCAGCCTGCAGCTTATTGGTGTCCTGATACTCATCAACCAGCATATGCTCGAACCGGTCGGCATAGAAATTTCTGAGGTTTTCATCTTCTTCCATCAGCTGCAGCCACAGGCATAAAAGGTCGTCGAAGTCAGCGAGATTCTGCCGCCGCTTACGCACTGTATAGCAGCCCTGTATTTTTTCAATCTCTTCGACATGCTCAAGAAAAAAAGGATAGCGCTCCTGGAGCACCTGTTCGATCTCGATGCGCATATTGCGCGCCAGGCTCAGTATCCCGTGCAGCACCGAGCCCTGCGGCAGAACGCCTTCTTTCTTTTTATGCCCGAGCTCAAGCATGGTGGCATCAAGGATGCTGTAGGCGTCCGACTGATCAAGAATGGTGAAGTTTGAAGCAAGGCCAACCCGCTCGCCATGGACCCGCAGAATGCGGTTGGCGATATGGTGAAACGTGCCGCCCCAGATGCGCCGGGCATCATAGGGGGTCAGCTCTTCAACCCGGTGCAGCATTTCGCGGGACGCTTTATTGGTGAAGGTCAAAAGGAGAATCCGGTGCGGGTCAATGCCCGATTCGATCAAATGCGCAACGCGGTACGTGAGCGTGCGGGTTTTGCCTGAGCCCGCGCCCGCAATGACCAGCAGGGGCCCCGGGCCGGCAGTCACCACCGCCAGCTGCTGGGGGTTGAGCTCGTTTGCATAATCAATTGAGCGAGGCAGTTCCATGATTATCCTATTGTACTCTAGTGGAGTCTAGGATTTGAAATTATCTTTTGCAAACACCCTCCCCTTAATCCCCTCCCATCAAGGGAGGGGAGAAACAATAGAACCTCCCTCTCCCCTTGTGGGAGAGGGGCGGGGTGAGGGGTGTCAAAACGAATTATCTTGGCCTACCAGTGTACCTCGCAGACATAGAAGCATCATCTATGCCTCTCGCCATGCTGTAGTAGACAAAAATGGGGATTCAAGACTGAATCCCCATTGATAGCAGCGTACGGCGATGTAATGATTAAAGTTACAGCCATAAGTAGCCGGTAAAATGGCTTTTCTGTTTGATTTTACGCTTCTTACCCCAGGCCGGAGCGGCTGATTGCCTCTTTTAGAAAATTATCGGCAGGCACTATAAGCTGCTCGATTTCCATTACAAAAAGGTCCCTGACTTGTAGCATACCGCTGTCGAGCTTGGCAATATCTTTTTCCGTGGTGACGACTGCATCAAGCCGCGCAGAAGCTTCCTTGATTGCCGTATAATCATCCGGGCCATAGCCGTGATGGTCGGGGTAGATGAGTTTTTCTGAAACCGTCATGCCCGCGCTGGTAAGCATTTTTATGAAGCTTTCCGGATCGCCGATGCTGCACAGCGCCGCAACCTTTGCGCCCGGGAGCTGCTCCGGCAGGGCCGTGGTGCCGGTTTGGCAATTGCGCAAACCGGCATTTATGTACGATGCTATAAAAAGAGGAGCAGACGCGTTCAACTCTTTAACACGCCCGATCAGGGCTTCGATATCATTCTGATTGTCGGCTTTTGTGAATACAATTATGCCGGCCCGCTCAAGGGCTGAGAGGGGCTCGCGCAGAATTCCCTGGGGCAGCAGGTGCCCGTTGCCGAACGGATCAGCGGCATTTACGAGCACGATGTCAAGGTCGCGGCGCAGCCGCAAATGCTGAAATCCGTCATCAAGAATAATGGCCTGCACCCCGAAGCTCTCGCAGGCAAGAGTGCCTGCGGCAACCCTGTCCGTACAGGCGATAACCGGAATGCCCGGCAGCTTGCGGCCAAGCATGACGGCCTCATCGCCGGCGTCTTCTGCGGAGGCGAGCACTTGGTTGCCATCTGAAACAATCAGCGGCGTTTGTGTTTTTGCCCCCCGGTAGCCCCGGTTGACAACGCAAACCTTGAATCCCTTTTCGGCAAGGCTGCGGGCAAGCAGGCACACGGTTGGCGTCTTGCCCGTGCCGCCCACGGTGATATTGCCGACGGTTATCACGCGGCAGGGCAGGGCATGGCTTTCAAAGATGCAGGCCTTGTACAGCCACGCCCGTAGGCGCATGGCTGCGCTGTAGCCCCAGGAGCAGATGGTCAGCGGCAGCAGAAGCAGCTGCACAGCCATGCCGGGGTTTTTTAAGTGGATCAGTTTTTCAAATGATGCGCGTAAACTCATAACCTGATGTATATACCGACAAACTCATTATTATCAAGCAGCAATTGGAATTCCGTTATCGGCTTTGCTGAGTATAGCATCACAGAAAAGAGGGGGCGGTTTCATGCAGCCAGCCAAGGGTGGGTGAAACCCACCATTGACTGGCTGCATGAATCAATCTGGTGGGTTCCGCTTTGCTGCACCCACCCTGCAACTCTTCGTATGACACTCAGGGCGGGATAACCCAGCCCCTACCACGCAAGGTGCGGTCGCTAGGCTGCGCAACCGCACTATTCATTGATTGTAATCTTATCGCATACTATGCCACTGCCATTCAATTCGCCCTCTCAATACGCTCCCGGGTGGTTAGCGCGGGGGGCGTTGTCACGGTTTTTCGGAAAGGCATTTGAATTATTTCCTTCCGGCACGGGCGGCCGGGTTGGTGCGTCGGCCCAGGAGAAATCGGGTATGGCAACGGCTGCCACGCTTAAAAGCGGGCTGGCGGCTGCCGGTTTATAATCGCCTGCTGCCGGGTTGGCAAGCCGCGGCTCAACCGAGTTTATCGTGTTGTTTGCAGTGATTTGCGCGGCATTGCATGTGGGGTTGTCGTCGCGGCAGCCCGTGGTTTCATCAAGCCCGAGGCTGTGGCCAGCACTGCCGTTCCAGATAATATTTCCTTTTATCACAACAGCATCATCGGTCGCGGAGGGCGACGGAATATTGGAGCCTGTCGGAGATGCAACCGATGGCTGTACATTGATATGACCGCCGCCGGACTCACTGGCGCTGGGGTTATAGAAAATATTATTATAGATGAAGACATTTCGGCTGGGGATGCACTCACGGCCCGTGTCTATGCCGACGCCCTTGGGGCACCAGCCGCCGGAATTGCGGTTTTCTCCGCAGAGCTGGGACGCATTATTCTCGCCGTTTTCCGAGGTATCATAGCAGACACGGCTTCCATGCACGAGCTGAAATAGCGCATACTGCGGATCGGTCCGCAGGGCGATTTTATAGAGCGTATTGTAGGCATAGACGATATTGTAACCGCCTGCCACGCTCAGGGACACGCCCTGTATATCGTGAAATACATTATTGACCGCTTTCAGATCATAGACTTCATAGTGCAGCCACGGGCCGCGCATTACCTCGAAATTTGATCCCTCGCCAGCCTGGAGCCCCAGGCCGCAGTCATACAGTTCATTGTCTTCAAGCAGCAGATAAGCGGAGCCCCCTTTGAAATACGCGGCCCATTGCGCCGAGGCATGAATTTTATTTTTGTACAAATGCCCATGCTGCACGGAAAAGAAATCAATAGCGGTCTGATACGTGCCGCTCACATCGCAGTTTTCAATATAGACACCCTGCGACTGGTTTATCTTTATGACTTCCTGAATATCGTAATTGTCGGGCAGGGCGGTCGGGTCAGGGCCGCGAAGCGTTACGCCGCGTAGCAGCAGGTGTTTGCAGTTTTCGGCATGCAGCACATTGTTGGCAAAGGCGGGGTTAGCTCCGCCGGCGGCCAGGGTCATGCTGGTTATATATAGATAGGAGATATTGGCAAGATTCAGGCCGCCCAGCAGGGTGACCGTATCAGAAGCGCTTGCCGGCTGCAGGATTATGGGGTTTTGAAACGTTCCGGTGCGGTCGGCAAAATAATTGATGCAGTCTCCCTCGCAGGGATACGCACCGCTTGAAAAATTGATGCGGTAGCCCATAGCCGCAAGCGGTTCGGTCGGGATTTTAGCCCATGCGCCGGATAAAGTTCTAAGAGCCTCCGCAGGATTTGTGCCGCTTTTGGTGTCATCTCCTGTCAGGGATATATACAGATCGGTGAGCACGGGAGAGCCGATATTATAGGGTATTTCCGAAGTTGCTGCCTGCAGGACAACATTAACCTCTGCCGTCTGTACGGCGGCAACGGTTGCAGTTGCGCTTGCCTCATCATAGCCGGCAAGCACCAATCTGACCGTGTGCTCGCCTGTGGTGACAGAGGATATGGTCGCATTAGTCGTCAGCCCGGTGTCTACGGCTTCAAGATAGATGCGCGCCCCGGGCGGTGTAGAAGTCACTTGAATCCTGCCCCTGAAAAACGGGCAGCCGGTCAGCAGAAAAAACGATACTATGCAGAGCAGTATGCATGACTGACGCTTCAGTGCTTGTTTTTTAGGGCTCATGCGTCCGCCTCCATGATGAGTGATGCTTAAAAATATTTATAGCATGAATTTACCAGCAAACAATCCAAAAGAAAGCACAAAGACTTCGATCTGCTGGCCGATGCTGGAAATGCTTTGCTTCTTGGGGTGTGAGGAAACGGGCTGAAGGAGAAGGCGCTTAAACGGTGGGGTGTATGTAGTTTCCCAGTATATCAACGCTGCGCTCCACAGCGCCGATATTGTCCTGGATGACGCGGAAGGCATTTCGGCCCATCTCTTCGCAGGCGGCGGGATTTTCAAACAGGCGCAGGGCCTCTGTGGTAAACTGCTCAACACCGGCAACCTGAATGCCGGCTTTTTTCTGCCGCAGCATCCGGGCTATTTCCCGGAAATTATGCATGTGCCGGCCGAAGATGACCGGCTTGCCGAAAACCGCCGGCTCAAGCACATTATGCCCGCCGATGGGCACAAGGCTGCCGCCGATGAACACAACCGTGCCCATGCTGTAAGTCTTAAAAAGCTCCCCAATTGTATCAAGAAGAATAACGCTTACGCCCTTTGTGCGCGGACCTGCTTTCAGGGCGGTTCTGCGGGCATAGAGCAAGCCGGACTGCCGCAGCAGCGATTCGGTTTCATCAAAGCGCTCAGGGTGGCGTGGCGCCAGAATAAGCTCAGCAGCCGGAAAGCGTTCGCGAATGGTTAAAAAAACTGTAAGCACGGTTTCTTCTTCTCCTTTATGCGTGCTGCCGGCAATAAAGACCTGCTGCTTTGGGGTAAAGCCGAAATCGCTGCGCAGCCGCTCCTGCTCCTCGATCGTTATGGGGGGCACCTGTATATCGAATTTGATATTGCCGCCCACCAGCACTCGCTCCCGCGGAGCGCCGATAGCGATAATGCGCTGGGCATCCTCGGCGGTCTGCATGCACAGCCTGCTGACATGGGCCAGCACCTGCTTAAAGAAAAAGCTGAACAGCTTGTAATTTCTAAATGACCGCTCGGAAATCCTGCCGCTGATCATCACGACCGGTATGCTCCTGCGAGACAGCTCGCGCAGGAAGTTGGGCCAGATTTCCGTTTCAAGCATAATGAAAACCCGGGGATTGATGGCCCGAACAACGCTTTTCACAATAAAAGAGTAATCATAGGGGAAATACATGATCCGGTCGGCCTGCTTGAGATGATTTCTCGCGGTCTGATTGCCGGTTTCGGTAATGGTTGAAACCACCAGTGGCAGGCCGGGATAGCGGCGTTTTATTTCTTTAATCAGCGGCACGGCTGCCATGACTTCGCCGACCGAAACGGCATGTACCCAGATCGGGCGCTCGGAATCTTGCCAGGGCTTGATGATGCCGCATTTTTCGGCAAAACCGGCGCGGTATTTTTTGCGCGAAAGAAGCGCCGCGCCGGCAAACGGCGCAAAGACCAGGGAGACAACAGCAAGGAGTATATTGTAGATCGTATACATGGTCAGGCGCTTGCCTTTTGATTGTCCTGCAGATACACCGAATAGAGCTTGGTGTATTCTCCGCCGCGTGCCAGCAGATCGTCATGGTTGCCCTCTTCAACGATCCTGCCCGAGGCCAGCACGATAATGCGCCCGGCATTGCGGATGGTTGACAGGCGGTGCGAAATGATGAAGGTTGTCCGTGATTTAATGAGCATTTCAAGGGAGCGCTGAATGTCCTCTTCAAGCTGGCTGTCAAGAGCAGAGGTTGCTTCATCAAGAATCAAAATGGGGGCGTTTTTCAGTATTGCCCGCGCGATGGCCAGGCGCTGGCGCTGGCCGCCGGAGAGCTTCATGCCCCGCTCGCCGACTATTGCATCATAGCCCTCGGGAATTTCCCGTATGAACTCATCGGCAAAAGCGGCCTGCGCGGCCCGGATGACTTCTTCGCGGCTGCGGGCTGTATCGCCATACACGATATTGTTGTAAATCGTGTCATTGAAAAGATCCGGGTTCTGGCTCACCAGCGATATTTGTGACCGAAGGGACTGAAAAGTAACATCCCGCACATCCACGCCGTCGATGCGCACCGCACCTTGCGTCACATCATAAAAACGCGATATGAGATTCACCAGCGTTGTTTTGCCGCAGCCGGTCATGCCGACAAACGCCACGACCTCGCCGGGCTCCACCTGCAGGTTGATATCATGCAGCACCAGGTGCTCGTCGCCATAGGAAAATGACACCCCGTCAAACTGAACCCCGCCCCGGGCAGGCGGCAGCGTAATGGCATGTTCTTTTTCCGTGAGCTCAGGCAAGGTATCAAGCATGTCAAAGACGCGCTTGGCCCCGGCAAGTCCTTCCTGAATATCCTGCACCGCCGTAGAAATATTGCGGGCCGGGCTGTACAGCAGCAAAAGCGCCGTGGTGAAGGAGAAAAACGTGCCGGCAGTTGACGTTCCGTTAATTACATTATAGCCGCCATAGAGAATGACCGCAGCGCCTGCGCAGCCGCCTATGAACTCCATAAGGGGCCCGGAGCTCGATCGTATGACCATGCGCTTCAGGCGCAGCTGCATAAGCCGCCGGTTTTCCTGGGCAAAGCGCATGTTTTCATACTCTTCCATGCAAAAGGCCTTTACGATGCGGCAGCCCGATATGGCCTCATGAACGAAAGTTGCGATGATGCTGATCTTTTCCTGGCCCTTGGTCATGAACTTGCGGCTCTTGCGGCCGAAGCGGATGATCGGCAGCACCATCCAGGGAAGTATGAGAAAGGACACGCAGGCAAGCCTGGCGTCCTGTTTGAACAAAACAGCCATGAGGCCGATAGCCGTGACGATCTCTTTAAATATATCGATGCAGCCCTCGTTCAGAGCTCCTGAAAGCACCATGACATCATTAGTCACTCTGGTGATTATTCCGCCGGTCTGATTTTTCTGAAAATAGGAAAGCGACAGGGTCTGCAGATGTTTGTACAGCGCATTGCGTATGTCATTGGTAATATACTGGCCGATCGAACCCAGATAGTAATTAAACCCGAATTCAAAGCAGCCTCTGATGGCATAGAGCGCCACAATGGCTATGGGCACAAGGATCAGCATCTGAAGATCTTTTTTCAGAAATATGTCGTCAAGGGCAGGCTTCACCAGATAGGCAATGCCGCCCGCGCACAGCGATACGGGAATGCTGCAGCCAACGGCCAGGAAGAATTTTTTCCAGTATGGCCGAACAAAAGGATATAGCCGCTTATACAGATACAAGGTGTCTTGCCAGACCACCTGTGTTTTTTTCTTTTTGCTCATGATGAACCCCAATTTAGGGATTTAGGCATTTAGGAATTAAAAATCAATTCCTCAATTCCCTAATTCCTCAATTTTTTAATTTTTCAATTATTATTTCCGCCACGCGCTGCGAGCCGCCGGGCTCACCCAGGGCAGCTCTGATGCCGGAGAGCCCTTCCCGCATTTCAGCCATCCGGGCCGGATCCTCAAGAATGGAACAGGCCTCGGCGGCAATGCGCTGCGGGTTTGCCTCATGCTGAATGAGCTCCGGCACGACCTGATGGCCCGCGACAATATTGGCAAGCCCTATCCAGGGAACTTTAATCATGATGCGGCCCACGAGATAGGTCAGCGGCGACACCTTGTAAATGACGATCATGGGCTTGCCCATGAGCGCTGTTTCAAGGGTCGCCGTGCCGGAGGCAACCAGCACCAGGTCACATACTGCAAGCGCCTGATGAAAGCTGCCGGCCGCCACCGTGGCGGGAATGTTGCGCTGTCCGGCCATGGCGCGCACATGATCGGCAGCTATGCCCTGGGCAACAGGAATGATAAACCCGGCTTCGGGAAATTTTCGCTTTATAAGCACGGCGGCATCAAGCATGGGCTCAAGCAGCCGGTCGATTTCGCTGGGGCGGCTGCCGGGCAAAAGCCCGATAACGGGCCGGTTGCCGGTAAGGCCGAATTCCTTGAGCGCTTCAGCATGGCTGCCGAGCTTTATTTCGTGATCAAGCAGCGGATGGCCGACAAACCGGACATCAAGGCCAACTTTTTCATAAAACGCCACCTCAAAGGGGAAAATTACTCCCAGCGTATCAACCAGCCGTGCGATTTTTTTAGCCCGTCCCTGCCGCCATGCCCAGATCTGCGGGCTGATATAATAGAGCACCGGCACATTGTTTTTCCTTGCAATAGCGGCAATGCGCAGATTGAAATCCGGATAATCGATAAGCATGAGCAGATCGGGCTTGTCAGGACCGGAGAGCCGCTTTTTGAGCAATCGGTACGCAGCCAGAATATTTCCCGCCCGCGGCAGTATTTCCAGCAGCCCGACAACCGACAGATCACGCACATGATAGATGAGCTGCATGCCGGCGGCAGCCAGCTCCTGCCCGCCGATGCCTTCAACCTGAACGTCAGGCCGCATGCTTCTCAGCGCCTTCACCACCAGCGCGCCATGATGATCGCCTGACGCCTCGCCGGTGACCAGCAGTAGTTTTTTTTGTTTCGTGCTCATTCTTAAACTCTGTGAACTTGCGTGCCTCTGTGGTTCCTGTTTTCCTCAGGAATGAAAAACCTCCCGCTGCACAGGGGGAGGTCTCGAATCCGGTATCATCGGGCGCTTAGCGGGCCTGCAGCGCCTGTTTTCTGTTTTCCACCTGATGGACGATTTCAAGGGCTATCTTTAGCGCATCCCGGCCGGCTTCACCAGGAACCGCAGGCTCGCAGCGGGTCTCGACGGCGTTGATAAATGATCGTATTTCCTCTTTCAGCGAATCGGCCTGCGTTATGTCGATGTCATCATACATGATTTGCGCCGTATCATACTGCTCGCCGAGATCCATCTTGCGGTACACCTCAATGTCCTGTTTTGCATAGTCGATGGAAATATAGGCATCCTGCTGGAAAATGCGGATTTTGCGCATTTCCTTGACCGATATGCGGCTGGCCGTCACATTGGCGATGCAGCCGGTTGCAAACTCAAGGCGCACATTGGCAATGTCATTGGTCTGGCTTGACACCACCGGTACTCCCACGGCATGAATGCCCGTGACCGGAGCGCCGACAATATTTAAAATAATATCGATATCGTGAATCATGATATCCAGTATTACATCAACCTCGGTGCCGCGGTCCTTAAACGGCGCCAGGCGGTGCGATTCGATGAACATGGGCTTATTGAGGATACCGGAGAGCGCTACAATTGCGCCGTTAAAGCGCTCAAGATGCCCGACCTGCAGAATTCTTCCCTGCCCGCGTGCCGCCGCAACCAGGTCGTCCGCCTCCTGCAGTGTCACGGTAATGGGCTTTTCAACCAGCACATCAATGCCGTTGTTGAGCAGGGCGAGGGCCACTTGATGGTGAAGGTTGGTGGGCGTGACGACGCTTACGGCATCGACTTTTCCGAAAAGCTCACGGTACGAATCATAGGCGGCAACATTCAATTTTGCCGCAATCTGGCGAGCGCGGCCGATATCGGTATCGACCACGGCCACAAGCTCGGAGCCAGGCAGACCGGCGTATTTTTCCGCATGAAACTGCCCCAGATAGCCAACTCCGACAACCGCGGTGCGCACCGTTTTCATTTTCGCAACACTCCGCGCTCTGAATTCTGAATGAAGGTGCTCAGATACTGCACCTCGGCTGACTCAAGGCCCTCCTCCTCGATCGTTTGCACAGCCCGCTTAACCGTCAGGCCCGAGCGGAAAAAGATCCGGTAAGCGGCCTTCAGCTCGGAAATCACTTCAGGGGAAAATCCGTGGCGCTTAAGCCCAACGATATTGAGGCCGCTCAGCTTTGTGCGCTCACCGGCTGCCAGCACATACGGCGGCACATCCTGCGGCACGCCCGAAACTCCGCCGACCATGGCATAGGCGCCGATGCGCACAAACTGCTGTACCCCGACAAGGCCGCCGATGATGGCATGATCTTCAATGATGATATGGCCGGCAAGGGTTGCGCAGTTGGACATAATGATATTATTGCCAAGCCTGCAGTCATGGGCGATATGGCAGTAGGCCATGATCAGATTGTGGCTCCCGATGCTGGTAATGCCGCCGCCGCCCTCGGTGCCGCGGTTGATCGTGACATATTCCCGTATGGTATTATTGTCGCCAATCGTGAGCAGCGTGTGCTCGCCGTGGTATTTCAGATCCTGGGGGTCGTCGCCGATTGAAGCGAACTGAAAAATACGGCACCGTTCACCGATGGTGGTAGGCCCCTTTATAATGACATGCGGGCCGATGACCGTACCGGCAGCGATTGTTACCTCGTCGCCGATAATGCTGTACGGTCCGATCTCAACGCCTTCTGCTATTGCAGCCTTGCTGCTGACTATTGCGGTGCCGTGGATCATCTGACTGCTCCCTTACCGGAACACTTTCATTACTACATGGTCGCCATCAGCTCAGCCTCGGCGGCGATTTTATCGCCCACAAAGGCCTTGCCCCCGAATTTCCAGATGCCGCGTTTGACCGCTATGGCTTGAAGCTCAAAGCGCAGCTGGACCCCGGGCACAACCGCGCGGCGACACCGGCAGTTGTCGATGCCGAGAAACCGGATATTGCTGTTTTTTGATACATCAATCTCGCCGCTGCTCATCAGCAGTATGCCCCAGGTCTGGGCCATGGCCTCGACAATCATCACGCCCGGCATTATGGGCTCGCCGGGGAAATGACCCTGAAAAAATGGTTCGTTTATGGTGACATTTTTGATCGCCACAATGCGCTTCAGCGGCTCGGTTTCTAGCACGCGGTCAACGAGCAGAAACGGATACCGGTGAGGCAGAAATTTCATAATATCTTTAATGCCGAATACCATCATGCGCTCCTTGTACTTAATTCTTTTTCAAGTTCTGCGATTCTGCGCTCAAAATCGGCGATGCTCCTGCGCATTTCAGGAAGCTTCGGGATGCAGTTGGTGGCCCTGAGCCAGAGGCGGTGCGGCATATGCGGCGCCCCTGATACGACCTGGCCCGCGGGTATGTCGCTTGAAGGTGCGCCCCTGGCGCCCACTATCACGTCGTCGCCGATGGTGATATGCCCCACGGTTGCGGCCTGGCCCGCAAGCACGACGCGGTTGCCGATTGTGGTGCTTCCCGAAATTCCGACCTGCGACACGATGGCGCAGTCCTCGCCGATCACCACATTGTGGGCCACCTGCACGAGATTGTCGATCTTCGTGCCGCGCTGAATCCGGGTCGTGCCCATGGCGGCCCGGTCGATGGTGGCGTTTGCGCCAATCTCCACGTCATCATCGATCTGCACATTGCCGATCTGGGGGATCTTGAAATATTTCGGGCCGTCCTTGGCAAACCCGAACCCGTCGCTGCCGATCACGGCGCCGGCATGAATGATCACGCGGGCGCCGACAACGCATTGCTCGCGAATGGTGACATTGGCATAGATGAGCGTATCCGGGCCGATTTTTACCTGCTCGCCGATGCTGCATCCCGGATAGATGGTCGTGTTTTCGCCGATTTCACATCCATCACCGATATGGGCAAAGGGATAAATCGTTACGTTTGCGCCAAGCTGCACATCCCGGCCGACACAGGCGCGTGGGTCAACCTCGCCCGACTGCTTCTTTGGCGGAAAGACGAACTGCATGACCTTTGCATAGGCAAGATAAGGGTTATCTACCCTCAGAAGATTCTTGCCGGGAGCTGTGACTTCGGGCGAACAAATAATTGCCGTGGCGCTCGTTGTGGCAATGAACCGCACATATTTCGGGTTCGCCACAAAGGCCAGATCTCCAGGCCCGGCCTTGTCAATGCCCGCAAGATTGCAGACACGGGCATCCGGGTCGCCGTCAAGCTTTGCTCCGATCAGGCGGGCAACATCCTGCAATCGCGCTTCCATGACCTGCTCCGATACAGCTTACTTTTTTGATTTGGCAGGTTTGTTTTTTTGCTCGGCATCGTAAATGGTGATGATCTTATCGGTGATGTCAAGGGAATCGGATGCATACAACAGCAGCACATCGCTTTTGCCGAAAATAATGCTGTAGCCGTTTTCCTTGCCGTATTTCTGAATAATGGGAATGAGGCCCCCCAGAATTTCATTTTTCAGCTCAGCTTCCTTGATCTGCAGTTCGGTCTGCTGGTCCTTGAGCAGTCTCTCATAATCCCGCTTGCGGCGCAGAAAATCTTTTTCCTTTTCCCGCCGCGAATCCTCTGAGAGCATTGCATTTTGCTTTTCAAGGGTTTCGCCGAGCTTTTCAACTTCATTTTTTTCCTTCATCAGGCTGTCTTCTGCCTTTTTTACATCGCCTTTAAATCTTTCGCCGGCATTCTTGCCTGCCACGCTGTCGCCGACTGCTTTTTGAATATCCACATAGGCAATCTTTAAATCACCCGCCTGCACAGCCGATGCCCAGCAAAAAGCCATTGAAATCAGTGCTGCAAGTATACATTTTTTCATTTTCATACTCTCCTTTGTTTAGAATGTTCTCACCTTGTTTTTGTGTATCAACTAAAACGTATTGCCCATTGAAAATTCGAAATTGCTTGAGCTTTCGCCATATTTTGACCGGGGGCTCGGGTTATAGCCCCATTCAACGCGCAGGGGCCCGAAGGGCGAATACCAGCGCACGCCAAGGCCCACGTCATAGCGCAGGTCCGAAAAGTAGTTGTCGCTTTTTTTGTAGGCATTGCCGATGTCGGTAAACACCACGCCGCGGATGCCCGCTTCCTTCATGATCGGGAAAAGGTATTCGAAGTTGAAATACAGTGCCTTCTCGCCGCCCACGGGGTCATAGTTGTCGCTGTAGCCTTTTTGCGGCACTGTAATGGTTCTTATCTCGTCTCCCTGCAGGTTATAGATATGATAGTGCTTGTCTTTCTTTGGCCGCCGCTCTTCCGGCGAGAGGCTGCGCGCCTCAAAACCGCGCATGCTGTCGATACCGCCGAGAAAATATTTTTCTGATATGGGGATGTCTTCCCCGAGTTGAAAAATATCGCCGATGGTGCCCCTGGTCATAAATGCCGTGTCCCATGGCAGGGGGAACCATTTTGCCGCGCTGAAATTAAGACCTAAAAATTTAGCATCGCCGCCAAAGCCCGCAAGCTCGGCCGATGCGCTGGTATAGGCGCCCATGCGCGGCTTGAATTTGTCGTCGCGCGTATCGCGCGTGATGGCATTGATGATACTGCTGATGAGGGTTTTGCCTTCCTGTTTCTGTATTTCAAGAGGCGCATGGCTGCCATCGCCATAGTAGTAACTATCGTTGTTGTTGTTATAGTCATTGTAATCGGAAGAATGTCGTAATTTGATGTCGATCGACTCAAGCCGATAGGTGAAATGATAGCGGGTATAATCGTATTTGAAAAATGGAAAACTCGCGCGCAGATTCAGCCCCAGGCTGTCGCGATCAAAGTCTTCGTACTGACGCTTGATATTGAACAGGTCAAACCCCAGTGACACGCGGCTGTCCTTATACCAGGGCTCGGTGAATGAAATATTATAGTAGCTTGAGCTTCCTCCGAGCTGCGCCATGAACGACAGCTGCTGGCCCTTGCCGAAGAGGTTGTTCTGGGAAATGGAGAACATGCCCACAATGCTGTCAACCGAGCTGTAGCCGGCGCCGATAGAGAAGGAGCCGGTCGGCCGCTCTTTCACTTCCACATGCAGCTTTACCTTGCGGGGATTCGTGCCGGGCTCGGTATTGATATTGACCTCTTCAAAATACCCGAGATTATTGACATCCTGCTTGCCTCGCTTGATTTCCTCGGAATTGTAGACATCGCCTTCACGCATGCGCAGCTCGCGGCGGATGACATTGTCGCGCGTGCGGGTGTTGCCGGTCACCCGGATCTCTTCGATGAATATTTTGTCGCCGCGCTCGATCATGAACACGATATCAACCTTTTTCTCTTCAGCCTTGATATCGGTAAGGGGGGAAATATCGGCATAGGCAAAGCCTTTTTCCGAATACAGGCCCTTGAGCGACACCAGATCGTCATTCAGCGTGCGGCCGTTGAATGTCTGGCCGGGTATGATTTTTACTTTCCTTGCCAGCGTCTCCGGGGCATAGAGCAAATCCCCCTTGAAATCCACGGTGCCGATGGTGAACCGGTCGCCCTCGGTGATGTTGAAATGCACGTAAATGCCCTTGTTCTTGAATTCGACCGTGGGCTTGTCGACCTTCACCATCAGAAAGCCCTTGCTGTAATAATAGGCGGTCAGTCGCTCGACATCCTTTTCAAGTGATTCATCCTTGAAAACGCCGATGGTGGTGAACCATGACATGAGCCAGTGCTTCTTGCGCGTTTCCATAACGCCGGCGAGCTCGCTTGCCTTTACGGAGTTATTGCCCGTGAACGTCACCTCCAGGACTTTCACCACTTCATTTTCGGTAATATTAAAATCAATGGAGGCGAAATCCTCATCGATGGCAGTGACCTTGTAGGTGATATCGGCATTGTAATAGCCCTTATCCATATAGGCTTTTTTGATACGGCCAACGTCCCCGACAACCTTGTTGATATCAAGAATCGTGCGGGGCTTTACCTCCATGACTTTTTGTACATCTTCAATTTTCAGATTTTTGGTGCCGTTGATCTGCACGGCCCGCACCATGGGCTTTTCAATGACCGTGAAGGTTACTTCTTTGCCCCCTTCGACATCCTGCGTGGTTATCTGGATATCCTTGAAATAGCCCATGTCATAGACCTTTTTCAGGTCCTCCTGCAGCACCTCGGGGGAGAAGGCCTCGCCCTTTTTGGTCTGCAGGACATAGAGGATGGCGTCCTTTTCGATGAACTTATTGCCGTTGACCAGCACGTCGGCTACTATTTGCCGGTTGAGAACGACCAGGCCCACGCGCCGGGCAAGATCCTGCATGCTGGCCGGAAGGTCCGCTGTGTCTTGTGCCGTCAGGTACACGCGCTGCAGCGGCCGGCTGCCGCTCACATTTATGATGGCAGCATCAATGCTTGCCGCTTTGCCGATTTTTGTGAGCGTGCCGCTCACGACATAATTGGCCCCCACAGCCTTTCCGACAGCGCGGGCGGCCTGCTCGCTGTAGCCTTTCCAGCCCTGCTGCGCGATCGCTTTGGCCACAACCGGTTTCGGGAGCACCATGATTTCGCCTGGCTTCTCAAGCCGGGTCGCCAGCATGTCGGGCAGGGCTCGGCTCAGATACTCGATCTGGTCCTGGCTGTTGACCGAAAAGGGCAGAATAGCGACTTTTACCACATCTGCTGCGGAAACGGCGGCAAGCCCGGTACAGAGCTGCAGCGCTGCAAGAACTACGATTGCTTTTTTAATCATTGCCAAACTCTTTCGCCTGGTGAATACGGTTTATCTGTAAGCCGCTGTCGCGGCAGTTATGCCGAAACTATGCAGCCGTCAACGAGCACGACGCGCCGGGGCGCGCTGCGCGCGAATTCTTCATTATGGGTTACTATGATGAGCGTCATCGCAAGCTCGCGATTCAGCTCACGCAGCACTTCAAATACCTCTTGGCCCGTATGCGTGTCAAGATTTCCTGTCGGCTCATCGGCCAGCACCACTTCAGGGCCCATGACCAGCGACCGGGCAACTGCCACCCGCTGCTGCTCGCCGCCGGAAAGCTCGCCGGGCTTATGGGTGATGCGCGGGCCAAGGCCCATGCGCTCCAGCAGCTCCCGGGCTTTTTTTTCAGCAGCTTTCAGGTCTAGGCCCGCTATGCGCGCCGGCATCATGGTGTTCTCAAGGGCCGTAAACTCTGGCAGCAGATGGTGAAACTGAAAAATAAAACCGAGTTTGCGGTTTCTGAATTCCGCCAGGGCCCGGCGCCCGCGCGAGAACAGATCGCTGCCGCCATACAGGACTTTGCCCGATGTCGGGTGGTCGACGGTGCCGATTATATTTAACAGCGTGCTTTTGCCTGCCCCCGACGGCCCCACAACGGCCAGCAACTCGCCCCGGTCAATTGAAACATTAACACCCCGCAGCACCTCGGTGCGGGTGCTGTTATGGACATATGCCTTGCCGATACCCTCCAGCCGCAGCAGCTCTCCGCCGGCCCTACTCATAGCGCAGCGCCTCCGCGGGTTCAAGCTTTGCCGCCTGCGCCGCGGGATAAATAGTGGCCATAAAGCAGATAATGACAGTACAAAGGGCCACCCAGCAGATGTCCAGCAGGCCGATCTTCACGGTCAGCGCCGGAATATAATAGACATCCTTTGCCAGCGATACGATCTGAAAATTGTTCTGCAGCCAGGCCACCAGAAGCCCGAGAGCCAGGCCCAGCACCGTGCCGAAAAACCCGATGACCAGCCCCTGCAGCATGAATATCCGCTTGATGGCCCCCGAGGTTGCGCCCATTGATTTCAGTATGGCGATTTCGCGGTTCTTGTCGTTGACCATCATGACCAGAGTTGCCACGATGCTGAAAGCCGCAACCAGAATGATCAGCGTGAGGATCACGAACATGGCAAGCTTTTCAAGCTTCAGGGCCGAATAGAGATTTTTGTGCATGTCCTTCCAGTCGCGCACCTGGTAGGACGGCCCGAGAATATCGCTTATGGCCCTGACCACAGCCTCTGTCTTATATATATCGCGCACCTTCACCTCAATGCCCGTCACGGTATCGTTCATTTTGAAAAAGCTCTGCGCATTGCCGATGGAGATATAAGCCATCGAGGTGTCGTATTCATACATGCCTGATTCAAAGAGCCCCACCACCTGAAACTTTTTCCACCGCGGCATCATGCCCGCCGGCGACAGCAGGCCCGTCGGGGACACAACGGTCAGGGGGCTGCCCGGCGATATGGCAAGCGAGCGGGCAAGCTCCCGGCCGATAATAATGCCGGGAAGCTTTGCGCCTTCCTCGACCGGCACTTCGCTTTCAAGCTGCGCAAGCTCCCCTTCGATTAAAAACTTTTTTATATCCGTCACCTTCGGAGCGTTTTCCGTATCAATGCCGTTGAGCACCACACCCGATACGGCAGCCCCTGATGACAGCATAACCTGATTTAAAATAAAGGGCGTTGCAGCCACCACATCCGGCACCGCGCCGAGCTGGTGCATGATCTGCATATATTCAGCAATAGCCGTGCCGTAGGCGGTTATGACTACATGGGAATTGGTGCCAAGTATTTTATTGCGCAGATCATCGGTGAAACCGGTCATGACGCCCTGCACGAGTATCAGGGCCATGACGCCGATGGCGACCCCTGCAACCGATATGACGGTGATCACGGAAATAAAGGCCTGCTTGCGCTTTGCCCTCAGGTACCGCAGGGCGATGAATGCTTCATAGGGCAGATTCATGTGCTTTTCTGCGCCCTGTCCGCGCGAAACAGGGGAAATAATATAACATCGCGGATCGAGGCCGAATCGGTAAAAAGCATCACCAGCCGGTCGATGCCGATGCCCTGGCCCGCCGCGGGCGGCATGCCGTGCTCGAGGGCCAGCAGGAAGTCTTCATCAAGCTCCACGGGCCCGCCTTCGATTTTTTCCTTGGCCGCAACCTGCGCCTCAAAGCGCTGCCGCTGGTCGACCGGATCATTGAGTTCGGAGAAGGCATTGGCGATTTCCCGGCCCGTAATAAAAAGCTCGAAGCGGTCGGTCACGCTCGGGTCCTGCTCGTTTTTGCGCGCAAGCGGCGACACCTCAACCGGATACTGCGTGATGAATGTCGGCTGCAGCAAATGCTTTTCTCCGCATTCTTCAAAAATTGCCGTTACGATCTCTCCAAGCGTTTCATGGCCGGCAAGCTCGATACCAAGGCGTTTGGCATGGCCGCGGGTTTTTTCAAGGTCTTCAATATCGGCCGCGGGGATAGCGCCGTACTGCGCCGCGGCTTCTTTTATGGTCAGGCGCTTCCAGGGAGGAGTAAAATCAATTTCCGTTCCCTGATACATGGTTGTGTATGTGCCGTTCAGCTCTTTGCATATCGAGCAGAACATTTCCTCGGTCAGGTTCATCAGGTCTTCATAGGTTGCATAGGCATGGTAGAATTCGACCATGGTGAATTCGGGGTTGTGCTGGGTTGAAATGCCCTCATTGCGGAAATTGCGGTTGATCTCAAACACCCGCTCGATGCCCCCCACCAAGAGGCGCTTGAGATACAGCTCCGGGGCGATGCGCAGGTACAGGTCCATGTCAAGGGCGTTGTGGTGCGTTTTGAAGGGCAGGGCCGTGGCGCCGCCCGCGATGGGGTGCATCATGGGAGTTTCCACTTCAACAAAGTCTTTGCCGAGCAGAAACCGGCGCACCAGGGTGATGATTTTGGCGCGTTTTAGAAAGGTCGCGCGCACATCTTCATTGGCGATAAGATCAAGATAGCGCTGGCGGTAGCGCGTTTCCACATCCTGCAGCCCGTGCCATTTTTCCGGAAGGGGGCGCAGGGATTTTGTGAGCATCGTGAAGTTGTCCGCGAGCACCGTCGCCTCACCGGTTTTGGTGAGAAAGGCCCGGCCCTCTATGCCGATAAAATCGCCCATGTCGACTTTTTTGAATGTGGCAAACTGTGCGTCGCCGATGCGGTTTTTCTGCACATAGGCCTGAATGCGGCCCTTGCGGTCCTGCACATGAAAAAATGCCGATTTACCGAAATCACGCATGGCGACCACGCGGCCGGCAATGCGGTACACTGACGGGTCCGCCTCGACCTCTTCGTGTGTTTTTCCGGCGCAGGCAACTGTCACATCAGCCGTTGTATGGCTTGCGGTAAAGCCATTGGCATAGGGGTTTACCCCTGCCTGGCGTAATTCGTCGATTTTTTGCAGACGCACCTGCAGTAAATGATCTTCCATGTCGCTCCGACTTACAAATACAGTTCCGCGGTAATAGGTGCCCCGTATAAAGGAAAACAGCAAAATATCGTAAGACACCCGTTTAGTCAAGGTTAAAAGCAGCGGGGTTGAAGGACTGAAAAGTAAGAAATTTAAATAGGTTGGGTTTTTAAGGGCAGGCAATGGGGGCCAAGGTTCGGAGTTCAGGGTTCAGGGGTTCAAATTAATGGTCTCGTGAAAAATTTAAAAAATTGTCATTGCGGCCATAAGATACTGGTAAAGTGTTGCTGAATGAGGCCGAAATAATAATGTTGTCATCGCGAGGCCTCACGCCGTGGCAATCTCGGACCGTGCATATACGTGATCGGGCGGTCAGTGAAAGACCGGTTCGGGGGTTGGAGGCGGTTAGCTCACCCAAAGAAGCGCTCATACTCATCGTGGTTTCCGATCCAAAACCACGTTACCGTATCACCATCAAGCAAGCCTAATGCTCGCACACCTAACGTAATCCTTACTGACCAGATACCTTCTTCACTGTTTATGCATTTGAAACGAAGTGATGGATGAAAAGGATCTTCAGCCCAAAGCCGGTAACTTTTTTTTGTGCGCTTCCGGGTATTCAGGTCAAGTTTCCCGTAGGTCTCCCAGAAAGAAGGTAAAGCGTTCGATTTCACAAATTTTCCGAATCAAGCGGTGTTGCCTTGCCTTGCATAATGTCCTTCCGCGCCTGTCGCGCGGCTGCAATGAGCTTGCCCTGAGACTTTCCGATAGAATCCTTCCACTTGAGTTCGTCTCGGATATCCTCAATATACTGCTGCATATGCTCAAGGGCGAGCTCCTGCATGGATTCAGGCAGAGCCTCTATCATTTTTGTTATAGTTACACTTGTACCAGTCTGCATGATTTTTTCCTTCTTATTTGTGATGCTATCGTAAAAGTCAAAATTAAACAAAATTGTCATACCGGCTTTCACCGGGGGGGCTTTTTTTACGACTTCATCACGTGGTACTTAAATTTTAAACTCGATCATGCATAATGTCAATAAATAGAGTCACCTACATAGCGTCAACATCCAAACCCGGCGAAGCAGAAATTAAATAGTAGACTCGTTTAAATTTTCGTTTGGAGTTCACGCTTTAGCGTGTCCTTCTCAAATCCGGGGTGTATGACCCTGTTTTTTAACCCTGTACCCTGACTCCTGACTCCTGACCCCCGATCCCCGATCCCTATTTCTCCTTCCCCACCATCGGCGCAATCACTTCAAGCATCCTGCGCGCCGTTGCCCGCAGGGCTGGGTTGCGCTCAAGTGCGGCATTGATACTGTCGGCCTTATTATAATAGACATTGATGATCCTGCGGCCAACTGCGCTTTGCGCAAGTTTGCTGTCGCGAAAATTGCGCAGGTTCTTAAGTTTGGGATTGTCCGCGCCCAGTACCTTCGTGGCCGGGCATGCCGTAGTTGTTGTGGTTCCGGAAACAGTTGTTGTCGTCGTGTTTTCGCCGCCCGTACTTGTTGTAGTCGTGCTTGCCGGAGGTGCTGACGTTGTTGAGCTTGATTCCCCATCCGCCGTGGTGGTTGAGGAAATAGCCGAGGTTGTAACCGGCGCTGTAGTCGTTAAGGGTGCCGTGGTAGTTGCGCCGCCGATACTTGTGGTTGTGCTGCCCAAGGATGGGGTCGTTGTCGTAGTTAATTCCCCAGCCGCCGAGGTGCTCGTCGAGGAAATGACAGAGGTCGTTGTTGACAGCACCGTCGTGGTTGTTGTTGTGGAAATGGCTGAAGTTGATGTGGTAGTAGTCCAGCCATCTGACACCTTGCACCGGGCAATATATGGCGACAATTTGCCCCCAGCAGTCCCAAAATCACCACCAGCATACAGAGTGCCTGATGCGTCTATAGCCAGGGCATTAACAGAAGGGAAATAAGAAGAATAAGCCCCATCTACTTCCACCCCCGACCCGAGAGCTGACCAGCTCGTACCATCCCATTTGGCAATCGAATTAGCCACAACCCCTCCGGCGGTCTTAAAGTCACCGCCAGCATATAGAGTGCCCGATGCATCTATGTATAGGGCATAAACATCAAAAATAAAATTGCCTGCTTCCATCCCCGACCCGAGGGCTGACCAACTCGTACCGTTCCATTTGGCAATACCTTGAGCAGGCACCTCTCCGGCGGACATAAAAGGACCACCCGCATACAGGGTGCCTGATGCGTCTATGGCAAGGGCGTGAACACTAGAATCCAACCCTGGCCCGAGGGCGGACCAACTCGTGCCGTTCCATTTGGCAATACCCCGAGCAGCTACTCCTCCGGCAATCCCAAAATCACCACCCGCATACACATTCCCTGATGCGTCAATGGCCAGTGCGTGAACACTATAATCCATCCCCGACCCGAGAGCTGACCAACTCGTGCCGTCCCATTTGGCAATTTTACTGGCCGCTACACCTCCTGCGCTCGCAAAATCACCGCCCGCATACAGATTGCCTGATGTGTCCATGGCCAGAGCGTCAATAACATACTGCACCCCCGACCCGAGAGCTGACCAGTTCGTGCCATCCCATTTGGCAATACCCATGGCGGCTACTCCTCCGGCGGTCCAAAAAGCGCCTCCCGCATACAGATTGCCTGCTGAGTCCATAGCCAGGGCGTTAATAGAATTATCAACCCCCGCTCCCAGGGCTGACCAGCTCGATCCGTCCCATTTGGCAATCGAATTAGCCACAACCCCTACGGCAGTCGTAAACTCCCCGCCCGCATATAGATTGCCTGATGCGTCTATTGCCAGGGCATTAATATAGTTATTAATGCCCTTCGGCCCGAGGGCTGACCAGTTCGTACCGTCCCATTTAGCAATATAGTTTGCCGCTACCCCTCCGGCGGTCGAAAAATAACCTCCCGCATATAGATTGCCGGTTACAGCATCTATAACCATGGCACTAACATTCCTGTTCGTCCCTACGTCTAGGGTTGACCAACCCGACCCGTCCCATTTCGCAATATACCTTACACCAGAGAAAGGCATACCCGACCCACCCGCATACAGATTGCCTGCAGAGTCCATGGCTAGGGCTTCAACCGAAACATTCATCCCCGACCCGAGGGCTGACCAGTTCGCGCCGTCCCATTTGGCAATTTTACTAGCCGCTATCCCTCCGGCGGTCATAAAACCGCCACCCGCATACAGGTTGCCTGCTGCATCCATGGCCAGTGCTCTAATATCACCATTCACCCCCGACCCAAGCGCAGACCAATTCGCGCCGTTCCATTTGGCAATTTTGCTAGCCACCACCCCTCCGACGGCCGTAAAATTACCGCCCGCATACAGATTGCCTGCTGCGTCTATAACCATGGCATGAACCTCAACAGGAGAGCTTCCTTCCATCCCCGACCCAAGCGCCGACCAGTTCGACCCGTTCCATTTGGCAATATTGCTGACAGCTACTCCTCCAATACTTGTAAAAAACCCTGCTGCATAAAGATTTCCTGCTGCGTCTATGGCCAAGGTGTTAATCCAAGCTGAGGAATAAGCTATCCCTGAACCGAGGGCTGACCAACTCGATCCGTTCCATTTGGCAATAGAATTGGCAGCAATACCACCTGCGGTCTTAAACACACCACCCGCATACAGGTTGCCTGCTGCATCCATGGCCAGGGTAAAAACCGAACCATCTATCCCCGACCCGAGGGCGGACCAACTCGACCCATTCCATTTGGCAATAGAATTGGCCACTGCCCCTCCGGCAATCGTAAAATCACCTCCTGCATACAGATTGCCTGCTGAGTCCAAGGCCAGGGCACTAACACCCCGATCCATTCCCGGTATGCCCGGGTTCATTACAAACCAGTCATCGTCCGTAATGGTGGGGTCTATGGTGACAGGATAGGTTGCCCCTGATGCTGCAACAATGATCTGCAGCTCTGAGGCATCCTTTACCCCCATCCTTGCCGGAAGTTCTCTGCCCTGTGCATCGGTAACGCGAAGCCGGTTGTATACCAGCTTGCGGCCAGTGGGAAGCGTAAGCAGCACGGCATTTTGCGCCTTTTCATGGTTGCTTAATTTTGCACCTTTTACTGCAAGGGTAAGCATAAGCTCAGAAGATGCGCTTTTGGTCTTCCCCTGTCGGGCAGGCGCGGGAATTATAAAATCCTGCCGGATGCCGTCTGTAGAAGCCGAAAACCGTTCGCTTATAATACCCCGGTCAAGCGTAACCGTACCATCGGAGGCTGACCCTGCAACAGGCTTGCCACCTTTTTGCGCTTTAACCCCATTGACGGCAACCGGCAAAACTGAAAACGACCCGGCTCCCTCGCTCTTTGCAATCGACGTAACAGTGAGCCCGCCTGCGGTCACGTCGGCCACCAGAGACTGCATTTTTGCCGCTAGTCTATAGCCACGCTCTGTTGCAACCGCCCCTGTCGCCTGCCCGCCATATTTCTGATCGATCTCGGCGCCAAGCCGGTTAAAAGGAATTGGTGTCTGTTTCTGATCCGATGCCGGCAAGGTCTGCGCAGCTTCACCACTCAGCCCGAACATGACTAAACAAGCAAGCGATGCCATTAAAACAAAAATCGTTTTACCCCTGAGTTTCATACACACTCCTTCAAAAAAAGGATTTATCAGTTTTATTTGCAAAGACAGGGGCGAACGCTTTTCGCCCCAACAATCTGATGCGTTGGCAGACATATTGCCGGACTCTCGGAGTTTATCCCGCAAAGCGGGGCTTACTCCGGCCTGCATATGTTGGACATAATGTCGCCAACCGACCAGCAATCTCGAAAAGGGCTCCGGTCAAGCCGGAGTGACAAAAACAACAAAAAAGGCATGCCCGGTTATGGGCATGCCTTGAGTGGTATTATATTTGGTTTTGAAAACGCTGGTATTTAAAGACGGAAAAAGCCCTACTGCTGACTGCTGACTGCTGACTGCTGACTGCTGACTGCTGACTGCTGACTGCTGACTGCTGACTGCTGACTGCTGACTATGATAGCGGAAGACATGCTTTTACCCCTTCTTTTGAATTGTCACGAAATCTTTAACACGATAGCAATTCGGCTGTCAAATTTATAAATACAGGGGTTGGGGATCAGGTGTCAGGGTTCAGGGGAGAATCAGGGCGAGACGACCTCGCCCCTACAAAAAAACAAGGATGAAAAAAACAGCCTCAAGGCTGAACTCCAACGAAACCGTTCGGAGTTCACGCTTTAGCGTGTGCATAAAACAACGGCCCTCATTGTATGTTCTGCCCATCCCAAAGCTCGTTCTCGTCAATTTAAACAACGCCAATTCTTTTTTTGAACAGTTCAGGGCTTCTTTTTCCATGAAGTACTGCAAGAACGACTAGTTTGTTTTTTTCAACCAGATAGATTATTTTATAGGGAAACCTTTTTATCAGATGCTTTCGTGCCCCCTTATACTCTGCCGTGGTAATTTCGGGATTCCGCTCAATAAATTTAAGGCCGGCGTCGACATGCAGCATAAAGTCATGTCCCAAACCAAACCGTTTATCTTCATACCAGAGGAAAGCTTCTTTTAGGTCATTCTCCGCTTCAGGTCTGATTATAAAGGTTCGCTTCATTGTTTGGATACTATCCTTTTATAAACATCCTGCCATGGAGACCCCAAATCGGGATTGCTGTGATAGGCCTTCAACCGATCATCAATGACCTTTTTTTCCTCCTCTGATAATGAGATAGCTTCCGGTTCACAAGCTATCGTATCCCAGATGTCTTCCACCAATTGGATTCTCTCAGGAAGAGATAACTCCAAAACATCAGTGGCGCTTATATGTTTCATCGTTTAGGCCTCCCGTCCTTCTGTTTTTTTATTATGGGCGCTCAGTGATAAGAGTTACGGCAAATCTATGGTTTATATATAATCTTTTCTTGAATCAAATCAGCATTCTGGTTTTTTGCTTTAATTTTAATCAGGAAAAGCCAGCAATTAATCATGCGGCAAATACCTCTTCGTGGGCAAGCCGTTTCGCGGCATATAAGAGTGCGGCCTGTATATCGTTCTGGCAAATGAAAGGATAATCTTTTTTAAGCTGCTCCGGGGTTTCTCCATAGGCAAGCTTTTCCATGATAAGCTCGACGGGCAGTCTCGTTCCCTTGATAACCGGTTTGCCAAGCATGATTTTGGGATCGACCACGATTCTTTTGAGGAGTTGTTTTTCCGTCATGTCAGGCCTCAAGTTCTATGAATCTGATTTTTTTGCTTGCAACGACAACAAAATGCCCGGTAAGCTTTTCCTGGTAATGCTCGATCAGTGTATGTGTAAATCGAATCTTTTCAGACACCTGATTTCCTTTAATTCTAAAAAGAATTACACCTGTAGTTAGCTGCTTTTGCAAAAAAACAAGCTCGCCGAAATCCTTGTCGTTGGTGATCAGAATTCTTTTTTCTCTTCGCGCAATTTTCAAAATTTCATTGTCAATCATTGCCGGCGCGCATTCGGCAACCCATTTCACATCGCACCCTTTTGTCCGCAGGTAGTCTACAATGCTTTTTTCTATATTAGCATCCGCGATGAATTTTATTATCCTGGGAGGTGCCAACGATTACACCTTAATAATACATTCTTTGTTTTATGGAAAAAAGTAGCACCAGCCTGCATGGGAGTCAAGGTTTAAAGCAAGGTGCCGCAGCATAGTACACCCTTGCATTAGGAGCTACAGGCCTGTATTCCTGCAAATCATAAACCCCAAATGGGCGCGATGACCGCGCCTCTAATGACTGTCAAAAATAGACCGCTTGCAGCACCTGGAAAATTTACAAGATGTCTTGTTTTTACATGGCACAAAATAGTGCACAAAACACCGCTGGTTTTGATGTGTTTTGATGGTGCAAACTAAATTGTATTTGTGATAACATGATACATGCTTGCGTTGTCATTAATGCGCCTGCATGCTTTGAAAACATCTGAGAGGGAAAACTCATGGAATTGAAACCCGTTATTAAAAAGAGCCTTCGTTGTCTGTTTATCGCAGCACTTTGCTGCCAAACTGGCTGCATGCTTTTCGGCATGGGTGAGGGGGAGCCGGGCAAAAGCGACAAGGAGATTCTCTACACTGAGGGCGAGAAGGCCATGGAGGCAAAAGACTATGTGCAGGCCATCCACCACTTTCAGACCTTTGCCGACGAATTCCCGAAATCCAAGCAGTATACCTGGGCCTTGCAGCGGCTGGGAGAAAGCTATGAGGGGTTGCTGGATTTTTACTATGCAAAAAAAATAGCCGCGGGAAAGACGGAGCCTGCGGCGCGCAAGGATTTTCTTGCCCGGTTCGGCCATTACAAGTGCTGGGTGGAAACCCCTGATGCACTTCAGTACAACCGCAGCCAGTACAAACTGATACTTGAAAAATATCCCAAGAGCAATATAGCCGATGAAGCCGCCTACCGCATGATCGTCTGGGAAAAAGACTATAAGGGAAATCCCGATGGCGTGCTGCGGGAAATCACGGAGCTTGAAAAGGTTTTGAGCCTGTATCCCGATACCTCGCTTAAATCCGAAATTCTCTATAAAACGGCGCGGCGCTGCCGCACGCTTTATGAGATGTATGCCTTCTCGCCAAAGCCCGGCGTGCGCAATGCCGACAAAGCCGCTCAGTATAAAGAGAAAACAAATTTTGTCTATCGCCTGTGCCTTGATGCTGCGGACAAATCGGACTACGGCCAGAAAGCCTGGGCGGAGCTTGAGTCCTTTGAGCAGGGCACCCGGATTTATATACTGCATTAAACGCAGCCCGGATTTATTCAGCAGCAAAAAAATTGGGGCGTATGGAACACAACGGCAGGTCTTCCTCACTACAGCAGAATCTCGGCCTCACCAGCCTTGCTCACGACACCCCGGCTCGGAAATCAGGCATCCGGGCGTGGCTCTCCCGGCCGTCAACCAAGAACGGCATTTTAGCACTTTTCCTTATTCTCTATGCGCTTCTCTTTGTCGTCATGACCCATGTTACGACGCAGGCCATGGCCTCCATCAGCGCCATCGTTCTGGTGATTGCCGCCGGATGGCGTTTCGGCTGCCTGGCGGGCATCGCGGCAGGTTTGTTGAGTATGCCGTGCAACATTATATTGTACAGACTTCTTGGCATAGACTGGGAGCACAAACTATTTACTCTTGGCGAGGGCGTTGCCGTAGCTGTAGCGTTCATGGTCATCGGCGGTATTATCGGTCATTTGCATTCGCTGCGAACGCGGCTTCTCAGAGAGCTTGCGGTGCGCGAGCGCGCCGAGCATGAGCTTGCCCTGCATCTGGCCCGGCTCGATGAGCTTGTCAGGCAGCGCACCGGGGAGCTTGAGCAGGCAAATAAACAGCTGCTGGAGGATGCCGAAGAACGCAAAGACGCCCTGTATGAGCTGAACTCCACCAAGGAATATCTTGAAAATGTTATTGAAACCTCCCTGGATTCAATCGTGATTATCGACCCGGGCGGCGTCATCGTGCGGGTGAACAGGGCGCTTCTTGATCTTACCGGCTGCACGAAGGGTGAGCTGATCGGCAAAAACGTTAATTGCCTTTTCGCCTTCGATCAGTGCGAGTATGCAACAACCGCCGGGGAAACCATCGAAGCAGGGCCTGCGTTTTTCACCGATGCCAAAACCATGAATGCCCGTCTGTACACAGAGGGCAAGATAAGCAACTGGGAATATTATCTTGTCGGCAAAAACAAAACGCTCATTCCGGTCGAGGAAAACATTATTTTGTTGACCGATGCGCAGGGCCGTAGTATCGGCGCCGTCGGGATTCTTCGGGACATCACGCGCCGCCGGCAGACGGAAAACGAGTTGAAACGGCACCGCGATCATCTCAATGACCTGGTGCAGGAGAAGACCGGTGAGCTGTATGCTGTCAACGAAAAGCTTGAGGCAAGCAACCGCCTCCTGCGGGAGAGCGAACAGGTTCTCAAGGAGGCGCAGCAGCTGGCCCATGTGGGCAATTGGGAGCGCGATCTTTTCGCAAATACCAACTACTGGTCAGATGAGATGTACCGGATACTGGGCTATGAGCCCGGCGAAATAGAGCCGACATTCGAAAACTTTTTCAAGCACATTCATCCCGATGACCAGGAAAAATTTTTCAGCTACCACAATACCGCCGATGTTGTCAGCCTGGATTTCCGGATCGGACAAAAATCAGGCGCTGAGCGGTTTGTCATGGCGCTGGCCAAAATTGACCTGAACCCGTCGGGAGAGCCGGAGCGGGTGCACGGGGTTCTGAGCGATATCACGGAGCGCAAAATTGCCGAAAACGAGCTGCTGCGCTATCAGAACGAGCTTGAAGATCTGGTGCGGGAGCGCACGGCAGAGCTTGAAGCGGCGCAGCGCGAGCTGGTGACCAAAGAGAAGCTTTCGGTGCTCGGGCGCCTGACGGCAACCGTGAGCCATGAGCTTCGAAACCCCCTGGGCGTTATCCGCTCGTCCATATTTTACCTTCAGAAAAAGATTCAGAATCCCGATGAAAAGACGGGCAAGCATCTCAACCGCATCGAGGAGCAGATCGTGGTATGCGACGGCATCGTGGACGAGCTGCTTGAATACACCCGGGGACGCCAGTCGGAAATGGCGGCAGGCGACATCAGTTCGCTGCTGCAGGAAATACGGCCGCTCATCACCGTTCCCGACGGCGTAAGCCTGGACTGGCATGCCTCCGGCGGGATTCCCCGCATCGGGTTTGACTGCGAGAAGATGAAGCGGGTGTTTATCAATCTGGTGCAGAATGCAATCCAGGCGGTCACGGCACGACAGGAAAAGAACCCTGCATTCGAACCCCGCATTACCGTTGAAGCCAGGCCAGACAGCGGAGGGGTATGCATCCGGATTCAGGACAATGGCATCGGTATGAATGAGGAGACGGTCAGCCGCGCATTCGAGCCCCTGTTCACCACGCGCGCGCGCGGTACGGGGCTGGGCCTTTCCATAGTGCGGAAAATCGTGTATGAACACCGGGGTACGGTTGAACTGGAGAGCCGGCCCGAACGGGGGACCACTGTGTCGGTCTGGCTGCCCACTCACAACCCTTAAGGAGCCATGTCATGAAGGGACGCATTCTGCTGGTTGACGACAATGAGGATTTTCTGGACAGCACCCGCGACGTGCTCGAGATGGAAGGCTATGAGGTCGTAACCGCCACAAGCGGCGAGGAAGCCGTCCCTCTGGCGGCGGCCCAGTCCTTCGACCTCATCGTTATGGACATCAAGATGCCGGGCATGAACGGGGTGGAGAGCTTCATTGAAATGAAGAAGAACAACCCCCGCATTGAGGTGATCATGGCCACGGCCTACAGCATGCAGGAGCTCATCACGCAGGCGCTTGCCGAAGGGGCGCGCGCCGTGCTGCAGAAGCCCCTGAACATGGAGCAGCTGTTTAAGTCCATTGAGGCTATCCGCTCCAAGGGCACCGGGGGCTTCGTGCTCGTCGCGGATGATGACCTGGCCCTGTGCGACAGCATTAAGGACAATCTTGAGCACGAGAACTATAGCGTGTGCACGGCAAACAATCCGGCCGAAGTGGTAAAAAAAGCCGAATCCCGTCTGTTTGACGTGCTGCTGCTGGATATGAACCTGCCCTTACTCAATGGCCTTGAAGTCTACCGTCAGGTGAAGGCCGTGCAGCCGGGGATCGTAGCGGTGCTCATTAGCGGCTATGCCCGCGAAATGAGCGACCTCATCAATCAGACCCTGGAGGAAAGCGCGCATGCGTTTTTGCGTAAACCTATCGACATGAGACAGCTGATCGAAATTGTTGATGATATCTGCGCGGCAAAACGCGCAGGAACGTATAAAAAAAATGAACCGCCTTTTATGGGCTAAGCAACTAACCATGGATACGCCAATGCATAACAGAACTATTCTTATTGTTGACGACGACAGAGCACACTGCGACAACCTGATCGATATTCTCGATGACGAGGGCTACCTGGCCATCGCAGCCGGATGCTGCGCCGAGGCTGAGGCGTTTCTCCGGCAGCATCGACCGGCAATCGCCCTGCTTGATCTGAAGCTGCCCGACGGTTCTGGCACAGCGCTGCTGGCGCAGATTAAAAAAATCCAGCCCGACTGTGTTTGCGTGATAGCCACGGCCTACGGTGATCTGGATTCAGCCATCGACGCACTTGGCCATGGCGCTCATCAGTATCTGCAAAAACCGCTGCGGCCCAAAGAGCTTCTGAACCTTCTCAGTCAGATATGCGAGATAATTACGCTGCGTGAGGAAAAGGTGCTGGTTCAGCAGACCCTGCAGGCGCGAAATGAGGAGCTTGAAATTCTTAATACGCGGTTGCGCAGGATGGTGGAATCGTCAAAGGGGCTTGCCGCATGCTCCCGCACGGGGCAGATCGGGCCGCGGCTGCTCGAGGAGTTTTCACGAAACATGGCAGCCGAAGGCGGCAGCCTGTTCATGGCCACGGACACGGGGCTTGTGCTTGAATACCACCTTGGCGAGGGCGATGTTCCGCGCATGATCCCGTACCCTTTGAAAAAAGGAACCATTCTGGAATGCGCCATGCGTCGCAGAGAACCTCTTTTTATTCAGGATATCAGAAATCAGGATTCGGTTCTGCCCAGCGGCAGCAGCTACTACCGGGACGGGTCGCTGCTGGTGTTCCCGCTGCCCGACGATACGGGTAAAATCATCGCCATCCTGACCCTTCATAACAAAGCCATACCGCCGTTCACGCCCCAGGACCTCGAGCTGGGAAGAATATTCGCCTCGTTCAGCAGTGAAACCCTGCGCGCGACCCGGGCACTGGAGTCCCTGAGCCACAGCGAGGAGCGGTACCGCCTGCTTGCCGAGAATGTTGAGGACGTTATCTGGACGATCGACCTCAAGCTGAAGGTCACGTACGTGAGCCAGTCGGTAACGCGGCTTTTAGGCTATGCCCCCGATGATCTCAAGCGGATTTCGCCCCGGCGATTACTCGCGCCGGGGTCCTTTCAGCAGTCAAAAAATTTTTTCGATGCCCTGATCAGCAGCGCTACCGGTGACGACCCATCCAGGGATGAGGCCCTGGCGCTTGAGCTGGTCCGCAAGGACGGCACCTCCGTGTGGACCGAAAGCCGGATGACCGTGCTGCATAACGCCCGGCAGGAGAGTATCGGAATTCTCGGCGTAACACGGGATATTTCCGCTCGCAGGCGCGCTGAAAGCGACCGGGAAAACATGTATGCCCAGCTCCTGCAGGCTCAGAAGATGGAGGCTATCGGAATACTTGCCGCGGGCCTTGCCCATGATTTCAATAACCTGCTCACGACCATCAAGGGCTATGTCGACTTGATTCTTCTGAAGGCCGATGAGGCTGACCCGGCATACGGCAATCTCAGGCATGTGCACAATGCCGCGGTGAAAGCGACTGAGCTCACGCGGCAGCTGCTGCTGTTCAGCCGCAAACAGCCCATGCAGCAGACGGTGATCAACCTCAACAGAACGGTTGACACCATGCTGAAAATGATCAGGCGCCTGCTACCGGAAAATATAACCATCACCACCGACTTTGCCCCCAGCCTGCTGGCGGCCCATGCCGACGCGGGGACAATAGAGCAGGTGGTCATGAACCTTGTTGTCAATGCCCGCGATGCCATGCCGCTGGGCGGCGCCATAACCATACGAACGAAAAACGCCGTGCTGTGCGAGGCTGACTGCAGCCTCATGCCCGACGCGCGGCCCGGTAAATTTATTAAGATCGCGGTTTCGGATACGGGCTCGGGCATGGACAAAGAGACCCTGAAACATATATTCGAGCCGTTTTACACCACCAAGGCGCCATGCACCGGCACCGGCCTGGGCCTTGCCGTGGTGTACGGCATTATCACGCAGCATAAGGGCTGGATTCATGTTGCAAGCGTCCCCGGCCACGGCTCAACGTTCACCCTGTTCCTTCCTGCCGACGACCGGCAGCCCGAGCTGCATGAACCGCTCTCGCCTGTTCTTGAAAACCTGCGGGGAGGCGGGGAAACAGTGCTGCTTGTTGAGGACCATAAGGACGTTATGGAATTCTGCGCATTGGTTCTGAAGGAAAACGGCTACACGGTTATAACGGCTGAAAATTTCACTGAGGGGCTGAAGGCATTCGAGAAGCAAAGCACAACGATCAGCCTGGTATTAAGCGATGTGGTCCTTCCGGACCGCAGCGGCATAGAGCTTGCCAAAGAGCTGTGCTCGCGCAAGCCCGGCCTGCCGATCATTCTTGCAAGCGGCTATACGGATGAAAAATCCCAGTGGCCCCTCATACACGAGAGCTGTTATGCCTATCTGCAAAAACCGTATACTCTTGTGACGCTGCTGCAGGCGCTGAAAAAAGCCCTTGCCCGGCAGAACTGAAATATGGGGCTGCAATTTCCGCAACTCCAATAAAGAAAAAAGCCTTTAATGCACTGTGGCTCAGCTGCCCGCCTCTCATTTTGTGCAAGGTGGGTATCCCCTTGACTCAGGTTACCACAACATGTAGAAACATGGGACATGGAAGCATACCCAAAAACCTTGGGCGAATTTGAATCCCAATTTTCGACAGAAGAAGCTTGTTACAACTATCTCTTTTTATTGCGCTGGCCCACTGGTTTTCAATGTCCTCGATATAAGAGCCCAAAAGGATGGCCCGTTCGTGTCAAACTTGTTCAATGTGGCACATGCGGATACCAAGCTTCTGTCACCAGCGGTACCATTTTTCAAGGAAGCTGAATATTTTTGACGCTGTGGTTCAGGGCGATATGGTGGATAACCAGTCAAAAGAATGGCGCAAGTGCTTTGAGTTTGAAAAGAATTCTCGGACTGGGGAGTTATGAAACGGCCTGGTCTTGGCTTCACAAACTGCGTCGTGCAATGATTAGGCAGAACCGAGAACGTCTCAGCGGAACCATTGAGGTTGACGAAACCTATATAGGCGGACTCGAAGAGGGTTTGAGGGGGCGACAAGTTGAAAATAAAACACTGGTTGTCATTGCGGCACAAAAGGACGGTAAAAAGATCGGAAGAATTCGCATGAAACAAATCACCAATGCATCGTCTGCTAGTTTGCATGCGTTCGTCAATGAATCGATTGAACCCGGAAGTACCGTGGAAACAGATGCTTGGTCTGGTTATTCCGGTTTGGACCCTCTGTGTTATATGCATAAGGTGATAAACCTTAGCAAAAAACAAGAATCGTCTCCGTCTGAGCTGCTTCCTCATGTTCATCGCGTTGTATCTTTGTTAAAAAGGTGGCTCATGGGGACGCATCAGGGGGCCGTCAGCCACGATCATTTGGATTATTATCTCGATGAATTTACTTTTCGTTTCAATCGGCGAACCTCAACACATAGATGGTTGCTTTTTTATCGCCTGTTGGAACAGGCTGTTAATACACCCCCAACTTCCTACAAAAAAATAATCAAGCATGTCCAAGGATTGAAACATGGGAAACACAACCTATAGGGGGTACCTGAGCGAAGGGGATACCCACCTAAAACAATTGAATCTGACAGGATCACCGTTTATGAATCATGACATAAAAGCATATCTGCATGATGTATGCGAATCATGCAGGCAGATTCTTGCATTGATTTTTTAAAATTCAGCTAAGAAGCCATATGCATTTTAAGGTTACTGGGGAAATTCACACAATAGAAACAATAACGACGGGCAGAGGCATTCGTGAGCTCCGCCGGCTGAACCGCGTTTACGGAAAAACAACATGGCGAAAATGCAAAGGAACTGCTAAAATCAGACTCAGTGATGGCGCAATCATGCTTGCCGAAGTGCACTGGTACGAGGGGCACGGCAAGGGCAAGAAGGAATTGAAAATTAAAAAATATCTGGAGTAGGGCGCTATGAAACATACATTTCTGCTGTGCGTATGCAATGAAAGCTACGAGGCTTCCTTGGAGTTGCGGAAATTATATGAAAAGATCCCCGATAGAGAAGCAGAGCGGCACAACCAGGTTCGTATTATAGATGAATCGGGTGAGGATTATATATACCCGGTGACCTTTTTTGCGCCTGTTCGGCTTCCTGCGGAGACAAGAAACAGAATAGAAGTAGCACAGGCAGCCTGATACAGTTTTTATTTTCCATCGGCGCACATACAGTAATGGGGGAATGTCCGCATGGGAACCTACACACCGGAAAAAGACCTGTATGACCGGCTCACGAAAGACTACTTCACCGCACGCGGCTATGTGGCTGAAATTATCAGCGGAGCGAGTTTTTCAGATGTGGTGGCATGGCACCCGCAGAAAAAAGAGCTTGCCATCGTCGAGGTGAAAAGCCCCAAAGAGAACGACGCCTCGCCCTCTTTTACAACCGCATATAATGCCTGCAACATGAGCCGCGAGCAGGTGCTCGCGCTCATCAAGCCCATGCGCATTTTTAAAGAAAATTCCGGCCTTGCTTTGCCCGCCTGTATGCCTTTGTCATCTCAAGCCAGCTCTACACCTATTGCCGAAAGGCCGACGCCCATGCAAAAGCCCTGGCAAAAAAGCAGCCGACTATTAAAATAGCCACCATGGAAAATATTACCGCAGGCCTTGCCGTGCCTGCGGAAAACAGTAATGTTCTCGAAGAAATACTCGAGATTTTACAAAACGCCCGCGTGATACGAAACAGCAAAAGCGAAGTATCCGGCAGGCTCGCAGTCTGCCGGATAGATTATTGAGATAAAGCGAGGGCCGCTCTATGAGCGAAATGTGCTTTCAGGTAACAACCAAAGTCTGCGCCACATGCAATTACTGGCAGAACTTTGATAGAAAATTCGACTTTGCAGGCAAGAAACCCATACGCGTAAAAGTGGCGCAACAAAGCGCAAACTGCGCCGCCTGGCCCAATAAAATCGCATCACCGGGCACAACCTGCATGCGGTGGACTAGATGGGTGATGATTCCGTGAATAACGTAAGCAATTTTTGGGTTGATGGGGTTGATGGAAGGGGTAAATCATAAGCCAAGATGCGCGTTGACATTGTTTCTGTTCTGCTTTAGTGAATTTAAGAGAAAACACAACAGCCCCTTTTCTTTACGGGGTTGCCGTAATATGTATGCGTGTCATATCGTCGAAATCCGGAACCCAGCATTCACGTGTAGGGGCGCCCCTGTGTGTGCGCCCTTGTGCAGGGCTCTGGATCCCGGTCTTAAACGGGGTGACAACTTTTTACGAATTCATCAAGTTTTACAGTATAGAATGGGCAAACCATTTAGAATATAAGACCCTGAGTGTTTGTATGAAAAAGCATTCAAACAAATCCGTAGAATGCGCCCTGGGCACCCGACAATCCAAATAGGATGACTCCTATTTCTCTTGTCGCCCCGGTTTTTGCTCCCAATGGATGTTGTTTAAGAATGCTTGCAGTTAGACCTTAAAATGGGTACAATTGTAACCATTATGAGTACTAATGTTTTTTCAGATAATTTATCAATAACGCTGTTCGGCAAGACCCGTCGTTCGGTTCTGTCGCTGCTGTATGCTCATGCCGACGAGAGTTTTTATGTCCGCCAGATTGCGCGAAACGCCGGGGCGGGGATGGGCTCTGTGCAGCGGGAACTGCAAAGCCTGTATAGCGCCGGGATCATCAACCGAACCGTGAGCGGAAGACAGGTGTACTATAAGGCCAACAGAGAATGCCCGGTTTTTTCAGAGCTAAAAAGTTTGATTATTAAAACAGCCGGTGTCGCTGATATGTTAAAAGCAGCGCTGGCGCCGCTTGCTGATAAGATGAGAGCGGCGTTTATTTATGGTTCTATTGCGGGGGGCACGGAAAAACGGGAAAGCGATGTTGATGTCATGGTGGTTGGCGATGTGACTTTTGCCGAAATTGTTTCCGCCTTGCAGAAAGCGCAAAAGGCGATAGGCCGTGAAATCAACCCAAGCGTATATCCTGCCGCTGAATTTAAAGCAAAAATTGCGGCGGAGCATCATTTTCTAAAATCGGTTTTAAAAACGGACAGCATTTTTTTAATCGGTGACAAACGTGAACTTGATCGACTGGCTCAAAAGCGGCTGGCTGATTGAGCATACGACGAGCCCGCAGGAGATTGCGGATTTGCTTGGCGTGGCGGATCGGGATATCGCCGACTGCAAGGCTCCGGGCCTGAGCCCCGACTGGAAGCTTAATATAGCCTATAACGCGGCCACTTCAGTCTGCAACAGCAGCTCTTGCCGCCTCGGGATACCGGCCATCCCGGGATGCGCATCATTACAGAGTGATTCAGTCACTTGCTTATACCATTGAGGCAGCCCCAGACTTTATCGCCCAGTTTGATATGTTTAGAAAAAAGCGCAATATGGGCGGCTATGAGCGAGCCGGCATGGTATCGTTTCAGGAGGCAAACGAAATGATGGCGCTTGCGCTACAACTCCGCGAAGAAATTGAACACTGGCTTATCGCGCACCATCCCAAACTTATGCAAAACAGGGGTGCATAGTTAAGATGGTTGAATTACTCATAGTGCAGCAATCTCTCTTTTGTTTTATTCAACACCGGCATACTTATTCAACTATTTCAACAACGTTATATATCAATAACGACAGAGGTTGTAGTCCCACAGATAGGTCGGGGAAAAAGAAAATAACAGACTACCAAAAAAAGAAACCTCCTGTTAAGAAGGAAGTACCGCTAAATAC
>Ga0073936_10001421_pt1 | contig 36813 bp, 43 predicted proteins | sample AliMusrvi5mmetaG_FD_87041 | JGI IMG/M metagenome (GOLD analysis project Ga0073936, IMG submission 87041) | Freshwater lake bacterial and archeal communities from Alinen Mustajarvi, Finland, to study Microbial Dark Matter (Phase II) - Alinen... | ecosystem: Environmental > Aquatic > Freshwater >...
CACGCACCGCCACCGGATCCTATCTGGACTCATTTGTGGTCGCCGGCTTCGTCGCGGTCGCCGCCGCCTTCCTCGCCTTGATGATCGGCACCAAAGGCACCGATCATGCCCCGGCGGCAGCCTGGGCCCGGTAAAACTTGCCGCCGGCCGAATTGACCATTCCGAACACTGTTCAAGCCATTGATTTTATTGGAGTAATTTCGTGCCCCGTCCGGCACGAAACTGGCAAAGACATGCGCGTACACCAAAGGCAGAAGCCCGGATACGGCCTCTTCAAGGACCGCACCCTTGGGCGTTTTGCCCGCGTAACCCATTTCAAGGGTCGTGCCGGAGCGGAGTAAGAACTGGTTAAACATCGATTTTGGGCGCGTGAGGAAAATAGGTTCCGCCAGGGATTTTCCTATTGGCGGGGCGACCCGGCAATATTTGCCCGGTGCGGAAAATTTTGCCGGGTTGGGTGGGCAAATAGCTCCACTTTTCAGAAAAGTGCGCAGCGAAAATCCCGCAAAGCCGCGGAAAATATTGGTTCACGCCGGCACAGCCGAAAGTAAACAAGTGTTACCGGCGGCGGCGCATTGCGCACCGGCGCCCAAAGAAAAGGGCGATGCTTTCGCACCGCCCATGCGCGCCGGCAAAGCCGGAGCGCCATTAAAAAACAAGAGGCGGTGCGTGAGCACCGCCTCTTGGGTAAGCCCCCTCGAAAGAGGTTTTTACTTGAACAGCGACAGGATGGTCTGCGGCGCCTGATTGGCGATCGACAGAGCCTGGATGCCCAGCTGCTGCTTGACCTGCAGCGACTGCAACCTGGCGCTTTCCTGCGCCATGTTGGCGTCCACCAGGTTGCCGATACCCGAGTTCAGGGTGTCGGACAGCTTCTGGCTGAACGTCGCCTGGATCGAGAACTTCGCGGCGCCCGACGACAGCTTGGCCAGGGCCGAGTTGACGTTGGTGAGCGAGGTCTGGATCGTGGCGATCAGGGCCGAGGCCTTGGCCTGGGTGGAGATCGTGGACGTGGTCTTGATCGTCACGATCGAGCCCGAGAGCTTCAAGTTCTGGGCCTGAGCCGTGATACGGCGGGTGCCATCCGAGGATGCCAGGGCCTGAACCTGATTCGTCGAACCGTCGACCAGGTTGAAATTGTTGAAGACCGCGTTCTTGACGATCGTGGTGATCTGATCGCGCAGGGCGGTGAAGTTCGCGTTCAGCGCCTGACGGCTCGCGGTATCCAGCGAGGGGTCAGCAGCGGACAGCGCCTTCTGCTTCAACTGGATCAACAAGTCCGAAATCGACTGACCCGCCGAAAGGGCGACGTCGATGGCGGACGAACCGTTATTCAGGCTGTTGATCACCGAGGAAAAACCGGCCAAAGCGCCGCGCTGGTTCTGGGCAATAGCGTAAATCGCGCCATCATCCTTCGCCGTTGCGACCTTAAGACCGCTATTGATGCGAGCCTGGGTCTGATCAAGCTGACCCTGGGTGGCATTCAGGTACTGCAGCGCAACTTGCGCGCCGGTGTTGGTGTTGACGCTAAAAGACGACATGCGAATTCTCCGTTCTACTGGTGGTGGACCACGCGTTCTGCGGGTCCTTGGGACAGATGACCCGCAGGAACTTTTGCAACGCCCGTGCCACGCCGTTAACCGCACAAGCCATTGATATTGCGTGGTTAATTTCCTTAATAGGTGGGTTACCATTAGGCATCCCTTGCCGGTTGCGGCAGTTCTTGCCGACCCCACCGGGCAAGAAAAAACCGGCGCTGCTGCCAGCGCCGGTTTTGAATTTTCAGCTCTTTGAGGCTTGCGGCCTATGAAGGCTGCAGGCCTTGCATGATGGTGCGGTTGATCTCGATCAGCGGATCCAGCGGCGCCTTTTCACGCGTGACGCTGCGCGAATATTTGGCCACCCACAGCGACAAAGAGATGATCTTGGCGCGCACATCCTGGGTCAGGGTGTTGCGGTCATCCATGCAGTCGGCAGCGAGGGTGCGCCACAGCTTGCGATTCCAGTCCACCGCTTCGACCAGCGGAGCGCCGGCGGCGTTGGATTCCTTGGCGGTGAGCAGCGCGCCGGTGACCTGGCCGAACAGGCGGTATTCGGTCACGCGGGGATCTTCGGTGGCGGCCTGGGCGGCCTTATAGGCGTTAAGGCTCATAGCTGAGACGCTCCTGTTCCAAGTCGAAAAGCTTCCGGCAGGCGATCAACGCCTTGTAATAGGCGCCCTGGGCGACATCGCGGCTGATATCCACGCAGGCGCCCAGAATGGCGGGCGTGTTGATCGCGCCCATGAACTCGGTCATGCGCAAGGCAAATTCGTTATAGGGTTCTTCGCTGGCTTCGCCGTCTAGATACATCATCATGATGGCCAGATAGATGCGCCGCGCCGGTGTGTTAGCGCCTTCGGGCTGCATGATATCCTTTTCACGCAGCACGCACGCCTTGTTCTGGATCACCAGACTGGTGCGTTTGTCGCCATTGGCCAGAACCGCGCCATTCAGCACGAATTTCTCGCCAGGCTTTAAGGACAATTTCAGCGGCATAATGCGCTTCCCCTTCAATCGGAAGCGACTGTACCCATGCGCTGGTTAATAAAAGCCTGTCACTTTGCAGGCAGTTATTTACGAAAGGTTAAACATGGAAATCGCGGAAGACCGCAAAATCAGGCGGGAAGGTCACTCTCTTCCAGGATGAGTTCGAAGGGGCGGCCGCGCCCGTCCGGGCTCCAGCCCGCTTCGGTCGCCAGGCGTACGCCGGCGGTCAGCATGTCCGTGGTGACTTTGGGCTTTTCGGGAAAGCGCGAGGCGTGGCGCTGCTTCTCAAACGGAAATTGCAGGACCAGCTCGCGCCAGACCTTGCGCACGCCATGGCGGGTGAGCGCTTCGTCATACTTCATGACGCTGAGACGCAGGCCGATATCGCCATGGGTGGTTCCCCAGGCCGGCTCGCTCTTGACGTGCCAGATCAGCCCGATGCCGTCCACCGTCAGCTGGCCGCCCAATTTCCTGTTCGTGCGCTTGGTCATAAGTCTTCATAGCATAGGCGCGCGCGCGCGGCGCTACCGCCCGCTAATACGGTCCTGAAGAGCCTATTGCTGCTGTTGCTGCTGCTGCTGGTGATACAGGCGTTCCGGCATCGAGGCCGTGGGCGTGGGCGACACCATGGGGCGCGCCACTTTCAGGAAATCCTCGTGACGCACCGGCGCCTGGGTCGGCTCCAGCGACACGGCGATGGACAATTCGCTGTCGGCATCGCCCTTGTAGGTGCCGCGGGTGGGCGGCACATCGGCGTAATCGCGGCCAACGGCGGCGCGGATATGGCGCTCGCCCGCCATGATATTGTTGGTGGGATCAAAGCCCACCCAGCCCAGCGACGGCAGATAGGCTTCCACCCAGGCATGGGTGGCATTGGCGGCGGAACGGTCGCGCGAACCCTTGTGATAGAGATAGCCGGAGACATAGCGGCAGGGGATGCCCCAGGTCCGCGCGATCGCCGTCATGATATGGGCAAAGTCCTGGCAGACGCCGCGGCGCTGTTCCAGCGCCACTTCGATGGGCGAATTCACTTCGGTGACGCCGGGTTCATATTCAAAGGAATCGTAGATGCCGCGCTGCAGGGTCTTGAGCGCGCTGATGGGATCGCCCACCGGCTTTTGCAGGTCTGCGATCTTCATGAAGCTTTCCAGCTCCGGCGACAGGCGGGCGAAGCGCGACGGCTCCAGCATGTCGAAATGATCGTCGCTGAGATTGAAGTCATTGTAGCGGCTCCATTCCAGCGGATCGAGCACGTCCGGCCAAGCCGGCATTTGGCCGATCTCGACGGTGGCCTGGGCCTCGATGCGCAACTCTTCATGCTCGCGTAGCAGGTTGAAGTGATAGACCGCGTTGCCCAGGTGGTCGGTATAGGCATAGAGCTGGGCGCGCGGATTGGTGGAGATCTGGAAGGAGCGCAAGGTCTGCGGCCCTTCGGAGCGCGGCTGCATGCGCAGCTCCATCACCGACTCGCGGACCGGACCGGAATAGCGAAAGCGCGTTACATGGCGGATGGAATAGAACATTACAGCACCGTCTCCGCGCCATAGGTGATGTAGGACGAATAGAGCGCCTTGTGGATCTGCTCGCACTGCTTGGTGATGTCGGCGATGAAGGCCGCGACGCCGCCGCTCATCAGTTCATCCACCTGGCCGAAATCCACCGCCGCCTTCAGCCGGCCGGCAAGGCGCTCAACAGCGGCGCGGCGGGCCGGCGGCGCACCCGGCGCCACGCGCGCCAGGGCCTCGGTCAGGCGGTCCACCGAGAAACAGATGGAATGGGGAAATTCGGAATCGAACAGCAGGAATTCGGCGATCTTCTGCGGCCGGATCGAAGCGGTGTACTGCTTGGTGTAGGGCTCGAAGGCGGTGCAGAATTTCAGCAGCACCAGCCAGTCGAAATATTTGGGGCCATTGCCGCTCTGGGCCGCGGTGAAGTGAACATCCAGCAGCCGGCCCAGCTGTTGTACCCGCTCGATGTGGCGGCCCAGCTCCAGGAAGTACCAGCCTTCGCCATGGCTGAGGGTGGAATAGGTCACCCCTTCCAAGGCGTGCATTTCCTCCAGCGACTCGCGGAACAGTCTTGCAGGCGTATGCACCCAGATGGAATCCATCGTCACCGGCGCCAGGCGCAGATACAGCCGGTTGAGATTTTCCCACACTTCGTTGGACAGGGCTTCGCGCACCTGGCGGGCATTGTCGCGCGCCAGCGACAGCGAGGTGATCAGCGAATTGTCATTGTCGCGGTCAAAGGCCAGGTGCCGGGTGATGGCAAAAGCGTCCAGATGCAGCGGCGCGGTCTTGACGCCGGTCAGCGACTGGGTGACGCGCGCCCAGCTGGCGGCGGCGTCTTCCGGCGTCTGCTCCACCATGGATTCCAGCTTGACCGCGATCAGGCGGGCGGTGTGTTCGGCCCGCTCGATATAGCGGCTCATCCAGTAGAGGGAGTCTGCGACGCGGCTCAGCATTACTGACTCAACACCCAGGTGTCTTTGGAGCCGCCACCTTGCGATGAGTTCACCACCAGGCTGCCGCGCTTGAGGGCAACGCGCGTCAAGGCGCCGGGCACCAGCTTGGTTTCGGCGCCATGCAGGATGAAGGGACGCAGGTCCACATGCCGCGCCTCGATGCCATTGCCGACAAAAGTGGGGGCGGTGGAAAGCTGGATGGTGGGCTGGGCGATATAATTTTCCGGATCGGCACGGATCTTCTCGGCGAAGTCCTCGCGTTCCTTGGTGGAGGCGTGCGGGCCGATCAGCATGCCATAGCCGCCGGATTCGCCCACCGCCTTGACCACCAGCTTGTCGAGATTGCCCAGCACATGCTGCAGCGATTTTTCCTCGCGGCACAGGAAGGTCTCGACATTGTCCAGGATCGGCTCTTCGGCCAGGTAATAGCGGATCAGGCGCGGCACATAGGCATAGACCGCCTTGTCGTCGGCCACGCCGGTGCCCAGCGCATTGGCGATCATCACATTGCCGGCGCGATAGGCGTTGAACAGGCCGGGCACGCCCAGCGCGGAATCTTCGCGGAAAATCAGCGGATCGATGAAATCGTCATCGATGCGGCGATAAATGACGTCGATGCGCTTCAGGCCAGAGGTGGTGCGGGTATAGACGACATTGTCATTGACCAGCAGGTCGCGGCCTTCCACCAGCTCCACGCCCATCTGGCGCGCCAGAAAGGCGTGCTCGAAATAGGCGGAGTTGAAAACGCCGGGCGTCAGGATGGCGATGGAAACGTCTTCATGGAACGGCGTCAGCGAGCGCAAGGTCGCCAGCAATTCCAGCGGGTAATGCTCGATCGGACGCACACCCATGGAGCGGAACACCGCGGGGAAAGCGCGGCGCGCCACATCGCGGTTGGCCAGCATGTAGCTGACGCCGGAGGGCACGCGCAGATTGTCTTCCAGCACGACAAAGTCGCCGGCTTCGTTGCGGATCAAATCGCTTCCGCAGATATTCACATAGGCGCCGTGCGGCACCGGGATGCCCCGCATCTCGCGGCGGTAATGCTTGGAGCCGTAGATCATGGAGCGCGGCACCACGCCGTCCTTCAGCACCCGCCCGTCGGTATAGATGTCACGCAGGAACAGGTTCAGGGCATGGATGCGCTGGGTCAGGCCGCGTTCGATACGGTCCCATTCGCGCGCGGTGACGATCCGCGGCAACAGGTCGGTGGGGATGATCCGCTCGGTGGCCTGGTTGTCGTTATAGACGGTGAAGGTGATGCCCTGGTGCAGGAAGCTCTGCTCCACTGCTTGCTGGCGGCGGTTCAGCTCTTCCAGCGGCAGGCTGGAAACTCTGGAGTCGATGGCGGCATAGGTCGCGCGCGCCTGGCCATCGGGCGAGAACATTTCGTCAAAGGGCTTGCCCAGCTCGTAATTGGCATAAGGCGCATCGACCCCCGGCTTGGATATGCGGCCCGTGCCGGCCACGATATCGGGCCCGCCAAAGTCTTCCGTGTTCGCAAAAACTTCATGCTGCATGAGCGAAGTCTGCACAGAGGCCGGGGCGTCTCGCAAGCGTTGAAAGCATTTTGGGATAACGCGGAGTGCGGCTATCGGGTGCGGCAGATCGGAGCAGCCGTCGCGCACGGTGTTTCGTCTATCGGTACACGGATGGTCCACAGACCCAAATCATTGAATCTAAACGTGTTCTATGCCTGATCGGCCAGGGCCAGCATGGCCGCCTGGTTGGGCCGCGCCGCCACCACCACCTGCGCGAAGGACATCAGGGTCAATGCCTGGGCCGTGGCGGGACTGATGCACATGGCGGTGAGGTTTTCCGTCGGCAAGCCATCGGCCAACACACCGAAGATGCGCGCGCTGCGGGGCGAGAAGAACATCGCCGCATCCAACGTCTTCTCCATCAGGGCTTTTCGCGCTTCGTCAGGCAGGCGCGCGGCCGGCTCGATGCCGTACAGGGCGCAGCGCTGCACCTTGAACCCGCGCAGGCTGAGATTTTCCGCCAGGGTGCCGGGCGCGTCATGGCCGCAGACATGCAGCAACACGCCCTTGTGCGCGGCCCAGCGGGTGGCCGCTTCGGCCAGCGCCTTGGCGTCGCCATCGGCATTGCGGACTTCGGTGAACCCGCTTCTCTGTGCTTCTTCGGTGGTCTGCGGCCCCACCGCAAAGATGGAAAGATCGCGCCGCCCGGTGCGCCGGACCAGGGCGCGGATGCCGTTGGCGCTGGTGGCCAGCACCGCCTCGACACCCTCCAGATCCAGCTCGGGCCCGTCCTCGAAACGCGGCGTCAGCAAGGGCGCCAACAGGGCGGCATGGCCATGTTCGGCCAGGCGGGCGGCGATTTCCTGGCCGTCTTCCAGGGGCCGGGTGACGAGGATTCTCATATTGGCGCTCTCAATTTGGCGCTTTGGCAATTTTCGGCGTAAAGCACCCGGCCATGACGGGCAAGCCTCTCACAATTCTGGGTATCGAGACCAGCTGCGATGAAACCGCGGCCGCGGTGGTGCGCGGGTTCGCGCCCGGGCCGGGCGAGATCCTGTCCAATGTGGTGTTCAGCCAGACCGAAGCGCATGCCCCCTATGGCGGGGTGGTGCCGGAAATCGCCAGCCGCGCGCATCTGGAAATACTGGACGATATCGTCGGACGCGCCCTGACCGAGGCCAAAGTCAGCCTTTCCGAATTGGACGGCATTGCCGCCACCGCCGGGCCTGGATTGATCGGCGGGGTGATGGTGGGACTGACCACCGCCAAGGCGCTGGCGCTGGGCGCGGGCAAGCCGCTGGTCGCGGTCAATCACCTGATGGGCCATGCCCTCACCGGCCGGCTGACCCACGGCGTGGAATTTCCCTTCCTGCTTTTGCTGGTGTCGGGCGGCCATTGCCAATTGGTGGGCGTGGGCGGGGTCAATGATTTTCGCCTCTATGGATCGACCATCGACGATGCGGTTGGAGAGGCCTTCGACAAGACGGCGAAGATTTTGGGCCTGCCCTATCCCGGCGGTCCTGCAGTGGAAGCGGCGGCAAAGAATGGCAATCCGCGCGCCTATGAATTGCCGCGTCCCATGAAAGGCCGCGCTGGCGCGGACTTTTCCTTTTCGGGTTTGAAAACGGCGCTGCGCCAATTGGCGCAAACCGGCGTCAGCGTCGAAGACGCCAGCGCCAGCTTCCAGGCGGCCGTGATCGACATCCTGCGCGACCGCACGCGCATCGCGATGCAGATGTTCCGCAAGGATTTTCCAGACGGCAACAAGCTGGTCGTCGCCGGCGGCGTCGCCGCCAATCAGGCGATCGGCGCCGGCCTGAACAAGCTTTGCGACGCTGAGAATTTCACCGCCCTCATTCCCCCCCCCAGGCTCTGCACCGACAATGCGGCGATGATTGCCTGGGCGGGGGTGGAACGTTTGTCAGCCGGCGGCGCGGGCGATGCGCTGTCGACCTCGCCGCGGGCTAGATGGCCCTTGGCAGACTTGGTCTAATTGGGGCTATCGCCCCCGGGGCCTCTTAGATCGAGGCCGCGATGGTGAGCAGGCCCAGCACGCCCACCAGAGTGATGGTGGCGGCCTGGAAGACTTCGGCGACAAGGTTGTTGACGCGCTCGCCCGGCAGGGGGGCCTGGGTACGGATAATGGGATTGTTCATGTGCTACTCCTTCGACAAACGCCCCAAAACACAGGCTTGGGGAACTCTTTGTTGCACTGCGATATAATCCCGCGAGCATTGCAAATCAATGAATGCTAGCCATGCGTTTTAAGAATGAATTGGGGCAAATAAGGCAATTAACCCTTTGAAATGTCACAATAGAAATTATGTTGCGCGCGTGACCTGCGTATCAGGACAGAAGGAACGGAAAGTTTGAAAATCGCGACCTGGAACATCAATTCGGTGCGACATCGCATCCATCTGGTGACCCGCTTCCTGCGCGACGAACAGCCGGATGTTTTGTGTCTGCAGGAGACCAAGGTGCTGAATGAGCTTTTCCCGGCAGAGGCTTTTCGCAAGCTGGGATATGTCCACCAGGCGATCCACGGTCAGAAGGCCTATCACGGGGTCGCGATACTGGCGAAAAAGCCGTTCCGCGAAAGTGGCGTGCAGGATTTTTGCCGCGAAGGCCACGCCCGTCACATGGGCGTGACGTTGGACAATGGCGTGGAGCTGCACAATTTCTATGTGCCGGCCGGCGGCGACATTCCCGATCCGCAGAAGAACGAAAAATTCGCGCACAAGCTGCACTTCCTGACGGAGATGGAAAAGTTCTTCGCCAAACGCAAGAAGAGCGATCCCGCCATTCTGGTGGGCGACCTGAATGTTGCGCCGCTGGAAAATGACGTGTGGAGCCATAAGCAGCTGCTGGACATTGTCAGCCACACGCCAGTGGAAACCAAGCTGCTGGGCGAGGCGCAGGCGGCGCTGGACTGGACCGATGCCACCCGCCACTTCATTCCGCCGGACGAGAAGATCTATAGCTGGTGGAGCTATCGCGCCGCCGACTGGGAAGCCTCGGACCGCGGCCGCCGCCTGGACCATGTCTGGACCAGCCCTGGCCTGAAGGGCGCGCTGAAGTCCCAGAAGATCGTCAAGAAGATGCGCGGCTGGCAGAAGGCTTCGGATCACGTTCCGGTGGTGGTGGAGCTTTCGGTTTGAAGATCGCGCTGCTGCGCCACGGTCCCACCGACTGGAATGCAGCGGGCCGCATCCAGGGTCATACCGATATTCCGCTCAGCGATGCGGGCTTGGCCAGAATGTCGGGCCTGCGCCTGCCCTTCACGCATCCGCGTCTCTATGCCAGCCCGTTGCTGCGCGCCCGCCAGACGGTGGAAGCGCTGGGGCTTGGCGAAGCCGTGCTGGATGCGCGGCTGATGGAACAGAATTGGGGCGCCTGGGAAGGGTTGACGCGGGACGAGATTTTTTCCCGCCACGGCAGCGATGCGTTTGAGAAGGCCGGTTCGAAAGAAGGCGAAGCCTTTCGTCCGGGGGGCGGGGAAAGCACCGGCGAGCTGCATGCCCGCGTGGCGGCTTTTTTAAAGGATGTGGCGAAAGGTGATGGCAATGCCGCGGTCATCGCGCATCTGGGCGTACTACGCGCCGCTTACACCCTGGCCACCGGCTGGGACATGGCCACCCCGATGCCTGCAGACCTGGATGTTTCGAAGATTTTACTGCTGATGCTGGATAGCGAAGGCGCGGCGAAGATTGAAGCGCTCAATCTGGACTTTAGCGCCAGAACGGACTGACGCGCTTGAACTTGTTGTAACGCTTGAGCGCGCGGCCGATGGCACGTGGCGCTTGCGCCCCATACCAGCCAACCATGGCGCCGGCGGCATAGCGCATATTGACGTCTTCGTCCTTCTTGCCCTTGTCGCGGAGCAGGTCGCCGACCACCCTGCGCACATTGGCGGCGTCGTTGAGATCGCCCAGATGGTTCTGCAGGGCGCGCAGCTTTTTCAGATAAGCCTTCACCTTGCGCTTGCGATAGATGGGCGCGAAAAACTCGGCGGTGTAGCGCAGCTTTTTCAGCGCAATGCGCAGCCGGTGCATGTCGCCTTCTTCGGCGCTGCGCGCCGTACGCCCGCGTTTTTTCACCCGCGCCACCTGCCGGTCCAGCATGCGGCGCGCCGCGCGCGGCAGACGCTTGTCCCGGCTCAGCGGCAATTGCGACGAGGCCAGGCCTGCGACATCGTCGGTAAAGAGTTCAAAGTCGGCGCTGGCGATGCAGACCGCCGCCGCGCTCCAGGCCTGGTCGCGCGCGCTTTCCGCTCGCGCCCGCAGCGCCACTAGCCCATCGCTGACGCCGGATTTGGGTGACCCCTCCAGCAGCTTGCCGACAAACACGTCCAGGTCGCGCGCCGGCGCCAGCCGCCCCGACAAGATCTTGGCGCGGCCGCGAAGCTCTTCCAGCCAGTCCTGATCGAATTCCTGCCCGAAGGCGCCCAGCGCCACTTCCAGCCGGCGGAACGCCACCCGAAGCTGGTGCAAGCCTTCCACCGAACGGCCGGCGCGCAGGGTGGCGGCATTGGCGGTGATCTGGGCCAGGCAATCCAGCAGGGTGGTGCGGAAAGCGTCTTCCGGCCGCATGGAACGGGACAGGTGCGCGGGAACCGACTTGACCGGCTTGATCGGCCCCAGATTGCGGCGGACCAGGGAATGAATCGTGGCGCGGGGATCATCCATGGCGGCCACGCTAGACGCAACGCGCGGCGGCATGCAATCGCGCTGGATGGGACGAATTGGCAACCCGGCGTTTTTGAGCGCCATTTTGGCCCCGCGCGCGTAGGCGCGCCTTAAATAAACAGGCGAACCGCGCGCTAGATGGGCCGCACCGGAATATCAGCGGCACGGAGCGCGGCCTTCGCCTGGGCGATGCTGACTTCGCCAAAATGGAAGATCGAAGCCGCCAGCACGGCGCTGGCATGGCCTTTCTTCACGCCATCCACCAGGTCCTGGACATTGCCCACCCCGCCGGAGGCGATCACCGGAACCGAAACCGCATCCGACACGACGCGGGTCAGATCCAGGTCATAGCCGGATTTCACCCCGTCGCGGTCCATGGAGGTGAGCAGGATTTCGCCCGCGCCATAGCCAACCAGTTTCCTGGCATGCTCCACCGCATCGATGCCGGTGGGCTTGCGCCCGCCATGGGTGAAGATCTCGTAATTGCCCTTCTCGCCCTTCTTGGCGTCGATCGCCGCGACGATGCACTGGCTGCCGAACTTCTCGGCGGCTTCTTTCACGAACTCGGGCCGCGACACCGCGGCGGTGTTGATCGAAACCTTGTCGGCACCGGCCAGCAGCAGCGCGCGGATATCTTCCAGAGTACGCACGCCCCCGCCCACCGTCAGGGGCATGAAGCAGACTTCGGCGGTGCGGTGCACGACATCCAGCAAAGTGCCGCGATTTTCATGACTGGCGGTGATGTCCAGAAAACAGAGTTCGTCGGCGCCCGCCTTGTCATAAAGGATGGCCTGCTCCACCGGATCACCGGCATCGCGCAGACCTTCGAAATTCACACCCTTGACGACGCGGCCGTCCTTCACGTCCAGACAGGGGATCACGCGGACTTTCAACATCACATACGTCCCTTCGCCATGGCGGCGATGTTCATCAAGACCCGTCCCGTCACCGCTTCGGCAGGAACGCTGGTGGTGCGTGTCAACGCTTCGGCATCCAGCAGCATGTCCAGCGCCTCGCCCAGCTTGTCGGTGTTCCAGCGCTGCGCCTGGTTCTTGAAGGCCTGGCTCCGCGAGAAATGCACCGGCGGACGCAGCCGCTTCATCACAGTGTCTATGGCCTCGCCGCGATTGGCGCTTTCGCGCGCCTGCACCAGGCGCTGGAAATGGCCCATGGCGCTGCGCAAGACCTGGGCCGGCGCGACGTCCGACACCCACAGCCTTTCGAGCTCGCGGTCCAGCTTGACCAGATCGCCGCCGGCCGCCGCATCGCAGGCGCTTTCGCTGCGTGCCTCGGCCTCATCGCCCATCACGGCGCGCACATCTTCCAGCGCCACCTGCTTCTTGCCGTGCATGTAGAGCAGCAGCTTTTCGATTTCCCGGCGGGTGACGCCGCGGTCCGAACCCAGCCGCGATACCGCGTCTTCCAGCGCATCGGGGGCGATGGACAAGCCTTCGGCCCGCAGCGCATCGCGCACCACATCGCCCAGATCGCGTATCGAATCCGGATAGCACTGCACGGCGGCGGCGGTCTTGTGGGCATCGAAAATCTTGCGCAAGGCGGATGTCTTGGCCAGATCACCTGCCTCGATCACCACCAGCGCATCGCCCTTGGGGTCGTCGGCAAAGGATTCCAAAAGCTCGGCCAGATCGTTGCCGGCGCCGCGCACCCGCACCACCCGCCGTCCGCCCATCATGGAAATGGACGCGGCCTCGTCTGACAGCCGCGCCGGATCGGCCAGCAAGGTGCTTTCGCTCAAGTCCGAAACATTGAAGGCGTCGGTGAGGTCCGGCACCACGCTTTTGAGCAGCTTCTCGGCGCGTTCCTGCACCAGGCCGGCATCGGGGCCATAAACCAGCGCCAGAGTCAGGCCCTTGGGCGGGCTTGCCACATACTTGTCGGCTTCGTGACTCTTGACGATCATTTCTTTTGTTGCCGGAACCAGGCGCCCAGATCGAGCTGAATGCGCTGGGCCATGTCCTGCGCCGCGCGCTTGGTGGAATCCTGCGCCGACACCAGGGTGGCGTAAGGCGAGTTCACAACGTTATAGGCCGACAATTCGGTCTGGGTGCCGGTGGTCAGTGTGTTGCCGCGCGCGTCGCTGAGCGTATAGCGCGCGTCCAGGGTGGTGTTGTAGCGGGTGATGGTGGCGTCGTTCTGCAGCGCGATACCCTGGCTGTTTTCGTTCAGCACAATTTTGAGGCGATAGGCCTTGCCCCCCGTCTCGCCGTCGGAATGGAGCAGGTCAATCAGGGTGTTGCGCAGTTCATAGCCGTCGCGGTCGGCAATCGGCTCGACATAGATGGAGGCCATTTCCGGCGCCAGGTTGGAATGGCCGTACATGGGACGAAAACCGCAACCCGCGAGCAGGACACACGCCGCGATGGTGGCTGTTTTCCTCATACGACTATGTTCACAATCCTGTTCGGCACCACAATCACTTTCTTGGGTGTCTTGCCTTCCAGGGCACGGATCACGCCTTCGTCCGCCAGGGCGGCGGCTTCCACCGCCGCGGGCTCGGCATCCTTGGCCATGGTGATCTCGCCACGGCGCTTGCCGTTCACCTGGATGGGCAAGGTGACGCTGTTGGACGCGGTCAGGGCCGGATCATGCTTGGGCCAGGAGGTTTCCGCCACCAGCTTTGCATGGCCCAGCGCCTGCCAGCAGCTTTCGGCCAGATGCGGCATCATCGGCGCCGACAGCAGCACCAGGGCTTCCAAAGCTTCGCGGCGCGCCGAGGGGCTGGCGGCTTCAGAGCCGCCCAGGGTGTTCGCCAGGGTATAGAGCTGGGCCACGGCGCTGTTGAAGCGCAGATTGTCCAGGTGATCGGTCACCGCAGCGATGGCCTTGTGAGTGGCCTGGCGCAGGGTCTTGGATGCTTCGTCATCGCCCGACACCGGCGTACCCGGCGCAGCCAGGCCTTCGCTTTCGGTGCACAGCCGCCAGATGCGGTTGACGAAACGCCAGCAGCCTTCGGCCCCGGCATCGGTCCATTCAATGTCGCGCTCGGGCGGGGTATCCGACAGCATGAACCAGCGTATGGTATCGGCGCCGTAATCGGCGATGATGGTTTCCGGCGCGATCACATTCCGCTTGGACTTGGACATCTTCTCGGATGGGCCGATGGTGATTTCCGCCCCGGTGTCGCGCTGGAACGCCTTGCCGTCGCGCTTTTCGATCTCGTCGGCCTGCACCCAGTTGCCGTCCGCATCCTTGTAGGTTTCGTGGCAGACCATGCCTTGGGTGAACATGCCGGCAAAAGGTTCTTTCACCGTCACCATGCCCAGCTTGGCCATGGCGCGGGTGAAAAACCGCGCATAGAGAAGATGCAGAATGGCGTGCTCGATGCCGCCGATATACTGGTCCACCGGCAGCCAGTAATCCGCCGCCGCCTTGTCCACCGGCTCGTCAAAGGCGGGATTGGCGAAACGCGCGAAATACCAGGATGAATCCGCGAAGGTGTCCAAAGTGTCGGTGTCGCGTACCGCCGCGCCCTTGCAGGCGGGGCAAGTCGTGGTCTTCCACGCCGTGTCGGCATCCAGCGGATTGCCCTTGACGTTGAAGTTGATCACATCGGGCAGCTTGACCGGCAACTGGTCCTTGGGCACCGGCACCACGCCGCACTTGGCGCAATGGATCATGGGGATCGGGCAACCCCAGGGCCGCTGGCGCGACACCAGCCAGTCGCGCAGCCGGTAATTCACCGTGCGCTCGCCGATGCCGTCTTTTTCCAGCCGCGCGGCGACTTCGGCCTTGGCCTCGTCCACCGTCATGCCGTCCAGGAAGCGCGAGTTGGCCAGCTTGCCGGGACCGGTATAGGCCTCTTTGCCGACATCAAAGGTCTTGGGATCGGCTTCGGTGGGCACCACCACCGGCGTCACCGTCAGCTTGTATTTGCGGGCGAAATCCAGGTCGCGCTGGTCATGCGCCGGGCAGCCGAAGATGGCGCCGGTGCCGTAACCCATCAGCACGAAGTTGGCTACCATCACCGGCAGCTTCCAGCTTGCATCAAACGGATGCGCCGCGGTCAGGCCGGTGTCATAGCCGCGCTTCTCGGCCTTCTCGATATCGGCTTCGGCGGTGCCGACATGGCGGCATTCTTCAATGAAGGCGGCGAGCTTGGGATCGCTTTTCGCCAGCTCCTGCGCCAGGGGATGTTCCGGCGACAGCGCCACAAAGGAGGCGCCGAACAAGGTATCGGGGCGCGTGGTGAACACGTCCAGCTTCTGCGCATTCGACAAGGTGAACTGGAAGCGCAAGCCTTCGCTGCGGCCGATCCAGTTCTTCTGCATGGTGCGGACCTTTTCCGGCCAGCGGTCCAGCGTGTCCAACCCTTGCAGCAACTCGTCGGCAAAGCCGGTGATCTTGAAAAACCACTGGCTGAGCTTGCGCCGTTCCACCACCGCGCCCGAACGCCAGCCGCGGCCGTCGATCACCTGCTCGTTGGCGAGCACGGTCATGTCCACCGGATCCCAGTTCACATCCGCTTCGCTGCGATAGACGAAGCCGGCCTTGTAGAAATCCAAAAACAGCTTTTGCTGCTGGTGATAATATTCCGGGTCGCAGGTGGCGAATTCACGGGACCAGTCCAGCGACAGGCCCATCATCTTGAGCTGCTGCCGCATCGCCGCGATGTTTTCGTAGGTCCAGTCGCGCGGGCTGACGCCCTTGTCGCGCGCGGCATTTTCCGCCGGCAGGCCGAACGCGTCCCAGCCCATGGGATGCAGCACGTTATAGCCCTGGGCGCGGCGGAAGCGGGCGATGACATCGCCCATGGTGTAGTTGCGCACATGGCCCATATGGATGCGCCCCGACGGATAGGGGAACATCTCCAGCACATAGGCTTTGGGTTTGTCCGAATGCGCCGGCGTGACGAACAGGGCGCGCGCGTCCCATTCGGCCTGCCAGTGCTTTTCCGATTCCTTGGCGTTGTAGCGCGCCATCAGCGCTGCTCCTTAGCCCTGCTGGCCGAGGGTGGCCAGGCGCAGCTCGCGGGCGCGGGTCAGGATCGAGTCTTCCAGCTTGTGCGCGGTATCGGCGCTGGGCGCCGCATCCTGCCAGGCAGTACCGGCGCGCACCTGGCGGAACACCACGACCTTCAGGCCGTCGGCGCGCAACGCGCGGTCCATGATGTAGATGGTGACTTTCAGGCGCTCATCGGGGCTGGTGGGCGCGACATACCATTCCGAAATGATGACGCCGCCAAAGGGATCGGCCGAAGCCAGCGGCAGGAAGGACAGGGTGTCGAGCGAGGCGTGCCACAGATAGGAGTTCACGCCCAATGTCATGCGGCCGGAGCCGCTGGCGATGGAGGTGCCGGTGTCCATCTCCTTGGTGCCGTCATTCGACGAACCGCCGCAGCCGGCCAGGACCAATGCACACAACAAGGCAGGCAGAACTCGCATTGGGCGTCTTTTCCTTTGGGGCGGGCCGCTGCTGATCGTCAGTGAGCGCCGACCCACGGCTTATAGCGGCGGGCGGGGGTGCGCGCAACGGCGCTAACCTTGCCCGGTAAAGCAGGGTTTGGCTTATACTGCAAAGGCTTAGGAGGCCCCTGCATTGCCGGTCCGTAACCTCATCTTGCCCGTCCTGCTGCTGGCGGCGGGCGCCGCGCAAGCTCAGACGCAGACATTGGCTCTGGCCCCGCCGGCCTGGCCGGTCGGCAATGCCGCATTGCGCCTGGACGGCGAAGCCAGCGGAGCCCTGTTGGGCCCCCGCCAGCCAGGCTGGAGCGGGGCGCAAGCCAGCGGCGCGGTGCTATTCAAGCCCAGCCTCAGGCGCGACTACGACACTGGCCTGTCGCTGGGGGTTGATGCCGCCGTGGCACTGGCCGATCCCTTGTCGCGCGGCCGCTATGATGGCGATGCAATCGAGCGGCTGGCCGCCACGGCGCGCACCGGACTGGGCAAGTTCGAGATCGGCATCGCCGATGGCGCGGGATATGCGCTGGCGGTAGGCGGACCGAAAGTGGATACCGGCGTCTCGCTGGAAGATCCGCGCACCAGCTTTTACCGTGATCCGCGTGACGGACGAGCGGTGATCAATCTGTTCGCGTTGCGCACCGCAGTCGGCGCGTCCAGCAACTATGCCAAGTTCGTCTATACCAGCCCGTCTTTGTTCGGCGCGACCGTGGCGCTGTCCTTCACACCGACGCAAGGAAAGCAGTTGCCGTTCCTGAACGCGGGACCGCATTTGCCCGGGCGCCAGGCCGATTTCTGGGAAGCGGCGCTGCGCTATGAAACCGACATCGGGGCTTTGTCGCTGGCCGGTTATGGCGCGGTTTCCGAATCGCGCGGCGAGCACAAATTGCCCGGACAGGAAGGCGCCAGCGATATCAGCTTCGGTATGCGCGGCGACTATCCCCTGACCGACGAGATCAAGCTATCACTGGGCGGATCATGGCGGCAGAGCAATGCCTATTCCTTCGACGTGGACCAGAGTTGGCAACCTTCGGCCACGCGCGGGCAGCATGTTTCGGCAGCGTTCAGCGAGGGCGACTGGACCCTCGGTATCGAATATGGCAACGGCATCGCCAAGGAGGTGGTGATCGCGGGATTGCCGCGCCTGGTACTGAACGGCGCGCAAGCGTCGCTGGGATACAGGGTTTCACCCAGCATTGATCTCAGCGGCGGCTATCAACATTTGACTTATGGCCGCAGCGGCGGCGCCTTTTTCGATGGCAGTCGGCAATTGAAAATGGATGCCGTTTACCTGGATCTCAATCTTCACACCTCAGGGGATGAGTGAAGAGATCGCCGCAATGCCGCTGAAGCTTGGCGCGAGACGCGCAGCGTTCTGCGCCGTGACACCGCCCAGCGCATAGACCGGCACGGGCGCATGGCCTGCGATAAAAGCGGCGCGCAGCGGTGTCAGCGGCTTGGCGCCGTTGTGACTGGTGGTGGCGAAGACCGGCGACAGGAACACCGCGTCCAATGCATGCGCCCCCATCAGCGCCCGCAGCGAATGCGCCGAAGAGGTGACGATCCAATGCGGAAAGCGCGCCCGCCAATGGGCGGCTTCCTTCATCCGTTTTTCCGGCAGATGCAGCCCCGCCGCGCCGATCCGCGCCGCCAGCGCCGGATCATCGGCGATCAGCAGCGGGGCGATGCCGTACAGTGTTTCCGCCAGCGCCAGGCGCTTTTTGCTGTCTTGCCCGCGCACCACCACCACGCTGCCGCGCGGCAGGCGGCGTGCCGCAGCCGCCCAATCGGCCTTGCGCGCATCGGTCATCAGCACCAACGGCATGTCAGCGTTGAGAAGCGATTGATATCTGGCTAGGTTCGCGGCCATGACGGTTTCACAGAATCTCGCCGATATACTGGCGCGCATCGATGCGGCGCGAAAGGCCGCCATTCAGCCCGCGCCCGCGACAAGGCTGGTGGCGGTGTCCAAGACAGTGGACGAAGCCGGCATCCGCGAGGCGCTGGACGCAGGCCAGCGCCTGTTCGGTGAGAACCGGGTGCAGGAAGCACTTGCCAAGTTTCCCGCCCTGAAAAGCGAGTATCCCGACCTGGAATTGCACCTGATCGGCCCCTTGCAGACCAACAAGGTGAAGGAAGCGGTGGCGTTGTTTGACGTGATCCAGTCTCTTGACCGCCCCAAGCTCGCCGATGCCCTGGCGACGGAACGCGAAAAGTCGGGCCGCTGCCCGCGCCTGTTTATCCAGGTCAATACCGGCGAGGAGCCGCAAAAGGCCGGCGTTTCGCCGGCAGAGACCGCCGCACTGATCGCCCAGGCGCGCAAGCTGGACTTGCCGCTGGAAGGGTTGATGTGCATCCCCCCCGCCGATGACGATGCGGCGCCCCACTTTGCCTTTCTCGCAAAGCTGGCGCGCGATCACGGCCTTTCGCAACTTAGCATGGGCATGAGCAGCGACTTCGAGCTGGCGGTGAAATTCGGCGCGACGCATGTCCGGGTCGGGACCGCGATCTTCGGCACGCGCAAAAAAGAAGATCAGCCAATTACGATCTGATCGCCGGGCACAAGCTGCTCCAGCGCTTCGACCAGGTCTTCGCGCTTCAGCGCCACGCAGCCGGCGGTGGGGGAAAAATCGGGCCTGGCATAGTGCAGGAAAATCGCGCTGCCCTTGCCGGGATAAACCGGATCGTCATTGAACCCGATCACCGCCACCACGTCATAGAGATGATCGTCGCGCCACATGTTCTCGGCGCTGGCGGGATAGGGAAGCTTCACCAGACGATTGTAAAGCTGATCCTCCGGCGCATCGCACCAGCCGTCATCCTTGGCGATCTTCCACAGCGGCAGGGCGATCTGCAGGTTCTTCACCCGGTCGGCACGATAAAAGACTTCCCGGATGGGAAAGGTGCCGCGCGGGGTGATGCCGTCGCCCTCACCGCCCTTGATGGCGATGCCGCCCGGTCCGATGGCGGCGCGGCGTTTGCCTGCGCCCCAGTCCAGCCATGCGCCGTCCTTGTCCGAAGTGACGATGAGATTCATGGACGTGTTATAGCGTCAGTTGACGCTGGCGAACACCGGCTGCATGCCCATCGAGCGGCGATAGGCGTACAGCGCGCGGCTGGCAGTGTCGTTGTCCACGCCCTTGGACGACAGGGCGCTGGTCAGGGCGGCGATGTCGGGACCCGCCGGCGCGGCAGCGGCGGCCACAGACACGTCCTGCAACGGCAGCGACGGCGTGTCCGCGGACAGCGCCGGCATATTCAAGGCGGTATCTCGCACGCCGACCTTGACGCTGGCGACCTGTGTCTTGTCATCGCCCTTGATCCAGGCCATGGCGGTATCTTCAAAGCTCTTGCCGGTGATGCCTTCGAACGCCACATCGGCGATCGAGCTCACCGCGCCCCACAGCCCGCCATACAGCGTGTCGCCGGCGATCTTCTCGATGCTGCCGATATGTTCGCCGGTGATGGCCCGATAGATGGTGCCGACCACCGGCAGGTGCTGCAGCGGGTTGATCACATCCAGGATGTGATGGAAAAAGTCCTCGCCTTTGCCGGCGTCCGAAGATGCCGTGTCCGAAGACGCGGTCTTGTTCGCGGTCACGGTCACGGATTCGCTGACCCCGGACACCGGGGAGCTGACCATGGCATGATAGACGGGGCTGTAGACGCTCATCGCACCTGTACAAAGCAAGCGCCACGCCAGAATTTTTCGGCGCTATTGCTGGAATTTCATCCGCGTACGACCGGATGCAACCGGCAATATTTGCCGCTTTGGCCCGGGCCGGGTTAATCTTCGTCACCCCAACCCCCGTGATCACATGCCGACCCGAATTCTTTTGGCCGAAAGTGACGATGTGTTGCGCGCCGGCCTGGCCGAACAGCTTGCGCATGAGGGCTATGACGTGGTGACGGCTGCGGATGCGCAGGCCGTCCGGGATGCGGTGCGCGAGCCCCTGAATTTCGCCATCATCGGTCTGGATGACGGTGAGCAGTTGGCCGCATCCTTGCGCGGCCAAGGCCTGTCCTGCCCCGTGCTGCTTTTGACCGATGGCGAAGTGGCGACGGCCGGCGAATCCCTGGCCCGGCCGTTCCGCTTTTCAACCCTGCTGCAACGGCTGCATGCCCTGAACACCCATCATGCCCCGGCCAATGACATGGTGGTGCGGATCGGGCCGTATACCTTCCATCCCAGCGCCAAGCTGTTGCAGGCCGAAGGCCGCAAGGTGCGGCTGACCGAGAAGGAAACCAATATCCTGAAGTTCCTGCATGCCAGTGCCGGCACCGTGCCGCGCGATATCCTGCTGCATGAAGTGTGGGGTTATGGACCGGCGGTGGCGACCCACACCCTGGAAACCCACATTTACCGCCTGCGCAAGAAGATCGAGCAGGATCCGGCCAAGGCGCAAATCCTGCTGACCGAGGGCGGTGGTTACCGCTTGTCCGCCTAGCATTAAGACTTTGTTTAACGCCCGTTAACCAGCCGATCCCTAAAACATGGGATGGGCAAAAAACCCGCAAAACCCGTCATTTACCGGTCGCGCAAGAAGGCCCGTGCGCCCGAAGCTGATGACGCGCCCGCGCCGTCCAAACAGCCAAGCCCAGGCGGGCAAAAGCTGCTGCCAAATCCCCGGCCCGGTCCAAAGCGCGCGCCACCTGGCCCTATGTGCTGATGATGCTGGGCGCCTGGGGCGTGATCTTCGGCGGACTTTTCTTTTCGCACTTCCTCTCCAGCCTGCCCGATGTCGGCAACCTGATGATCAGCGGCCCGTCGCAGGACGTCACCATTCTGGATGACCGCGGCCGCCTGATCGCGCGGCGCGGGCTGACGCAAGGCCAGATGGTGCGGGCCGAAGACCTGCCGGAGTATGTCCCGGGCGCTTTCATTGCGATTGAAGACCGGCGCTTCCGTTCCCACTTCGGCATCGACCCCATCGGCCTTTCCCGCGCCGCGTTCCAGAACGCGATGACCGGTCATGTCGTGCAGGGCGGTTCGACCTTGACGCAGCAGCTGGCCAAGAACCTGTTCCTGTCGCCCAACCGCACCTTTGAGCGCAAGATGCAGGAAGCCATGTTGGCGCTGTATCTGGAGCATCGCTACACCAAGAACCAGATCCTGACCCTGTATCTCAACCGCGTCTATTTCGGCGCCGGCGTTTACGGCATCGAAGCGGCGTCGGAGAAATTCTTCGGCAAGCATGCGTCCGAACTGGGTCTGACCGAGGCGGCGATGATCGCCGGCAGCGTCAAGGCGCCCGCCCGCTACAATCCCCTGTCCGACATCGATGCCGGTCTGAAGCGCGCGCGCGTGGTGCTGCGGGCCATGCAGGATGCCGGCATCATCGACGAGAACAGCCGCGCCCTGGCCGAAGCGACGCGGCCGCGCATCGTGCGCGCCAACGCCACCCCAAGCTCCGGCTTTTTCGCCGACTGGATCATGGCGCACCTGAACGATGTGGTGCCTGCGTCTGCTGAACCGGTGATCGTGGAAACCAGTTACGACCTGGAAACCCAGGCCATGGCGGAACGCGCCGTAGCCAGCGGGCTGGACAGCGAAGGCGAGAAATACAACGCCCATCAGGCGGCGCTGGTGGCGATGACGCCGGACGGCGCGGTGCGCGCCATGGTAGGGGGCAGGACCTATGGCGGATCGGGTTTCAACCGCGCCACCGATGCGGTGCGCCAGCCGGGCAGCGCCTTCAAGCCTTTCGTTTATCTCGCCGCACTGGAACACGGCCACACCATCGACGAAACAGTGAATGACGGGCCGGTGAACATTCATGGCTGGCAGCCCACCGATTTTGAAGGCCATTTCAAGGGCCAGATGCCGCTGATCCAGGCCTTTGCCGAATCCTCCAATTCGGTCGCTGCTCAGCTCACCGCCGAAGTCGGCCCCAAAGAAGTGGCGCGCACCGCACGGCGGCTGGGCATCGCCTCGCCGCTTTTGGAAGTCTCATCCCTGGCGCTGGGCACATCGGGCGTGACGCCGCTGGAATTGACCGGCGCCTATGCGCCCTTCGCCAATGGCGGCAATGGCGTGACCCCGTTCGGGGTGCTGCGGGTCAAGACCCGCTCCGGCAAGCTTTTGTATCAGCGCAAGGCCATCAGCCCCGGCGGGGTGATGAGCGCCCAGGACGACATGCAGATGACGCGGCTGATGAGCGAGGTCACCGCCACCGGCACCGGCAAGGCGGCGCGGCTGGAAGACCGGCCCACCGCCGGCAAGACCGGCACCACCCAGGATTTCCACGACGCCTGGTTTGTCGGCTTCACCGCCGACCTGGTGTGCGGCGTGTGGATCGGCAATGACGACAACAAGCCGATGATCAAGGCGACCGGCGGCACCCTGCCGGCGCGCATGTTCCATGCGTTCATGAGCGAAGCGCAGCAGGGCCTGCCGGTGCGGCCGTTGACAGGCACGGCGCTGATGGCCTCGGGTGAGCAGCCCGCGACAGAACAGACTGCGGCGCCTGCGCCGGAAGAAAAATCCAAGCCGGACACTTTCCAGCGCCTGTTGAATGGATTGTTCGGTGGAACCTAAGCCTTGACGCTGTAGCGCTGCAATTCGCGGCCGTGTCTCTTGAGCCAATCCTGCGGCGTATCAATATCGGCGACCAGGCTTTTCACATGCGCCCAGAAGCGCGAACTGTGATTCATTTCCCGCAGATGTGCCACTTCATGCGCCACCACATAATCCAGCACAAAATCCGGCGCCAGGATCAGCCGCCAGGAAAAAGACAGGGAGCGGCACGAAGAACAGGAGCCCCAGCGGCTGGCAGTGTCGCGCACCGTAATGCGCGCCGGCTTGGCATTCAGCTTGGGCGCATGTTCCAGCACCCGCGCTTCCAGCACCTTGCGCGCTTCTTTCTTGAGGAAATCCTGTACCCGCCGCGAAGCATGGGCCTCGCGCCCGCGCACCCAGATGATGCCATCTTCCGCCCAGACCGGCGCAGGCCCGCGTGCCGCGGCGCGGATTTCGTGCGCCGTGCCCATGAACGGAATGGTCGCGCCGGCGCCCAGCAAGACCGGGCCCGGCACCTTGGCAAGCTGGCCCCGGATCCAGTCCTGCTGCAGCTGCGCGAAATCCAGCGCATGCGCCAGCCCGCGGCGTGACGGCGCGGTGACGCTGACTTCGCCGGTGGCGGGATTGACCTTGACGATCATGCGCCGGGCACGCGGATTGAGGCGCAGCCGCACTTCCAGCATGCGGCCATCGATCTTCAGCAATTCATGACGGGGAACAGGCTTTTTTCGAAACAACATACGTGTTTGCCTGTGGCTCGCAGATCGGCAATATTTGTATCCCGTTTCGCAAGTGGATCGAAAGCGAATTCGCCTGTCATGATTCGTGATGAACAGATTGCAAGATTGGTGGGCGCGGGCGCGCTGGCATTGATTCTGGGCGCGCTTGGTTTCCAGTATCTTCAGCATCTGCCGCCTTGCGAAATGTGTCATTGGCAGCGCTGGCCCCACATCGCCGCCGCCGCGCTGGGACTGATCGGCGTATCCAGGAGTGACAGACTGGCCACCGGCACCATCGCGCTGGGCGCAGCGGTGGCGCTGGCCGCGGCTGCGCAATGGGACATGCTGGCCGGTTGGCAGCCCAAGCTTCTGATTCTGGTCATCGGCGGCTTGGCCGCGGCGGCGCTGTGGAAGAAGGACGCCCGCACCCTGGCGATAATCGTGATTGCGCTGGTGGCGATCTCCGGCCTGATCGGCGCTTACCAGACCGGCATGCAGTATCACATCCTTCCCGGGCCGAAGGGCTGCACCGCGCCGCGTTATGTCCTCGGCTCGGGAGCCGCACCGCCGCCGGTGCGCTGCGATGTCGCCACCTGGTTCCTGTTCGGCCTGGCGATGCCGGCCTACAACGCCATCTTCTCCTTCCTGATCGCCGGAACCGGCGCTTTTCTTCTGGGCCGCAAACATGCCGCGTAAAGCCAAGCCCGCCGCGCCCGGCTCCGCCGCCGACATCGAATCCATGATCCGGGTTGACCATGCCGGCGAATATGGCGCGGTGCGCATCTATGAAGGCCAGCTGGCGGTGCTGAAGCGGCGCAAAGGCACACAGGCCAGCGTCGAAACCATTACCCACATGGCCGAGCAGGAACAGCGACACTTAAAGGCCTTCGACAAGCTGGTGAATGAACGGAGGGTCCGGCCCACCGCGCTGGAACCGGTGTGGCGTATCGCCGGTTTCGCACTGGGCGCGGCCACCGCCGCGCTGGGTGAGAAAGCCGCCTTTGCCTGTACCGTCGCCGTAGAAGAAGTGATCGACGAACATTACGCAGCCCAGATCGTGGCGCTGGAAGACAAGGACCCGGCGCTGAAAGGGCGGATCGAGGATTTTCGTGCCGATGAAGCGGCCCACCGCGAAACCGCCATCGCACAAGGCGCCGAACAGGTGCCGGGCTACAAGCTGCTGAGCGAAACCATCAAGGCGGGTTGCCGATTGGCGATCAAGCTGTCGGAACGGATTTAACTCCGTGTCATGGCCCACACTCCGGTGGGCCATGACATGGACGCTACGGCTCCAGTTCGCTGTCCCAATACAAATAGTCCGCCCAACTCTCATGTAAATAATTGGGCGGAAACTTGCGGCCATGCTCGCGCAGCTCGATCACCGTCGGCTGGTGCGGGCGGATGCGCGGATGCATCCTGGCCTGGGCCGGCATGCGCCCGCCCTTGGTCAGGTTACAGGGCGAACAGGCGGTGACGACATTTTCCCAGGTGGTGCGCCCGCCCTTGCTGCGCGGGATCACGTGATCGAACGTCAGGTCCTTGGGATCACCGCAATACTGGCATTCGAACTGGTCGCGCAGGAACACATTGAAGCGGGTGAAGGCGGGGCGGCGCGAGGGCCGGATATAGGTCTTGAGCGACACCACCGAGGGCAGCTTCATCTCGAAGCGCGCCGAGCGCACCACCCGGTCATATTCTTCCAGGATGGTGACCCGGTCCAAGAACACCGCCTTGATGGTGTCCTGCCACGACCAGAGCGACAGCGGGTAATAGCTGAGGGGACGATGATCGGCGTTGAGCACCAGCGCCGGACAATGGCTGGCGGCCCTTGGAATGACAGCTGGTGCTAGCACGGACCAGATCCTGTGAAAGCAGTTCCCCTTTGCAGACCCCGACTCTAGGGCCAAGCCCTTGAATTGCTCAAGAGGCTAGCCGATTCGTCATGACGGTTTGAGGACGCAGGTGGCTTCCCCTTGGCTTTTCAACAGGCCGCGAAACGCCAGGTCCAGAAATTCCCCCGCAATGGCCAGCCCTTCGGGATCGATGCCATGCCCCATGCCGTGCGCCAGGTGCCATTGCACCCGGGCCCCCGCGGCGCCCAACTGGGCGGCGGCCAGGAACATGGCCTGGGGCGGGATCACCTGGTCGCTATCGCCATGGGTGAGCAGGATCGGCGGGATCTCACCGGGCGGCGGCAGGCCCGCCAGTAGCCCGGAAAAGCCGACAATGGCGGCGGGCCGGACCTTGCGACGCAAGCCCACATGCAAGGACAGCATGGTGCCCTGGGAAAATCCCGCCAGCGCCAGATTCTCGGGCGGCAGACCCAGCCGCGCCAGTTCGCCGTCCAGATATTCATCCAGCTGGGGACCGGCGACTTCCACGCCCTTCTGCATTTCGTGCGGGTCGATGCGGGAGATGGGAAACCACTGATACCCGGCGCTTCCCGGAACGCGGGTCGGCGCATTGGGCGCGGCGAAGGCGACGGTGGGCAGCAGGCTCTGCCAATGATTGGCCAGGCCCAGCAGGTCCTGGCCGTCGGCGCCATAGCCATGCACCAGCACCACCAGATGAGTGGCAGGGCCGCGCGCGGGCGCAAGGGTGGGACCGGAAAGTGCCATGGGCGTTTCTATGCGTTAGAGTCGGCACGATGATTGTCACAAGGTTCGCACCCAGTCCAACCGGTCTTTTGCACCTGGGTCATGCCTATGCCGCCATTACGGCTTACGAGAGCGGGGACGATTTCCTGCTGCGGATCGAGGATATCGACAAGGGCCGTTCGCGCGACGCCTTCATCCTGCAGATATTCTATGACCTGAAATGGCTGGGCCTATCCTGGGACGAACCCACCATGCGCCAGTCCACTCGCATGGGCGCCTATGCCGAGGCGCTGGTGAACCTGAAGGCGCGCGGGCTGGTCTATCCCTGCTTCTGCACCCGCGCCGAGATCGCCACCGAGATCGCCCGCGCCGGCGAGGCCCAGCATGGCCCCGATGGGCCGCTCTATCCCGGCACCTGTCGCGCCCTATCGCGGGACGAAGGTCTGGCGCGGATCGCGGCGGGCGAAAGCTATGCCCTGCGGCTGGACGTGGCCCAGGCCGCGGTGCTGACCGGACCGCTGACCTTCACGGAGCGCGGCCTTCGCCATGCCGTGGATCCGTTGCGCTTCGGCGACATCGTGATCGCGCGCAAGGACATGCCGACATCGTATCATTTGGCAGTGGTGGTGGATGACGCCCACCAGCAAGTCAGCCTGGTGACGCGCGGCGAGGATCTGCTGGCGGCCACCCATATCCAGCGGCTGCTGCAGGCGCTTCTGAAACTGCCCGAACCGACTTATGCCCATCACCCGCTGGTACTGGATGAGACCGGCAAGAAATTCTCCAAGCGCGACGGCGCGGTCAGCCTGGAGAGCCTGCGCGATGCGGGCGCGACCCCGGCCGATATCCGCGCCCGCATTGGTCTTTAGCTTTAAAGCTGTGCTATAGGCGCGTCATGTCCGAAGGCCTCGACCGACTATTCGCCACCATCGCCGCCCGCAAGGATGCCGATCCTGGCCAGTCCTACACCGCCAAGCTGTTGGCCGCGGGCGTGGAGAAGTGCGCCAAGAAATTCGGGGAAGAGGCGACCGAGGCGGTGATCGCCGCCATCAGCCGCGACAAGACCGAACTGGCCAAGGAATCCGCCGACGTGCTGTACCACCTGGCGGTGCTGTGGGCGGCCAGCGGCATTACCCCGGAAGACGTCTATTCTGTCCTGAAGGCCCGCGAAACGATGTCGGGGCTTGAAGAAAAGGCCAGCCGCCCAAAATCCTGAGTGCCTAGCCCTTCTGCTCTTCTTCCTCGGCCAGGCTCTTCACCAGGTCCAGCATGCGCTTGCGCACCTTGGTGTCCTTGATCTTCATGAAGGCCAGCGCCAATTGCAGGCCTTCGCCGCTGGAAACAAACTCCATCACCGGCGCGCCGTCGGATTCAACCTCTCCCGCCGCGCTGACGCCTTCATAGAAGAAGTCCACCGGCACGTTGAGGATGCGCGACACCTCGAACAGCCGGCCCGCACCGATGCGGTTGACGCCCTTCTCGTATTTCTGCACTTGCTGAAACGTCAGGCCGAGCATATCGCCCAGCTTTTCCTGGCTCATGCCGATCAGCATGCGGCGGATGCGCACACGATTGCCGACCTGGATGTCGATCGGATTGGCCTGTTTTTTCGCCACTGTTTGCTTCTCAAATCATTTGACGGCGGGAACTTGCCCCATCTGTCACACGACGGAAACACCTAATTTCATTTTCCGGCGCGAAGCTTAACGGCCTGCAAACCGGAGGCGGCACAAACCGCGACAACCAGTAATAACAGAAATGCCAGATCGCCGAAGTGGTCATACAAGGTGGGCGCCAGCGCCTGCGGGAGGCCCGCGTCAATAATACCCATCCGGTTCAGCGCCAGCGCGGCACGCAGACGGCCATTGCCGTCGATCATCGCGCTGATGCCGGTATTGGCGGACCGCGCGATCGGCAACCCTTCCTCGATGGCGCGCACCTGCGCCGTCAGCAGATGCTGGTGCGGGCCGGCCCAGGGGCCGAACCAGGAATCGTCGGTGATGTTGACTAGCCAACCGGGGCGCGGGCTGCCGGGATCGGTCACGGCATGGGGAAAGATCACTTCGTAGCAAATCAGCGGCGTCACCGGCGGCGCCGGGCGTGCGTCCAGCACATGGGGATGATCGCCAGCGCTGAAGCCGGGTCCTATCGCGAACTGGCTGAGGCCGATGCCGCCAAGAACACCGGCCAGCGGCAGATACTCCCCAAACGGCACCAGATGGAATTTGTCGTAAGTCTGGGGCAGCCCGCCACCGGGCGCGAACAGATAGAGGCTGTTATAGGCGGTAAGGCCCTCGGCGTCGCGCAGGAACCGGTCGGAGCCGGTCATCAAGGTCTGGCCGCGCGCCGTGAACAGCCCGGTGATCTGGTCGAGCGCGCCCGGCGCCCGGGCCACGGGAAAACCGGTGGCCGCTTCGGGCCATACGATGTGGGTGGGCTTGCCGGGCTGACCCTCTTGCGTGCTTAAAGTGAGCAGCCTTGTCCAATTGCGCAGCATCAGGCGGCGGACATATTTCTCGGCCTGCGGAATATTCGGCTGCACCAGCCGAATGCTGACGCCGGGGACCGTGTCCATCGACGCGGCAGAAAGCCGCCACGCACCAAATCCCCACAGCGCGGCAAACAGCAGAACCATCGCGGCGGGCAACCGCCAGCGCCGCCCGGCCAGTTCCGCCAATGATGCGCCAAACAGGATGGTCAGCAAGGACAAGCCATATGCTCCCACCAGGCTGGCCGATTGCAGCACCGCCAGACTCGCACCCCAGCCATAGGCCGGGAGATTCCAGGGAAAGCCGGTGAAGATATGACCGCGCAGCCATTCGCTGACCGCCAGCATCACGGCGAAAATAAAGATGCGGCCCGGCCCGTCCTGCCAGAAATAGATCGCCGCGGCGCAGGCCAGCGCCCCGAACAGCGCCAGCCCGGCCGGCAAGAACAGCGCGAAGGGCAATTGCCACAGATTGGAGTCGGGATAGATCAGGAAGGGATAGGCGATCCAGTGCAGCCCCACCAGGAATTGGCCGAAGAAGAAAGCCCAGCCCGCCGCTGCACCGCGCCGCACCGGCCTCGCGCGCGCATCGGCGCCATCCAGCAGCAGCACCAGCACGCCATAGCCGACCAAAAGCGCGGGGAAAAATTCCAGCGGCGCAAAACCGGTGGCCGAAACTGCGCCCGCCGCAAACGCCAGCAGCAAACGCCGCCAGCCTTCCAGGCCACGCATCCAGTCGCCGGTTCGCGCCAGGGCATTCATTCCGTGGCGAGCGTCCTGGGCAGGGTGACGCGCAAGCGGCGCACCCGGCGCGGATCGGCTTCCAACACCTGGAATTCGGTGCCGTCGGGATGGGCCACGATCTCGCCGCGCAGCGGCACCCGTCCCAGCAGCGACATCACCAAGCCGCCCAGGCTGTCGATGTCGCGCGCCTCTTCGGCGTCTTCCACCATAAGGTCATGGCCGGTCTGGGCCTTGAAATCGTCCAGGTCCATGCGGGCATCGGCGATGAAGCCGTCGCCATCGGGCTTGATGACGGCGGCGTCCTCGTCATGCTCATCGGCGATATCGCCCACGATTTCCTCGATAATGTCTTCGATGGAAACCAGGCCGTCAGTGCCGCCATATTCGTCGATCACCAGCGCCAGATGGGTGTGGGTGGCCTGCATCTTGAGCAGCAGATCCAGCGCCCGCATGGATGGCGGCGCGAACAGGATGGGGCGCTTCAGGGACGTGATCTTGGCCTTGGGCGGCAGGCAATAAGGGCCATCGGCTTCCGATTCCAGCAGGCCCAGCACATCCTTCACATGGATCAGGCCGGTGGGATCGTCCAGGGTTTCGGCATAGACCGGCAGGCGCGAATGCTGCGCTTCGCGAAACAGCCTGAGCAGTTCGGCCAGGCCGATGGTTTCATCCACCGCCACGATCTCGGCGCGCGGCACCATCACGTCGCGGACTTTGAGTTCGCCGAAACTGAGCAGATTGCCCAGCATCACCCGTTCCTGCGCGGACAAAGCGGGCGACTCGCGGTCGCTTTCCTCGATCACTTCTTCCAGGCTGACGCGCATGGCGGCGGCCTCGGCGTCCTGGCCGGTGATCTTCCGTATCAGGCGTTTCAGAGGATGATCGCTCATTGCGCTTCTTTAAAAGAAGAAGTGGGCGCATAAGGATCGGCGATGCCCAGCCGCGCCAGGATCTTCACTTCCAGCGGCTCCATCACCTTGGCGTCCTTGGGACGTTCATGATCGTGACCTGCCAGGTGCAGCACGCCATGCACCACCAGATGGGTGGCATGATCGGCGAACCGCTTGCCCGCAACCTTGGCTTCCTTGGCCGTCACACCATGGGCGATGGCGATGTCGCCCGCATAGCCGCCGCCGGACGGAAAGGACAGGACATTGGTCGGCTTGTCCTTGCCGCGAAACGCGCGGTTCAGCGCCCGCAAGGCCTTGTCATCGGTAAGCAGGATGGTGAAATCGCCTTTGAGCTTGCCCGCCTTGCGCGCGGCTTCGGCCGCGTTTTTCAGCCGCGCCTGCAGCCCGCGATGGGTACGCCACTTGGGATCTTCGATTAGCAGGGTAATCCCGCTCATGATTTGCCGTGGCGAGTATAGGCGGCAACGATGCGGGCGACGAGGGGATGGCGCACCACATCTTTTTCCCCGAATCGGGCGACGCCGACGCCTTCCACGCCTTCCAGGAAGGCCAGGGCTTCGTTCAGCCCCTCGGCCCGGCCGCCCGGCAGGTCGCTTTGCGACGGATCGCCGGTGACGACCATGTGACTGTCCTCGCCCAGCCGGGTCAGCGCCATTTTCATCTGCGCCTGGGTGGTGTTCTGGGCCTCGTCCAGGATGACAAAGGCTCTGGAGAGGGTGCGGCCGCGCATGAAAGCCAGCGGCGCCACTTCGATCACGCCCTGCTCCATCAGCCGGCTGGCCTTGTCGCCCAACACGTCGAACAGCGCGTCATAGAGTGGGCGCAGATAGGGATCGATCTTCTCTTTCAAGTCGCCGGGCAAAAAGCCCAGCCGCTCGCCAGCTTCCAGCGCCGGGCGCGACAGGATCAACCGGTCGACGCGCTTTTCATGCAGCATGTGGGCGGCGAAGGCGGCGGCCAGATAGGTCTTGCCGGTGCCGGCGGGGCCGATGCCAAACACCAGCGGGTGCTGGCGCATCATGTCGAGATAGGCGGCTTGCGCGGGTGAGCGCGGCCGCACCGCGCGCGAAGACGCCGTCTTGATCGCGCCCGGCGCATGGGAGCGCGCCTCATCCGTGAAGCGGATTTCCGCATCCACTTCGGCCAATGTGATGCTTTCACCCGCCTCCAGCCGCGCATAGAGCGCGCGCAGAATGGCGGCGGCGCGTTCGCGCGCCTTGCCATCCACCGCCACCAGGTTGCCACGCATATCCAGTACCGCATCGAGCTTCTGTTCGATGCGCGCAAAATGCTTGGCATGAGGACCCGACAGAGCCGCCAGGAGGTGGTTGTCGGAGAACTCCAAGGTCAGGGTATTTTTCCGGCTCAAGCCAAAGTCCCGTGCAGGCTGTTGGCGGTGCGCCGCTGGATCCTCACATCGGCGATGGTGCCGATCAGCGCGGGGGACGCGATCACATGCACCGGCTGCTGATAGGGTGTGCGGCCCATGATCTGGCCGGTTTCGCGCGCGGTTTTTTCGAACAGCACCGGCAGGGTCTTGCCGATCTGGGAATCGTCGAAGGCATATTGCTGCGACAGAAGCAGCTTTTGCAGCGCGTCCAGCCGCGCCGTCTTAACCTCTTCGGCCACCTGTTTGCGCATGGTGGAAGCGGGCGTGCCGGGCCGCTTGGAATATTTGAACGAGAAGGCGGTGGCGTAACCAATATCGCGCACCAGCTGCAGCGTGGCTTCGAAATCGGCATCGCCCTCGCCGGGAAAGCCGACAATGAAATCCGAGGCCAGGGCGATGTCGGGCCGCACAGCACGGACGCGGTCGATCAGGCGGCGATAATCATCGGCCTTATGCTGGCGGTTCATGGCGTCCAGCACCGTGTCCGATCCCGACTGCACCGGCAGATGCAGATAGGGCATCAGCTTGGGATTGTCGCCATGCGCCGCGATCAGGTCATCACCCATGTCGCGGGGATGGCTGGTGGTGTAGCGGATGCGGTCGATGCCTCCGATATCCGCCAGCGCGTCGCACAATTTGGCCAAGCTCCAATTCTTATTATCCGTAGAGGGGCTGTCATAGGCATTGACGTTCTGGCCCAGCAGCACGACTTCGCGCGCGCCCTTGTCTGCCAGCTGCCGCGCCTCGCGCAGGATGGCCTCGGCGGGGCGCGACTGTTCGGAGCCGCGCGTATACGGCACCACGCAGAAGGTACAGAACTTGTCGCAGCCTTCCTGCACCGTGAGGAACGCGCTGATGGTGGTGTTGGCGGGCGCCGGAAGAGAGTCGAATTTTTCCAGCGCTGGGAAATCGGTTTCCAGGGCATGGCCGCCGGCACGCGCCGTGCGGGCGATCATCTCGGGCAGGCGGTGATAGGATTGCGGCCCCACCACCAGATCCACCGCCGGCTCCCGCGCCACGATCTCGGCGCCTTCGGCCTGGCCGACACAGCCGGCCACCGCCAGCACCATGCGCCCGCCGTTTTTGGCCTTCCTGGCTTTCATCCCGCGCAAGCGGCCCAGTTCGGAATAGACTTTCTCGACCGCCTTTTCGCGGATGTGACAGGTGTTGAGGATCACCATGTCGGCGCCTTCGGGCGCGTCCGTCGTGGCGTAGCCCAGCGGCGCCAGCAGATCCGCCATCTTGGCGGAATCATAGGCGTTCATCTGGCAGCCATAGGTTTTGACGTAAAGCGTCTTCATCCGGCCCGGTTTATCGGGTCGAAAGCCCGCAAGTTCAAGGAAAAGAGCGCCCCGCCAGGGCTTCGGCCTGGCCGGTTTGCACGATTTCCTGCGCTTTGGCCGCCAATGTCTTGCGGTCCATCCGGTCCAGGCTGAGCGGTTCATGGAACCGGACTTCGACATCCAGCGGCCCGGCCAGCAGCGCCTCCCACAGATGCGGCACCATTTCCATGTCGCCATACCAGGCAAACAGCGGCCGGTTTTCCCGCCCCATCGGCAGGCCGTGCAGGCCGGTGAACGCCACCGAGACCGGCTGCACCTTCACATGCTGGCCACCGGCCAGCCGCGCTTCGGCCGCGCCCAGCAGCGCGCTCTTGAACGGCAGCACGCTGTTACCGGTATGGCTGGTGCCTTCGGGGAACAGCAACAGAGCATCGCCCGCGGCCAGCCGCTGGTTGATGGCATCGGCCACCGCCCCGGTGGCGCTGCGGCGGCTGCGCTCGACAAACACGGTGCGCTGCAGCCGCGCCAATGTGCCGAAGAAAGGCCAGGTCCCGACCTCGGCCTTGGCGACAAAGGACAGGGGTGTCGCCGCCGAGAAGATGATGATGTCGGCCCAGCTTGTATGATTGCCCACCATCAGCACGCCTTCGCCCGTTACCGGCTTGCCAACGATGCGGATGTGAATGCCGAACAGCCGCGCCACCTGGCGGTGATACCAGTGCGGAAAACGCCGCGCGGCCTTGGCGTGCAATTTCAGCAGCAGCCATTGCACCGGCATCAAGGGCAGGGTGAACAGGATAAAGGCGGCGGCGATGAAGGTGGCGCGAATGCGTGCCATCAGCACATCAGGAGGTCGGAGGCTTTCGCCCCTTGGGTACGCCATACAATTCCAGCCGGTGATCGATCAGCTCGAAGCCCAGTTCTTCGGCCACGCGGCGTTGCAGCTTTTCGATTTCTTCGTTGCGGAATTCAATCACGCTGCCGGTGGCCACGTCGATCAGGTGATCGTGATGGGCTTCCTGAACTTCTTCGTAGCGCGAGCGGCCGTCACGGAAATCATGCCGCTCCAGGATGCCGGCATCCTCGAACAGCTTGACAGTGCGATAGACGGTGGCGATGGAAATATGCGGATCGATCGACGAGGCGCGGCGGTACAGTTCTTCGGCATCAGGATGATCCGCCGCGTCCGACAGGACACGGGCAATGACCCGGCGCTGGTCGGTCATCCGAAGGCCTTTGTCGACGCAGGCTTTTTCGATCCGCGTCACCAGTTGCTCCTTATTTCGGTCGCGCCGGCTCTCGCCGACGCTCCGGGTTGCGGGGAATGGCATCAGGTTAGGCGAAATTGGCGGGCAGCGGAAGCCTGAGAACCAGCGCATCCACGCCACGATAATAGCCCTTGCGCGACCCGGCCTTGGTGAAACCGAGCCCGGCATACAGCGCCAGGGCCGCCGGATTGTCGACGCCGACTTCCAGGAACATGGCGCCTGCGCCCATTTCATGCGCCTTTTTGATGGCGGCTTGCAGCAGCCTGCGCCCCAGCCCTTTGCCGCGTGCGGCGGGCGTCACCGCCAGGGTCAGTATCTCCGCTTCGCCGGCGGTCGCGCGGGCCAGCACAAAACCGTCATCATGGGCATAGGCGAAGGTGCCCGGCGTCACCAGCAGCGCACTGATGGCGGCGGCGTCCCAGGGCTGCGGAAAGCAGGTCGCGTGCAGCGCGGCCAGGACATGCGCGCCGGAAACGGCGTTGAAGGGCGCGATATCAGACAAGGGCTTTACCACCGGGCAGCTTGGCATCGGGGGCGCGCAGATAGAGCGGGCCGGGCGCAGAATTGGATGCGCCAATCTTTCGCGCCAGCCGCGCCACCCACAAGGCATCGGGCTGGCGGATGCTGGACAGCACAAACTCCGCGCCCAGGTTTTCTTTTGCCGTTACGGCACCGGTACCGGCCACGGCGCAAGGCCCGAAGGCGCGGATGCGCTCGATAGCATCGGCGAACAACGTCACCATCGGCTGCTGCACCGTCTCGCCGCCATCCTGCAGCAGCAGATAGGCTTCCTCGCGCCGGGCATCGTGGATGACCGCGGCGCGTGATTGCCCGGTCTCGTCCATCGCGCTGGCCGCGATCACTTCCAAGGTTGTAACGCCGGTCAGCGGGCGCTTCAGCGCCAAACGAAGCCCGCGCATGAAAGCCAGGCCCACGCGCTGGCCCGTGAAAGTGCCCGGACCGGTGGTGACGGCCAGACGGTCCAGCGCGGCGAAATCAAAACCGCGCATAGTTTCTTCCACCATCGGCGCCAGGCGTTCGGCATGGCCGCGGTCCATGGCTTCGAAAATGTGGGCGAGCGTTTTGCCGTCTTCCAGCAGCGCAACAGAGCAACCGCCGAGGGCGGTATCAACGGCGAGAATTTTCACAGGATCTTGCAAGCTTCGTCGAAGCCAAGCCGCGCGGCGCGCGGACGTGTGCTGCCCGCCACGCCATAGCCCAGATTGCAAAGGAAATAGGACTTTATGGCAGTGCCGGCGAAGAATTCCTTGTCGATGCCATCCGGGTCAAAACCGGACATAGGTCCGCAATCCAACCCCAGCGCCCGCGCTGCAACCATGAAATAGCCGCCTTGCAAGCCGGCGCTGCGCATCGCCATCAGGCGTGCGCGCTCCGGATCTTCGGCCAATTTTTTGCTCAAGCCTTCCGCGGCGCGCGGCGCCAATGTCGGCAAGGTGCGCGCAAAATCCAGGTCATAGCCGACGATCGCGGTGGCGGGCGCCGACATGGTCTGCTTGCGGTTGCCTTCATCCAGCAACGGCTCCAGCCGCGCCTTGGCTTGCTTGGACACCACGAAATGAAAGCGCGCCGGGGTGATGTTGGATTCGGTGGGACCCAGCCGCGCCAGATCATAGATCGCCATCAGCAGCGCCGGCGATACCGGCTTGTCCTGCCATTGGCGCATGGTGCGGGCGGCGCGGAAGATGGTGTCCAGCGCGGCGTCGGAAATCGCATGATCAGCTTGCGCCAGATAGGGCTCTGCAGTGTCCATGCCCAACGCTATCACACCGCTTCGACGGCCGTCACTTCGGGCACGTAATGGCGCAGCATGTTTTCGATGCCGTTCTTCAAGGTCATGGTCGAAGACGGACAGCCGGCGCAGGAGCCTTGCAGATGCAGCGAGACGACGCCGCTGGCGCCGTCAAAGCCCTTGAAGATGATATCGCCGCCATCCTGCGCCACGGCCGGACGCACGCGGGTCTCGATCAATTCCTTGATCTGGCCGACGATCTCGCTGTCTTCGTCGCTGAATGTTTCTTCGGTCTCGTCGGCACCGCCTTCGAGCAAGGGGTGGCCTTGGGTGAAATGCTCCATCACCGCGCCCAGGATGGCGGGCTTGAGATGCTTCCAGTCGCCGTCGCGCTTGGTCACCGAAATAAAATCGGCGCCGAAGAACACGCGGGAGACCTCGGGAATGGAGAACAGCGCCTTGGCCAGGGGCGAGCGGCCGGCGGTATCGGCGCTGGGGAAATCGGCCACCGCGCCTTCGCCCATCACATCCCGGCCGGGGAGGAATTTGAGGGTGGCGGGATTGGGGG
>Ga0073936_10001423_pt1 | contig 36783 bp, 38 predicted proteins | sample AliMusrvi5mmetaG_FD_87041 | JGI IMG/M metagenome (GOLD analysis project Ga0073936, IMG submission 87041) | Freshwater lake bacterial and archeal communities from Alinen Mustajarvi, Finland, to study Microbial Dark Matter (Phase II) - Alinen... | ecosystem: Environmental > Aquatic > Freshwater >...
ACGTCGAACAGTGCCGACAAACGCTCCTGCCGTGTCTGGCCTGTGGCTTCATCGTCAGCCTCGAAATGGTTCACGATGAAGTCTTCGACCGTATCCAGCGCGGTTGTGACATCCGCCGGGCACTTTGCGGGCTCGCAGAACTCGCCATGCGTTTGCCAGAGCGACTTGGCCATCGCCAAGACAATCTCCAGAGCATTGCCCAGATCCATGGCTTTACTGCGATGAGCCTTGGCCGGCGCACGGCACCAGACGTCGATACGTCTCCAGGAAACGTTCGGCCGGCTCGGTCGCCACGTCTGCCGGCAACACTGGCCAATCGTCAAGCTCAAGACCGCTCACCGGATGCTTGACCTCATGGTCGCCCACATGGTTGGTGACGATGACGCTGCCCTTGTCGGCAGACTCGAACACAACCGTCTCCTGCGCGTTGCCGTGCGCCAAATCCTTCAGGTTGGCCAACGGCACAATGAAGGCGCCATCGCCTTGGGCCTGGGCGCCGCCAAAGCGGTACCGCAGGTGCTGCTCCAGGTCCGTCACCTGAGCGGTGATGCCAGCCTTACTGTTCTCGAACCGGACGCCACCCAGGATGGGCAGCGTATGGCTGCGGCCGTTTACGACCTTGATGAAACCCGCGACCGCTTCCTTGAGTTCGCCGCGGGGCATGGTGATCTGCATGATGTCTCCTCCTCGATTTGGTTAATGTGGGCCCCGCCGATACGGGGCTGTGTTGTTCATCAGCGTGAGGCGTCCCCGAATAGAGACTGAACCGTTCACGCTATCTCGACTGCACTCTCGACGGCTCTCTGCACGACCTCCAGGAATTCACCCTCAGCGCCCGGCGCCGCCAACAAAGCTGCCGCCAGTGCTTTGGGTAGTCTCACGGGCGCTGTGGTGGCGTACGAGGCGCCCTCGCACGAACGTGCATGCTCCTCAGCGTCGTGGCTGGTGTTGAACAGTTTGGCGTACCACTCGGCCGTGGAGCCGCCCTGCTGCAGGAGCAGGTGCAGTTCTGGGCCCGTCTCGCCGACCGAGCGCTTTGCTTTGGCCATGGTGAGTCCTGCGTTGTGCGTTCAAGCCGGTTGGGCTGTGGGTTGGAACAAGCTGGCGATGTCTTCGCGCAGCTCTTTCAGCACGCCAATGGCGGCCGCTGTCACCAACGCGCACAGTGCCAGGAACCCACCGATCCACGGGATGTGGGCCAGCAGGTAGGCGATGATGGCACCGAGCAACATGGCTTCGCCGAACTGCCGGTGGCGCTCGATGAAGCGCAGGATGGCCTCCACCAGACGCTGCGCGCGTGTCCAGAGCAGCAGCAGTTCAGCTTTGGCGCGGGCCGGTATGTCCAGTTTCTTGATACGGTCAATGATCTCTTGGGCGTTCATCAGACAATACGTTCCTTTCTGGGTTGGGTTATGGTCTGGCGGCCCCGCGGGTGGTCACGCTAATGGGGTGGGGGCGTGGACCGGCGTGCTGCTGCGCGGGGTCGCCAGACGAACATGCGCCCACCGGTTGCCCGGTAAGGCGCCTCTACACATAGGTTATGACACGATTTGGGGCGGAATTTAGGGCAGGCTGCTGGGTGGTGCTACGAAACGTAACTGTTTGAATGAGCGTGCGGGCGGAGTATTCTGGCCATGTCCGAATGGCAGGCAACAACGAGGCGCACGTGTCAGAATTGCCACAACCATCACGCCCTGCGTTCATGCTGGACCACATGGTGATCCGGCTGGGCAAGTACCTGCGTATCGCCGGCTACGATGCGGAATGGGACCTGTTGGTCCGCACCCACGAGTTGATCGTCCGTGCGAACACCGAAGGCCGGCTATTCATCACGCGTAACCGGCGCCTGCCGTGCCAGTATCCAGTGCCTCAACGTGCCGTGGTGTTGATCGAGACCGATCCGGTGCAGCAACTGAGACGGTTGGAGGCGGAACTGGGGATCGACCTGCAATCGCGACTCTTCTGGCGTTGTATTCGCTGCAACGTGGCCTTGCTGCTGGTCGAAAATCCCACCTCCCTGACCGGCCGGGTGCATCCGAACGTCCTGCGGCAGCACACCAGCTTCTATACCTGCCCAAGCTGCGGTACCGTATTCTGGCGCGGTAGCCATGTCCGCAATACTTGCCGCAAGTTGGGCCTGCGGCCGCCTGCCGGTACCTCGCCCGACGAACATGCGTAACTCTGTGGGCAGGGGATCCAGTACGGCGTACACCCTTCGCTACGCGACCCGTGTGGGGCGTCAGGGATCCTTTGAGCGGAGGGTTACGTGGCACGGAAGGGCTCCGAACGGCGTCCAGCACCGTTGTGGCGCTTGCGGTTCTGGCCCCGTTCTGGCAGCCTCCGCGATGGCGAAACCCACGTAAGAGAGCGCCCAGGAAAGGTTCGGTGCGGCTATGATTCGGAAAGTATTTATGATGAGGGTTCATCCGGACAAACAGGCCGAATACGCGTCCCGTCATAATCCGATTTGGCCGGAACTAGCCGGGGTCCTGAAGGAACATGGCGTTCACAACTACTCCATCTTTCTGGACCCGACGACCAGTCAGCTCTTTGCCTATGTGGAGATTGAGGATGAGATACGTTGGAACGCCATTGCGAACACGCCCGTGTGCCAGAAATGGTGGAACCACATGAGCAGCATCATGCCGGCGCATTCGGATCACAGCCCAGTCTCAGCCAGCCTGCGTGAAGTCTTTCACTTCGATTGAGAAGCGGCCGAGATAGTCCGTACCGGGCGTCATCGCTCAGGCGACAAAACCGGCCACCCACTCCCATGCCGCAATGGTATTGGCCTCTCTCGTGGCAGCGTGTAAAGTGCGCGCCTGCAATCGGACCAACACGGCATGAAGAACGGCGACCAATGGCAGGCGATGGTTTCGGCTTTCGAGGCGTACGTGCAGCGAACCGGGAACGGCAGTGTGCCGGCCCAGTACCCCGAGAACCCTCGGCTCGGCCGCTGGGTGGCGATGATGCGGTACCGTCGTAAGATCGGCGAACTGGATCCGGCGTTCATTTCCGAGCTTGATCGCAAGGGATTCTGCTGGTCGGCAGGCGATCAGCGGTGGGAGACCATGTTCAAGGAACTGCTCGCCTTCAGGCGTCGGCATGGTCACTGCGAAGTCCCAACAAATCGGGCCAAGCATCCCGAGCTGGGGGCCTGGGTGGCGAGCCAGCGCCATTGGCACAAACGGGGCACCCTCAGTGATGACCGTACCCGGCGGCTGGACGAGATCGGTTTTCGATGGCAGGTGTATGGCCGTAAGGACGATGGCCAGGCTGAGCCGAAACGCGTTGAGAAGAGTCCGAAACCAATCGTTAAGGCACCGCCCGAGGAGCGCCTCTACCACATCGGCGCCGATGGTTACGTCCAGTATGACGGCGTGGGGGAGATGCCAGCAGAATTGCAGCGCTGCCTGAAGCGCCGTGATGACTGGCCACCCTATATCCCGTTGCCGGCCGAGCCCACGCGATTCATGCTGGGAGGCCACAGTGGCACCAAGGTCAGCCGGATCGCGTGGAAGGGCCATGGCCCGTTGCCGGCCGACATCATCCAGTACGTCAAGGAGAATGGCTGTTTGCCACCGCAGGGGTAGCTGATCAGCAGCGCGACCATGGACGCCGGACATCATTCGCGAAGCGACCCGTGTCGGTCGTCCGGGATACTGGTCGTGGGCGTTACGGGGCTGTCCGGCGCCGCACACATCCTCCTGTCGCCAATGGCGATCAAAAACTTCACGTGAAGTTTTTGCCCCACAGTCCTCCGGTGAGTCGTGAGTCATGAGTCACGCAGCCGGTGTGTGACTCATGACTCAGGTGGGCGTAAACTCCATGTCGACAAGAGTGCCGTCCGTGCGTTCCTGGCCCAGATGCAGCATCCCTTGCAGTATCTGGACTTTGAGACATTCCAAACGGCCGTTCCGATGATCCAGGGCACCAGACCGTACCAGCAGATTCCGTTTCAGTTCAGTCTGCACACGGTCACGGAACCTGGCGCGACGCCGCGGCATTACGGCTGGATCTGGGAAGGCCAAGGAAATCCGTTCGACGCCATGCTTGACGAATTGGGCGGGCATTTGGACGAACGAGGATCAGTCGTTGCGTACAACGCCAGTTTCGAGACTGGCCGGTTGCATGACGCCGCCAACGTGTGCCCGGCCAAACGAGCATGGGTAGACTCTGTGGTCGGGCGCATGGTGGACCTGCTGGTGCCATTTCGCGCGTTCCACGTTTGCCATCCGGCGCAGCACGGCAGCGCATCAATCAAGGCAGTCCTGCCGGCCTTGGTGGGCAAGGACTACTCCAGTCTGGCGATCTCCGAGGGCGGCATGGCCAACCAAGCGTACCTGACGGCGATGTACGCTGGGGTGCCCGAAGAGCAGAAACGGCAGACGTTCAGGGACCTCGAAGTCTATTGCGGGCAGGACACGCTCAGCATGGTCGATATCGTGAGCAGACTGTGTGAGGTCGCGGTATGATGCTGTTGTTCCACAGATGCTGGCGAAACTCTGGGGTCCCTACAAGCACGCAAAGCGGCGGACCAACGCTCGCTGGCCGCGTTGACGATCGCATCGACTGCCAGTGTCGTGATGTCGGCCTGGATGGCGTTCATGTTTATGCCCAGCGTTCCCGCCTGACCATCTTGTCGAGTGGTATGCGGGATTTCGTTACTGCGCCTGGCGTCTTCGGGTACCCGACGGGCATCAGTTCCACAACCCGTATCTCCGGCGGGATGCCGAGGATCTCTTTGACCTTCGTTTCATCGAACGCCCCGATCCAGCAGGTTCCTAGCCCTTCGGCGGCGGCGCACAACGTCAGGTGATCCATGGCAATAGCGACATCGATGGGGTAACAGGGCTGGCCGCACGTCATCACGTGTCCGTTGGTCTCGGCACAGCATGCCAGCACCACAGGCGCCTCGCCGACAAACGTTTGGTTCTTGGCCGCCACAGCCAGTTTCCTTCGGGTCTCGGCGTCGCGGACAACAACAAACCGCCATTCCTGCCGGTTGCTGGCTGAGGGCGCAAGCCTGGCGGCGTTGAGCAGTCGCATCAGGGTTTCCTCGGGGATATCCTTGTCGGCAAACTCCCGCACACTCTTCCGGACTTTGATTGCCTCGTATACGTCCATGGGGACTCCTCCATCTGGTCGCAATCGTTACTCCTCTACCGCGGGCCTGGTCGTGTAGCGGAATTGCGCGTCGCATCTACCGTCACGCGCTTGTCTGCTTTCGGCAGGCAATAGTGTCCCGTAATCGTGTAGCTGAACAAGATATTTTCCTCCTGCGCGCCGCGCCCGATGTTGTGGATTACGAGCGGCACGCCCTTGGCGGTAAGCCGGTCCGACACGACGCCGATGTGGGTCAGGCCATGGCCCAGGTCCCAAGTGACGATGTCACCGGGGCCGTACGCGTTCGGGGTGGGGGTGATGGCGGCTGACCACCCTTGCCGGGTGAAGTAGCAGGCGAGGTTGGGAACGCGGCGATGATCGATGTTGGCATCGGGCGACTTCATCCCCCAGTTGCTCGGGTACCGGGTGAAGTTGGCCCGCATGTCCTCGTGGACCAGGCGCTGTAGGTCAGTGCCCTGCTTGCGCAACGCCCGGATCACCACGTCGCAGCATACGCCCTTGTCGACGGGTACATCGCCGCCGGGGTACTTCAGTTTCTGGTAGGTCGGGTCATAGGTGACCGTGACGCCGATCTGCGCCCGCGCATCGGCAACCAGTTGCGTCGTGTCGATGCCTGCAAGTGCCTGGACAGCAAACCCAAGGCACAGCATGGCGATGGCAGTAATGGGCTTCATGTCAGTTGGCCTTCTGCGGTGATCCCGAACCTGGCGCTCAGGTGTGACTCGGTACCATCCCTGATCAACGTCACCAGGGCCTCGTCCATGAACCTGTAATCGTCCGGGATGTCCAGGCATTCAATAGGCGGCAGTTGCAGAGCCTTGAACATTTCCCGTAGGCGGGCCTTGTGCTCCGGCTCCATGACCAGTACCAGGTCGGCCCACTCCAGATCCCGTTGCGACACGCGGTGCGCGCTTTGCGGGCTGACGCCGGCCGACCTGACTTCAATGCGCTGATCGTCAGCGTAGACACGGGCCGCAGTCGGGCTTCGCCATTGGTTCCGGCCGCAGACGAATAGGATATGGGGTTTGTCGGGCATGGGGTCAATCAGCCGGGAATGCCCTGTCGGTCATGGCTGCCGCCTCGTCCAGCCAGGTGCGGCGTTGCTCAGGGGTGCTCGTGACGATGACGCCGAACATCTGGCGGTGGAACGTCTGTACCCCGCACAGAGCAAAGATGCACCGGCGCCATAGAGTATCCAAGGGATCGCCAAACGCGATCTGCTCCCGGTCGGCCGGCGTGTTGGACGTGTTGAAGACGAGAGCCGCTTTGGCCTTCAGTAAGCCGACCGGTACACCTTCACCGTTGTCGCCCTCGTCAAACCTGTATGCGACGCCCGGACGGATTACCCGGTCGACCCAGCCTTTCAGGATGGCCGGCGGCTGGCCCCACCAGTTGGGATGGACGATCACGATGCCGTCGGCCGCCTGAAGGTCCGCGCAGTGTCGGTGGACGGCATCCGGCACCGTCCCGTGTTCGGGGATCTCGTCCGCGGCCAAGAGGGGATCGAAACGTTCGGCGCACAGGTCATGCAGGATGGCGTGGTGCCCATTGCGCGTGATGGCGGCGCATACCGCATCGGCGATCGCATGGTTGAAACTGCCCGGCCGGGGATGTCCAAGTATCACGAGGATGTTCATGGGGCCTGCCTGTTCCCGCTGAAGTATGAGATCGCTGGTTTGATACCCAGCAGGACGGCCGCAACAACGAAGAACCAGACATAGCGCTTCGTCACGTCAGCCAGATAGGCGCCGACAATCATGCCGACCAAGATGCAGCACCATTTCAAGAGACTGATATCGACCGCAGACCAGACTTTCGTTCTGAGCAGTTTCACGGCAGCTCCCATATCACGATTGATCCTGCGCTTCCTGACTCCGCAGGCACGGGCCGGCATGGTTGCGGTTCATACGAAAGTGCCTATAGTCTGAAGGCCGTCACGCATTGCCGAAATCTACACCGATGCGAACAACTCAGCAATACCACCGTCTCGTCACCCGGCTCAGCAAGTCATCGGAGCGCGAAGCCAAGGCCCTGATGCGGGAGCTGCCCAAGGAACTCAAGGAACGCGTGGCCGGCGTGACGATCCGGTTCACGGATAGGCCGACCCCGGCCATGATCGAACGCGGTACGAGTGATGACGCCCTGAGCGTGACCGACCGGGAGGCTGGTGAGATCATTGTGTTCGTGATGAACCTGAATGATCGCTACGCGGCCGTACTGGGCGCGTTTCGGGAAGAACTGAAGCGGGTATTGGTGACGGAGCTGGCCGAGTGGGCCGGCGCCGAGTGGGTGGGCCAAGACTGAGATCAAGAGGCCGGATCAACATGGGCGTGGCGGGACAGAACGTTACGGTGGTGTTTACGGATGGCGTGTTACGGATCTCCACGCCTACCGTGCAGGCCCGCCTGCGCTGGCAACCCGAGCCCAGTGCCGAAGAACTGCCGGTGGGACAGCGTAAGTGGCAACCGTTCCGGCCCGCCCATCGTCTGTTGCGACCGCCATCATCGACCGATACGCCGCCCGATACCAAAGCGTTGGCGTTCGCGGCCTTCCGGGAGACCATTCCAGCCCCGCTCGTCACGGCCGTCGAACGTATGGCCAGCCATCAGTGGGCCATGCTGGTCCTCCTCCACGACCAGCCTCGCTCGATGGACCTGTGTAGGACCAATCCGGTGCTGGCCTACTGCATGGCCAACAATGAGGAGTTCAAGGCCAAACCCATCGCAGCGGCACGCACGCAGGCGGTCTGGTACAGCCACCGCAAGCAGCGCGTCATCCTCGAATGGCTGGGCTTCCCCGGTACGGAAGCGATGGCCCGGCTGATACGCAGGATCCCACCCGAATCCGCTTCGCCATCGATGCTACGCCGGCTGCAGAACGCTATCGCGCATGACCGAACCATCACCGGCCTTCTCGCCCATCTCCCAACACTGAACGCCGGCATCCTCCATCTGGTCACCCAGCCACGCGCCAGCGAGATCCTGACACGCCGGCTGCTCAAGGAGGTAGCCGAGGATCCAGCCGAATTGGCCATGCCGCAGGCAGGCGACGTTTTGTCGGATGCACTGGCGATGCTGCACGATATGGAGCCCGGGCGCGCGCTTCGCCGTTTTGCTGCCGTCCGCCAGATCACTGAGTTCCATGATGCGATCATGACGGAGCACCAAGCCCATCTGCGCCAGCAGCGGGACCAAATGGTGGCCCGGTATCAATTCCCAGCCCCTCCCGTCCCGGGTACGCCCGACATTGTGCCACTGACATCAGCCGCACAACTGCGCGCCGAAGGGGAGACCCAGCGTAACTGTGTGGGCAGCTACACCGAACAGGTGATGAGCCGCCGGTGCTACATCTACCGGGTCCTGGCCCCGGAGCGGGCTACGCTCGAAATCGTATGGGGGACGGATGGGTGCTGGCGGCGCCGGCAGCTCAAAGGCAAGCGTAACTGTCACGTTAGCGTTGCCACCATCCGGCATGTCGATGAATGGCTGGCCAGGTATCGAACTTCGGTGTGAGAACGAAAACACGACAGATCAAGGTGCTAGATCAGAACAGGTGGCACGCGGATGACCTGTGCCTCCGCCAAAGGATTTAGCACCAAGAGGTCTTCTCCCAGCAATGTCGGCGGAATACCGATAAAGGATCCCGGGGTCTCCCGTTCCGGCGTCACGACTTCATCGGGCAGCAATAAGTCGAACAAACGCTTAAACACAACCCGCGTCAAGCCCCCGGCCAGAACCGCGGCAACGAATCCAACGCTTGAAACAGCACCGGCCGCAGTTACGGCGGAGAAAACAACTTTCGCCGCTGCGGCCGCTGCCATCGACGAGAAGAGATTCTTTGTCGCCCGCATAATACTCTCTCGTCTAGCCAGGGACATCGCCAGCGAGACTACGGCCGCAATTACGCAGACAACTTCCAACTGATTAACGAAAGCATGCAGATTCATTTTTGCCCAGTGGAGGTAGGGATCCGTAAAATGGCGAACCATTGTGACCACGCCGATACTGATTTCAATCACGCCTTGGATTGCAGCACCGGCCGCTCCTGCGAATGTTGGTACTAGAAACAGTGACGCGGCAATAGTGGCCAACCCATCTCCAATCCGCATAAGCCCCTGTGTTAGAGTATGAGGTATGACGTCTGTGAAACAGGCGTAAATATCGAGCCCGATCGGTATGAAGCCCACGAACACCACCGCCGTCGATAGGGCAGGAGTGGCATGATGGAGTGCATCCCCTAGTAGATGATCAGGTAGTGACGCATAGTGGGATTTCTCAGCCACTTCTGTAATGGCACTTGCCGTGTCGTGAATCATGACTGGCGACAGTGACGACACCAAGGCAAGAGCAGGGCGCAACGTATGACTGTGTTCGATCCGTTGGAAAATGCCACCGAGAGCCGCCGCCGCCAGCCATGCCTGGGTATTTCCAAATCCAGCATTGAGGACGTGCTGCGAGCTCTCCTGTAAGAAGAGCGGAACACCCGCTATGAGCGTCGATTCGCCAAACAGGATCGAAGGCCGTTGCGCGGGCTCACACAGCTTGAGGCCGTCCGAAATCACGTCAGAGCCCCCTCATTACCAGCGTCTTGGTTAGGCCGCCTTGGTGATTTGGTCATGCACCCTTCCCAGCTTGGCTTTTGCCCAGGTTCGCAAGGGATCACGCACCATCTCATCGAAAAGCTCCACGAAAACGCTGCGCAGATCTCTCTGGTTCCACTTTCCCAAGACCCATTTCAGACCGGTCCATTCGGCAATGACGGAAGCATTGCTATGTTTTTGGAAAGTCCTGGTCTTTTGCAGAGTTGCTTTGTCTGTAAGTTCAAGCGTGACCTCAATTGTCGAGAAATCGGCCCGAAAGTTGGCAGGGAGGGGTGTTTGCATTATGCGAGCCGATAACATCTGCAGCCACTCATGCTGGAGCGTGAGTGCCAGTTGGCCAAAGACGGGCAAGCGGTGGTGCTCCAGGTCCGTCGTGTCCTTGCATTCGCTCATCTGCTTGATCAGCTCCATCTTCAAATTGTCGATGCCCTTGTCCAAGAGGCGCAGGAGATCCGCAGACTGGACATCAAAGAACTCCGGCACAAATCCAGCCCGGTCCGCCAGAACACGCTGTTGCGCCACAGGGGCATCAACGGTGGGCTTCTTCGCCTGAGCGTCGTCCACCGTCTTCGCAAGCTCACGCAGGCGCGCATCCAGGCTCGCAAGGGCGGGTTTGCATACGGCAAACCAGAGCAAAGCCACCGCCATGGCGGCCAGCACGACCATGAGCACTACCAATGTGATCTGGTCTCCGGAAGACTGATGGGGTTCGAGCCCTGCTTGCGCCAAGATTGGGGACCAAAAGAAGCCAGCAGGCGTAGAGTTCAGGAATGACGCAGCGGCAGACATAGGATCTCCTCCTTCGGGGTTATGTGGTTAGTTTATTCAGATTCTATCGAGATGGACGCATCGTGCGCATGCAGTTCGCCCTGAACTGATCGGCTACCGCGTGGTAGATCCCGACTGAAACCGAACGCCGGATCCGGATGGGTGCCGGCAGCTCAAAGGCAAGCGTAACGCGCGCGTCAGCTGGGCCACCATCCGACATGTCGATGAATGGCTGGCGGTACCGGACGTTGGCGTGAAATCTTGCATGTCAATGTGACGTTCTATGCGGCCAAAAACTGGTCGCGTTGCTGCGCCCAGAGTTCGTCGAGCGCATACTCCACACCTTCAATGAGGCATGCCATCGCACGCCTTTCGCGCCGTCTGCTTATTGCGTCATGCTTCCTTGCCAGTTCCATACCCCGATGTATCAGACGGTCCATTACCGAATCTCCTCTTTGTGATATTCGGTAGTGCGCGAGATTACAGACTTCCAAAATGCGTTCTGGTTGGAATCCCAGACGTCTTTCGAACTCGTGGGTAACATCTCCCGTGACCTCAACAAACTTGTCCACCTCGAGGTTGGCGACGTCGAGTTCCTTTCGGGCTTTGGCTGCGGACTCATCGATCAGCCTTCGCATGGCACTCTTGTACTTGTGCAGGTCAGGAGGATCAGACCGATGGCGATTCTTGCGATCTAGGGCAGCAAGTTTGAGCCACCGTAATGTGCTCACCTCGTCAGGAAGACTGGGCTCCGGACTCATGACGTTCTCTAACGCAGCCCGAAAAGCCTTCGTGTCAATATAACGCAGGTCTTCTTTGTTGTCCGAGGCGATCATGCAGACATGCCGCAACCGCCGGAATAGGTAGGGGTTAGACACGTACTCCGGCATCTTCAGACCGTCATCAACTGGAAACCCCGTGGCCATGTGGTAGAGGAGTTTACCGATAGCATAGATGTCCGCGCGCGGTTTTCCGGGGCCCTGAGGCGGCCTATATCCCGGCGTGCCAGGCTGTGACCGACTTGGATCCGGGGTGGCGATGAGCCCAACATCTGCCAACAAGGGTTTACACGAAACGTATATGATGTTGCTAGGCTTTATGTCACGATGAATGAGGTTCTTCATGTGTAGCTGTTCGACACCCTTGATTATACTCAACCCGATCTCGATACAGTCGTTGACCGATAACGGACCAGCATCCCGCAGTTTGCGACTAAGCGTGAGGGGCTCATACCCGTCACTGTCATCATCCGTCACGCCAAACCTGCCATTCGCATCATCCGCAAGGGGCATCTCGTAGGCGAAGAACTGATGATTGAAGACCAGCGGGGCTTGAACCTGCATGAAACATTCTGCAGTTAAGCCGTGCGCTCGCAGACACTGCACAGCCGCCAACTCTCGCTCGTAGGCATCTGGGTTTGCCGCATTCCACTCCACGACTTTGACGGCCACATACCGCCGCTCTTTCGTCTTCTTGGCAATCCACACTTCCCCAAATGCTCCGCTACCAATGGGACGGAGAAGCTGCAACCCTTTCTCAGCCAGCAGTTGTTCATTGGTCGGCGGCGGAGGCGGTTCGGGGGCCTGATGAGGAGGAGGTGGGGCATCTGGCGCAACAGAAGGAACGCTCAGTTCTGCCAACTGAACGAGCTCCCTTGTATCGGCCGCCGGCCGTCGCTTGAAACGTTGCCGGACGATATCAACCGGTTTCTTAACCAAACCCCAAACGTTTGTCAAAAATGCCATGACTGTGCCCTGTATCGCCAATCATTTGTGAAACGCAGCATCACCTGGCGCCAAGTCATTCATCGCCTGTTGGCATGCCGCCTTGAAGGCAGGCATGATGCGGGTCTTGGCGTTGTAGACCCGTTGTGCGGTCATAGACAACTCTTCGCAGATGTCATCGACCGCCATCTCCTTGGTCACGTACATTTCAAACGCCTGTAGCTGCGTCTCGCTGAACTTGTGTTCGGGGCCACGCAGGATGCGCATGGCCGTGGCGACGATAGCCTTCGCTAGATCTGCTAACGCCTTTTCGGCTGCTGGCTTCAATACCGGGTCCGGCTGCTGATCAATAAATGCCGTCCCATTCGAGTCTGTGTTTTCAGGTGGGCGTACAAGTTTCGGCCTCACCATCGCCGCACGGATTTGACTCTTGAGTTTGTTACCGATGATAGCCGCCAAGTACGACCGGAACGTGCCTTCGGCTGGGTCATAGTCGAACTTGGGCATTACTCTCGTCGACAATTCGCTCATGACAGTCGCGACCAAGTCTTCGACTTTATCCTCCGGCAAACCCTTCCCCCTGGCTATGTACGAAAGGTAGACGCGGTACTTCTTGTAGAATTCCGCCCATCGCGGATGCTTCGGGTCCTTGACGTCCTTCAGTTGACTCGGACGGGTCATGGACACTGGTCCTTTGGTCGTCGTCATGCATCACCTCCCGCTAAGGTGTACTCACCCACTGCGAAAGCAGTCCCGATAACACACCCCAACCGTTCCTGCAAGCGCGAATTCGCTCCGATGAAGTCTTTTCCATCAACCGAAAGAAATCTCCTCCTGTTTGCGAACAGAGGCTGAGGGCGGCTCGCGGGTTACCCGGCCATGTTGGTCGGCCCCATGTGCCGCAACGACACAACAGGAGACAGGACGATGGGGCATGAACGAAACGAGCCACACGACGGTTATTCAATCGACTGCCAGGCGGGGCCGGTCTACCGGTTCCGGCACCTGAACAGGCATCTGGCGGACCGATTGGCGCGACGACGCGGACGGCCGCACATCATCAGCATGATGGTCTGGCCCTACCCGGAGTATCCCGACCAGACCCCGGAATTACGCAACTACTATGCGCTCAACCTGCCGCAGGCAGCGGTACGCGCCGCCGAAATCGAGATCCGGCTTCGCGAGCAGGAGCTAACGGCGGCGCTGATCGCCATTCGGCCCGCCACCCGCAGGGAGACCAATGCGTTCTTCCGCGTGATGGATGAGCTGGAGGCCGGCATGCCGGCTCCCATACCGGCCAGAGCCCTCACTGAAAGAGAAGTCAGCCTCGCTGCGAACCCCTCTTCATGCGGGGCACGTGGCACTGGGCCAGCGGCCCAAGTGAAAGACCAAGGCGAGGCTGTGCGAACACCCCTTTAGAGCGAAACGACAACGATAGGAGGCAATACTCACAAACTAAACGATTGAGATTCGGATGCCCGGAGAGCCGACCAGGGCTGTGAACGGTGAACGAGGTCGGAAGCGCAGAAAAAATGGTCCGCAAATGCGGGCAGAAGGAGATCGAAAGATGAGCGGTAAGAAACATTTCGGCGGCAATGCCAAGAGGACGTCAACGATGAGCAGTGATCATAAGTGCCATGGAGCGTGTCCGGCGATGCAGGAGGCTGACATGGGGCGACTCCAGGTTGCGGCGCACGGCGGCTGTCCGGCTGCCCAGTTTGCACTGGGCACAAGGTTGACATTCGGCGTAGGCGTAAGTGCGACTCCTGAGGAAGGAGTGGGGTGGCTTCGCAAGTCTGCGGATCAGGGGTGTCCGTACGCCATGACGAACCTCGCTCACGCATGCGCTCGTGGCCTGGGTGTGCCAGTGGACAACATGCAGTCGCTACAATTGTGCCTGCGCGCCGCGAAAATCGGGGAGCCGCAGGCGCAGCTCACCGTCGGGATGGCGTACCACTTCGGTGTCGAAGGCTTCCCGCCAAACCGCCGAAAGGCTGAAAAGTGGTTCCGGGCTGCCGCGGCTCAGGGCCTTTCGGACGCGCAGGACAAGCTCGATTGGCACTACGCAGCCCGTAACGGTAAGACCGCCCGCCAGGGCAAGGCCAGTCGGGGAATCCGTCGGACTGTCGTCCAAGGAATCCAGCGCGTGAAATCAGCGGTTGCCTCCCTGCGGCGGCACCAGGCCGCCACCTGAAGGCGCCACAGGGGCGAGGCCACGACCCTCGCCCCTGTCTCTACCGGTCCCCGTGAAAGATCCAGCGCCCCGCGCGCGAACTGACAATCAGAGGGAGGGAATGCCGATGAGTAGACACCAGTCCACCCGATACGCCAGTCAGGGTGGGCCACTGGGACGAAGGCTGGCTAAGTAACCGATAACAATCGGCCCGCAGAAGCGGGCCACTGACAAGTAGGAGACAACGATGAAGAGGAAAGTATTAGAAACGACCGCGACCTCGCCCGAATCGGGCGATGTGCAGATGATCGACAAACTGGTGGCGATTGCCACCACGGTTGAGGGATCGATAGCGTCCCTCGGCCTACATGGGAAAGGACAGAGTGGCGTCCAGAGCCGGTGCGCCACCATCCGCAAGGGCACCGACACGACGAAACGGCTGAATGCCGGCGAGGAGTTGGCCACCAGCCTGCGGAAGGGCAATCCGGAGGCGCTCAAGCTCGCGGCCGAGATTTTGGGCGTTCTGAAGCCTGCGTCTCCGCCCGCCGTAACGGTAGCGGCCGAACCGTCGGCGGATCGTTCGGGCAAGACGGAGACGGCGCCAGGTGCGGGTGACGAAGAGCCCGCAAGCACAACGGCTCCCGCTACGCCGTCGGAGCGACATAAGGGTGAAATCGTCCTCATGCCCATCGGTGACCTGAAGACGGAGGCGCCGTTCAATAGCCTCTTCCCGATCGCAGCCAACACCCTGAGTGCCATTGAGACGGACATGCGGCGGAACGGCTACGACAACGCCCATCCGGGCGTCGGCTGGCTTGAACGCCACATCGTGCTGGACGGCCACACGCGCCTCCAGGCGGCCCAGAAAGCCGGCCTGACGCACATGCCGGTCGTCTTCCAGTCGTTCAAGGACGAAGACGAAGCCATCGAGTACGCCATTCATTGCCAGCGCGACCGCCGTAACCTGACGGATGCCGACATCATGCGGCTCGTAACGGAGCTGGATGAGCGCCGCCGCCGTGGCGGTGATAGGCGTGGCGAGGGTGCGCTCGGATCAAAAACTTCAGGTGAAGTTTTTGATTCGGCGGCGGAGACCGCGAAGCTGATCGGCACATCGGCGACGAAGGTTGAAGCCGCCCGGGCGGTCATCGACAGCGGCGACGAAACGCTCAAGGCGGCCGTTAGGTCCGGTCAGAAGGGCATTCGCCGGGGTGCCGCCGAGGCACGGGCAGCGAGACGTACGCCGAAACAGAAGGCAGCCGCCTATCTGCTGGCGCGAACCAAGGCCTCGAAGGCCTTGAAGGTTGCCGCGGAGCACCTTCGCAAGTCCGACCCCGCCATCGCAGACATGATAGCGATGCTGCGCAACGCCGTGCTGGAGATCATCACCAGGGCCAAGGCCGAGGCGAAGAACGGCACGAAGAAGACGGAGGTGCACAGTGAGGCGGCGTAATCAGTTCGTAGGTGCGGCGGTTACGGCCCCCACATTCAGTTGCCCGGTCATGAGGGGCGAACGCGTGGATATGTGGCGGCAGCCCCTGGTGGTCGCGAAGACGGGATTTCATTTCAAGTCACTGTGCGACTTCACCGTAAATCCGTGTGTGGGTTGCGGGCACGGGTGCCCATTCTGCTACGTGCCGGAAGTCTCCGTCGGGAAGCAGAGAAAAGCACTTGCGTTGTATGGAGTGCAGGACCCGGATGCCGAGTGGGGCGAGTATGCGCTGCTGCGGCAGTGGGATGAGAAGGAATTCCGGCAGTCATTGATGAAGATGTGCAGGATGCCGGACGGCAAACTGATGCATGGCGGCCACCGGGCTGTCATGTATTCGAGCACCACCGATCCCTACCAGTACATCCGTCATGCGGATCCCGAGCGCGCGAAGGAACTTAACCAATATCGCTCGCAGATGGTCCGCAGATCGCTGGAGATCATCCGGGACGAGTCGGACCTCCGGGTTCGGATCCAAAGCCGATTCACATTGGCTGAGAACGATCTGGCGTTGTTGGCTTCGTTCGGCCCGCGCCTGCTCCTGGGCACCAGCATCATCACGTTGGATTCAGTTATCCGGCAGCTTTACGAGCCGCACGTACCGGACGCCGAACGGCGGCTGGAGATGCTCCGCAGGGCGAGGGCGGCAGGTGTGAATGTCTACGTGGCGTTTGCACCCGTCCCACCGCACTGCGATGAGGCTGACGTGCGCCGGACCTTGGAGGCTATCGCGGCGGTCGAGCCCTGCACGGTCTTCTGCGAGTCGCTCAACGTACGCGGCGGCAATATCGACCGTCTTCGGAAGCGGGCTACGGAACTCGGCGTGGACAGCCGCATGGACCTCTTCGAGAAGCCGGGCGAGATTCCGGCGTATTCCCTGCGCACACTCAAAATGGTTGAGCGCGTGGCGGCCGAGGTCGGATTGGCGGAACGGCTGCATCTATGGCCCGACAAAGAGCTGCTGGGCGGCAAGGCGGCATTCTCAGGCGTGGCTGATCCGGCCGAGCATGCCATCTGGCTGTTTAAGTGGTGGAACCGGGTGAGCGAGTGGCCCGAGACAACCACTCAGCCGCCTGAAAGCAAATGAGAGCGACGCACGAATAGTCCTTAGAGGGCGAGAACGACGATGAACAAGATCAATTCAAAAGCCGGTGTGGGCGCGCGCGCCGGCGAGCAGAAAGCCGCGCCCGTCACGCCGAGTGGTTGTGACGTCGTGGACGCAATATCGGTTCGCCGTGTGGGTCGGCTGGGTGGACCGCCAGAACTGTCAGACGACCAATTGAGGAACCAAACGAGAAAGGAACGAGCAATGAAAGTAAACCGCACTAACTCACTGATCCAGAAGAAGGGCTTTTCCCCATATATCAAGAGGTGGCTGCAAGAGACCGCCGAGGAGAAGGTGGGACTGATGCTTGGGCCCGACGCAGCAAAGGATGCCCACTATGCATACTTTTCCAATTCACCCTGCAACAACAGAAGCCTCTCCGACATCATTAAGGAGAAATCGCAAGGCGGGATGACCGCATTGCATGTCCTGATGGCCGGGATGTTCGCATTCGGGGTTATTGATAGCACGAGCCGCAAGCCCAAGAAGGGCGCGATCGTGGCATCAATGGTCCCGGCAGCGGACGGATGGCTGCTGATGATCTGGGACGGCCGAACCGACGATCCTTCTATCAGCTCGGCCAGCATCACGTACGACGACGCGATCGGACCTGAAGATCGGAAATGAACCAGATTATGCGGGATGGCGGAGAGGGGTGGGCAACCCACCCCGATTCAAAAGAACGTGGATGATGATTGTCATCGCGTTAACGCGCGCACCGCAGACCTGCGTAACTCAACCATCCCGTGTCATCCGGAATGAAAGGCAACACTGCAATGAACGCACGATCGAACACTACGGCCCAGCTGACTGCTGCGGCTCCGGCCCCTGAGGCCGTACGCACGGACGCACCCTACACTTCGTTCAGCATCCGTTGGCCACGTTGCACGCTGGATCGGTGGGGCATTGCCGCCACCCTTGCGGATCAACTGATAGGCATCATTACCGCCGACAGAGGATCCGGAACCGATTGGAACCCTCGTGGTGACGAAATAGCAGCGGCATGTGAGAAGGTCAGGGGGCGTGAGTACTGGTGGCCGACCGACGAGAATCGTTTGACCAATATGGTGTACCCCCAAATAGGCGCCAACAAGGCGTGTATGTGGGCGCGAATGATCGAAAAGGTGTTGAAACAGGATGAGTTCCCGCTGCTCCTGCAAACGATGGTAGTCGCGGCCCTGGCGGGAGTGACCCCCGCCGTAATTCGCGGCTTGGTGCGGCGCTCGGAGATACGTGTGCTTAAGAACGATTGGAGGTGCCTGTTCTTCGAGCCCGCTGAAGTCGAGGCCGTCCTGCGCCGACATTACAACGGTACCACGATGATGGACAGCGTAGACCGTTCCTTGCTGCTCGAACCGAAGTGCATGGTTGATGGGGAGGAGGTCGGCCGCCTCGGAATCGATAGCGACCAGATTTTGGACATGCTGATCACCGGTTCATTCCCATCGATCCGGCTCGGTGACTCTACGGTGCTGCTACGTTCCGACGTGGAGCGGTTCGGACGCACTGCCGGCCAGGCTGAGGGCGACCGTAAAGCCTAGCTTTCTGACGACCGATAGCGCCGAAAGAGCACCAAACACCTGCAACCCAGTGATGCCGCGTAACGATCCACAATCCCGTACTCCGCACACCGGTCGCCATGGCGAGCGTTGTCGGGAGTCCACGATCGTGGTGACCCTACGGCCCACGTGAAAGATTTCGTGCCGTTGCGGCGAACAGCAGGCATGGACGCAATGCAGCGTCATTCAACCATCCCGCGAAATGCGGGAAGAAAGGACAGTACCGTGAACGAAGCAGATCTCATCATACCCCTGCCGCCCGCAGCGGCTCCGGCCCCCGAGGCCGCGCGTACCAACGTAACGTCCACAACCGCCATTAGGCCCCTGGCCGTACAGCCGGTCGCCAACTCACTGGGGCGCCGCATCATCACCACCTTGGAGGTTCGACTGAGGGACCTGATCGGCCGCACTACGACAGCCGCTACGGATGGGCACGCGTACGGTGTCGTGGAGGTTGGGCTGCTGTCCCGCCTTAGGGCGGGCGAGCCGGACCCCGCCATTGCGACGCGGTTGGCGCGCCTGATGTCCGACCGTCAGGACAGCGAGGCGTCGAAGATCGCACGGGGGATCGCCGACCTGCTGAGCCGACCCGACACGCCCTGCCGGCTGCTGGTCAGCACGGCCGAGATCCTCACCGGACTCTCCGAAGGCACCCTACGGGGGCCGGTGCGCAAGGGTGAACTCCATCCCCAGATACTGAAAGGCCGCCTCTATTACGACGCCACGGAGCTGGAACACGTCCTCCGCCGTCATTACAGCGGTGATCCGACCGTGGACGGCGAGGAGCGCACCCTGCTGCTCGAACCGAAGTGCGGCGCCGATCAGCAGGCGGCCGCTCGGCTTAACGTCTGCGTGCGCGTGCTGCAGATGCTGATTGGCGCGACCTTGCTGCAATCGATACGGGTCGGCACCACGACGGTGCTGCTCAGGTCCGATCTGGAGCGGCTCGCCGCCCTGTCGGGCGCTGGACGCCGTAGCCTTGGCTGAGCCAACCAAGACCTTACGGGCAGGGTCCGATCCCCCGCCCGTAACGGTCACCCTCCACCAGGAACTCCCATGAAGTCGACTGACACGAACAAGCGGTCCCCGATGCTTGATACCCATACTATAGACTATATTATACAACACCTACCCTACGACTGCCGCCGTAACGTCCGCTCTGGCTACCACTACGTAGCCCTCACGCCCACCGGTCTTCAGGTCCGCCACGCGTACTGCCACACCCTCCGTTGCCGTACCTGTGTGCGGGTACGTTTCAACACGATGTTTGAGGCGCTCCATCGTGCCTACTTCCTGCACCACCTCGCCTTCTTCGTATCGCTCACCCTGCCACGCGTATCAAACCCGGCAGCGCTCCTCCAGCGGTCAGCGGGCCGCTTCCTGACTGAGGCCCGCCGCACCTTCGGTCCTCTCCAGTACTTCTGGGTGGTCGGTGTGGGCCACTCCCGTAACCCCCACCTCCACCTCCTTGTTGACCGCGATCTGAGCCGCGCCGCCCATTACGGGTCAGATCGTGCATGGCTACGGCCGACGTGGCATCGCCTTACGGGCGGTCACCAGACTGACCTGCAACCGATCACACTCGGCACTGAGCGCCGCGTCATCAACTACATGCTGACCGATATGTTCGGTTCGGTCCTGAGCGACCTGCCGATCCGCCACCGTTATGGCAGCAGCCGGGCCATCCATCCCAACCCCAAGCCCACGTTCGTACGTAATCCCGACGCACCCCGGTACCGCCGCCGGGAAGGCTCCAGTGGCTCCATTGCACGGGAGCTTGGTCTGGAGGAGGAGCCCTTCATGAATGGTGATTTCTTATTCGATCCTAAGGCGCCGAAGGTTCGGAGCCTACCGGTACCGAGCCGGGTCGAGTCCCCGTTGTGTGCCGGATGCGAAGCAGCCGGCGCACCCGCCGGGGGGCGAGACGTGGTCGACCGGCCCACTGGGAGCCTAACGTGACAACTGCCCAGCAGATGATCGATCAGGTCCGACGCCAGCTACGGGAGGCTGGCGAGTCGGTGTGGCAGCGCTATCCGCTCGCTACCGACTTCCCATCGTTCCGTAATGCCCCACGGGCGGCCCTGAATGCGTTGGCGGCCATCGATCGCGAGAGATGGATGGTGATGCGCGATCCGTCGCTCCGGCCGATGCGTGAAGCCGTACTGGCCGCTGGCCGTCAACTGATCGTGCCAACACGTGACGGTCGCGAGTTCCTACAGATCCCAATCAGTGCCCTCAGCCGGCCATATGGCGGCCGATCGGTGCTCCGGCTGTCTCCCGTACCGTCCGGCTCCGTTCCGTACCGTGGCGCCGTCGATGTAGTGGTAGTTAGTTGCCATGCGTTTGAGCCCGGCCGCCCCCGCCTCATGTGTCTCGACACCTGCCACACCGCCGCGTTGCTGTCAGATTGGCGCGAGGGATTGCTAGATGGGTGGCGGCTCGGCCCGGTCCTCGTCATTGCGCTAGCGGCTGATGCCCAGCAGGTTGGCGGCTGGCCCGTAACGGCGGAGGGCCATGAGGCCGACGTGGTCGTCACCCCTACGCGCGTGGTGGCGCTCCGGACGGGCGAGCAGGGTAGGCTTGATGATGTGGCGCCAAACGTCAGCCCCCAGGATCCCGGACTCCACACACCGGTCGCCACGGCGACGCTGTCGGAAGTACGTGATGGGGCTGAAAGATTAGGTGGCCCGGTGACGAACTACATTGCAGCGGGGCCCGCGCCCCAGATCAACCCCGAAAGGTAATGTGATGCAAACGATCAACACTATTGGAACGACCGGTATGACCTTCAGACGATTCATTGGCCTTCTCAGGGAGCATAGGATCGATGCCATCATCGACATCCGGCTCAGGAATGAGGGACCGCGGTACCGGTTTGCCTCGGGGTGTCACCTCCGTGAATTGACCGCCAGTCAGGGAGTTCAGTATCGGCACGAACGGCGGTTTGCGCCCACCGCCGAGATGCTGACTAGGTTTAGGGCCGATCATGACTGGCCGCCTTACGTGGCTCAGTACGGGGCATTGATTGAGAGCCGAGACATGCTGTCGGTCTGGCGGGAGATTGGCGGAACGTTCGAGCGTCCATGCCTGCTCTGCAGTGAGCGATCCGCTCTGCATTGTCACCGGCAGTTGCTGGCCACCGCACTGGCGACCGCCAACGGGCTGACGGTGACACACCTGTAAGAACCGGCCTCCCGCTCGTCAGAGCTGGGCGGGGATGGTGGCCACCGGGAGTGTACTTATGACTGAGCCAACTAAATCAATCGAAGGCGCGAAACCTATCCCGGGCGGTGGGCCGGCAGTCCCCGCCTTGCCGTCTGGGATGCCCGACACGGCCACAACGCCGCCGCCGAAGGTCATCACACCGGTCAGGCCGGTCGGCGCACCGCCGGCGAGCGGTCCCATCCCGCCGACCGATGAGGAACTGGCGCACCGTATCCATGAGGCGTTCCGGGAGAATAACTCCAAGGTGAATTACGAAACGTTCCGGGACCAGTGGCTCAGTGCCGCGCAGAATGTCCGTGCCTGCTCGGCCGATCCGGCGGCGTACGTCGCGGAGTTCGAGCGACGGATTGAGAAACTCGATCCTGAGGACCTGGTGGGCATTGGCGCGTTGGACCGGTACCGGATGTACGCGCTCAAGCGTGACCGGGAGACCATCCATATGTTCAACTACTCGGTGTCAGAACTCCAACACACACTCAAAAAAGAAGGTCCTGACCGCGTGAGGCGGATGATACAGGCTACGGGGATCGACATGGACCCTGTGGTCTGCGTGGTGATCGCCAAGCTGTGGTTTCCGGGCGATGTCGAACACATCATTGAGACCTGGGACTTCACGTTGCCAGGGGACCTGTTGGCCAGCCCGGCACTACGGGCCCACATTACGAGGTGCTACGAACGGTACGGTCTGAATGGCGATGCGCTGCTGGCCGAGATCGAAACAGTCCTGAGGCGGAAGGCGGAGCCGCCAAAAAAGGCCCTCTAATGAAAACCCACCGAAAATCCAGGGAGGAGGGCGGCTTCACGCAGATCAGTAACGCGACACTCAGCGACACGCGCCTGAGCCTGAAGGCCCGTGGCCTGCTGGCGCTGTTGCTGTCATTGCCGCCCAACTGGAACCTGAACGTACGAGGCCTGGTGACGATTGTGGGGACGGATGGTGAGACAGCGATCCGGGGGGCCCTCGGGGAACTGCAGGATCTCGGCTATGTCACGCGATCCCTGCAGCCCCGTGATGGGTCGGGCCGCATGGGGGCGGTCGAATACGAGGTCCACGAGGTGCCGGCCCTCCCGTCGCCACCGCGTAGTGGTTTTCCGCATGCGGGTAACCCGCGTACGGATAAACCGCGTACGGGTGAACCGCATGCGGATAATCGCGCACTATATAATACTGTATTACCCAAGACTGCATTACCTAATACGGTATTACCCAAAAAGGTAAAGACAGAATTGGAGCAAACGTCCAAGTCCGTTGAACTTCTTTGCCCAATACCCGCTTCAGGTCAGGGCGAGGGTGGCGCAAAGGAGCCGGCAGCAACCCTCGGCGGTGCAGCCCTGGCGGACTTCGTCACGGCCGTCGATGCGGCGATGCAGCGGAACACCGAAATGGCGGCTTCGACGTACTGGCCCAGAATCGATGCGAACATCAGGAAGGATCGCCCCTTCGGTGACGTCTTTGGAGCCGATCCCAGGATCGCGTGGACGACGACCGAAAACGGGTACCTGCGGGAGATCGTTACGTTTTGCACCGCGCAGTGGGCGGACCGCGATCCGGTTCAGACCACGGCCGCGCTCATCCGTGTGGCGTTCAGGAATAAAGGCAAGGCGTTCCAGTTCCTGAAGCACTGGACGCGCCATTGCGGCGGCAGGGTGTCGCTTGCGCCTTACCTGACGCTTGCTGGTGGCAGAAAGGATCCGGCGAAGCGGCTCGACGTCCTGAGGGAATTGGCCGTTAAGGCAGATATGAGCGCCATACCGATCATAAGCCCGGCCGCCACAGTGACTGAACCGGACCCGGAACCGGAGAGTTTGACGTGAATGATCGCGGCCAGCTGGCCGTGACGGCCAAGACCGCACGCGTACATGCGCGTGCCGCATAGGAGCAACGGATCAGCAGAGGATAGTTCAGATGCAAATGGAAGCCTTAATAAGTCAGGATACGCCCGCCGTCGTGGCGACGCCGCCCCCGGTGGAGTTGAGCAAGCCGACCGTGCCCGTCAGCGCGCCGGTCATCGAACCGATCGTAACGCCCACCACGATCGTGGCCCCAATGCCCGTAGTGCCGTCCACCGTGCCCGTAGAGGCGCCGCCTGACTTCCAGGCTGGCCTCGTCAGGGCAGTGGTGAGTGACCTGCCGTTGATGCAGCGGCTCAGTGGACAGTTGGAGCCCACCGATCTGACATGTAGTGCCTGCGGCGTCATATATGGCACTGCGGCCCGCTACTACGGTGAGACGGGCCGGCTGATGTCGGCCGACTCCCTCGCGGTTGAGGTCCGGCGCTCAGTGGAGCGCAGTGAGCTGTCGCCCGAACCGACACCAGAGCGCCTGACCGAACTATTGACCGCAATCCGCCATGGGGGCGGCGACGTGGCGTATTACGCCCACCAGGTGGGCGATTACCTGTTCAGGCAACGTTATGAGCGCCACTGCGCCCCGCTGCTGACCGTCGAGACCCCATCCGAGCAATTGGTCGACGCCATCCAACTGGCCGCTGAGCTGACGGCCCTACGGAGCGCCTCAGCGCTGGATCGGTTCCCAGAATGGCGGCTGACCGATCTGCAGAACCATAAGCCCGATCCGGCGGACCTCGTGGCCGGCACCGGTTGGTTAAGGCGTGGCAGCGGCACACTGCTGACCGGCGGCACCGGCCTCGGCAAAAGCATCCTGGCGCTGCAGGTGGCGGTCTGTTGCGCGGCCGGCATCGACCTACTGGGCAAGATCAAGGTGCCGCGTCCCGTTCGGGTGCTGGTGCTGCAGGCCGAGAATGCCGTTGAGACGATGAGGCGCGACGTGTTGTCGTTAGTCCGCTACCTGAAGGCCGATCCGGAGACCGTCCAGCAGAACCTCACGATCCGTCACCTGTACGGGCTGAGCGGCCGGGCCTTCACTGGCCAGCTGGCGGCGTTGCTGGTGGCCCAGCGGCCCGACCTGCTGGTGGTGGATCCCTATCAGGCGTACGCCGGTGGTTCCGACCTAAGTGGCAGTCATGGCTTCCTGGAATGGATCGGCCCGGTCGACCAGGCGATTCGTCGGGCCAGGTGTGCCATGCTGCTGGTCTGCCATACCGGCAAACCGCGCGCTCAGAACCTTAACGTGCGCGAGACCGCCTATTTGGCGACCGGCACCTCTACGCTGCCCAATTGGGCGCGCTCCTCAATGGAGCTGGTTCCGGTTCGGCAGGAGACCGACCGGTTCAGCCTGACGTTCGGCAAGGGGGCGGAGCAGACCGGTATTGAGATGCCCGGCCAGGTCGGCCCGGTCCGTCAGCTTTTCGTCCAGCATAGCCCCGACTACCAGAACCCGTACTGGCTGATCGCCGCCAATCAGACGCCGCCGGGCGAAACCGGAACTGAAGCGGCGGTGGTGGGTTACGCGACCGAACATCCCAAGGCCACGACCCGGGAGGTGGCGGCGGCGGTCGGCTGCAGCCAGGCTACGGCGGCGCGAATGATGCGTCGGCTCAAGGCCGAAAAGTTGGCGGAGAAAGATCCAGTGGTCACCGGACGAACTGTCCGGGTGAGCCCAAGCAGGAAAGGTTGATTGGAATGCAAACGGAAGCCGTTAGTTGCCAGGATACGCTCGCCAGTGTGGTGACACAGCCGCCCAAAGTGGAGCTGAGTAGGGCTGAAGCGCCGGAAGCCGTAGAGGTCATCAAAGCATCCGCCGATTTGGCGGATCAAATAGTTCGACATAGATTCAGCCTCGTCGCGGAAGAGCGTTTGTTGGCGCTTGTTCATGATACCGCGATGTTGGCCAAGATCGGACGAGCCATGGCACTGCTGAGTCACATAGTTACGCGTTGCGCTGAATTGGACCAGTGCGTCGTCAACCTTCATGAGACGGCACTGGAGATCGGCCAGCCTTACTCCACGGTCAAATCGTGGCTGACGGCGTTGGAAGAGGCCGGTCTGGTCACCAAGACATCGCAAGGGAGGGACGGAGTGAAAATCGAACTCAATACTGCGCGAGTCACGCGGATGCCGGTGTTCGAACAGATTGCCGGGGCCTTTCAGGCGGCCGTTCAGCTTCTTCAGGCCGTGCAGACCACCATGAACGGTGTGTTGTCCCACGCAGCAAGCACGGTCAGCAGGTGGGCGGAGGCCCTCCGATGTTAGGGGTGATCAGACATCCGCTGGCGGATGCGAGGTGGCTGGGTACGCCGGCCACCGTCGCCAGCACCACTGCGGCGACCTATCTGGCCGCCCTGCGTGCGGTTGTATCGACGTCCGGCGGCAAGGGGCTTTCGACCGATGAGGTCAACCTGCGCGTGTTCAGCCGGTGGGTTGAACATACGTACGGCCTCGACGGCATCATCGCGATGGACGAATCAGTGCTGGAGCGGTTTTCGGCTGAGATGGCATCCGGGGCGTTTGCCGGGCTGGCTGGCCAAACTTACACAAGCCTCACAAGGCAGGTGCCGGCTGGCATAATCCGTCTGCACAACTGCGCCTTTGCGGCCAAGGATCCGAACGTTTCGAGACCGCTGGTTGGCACCCACACTTTGCCGCGCTACCGATTCTACCGGGGTTTGACGCCAACAACGCAGGCGGCACTCGCTTGGTTTGAAATGTCCGGTGTTCGGCCGGGGAGGGTGGGGGCCACGACGACGGCACTTACGGTTGCCAGCCGTAAACTAGGCGTCAACGAAGCCCTCTGGCTGCTGCGCCGCATGGGCGTCAACGGGTTGGAGCAGATCACCCCGGAAATGCTCCGTCAGCAGATTCCGGCTACCGGCCCCGATGATAAGGAGTACCGGCGCATCATCCGCTCGATCAACGGCGCCAGCGCCCTGTTCCGGAGTTGCGTTGCGGTAGGTTGCCTGCCGTCGAACCCCACCCAGGGCGTCGCCCATAATACGTTCACGAATTACCAGCAGCGCGACTTCCTTGCCCCCGAGGAACTGGAGAAGATACGCGCCCTCGGAACGTTGGAGATGAGTGACGATTACCGAGTCATCGATCGGCTCGTCATGCTCCTGCTGGTGGACAGCGCCTTGCGGCGCGGCGAACTGGCGTCGGTCGCGCTCGCCCAGGTGAGCAAGATGACGGGCGGCTACACCATTCATCTCGCAGCCGCCAACCAGAAGATGGTGGGTAAGAAGGCGGTCGATCTGGCGCTCCTGTATCCGGAGACCAACCAACTGCTGGAACTCTACCTCAAGCGGACCCGTCCGAAGATCGCGCGTCAGGGCGCCGATGGATTACTAGTCGACCGGAAAGGACTATCGGCCACGGGCCCGACGTTGGCGGTAGCGTGTGAACGGGAAGGATCTCGATTAGGGATACGTACTTACTTTCGTAAGGCGGCACCTTCGCCGCACGATCTTCGTCGAACGTTCGGCATGTGCAACGCATCCCCGTTGGGGTTGAATCTCCAGCCTCATGAACTGGCCGAACGGCTCAGGGACAGCATCGAGGTCGTCTTTGGGCACTACGTGACGTCCAACCCGCTCATCACGGCGCAACGCGCGCAGGTGTACCGGAAACGGGTCGGCGGCGTTATCGACGACGAGGAAGCGGAGGCGGTCATGTGCTCTCTTCGGAAGTGGGGTGTCAGCAATGCGGCGATGGCGAAAGTGAATCAGCGGGTACAGACGCTTCGGTTGAAGTCCGCCCAAACGACGGATGAGCAGCAGGCGACGGCGACAGAGTGGATGGATGAGGAGCCGGCCTTCGCTCTCCTGGCTGAACACTGGGGGCAGGCGCCGTTCTGGAAGAAGTTCCGTCAGTACATGCGGGCACACAAAGCGATACGCCGTGCCGAGCGATTCGGCAAGGTCAGCTTCGATGCCTCACGTGTTCGTACGCTTGCCAAGGAGTACGTACTGGCCAGCGCGCTCAAGGGGAACGCTATGGTTGACCCAACGCGGTTGACGGAGGCTTTGCGCGATGAAAGCGCAATCGTGATCGGCCGACTGATCCTCTTACGCAAGGAGATGGCGTGGAGTCTCCTGAAGCTGGGGCCCACGCAGGCCAAGATTCCATCCTCTAACGGAGCGGTCCAAACATCGTCCGTCAAACGGTCCAAACATCCGAGGCCGGCCGGTCACAACAACGGTGGAACCATCGGAAGCCAGGCGTGCGAAGCAGTCGAGTAACCATGCAAACGCCTTGCAGCAGAGCGGGATAGCGTTACAGCGCTCCACAACAACGTTGGTCAAGAACAGCGTGGATGGAGCGGGAGACCGGGATCGAACCGGCGACGTTCAGCTTGGGAAGCTGACATTCTACCACTGAATTACTCCCGCCCAGTGGAAGCAAGAAACAGGCGTAATCTAGCCCGAAGTCCTGGTCTTGTCCACTGGAGAAAGGGCCGCTAAAATTTACTTTCCAACGAACGAATCTGGTCGAACAGATCACCGGAGGCGCCGGGCGCCATGCTGCTCTGGGCCGGGGCTGACTTGACGAGTACCTCGTTCGGATAATCGATGGCGTATTCGATCCGGAACTCGCGGACCTGCTTCGGCGTCAGCGTCAGATCCCAGCGCAGGAGTCCCTTGGCGTCCGGCTTGCCGTCGGGCTGGATGCGCACACCCGAGACGCGTACCTGATCGGTTTCCGACAACGGAATCCGGTCCGCCAGTTGCAGGGTCACCGGGGCCTCGGCCAGATTTTCGACCGTGACCACGAACGAGGCCTGCAGGCGGGTTCGGGATCCACCGCGGCTGAGCGTGCTGCGTTTCTTATCCAGAACGCGCGACAGTTTCACCTGGTCGGCCACGCCCAGATAGAGCGCGAATCCCTCGCCAGGCGCCACGAATTCCGTCTCCGTAAATCCCAGGAACGCCCCACCCAGAAAGAGCGAGACGCGACCCGGCAGGATCGGCTGGCGCGAGGTGTCGGTCAACTCCACGGTTCGGGCCGCATTGAGCGACCGTTCGGGAACAGCCACGATATGGTGCTGGGCGTCCAGCGGGCCCTGGCCGATCGGCACGCGCACGGCCCGACCGTCCGAACGGATGGTCGGATCGGACAGCGCCGCAAAGTGCGCCGTTGTGCCTCGCTGCTGGAGGGCGGCGAACACCTCGCCGACCCGCCGCGAATTGTCGGTGAGCAGCACCTGGTTGCCGCGGTATTCGGCCTGGCTGTCCGCAGCGGGGTTATTCAGCCCGAACCAGGTGCCATTCTGCGCCAGCCAGTAGCGATTGGCCTCATCGAACGTATTTTTGCCGCCGCCGGTCAGGCGCGCCATCCGGCGGCCACCGACGGTCAGCGTGTCGAGTTCCGGGATGCGCAAGGTCTCGGTCGACTTCTGCGTCGACAGGAACAACTTCACGTCGGTCCAGTCTTCGCCGGTCGTTTGCATGATCACCGCGAACGACGCCAGGTCGACAGTTTTGGCGTCAAGTTCGGCGCGCAGTTCATGGGCCGGCTCCCAGGTGGCGCCGGGCAGCATGTAGGCGAGGGACAGGGTGGCGGATTTCGCCACGCCCAGGAGGGTCACGACGACCGTGCGTTGTTCGAGTTGGGCGCATTGCCGCACTTCGTCCAGCCGGCGCTGCCGCACGGTGAGCTCAGGCTCGAGGTCGCGACGCTTGCCCGCCAGCTCGCGGCGTTGACGGGCGATGTCGCGGAGTGAGTCCGTGACGAAATCGACCGATTGCGCGTACTCGTTCGGCTTGATCTCCCGGACGGCGATATCCTTGGGCTGCTTCTCCAACGAAAACACGCGGATAGATTCGACCTGCTTGGCCCGCGCGTCGAGCACGCCCTTCTCATCATCCAAGGCGGCGACCTGGTCGGCGATCTCGCGCACGGCGGTCTCGGCCTTGCGGACTTCCTCATCGCTGGACCGCGTCAAGTAGGTGCGTTTGACCTGAACGTCGAGCAGGCGGCCGGCATCGGGCGGCGAGACCGTGACGCGGAGCGAACCCTCGTCGATCCAGCCGGGCAGGGCGGCAAAGGCATAGCGGGCCGCGCCCTCGCGGAGGACGACGGCGCCGCTGCGCGTGACCTGGGCGCGATCCGCGTAGACGGTCACCCCCGTGATCCGGGACGAGACGGCTGTCGCGTCGTCGGTTTCCGGGAGCGGTGCCGCGTGCAGGATGGGGACCAGCAGACAGAACGCGAGGGCATAGCGGGTCTTCATGGCATATCTCCTTGATGCGCGGTCGCAGAAACGCAGGCAACCTAAATCGGGATGCTACTCATCATAAACGGGGGGAGTCAAGCCGGGGTACGGACATCAGGACTGCACCTTCATGACGACGGCGGTGATGTCGTCCTCCAATTCCGTGGGGGCCGCAAAGGTTAGAACGGCGTCGAACAGGCTGTGTACAATGTCCGAGGCCGGGCGTTGTCGCGCGGACCGGACGGCCTCCAGCGCGCGCTCAGTGCCGAATTCTTCGCCGGCGGGCGAGCAGGCTTCCGCGATGCCGTCGGTCATGAGCAGCAGCAGGTCGCCGGGCTGCAGCACGACGGGTGCCGGTGCGGGGAAGTCGGCTTCGGGGCCGAGCCCGAGCGCCGGCAACATGGCGTGTAGGAAGATACGGACGTTGCCGTGCGCGTCCAGGACGTACCCGTCGGGGTGGCCGGCGTTGACATAGGTAAACGCACGCGTCGCCGGCGCGAGCGAGAGAATGACAAGCGTGACGAAGCGGTCCAGGCCGAAGTCATCGCCCAGGAGGTGGGCGGCCCGGGCGAGGATCTCGCGGATATCGTCGTACGATAGCGCCAGGGCTCGCAGGTAGGCCCGCACATCGGCCATAAGCAAAGCCGGTCCGAGCCCGTGACCCGTGACGTCGCCGACGACGAATGCGGTCTGGCCGTTACGCATGGGGATGAAGTCGAAGTAATCCCCACCCGTGGCTTCGGCCGGTAGTGAGGCGCCCGCGATGTCGAACCCTGGCAGGGCGGGTGGCGCGGCCGGGAACAACCGTTGCTGCACTTCGCGGGCGATGCGCAAATTTTCGCGCTGAGATAGGAGCGACTTTTCGGCTGCCTGGCGGGCACGCCGATCCGCAGCATCCTGAAGCTCCCGATCGATGGCCGCGCACAGCCGCACCAGGTTGCCCTTCATGAGGTAATCCTGGGCGCCGGCCTTCATGGCCCGCACGGCGGCCTCCTCGCCGATGCTTCCCGAAACGATCAGGAATGGCGTGTCGAGGCCGCTGGCTTTGACGATATCCAGCGCGGCCATCGAGTCGAAGTGCGGCATGTGATGGTCCGACAGGACCACGTCCCAGGGTTCGGCGGCCAACGCGGCCCGCAGGGCGTCGGCACTGTCGACCTGCCGATAGTGGGGGGCATAGCCGCCGCGCGTCAGGGCGCGGACGAGCAGGAGCACGTCGTCGGTTGAATCCTCGACCATCAGCACTCGGAGCGGTTTACTCATCGTTGTCTACTCCTGCGCGCCAAAACGGTTCTTCCGGCGTCGGCCCTGCGCCACATCGTGTCCCCACAGCGGGAGTCTAGCACGGCGCAGCCAGGGGGACATCCACAAAACATGCCGCAAAAACGCACACTTGTGTCCATGCCCGGGAGCAGGCATCATGGCGACGAGTCCAGACGACAGGCCCACCATGACGCTACGCCGTAAAATGTTGACCGTATTCGGTCTCGTGTTCGCCCTCGTTTTCGCGGCCATTTTCTATTTCTCGCAAACGTTTATTTTGCGCGGCGCCGGCTGGATCGAGCGTGAGCAGGTCGTGGCGGCGTTGAACCGCGCCGAAACGGTCCTGCGCACCGTCGTGGATGACGTCGACGAGGACGTGCGCGACCGGGCCTGGCGGCCCGATCCCTCTCCATTCCTGGCAGACGGTTCACAGGGGACGACCGACGCGACAACGTCGGAGAGCGCGTGGCTGCCGAAGGGCATCAACGCGGCGGCTTTCCTCGCCCCGGACGGCGGGGTCGTGCGCGGGGCGGCCTACGACTCCGAGCGGAGAGTCGCGGGGTCCTTGCCGGCCGCCTTTCTTGCCTTGCTGGGCGCGGATAGCCCTTTGCGTCGGCCGAAAACCCGGGACGACGGCAGTCGCGGCCTGCTCATGACGGAAGCCGGGCCGATAATTGTGGCCGCCCGGGCTGTCGTTTCTCATCCCGGCGAGGCGTCCCGGGGCATCCTGGTCATGGGGCGGCGTCTCGGCGAAATCGAACGTCGCGCGCTGGGAAAAGCGACGGGGCTGGACATTCGCTTTGAATCCGCCTTTCCGGGAGCCAGGCTGACGCTGGCGGAAAGTATGACCCCGGTGCCGGTGCCGGGGGGTGAGGTGTTTCTCGGCCCGACGCGCGAGCAGACGATAGGGGGAGCCGCGTTGATCAAGGATGTGGCCGGCCGGCCGGCGCTCCTGATGCGAGTGACGATGCCACGCACCGTCTCGGCAGAGGCCGAACGCACGGTGCTGCTGTTCGCGATCGCCCTGACCGCCATGGCGATGATCAGCTTCATGGTCTGTGTGAGCGTGTTGAATTACTGGGTGCTGGCGCGGGTGTCGCGGCTGGGCACGGAACTGGCGCACATCGAGGCGCAATCCGATCCGACGCTGCGGGTCGATGTTGGCGGTCACGACGAACTAACGCGGCTGGCTGGGGCGATTAACAGCATGCTGGCGAGCCTCGAGCGCGCGCGCGACATGAGTGAGGCCGCCAATCGCACCCTGCGCGTGATCAGCGAAAGCAACCAGGCCCTGATCCGGGCGATCGACGAAACCGGGTTACCGACCGAGTTGTGCCGGATTATCGTCGAGACGGGCGGGTATCCATGCGCGTGGATAGCGTTCTGTCAGGCCGGAAGTGGAGCGTTGCGCTGCGTTGCCCAAGCCGGAAGCCGCGAGGATTTGTTGGCGGTATCGCTTACGGAATCGGCGCTTGGCAAGGACGGCCCGGCGGCACTGGCCGCCGAGACCGGGGTGCCCCGCGTGTGGCGTCAGGGGGAGTCAGCCTCGGGTTGGGCCCAAGCCGCCGCTCGGGCGGGCGTGGCCTCGGTCCTGGCCATTCCGATACCGGTCCAGGGCGGCGTGCTGGGGGTGGTCGTGGTGGCTTCCTCGGAGAGCACGGCTTTTGGCGACGAGGAGACGGGCCTGCTCGCGGAACTGGCCCGCGACGTGTCTCATGGCATCGCGGCGTTACGCACGGGCGAGCGGTTGCGCCAGGCGCAGAAGATGGAAGCCCTGGGGCGGCTCGCCGGCGGGATTGCGCACGACTTCAACAATTTACTTACAGCGATTATCGGGTTCGCACGACTGATCCGCGACCATGCCCCGGATGGCGGTACGATCCGGGACGATGCCGGCGAAATCGTGCAGGCAGGCGAGCGGGCGACGGTCCTGGCCAAGCGCATGCTTACGCTCAGCCGTAAACAGATGGTGCAGATGGGGCCCGTGGACGTCAACGCGGTCGCCGGCGATTTCGACCGGTTGCTGCGCCGTACGCTGGGTGAGGATGTTGAACTGGTCACGGTGCTCGGGGACGTCGATGCGAACGCGAATGCGGACGTGGGGCTGATCGAACAGGTGCTGCTGAACCTGGCGTTGAACGCGCGCGAGGCGATGCCGTCGGGTGGCAAGCTGACCATTCAAACCGGCATGGCCGCGCCGCCGGGATGGGGCGGCCATGCCATTTTGTTGCTTGTGAAAGACACGGGTTGCGGTATGGGCGTCGAGGTCCGCGAGCGGGCCTTCGAGCCGTTCTTCACGACGCGGCGGCATGACGAGCACGCCGGACTGGGGTTGTCGTCGGTCTACGGCATCGTCCAGCAATGCGGTGGGCAGATTGAACTGGAGAGCGAAGTGGGGAAGGGCACGGAGGTCCGCATTTACCTGCCGTGTTGCGCGGAGGCCCTGCCGCCGAAGACGGGCATGGCGGCATCCGGACTGCGGGGCGGCACCGAGCGCATCCTGGTCGTCGAGGACGAGGACACGGTTCGGCGCCTGACGGTACGGCTGCTGAAGTCGATCGGTTACCGGGTTGTCGAAGTGCGAAACGGAGCGGAGGCGTTGCGTCTTTACGAACAGCACCCCGCGGGCATCGACTTGATCCTGACCGATATCGTCATGCCGCAGTTGGGCGGACCGGAACTCGTGGACGAACTGCGGCGACGAGGCTACCGATTCCGGGTGCTCTACATGACTGGTTTTTCCCAGGACACCATCATCCGCGGCAGCATGGCTGGCCGCGAGGTGCCCGTCGTGCTAAAACCCTACAGTTACGAGACTCTCGCCGGACGTGTCCGCGAGGTGCTGGACGAGCCCGAGTGGTAGTCCTGTTCGCGAGCAGCGAGGACGCGCATCGCCCGGTTGCGGCGATGCGCCGAAAAGGTTTTTCATGGGGTGCCCGCCATAATTCCGTTGTCAGATGGGGCCTAGACCTTTATCATCCCGCGCCAATCAACTTTGACCGAGGAGTGTCCGAATGAACGACAAGATTCCGAATTTCACGGTGTTGGCCAATTCGCAGCGGCGGTTCGCGCCTTCGGCGCGGGCCTTGGTCGGCCATGTTCCCACGATTGCGATCACGCCGGTGGCGGACGGCCGTACGGGCGCCTACGAATCCAACGTGGCGGGCACCTGGCGGATGGTGGAAAAGGTTTTCAACCTGATCGCGCACAACGTACGGCTCCCGGATGGCGCGCCGATCCGCGTGGTCGTGGCGCCTGAAATCGTCTACGGGGCCCGCACGGGTGCCGTGGCCCAGGACTACTATGTGCGCGAGGGTGTCAGCGCGAACATCTGGGTCAGCCGGTCGTGGGCCTACAGCGACGAGTTGATGAGCGCCTGCATGGGGCTGGGGAGTTCCGAGTGGCAGCAGGCGGCGTACGGACTCAACCAGACGGATCGTCCCGGCGCGGTGTGGCTCAAGGCCTTTACGGCCGCGATGGACGAGAAGAAGCGCCCGATCTTCTGCATCTATAATCCCGACCTCGAGGACGAGGCGGGTGATTTGTCGCCCTACGTCGCTGAACGTCTGCTGCGGTTTGCGCGTTGTGCGGCGGCCGTGGCCGAGATGCGGGGCAAGAACTATCTGTCCGTGGGCAGCGTTTCGATGGGGATCATCGGCTCCGACGTGCGCCGCAACCTGATGCACCACTACCTCGGCATGGGGACCTCCTCCTACGACATGGTCGGCGTCAAGGGACGCATGGAGCGGGGGCTTTACGACCACGAGGAGTTGGAGAAGGCTGTTGAATTCATGAAGCAGAGCGTCACGATCCGGTACGGCGAAGGCAAGCGCCCCCTGCCGGACGACGACCTGCTGCGCGAGTGTCTGAAGATGACTCTCATCGTCCGGGACCTGATGATCGGGAACCCGAAACTGGCCGATTCCAAGGCCGGCCGCGCGCAGGGATTCAAGGCGGACGTGGAGTTCGCGCAGGGCTACAACGCTATTGCCGCCGGCACGCAGGGGCAGCGCCAGTGGACCGACCTGTACCCGAATTTCGATATGGCCGAGTCCCTGCTGTGCAGTTCCTTCGACTGGAACGGATTCCGTGCGCCGATGGTGTGCGCCACGGAAAACGACAGCAAGAACGCGATCGGCATGCTGATCGCGCAACTCGTCTCGGGCATGCCCCAGCTATTCGCCGATATTCGTACGAATTGGACGGCGGCCAGCATCAAGAAGGCGACCGGAAAGGACGTGAGCAAACTCTGCCTTGGCGGCCTGATCGACAAGCGCAACTCGGGCGCCGGGTCGCTCGATTACGCGATCAACGTGCCCGCCCTGGTCAAGGGCTGGGAGAAGATGTCCATTCAGGACATCTCCCGGACCATCCGGCACGATGCCGGTCTGCAGAAACGGCTGATCGCCGAGGCGTTAAAAGGCACCACCTATATGGCCGCGAATCTGGAATACTTCTCGGGTGACGGCCTTTCGAGCCATTTCACCACACCGGGCAAGGTGCCGATGACCGCATACCGCTACAATGTCGTGGGCGATATGATGACTTGTTCGGTTGTCGAGGGTGAGACCGTGGACCTGCCTGAAGCGGTCGCCCGGCACATCAGCGAGGTCACCGACAAGACGTGGCCCGAGACCTTCTGGCAACCGCGCGGGATGTCGTCGTTCGAGTACATGTCGCGTATCGGGCCGAACCACGACGCCAATTCGTTCGGTTTGATTGGTGCCGACCTGTTAACAATCAACGCGATGCTGCGGATTCCCGTGGACATGCACAACGTCCCGGAGGCCCATGTCTTCCGTCCGACCCTTTGGGACCGGTTCGGCCGGGACGATTTCCGTGCCTGCGCGGCATTGGGCCCGCTGTACGTTTGAGGTGCCGTCGAACAGAACAAAAAAAGAGCCGGGGAAATCCCCGGCTCTTTTTTTGTTCGCGTGTCGTCGTTGACTAGTTTTTCAGGACGACGAACTCGACGCGGCGATTGACGCGCCAGGCGGTTTCGGCGTGACCGGGGTCTTTCGGGCGTTCCTTGCCGTAGCTCTTGGTCTGGATGCGGTTGGCATCGATGCCGAGGCTCATCAGGTAGGCGCGCACGGACAACGCGCGGCGTTCGCCCAGCGACATGTTGTACTCGGTGCTGCCGCGTTCGTCGCAATTTCCTTCGCAGACCACCACGTCGGCCGCATTGGCTTTCAGGAATTCGGCAACCTTCTCGGCCTTGGCGCGCTCGGCGTCGTCCACGGTGGCGCCGTCAAACGAGAACAGCACGGCTTCGAACTGGCCTGCCACGGAATTCGTTCCATTGAACCCATCGCCACGCGGCTGCAGGTTGCCGCCCGCGCCTGTGTCGGTTACCGGGGGAAGAACATCGGTGCCGGTCCCGGTCCCCGCAGGAGTCTTCTTGTGAAACCAGCTTGAGCAGCCGGTCAGGGCCGAAGCCATGGAACATGCCAATACCACCGAGACTACCCAACGCGTTGTCATGATATATTTCCTCAGATTTACGGGAGTCCGAATCACCGCGCGCACCACGCGGGCGACGACCAACCTCCACCATCAAGCGATAAACATAGGGGCGGGTCTCCCATCGTGTCAAGCATGTAAAGTCGTTTGGTCTGGCCTTCCTGGCGGGTGCAGACAATGTGGCGGCCGTCGGAGGCCCAGCAGGGGTCCTCATAGCTG
>Ga0073936_10001431_pt1 | contig 36682 bp, 19 predicted proteins | sample AliMusrvi5mmetaG_FD_87041 | JGI IMG/M metagenome (GOLD analysis project Ga0073936, IMG submission 87041) | Freshwater lake bacterial and archeal communities from Alinen Mustajarvi, Finland, to study Microbial Dark Matter (Phase II) - Alinen... | ecosystem: Environmental > Aquatic > Freshwater >...
CCTTCTGCTGATCGTCCCGCTGATCGCCGCAGCCATTGCGTTCGCCGCGCGCCGCCGCAGCGTTATGGAGGCGGTCAACATTTGCGCGGCGGCGCTGACTTTCCTGCTGGCTCTAACATTGGCCGGCTCGATTCTCAGTTCAGGAACTGTCTCGGCGATGAGCGACCTGCTTTACGCCGATGCCCTCAGTTCGCTGGTTGTTCTGCTTGTTGCTTTCGTCTACCTGGCCTGCGCGGTCTACGCGGTGGGCTATTTCCGGGATGACGAAAAGAGCGGCATTTTCGAGGACGGCATCGTGGGGACCGTCTCAATAGGCAAACTGCGGGAGTATTACGCTTTGACCCCGCTGTTTGTCTCTTCAATGCTGCTTGTGGCTCTCTCCAACAACCTGGGCATTATGTGGGTCGCCATTGAGGGCACCACGTTGGCCTCGGTGTTTCTCGTCACTTATTACGGGCGGCCTAACTCACTTGAAGCAGCTTGGAAGTACGCGATCATCGGCGGTGTCGGACTGTCGATGGCGCTATTCGGAACGATTCTGACTTATTACTCCGCGCATACGGTTCTAGGAACTGAGACGCTGGCCGGCTTGAACTGGTCCGTGCTTGTGACAAAGGCATCTCAATTCGATCGAACCACGATGCGCCTGGCGTTCATTCTGATTCTTTTGGGCTATGGAACTAAGGCTGGAATCGCTCCGATGCACACCTGGAAGCCTGACGCCTACAGCGAGGCTCCGGTACCAGTAGCCGCCATGCTTGCCGCGGCGATGCTCAATTGCGCATTGTACGGACTGCTGCGCTTTCTGATCCTGACTTCACGCTGCCTCGGACCCGAATTCGCCTCTCACTTGCTCATCATCTTCGGCCTCTTGTCGATGGGCATTGCCACGCCGTTCGTGCTCGTCCAGCACAGTTTCCGCCGCATTCTGGCCTATTCGAGCATCGACCACTGCGGCATCATGGTACTCGGACTGGGCTTCGGCGGCCCACTGGGCGTGCTCGGCATGCTACTGCATATGACCTTCCACTCAGTCACGAAGCCGCTGCTGTTTTTCTGCGTCGGCAACATCCAGCAGCACCTGAAGACAGATCAGTTTCGCAAGGCCAAGGATGGTTTGATTCACGCCATGCCCGTCAGTTCGGCGGTGCTCCTAATGACTACATTGGCCGTGACCGGATCGCCGCCGTTCAGCTTGTTTCAAAGCGAATTCACGATTCTGCGCGCGGCCTTCGATGGGAGTCACTTCGTGCCAGCCGTCCTGTTCGTTACATTCCTGGTGGCGATTTTTGCGGGCTTCCTGATCCACATCGCGCGGTTGGTTCTGGGGCCGGACCCAGGCGTTCCAGATTCAGAGACCTGCGTGTGGAAGAAGTACTCGCTGGTTGGTCTGGCTTGCTTCGTCGTGCTAATGGGATTCTGGCTGCCAGCGCCTTTGTATGCGTTGATCCAGGGCGCAGCCCACATCGTGAACGATGTCAGATAGGGGCCTCTATGCTTTCCTTCATTGAGAGTCTCGCCCATCGCCTCGGAGGCCAGGTAGAGCGGGTGGCAGCGCGCAATGAGCACGAGGTCTATCTCCAGTTGCGCGATGCAGACAGTCGTCCGGCCATCTCGATTCTGCGTTCCGAGTATCAAGGGCGCGTGGCTTCCGTATTCGCGGAGGACCGCCGCTCCGCGGACGCCTGCTTCTTCGTCTACCACGTCATTGAGTTTCCGGGCGATCCGGCCTACCTCCTGCTTTCGACGCGCATAGATCATACTGATCCCCACTTTCCCTCGCACTCGGTCGATATACCGGCGTTGAACTGGCAGGAACGGGAAATCCAGGACATGTTTGGGATCCAGTCGGACGACCATCCCAACCCGCGCCGGGTCGCATTGCACGACAACTGGCCCGATGTTCATCCGTTGAGGAAGGAATTCAGCCTCACCACAGTGCTTCCCGAGTTCGAGGGTGAACGGCACATCTACCGGCCCGCGTTAGGCGAAGGCGTCTTTCAGATTCCCGTCGGACCTGTTCACGCTGGCATCATCGAGCCCGGCCATTTCAGCTTTGCGGTGGCCGGCGAACCGATTCTCTACCTTCAATTGCGCATGTTCTACACGCACAAGGGAACGGAGAAGCTCTTCGAAGGAATGCCCGTCGAGCGCGCCGTATTCCTGGCCGAGAGCATTTCGGGGGACTCGAGTTTCTCCCACGGCACAGCTTTTTGCCAGGCTGTTGAACGGGCTGGAGCAATCGAACTTCCGCTCCTCGCGGCAAGAATGCGCACCATCCTGCTGGAGTTGGAGCGTGTCTACAATCACGTGGCGGACATCGGTGCAATCGCCACGGATGTCGGCTTCGGAATCGCCAATGCGCATGCCAGCCGTTTGCGGGAGATGATATTCGGCCTGAATGAGGTGCTGACCGGCAACCGCCTGCTGCGCGGCATGGTGCGCGTCGGAGGGGTGCGCCGTGCGTGGAACGAATCTCAGCTCTCCGCACTCAGACTGACGGTGCATGGATTCGAATCGGAGTTCCGGCATCTGGTGGACCTGATCGTCTCCTCCGATTCAACCCGCGACAGACTCGAACGGACGGGGGTTCTGCGGCTGGAGAAAGCGCGGGATCTGGGCATCGTTGGCGTGGCCGGGCGTGCTTCGGGCATCGATCTGGATGTTCGCCGGGACCACCCCTACGCCGCCTACGGCGATTTCGAGATTCATCCTCCCGTCTACGACGGAGGCGATGTCTGGCATCGCATGCAGGTTCGAATCGACGAAGTGCCCGCCTCACTGAATATCATCTCGGCACTGCTGGACTCGGACCTGCACGGTGAGCCTTGCACGCCTTTCGATCGGATCGCGCCAGACAGTTGCGCATTGAGTTCAGTCGAAGGCTGGCGAGGCGAGATCATGCACTGGATTCGGGTGGGCGCTGACAACCGGCTGGAGCGCTGCAAGATCAAAGACCCGTCGCTCAACAACTGGCCGGCGCTTGTCGAGGCGGTGCAGGGCAACATCATCCCCGATTTTCCGGTCATCAACAAAAGCTTCAACCTCTCGTATTCAGGAACGGACCGCTGACATGTTCAAGATCCTCAATGAGACATTCAGGACTGGGATCGTAACCACCGGGTATCCGGCGGCCGCGGCCGACATCGCAGCGGGATTCCGCGGGTTGCCAAGAATCGATTTCCCCGCCTGGCGCGACGCACGGCCCGCCGCCGAAGTCTGCCCTACGGACGCGATCTCAGCGGTGGATCTTGGCGGCGTGCGCGATGTGACCGTCGATTATGGCCTGTGCGTATTCTGCGGCCTGTGCGCGGAGGCCACGCCTGAGGGAGCCATTCAGATCACACCGGAGTTTGAACTTGCCGTGGAGCACCGGCAGGAGTTGATCCTGTCTGCCCATTACGGCCTCAACGAAGACGGCTCGCACCGCGATCTGATTTCGGTCAGGCCGGGTGCCGCCGCCGTCGAGCCTGCGGCTGAGCGCGCAGGGCGGAAGTTGAAGGAGCAAATCTCGGCGACTCTCGGACGTTCCCTTGCGATCCGCGAAGTCGACGCCGGAAGCTGCAATGGTTGTGAACTCGAGATTCACGCACTCAACAACCCGATCTACGATATCGAGAGATTCGGCGTGCACTTCGTGGCTTCCCCACGTCACGCCGACATGCTGCTGGTGACTGGACCGGTAACCCGCAACATGGAAGTCGCATTGAAGAAGACATACCTTGCGACACCGGAGCCGCGGCTTGTCGTGGCCGTCGGCGCGTGCGGCATCAGCGGCGGGATTTTTGGCCGCAACTACGCATCGCTCGGCGGTGCGGATCAAGTCGTCCCGGTGGACGTGTACATCCCCGGATGCCCTCCTCGGCCGCAAGCGCTGCTGCAGGGCATACTGATGGCGATCGGCCGTATGAAGCAAGCGCTCCATCTGAGTACTTGACGCTGGCGCACCATGGAATTGGGCATCCCCGATTCCATGGCAGTAAATCCTGGAAATGCTGTGCCGCCGCCTCGCGCATAGAATGGGTACGCCATGCTCCGCACACCGATTCTGCTCGTGTTCGTCTTAGCGGCTGCGACCGCGTTGGCCCAGCCTTCGCAAGTGAAGCTCGTTCAACAGCGAGACGGCTACACGCTGCTTCGGAATGGCGAGCCGTATTTCGCGAAAGGCGCCGTCGGCGACGTGCATTTGAGCGAGTTGGCCGCAGCCGGCGGAAACTCGATTCGAGCGGGTGTCGATGCGCTCGACCGGGCGCAGGCCGTGGGCTTAAGCGTACTAGCCGACCTGCCGTTCGGTAAACAACGCTGGGGCTTCAACTACTCCGATCTGGCCGCGGTGAAACGGCAGCGCGAGCAGTTGCGGGCGCTGGTCGAACGGCACAAGGACCATCCCGCACTCCTGGCGTGGGCGCTCGGGAACGAACTGGAGATCTCCGCCACCTCGGAACAGCGGGCCGTCTTGTGGAAGGAGATCGACGAAGTTGCCCTTATGATCCACACGTTAGACCCGAACCACCCCGTAATCACGGTCGTGGGCGGTCAATACAAGGACATGTTGCATGAGCTGAATCAGTACTGTCCGCATCTGGACGCGGTCGGCCTGAACTCGTATGCCGACATGCTCACCCTGCCGGAGGACATCCGGCGGGAAGGCTGGACGCGACCGTATTGGGTTACTGAATTCGGCCCGCGTGGCCACTGGCAGTCGCCGCGCACGCCTTGGAAGTTACCCATCGAAAACACGAGCACGGAGAAGGCTGACTTCTACCGTACGGCGTATGAACATGCGGTTCAGGGCCGCCCCCAGTGTCTGGGTTCGTACGTTTTCCACTGGGCGCAGCACCACGAGAAGACCCATACCTGGTACGGGATGTTTCTTGAAGATGGCAGTCGCACCGAAACGGTTGATGTCATGGCGTATCTATGGAGTGGACGATGGCCGTCCAACCGCAGCCCGCGGCTGGGCCAGTCCCCGCTTCACGTCGATACAGAGAATGGTGCCGCGCAAGGCCCTGTGGTGCTGCCGCCTGGAGCCGTACTGCACTGCCGGCTGGACGCCTCCGATCCGGACGGCGATGCGCTTCAATACGGTTGGGACTTGCGGCTGGACGTGAGCGGCGACCCCAAGGTGGGCGGCGATAGCGAGGAGCCCACTCCGCCCATCGAAGGCCTGGTGCTGGCCGCCAGAGGCGATCACGCGACGTTCCGCCTGCCGGAACAAGAGGGATTCTACCGGTTGTTCGCCTACGTGCGCGACGGCCATGGCAACGCGGCCACGGTCAACCTTCCGCTGCGCGTTGCTAAGTCCGCCTATCCCGCTCCGCAGGTCCATCCAAACGCCTCGACGTTCGGGGCGGGTGTACAGCGCACAATGACACTGCTGGCCACGAGCACCCCGGAGCGGCGCAACGCCGTCCGCATCATGTTTTACGGCCAATCCCTCACAAAACAGGAATGGACGCGCACCGTGGCCGACGACTTACGCGCGCGTTTCCCGAATGCTGACATCGCCTTCGCGAACCGCGCCATCGGGGGGTACGCCTCCAGCTTCCTCAAGCGCACGCTGCCGCACGACGTCTTTGCGTTCTACCCCGACCTGATCGTCTTTCACGATTTCGGAGGGGAGCCTGACTACGAGCAAATTGTCAGGGAGATCCTCGAGCACACCACCGCCGAGATTCTGATCCAAAACGACCGCCCTGACGCCCTGACGGTCGAACCACCGCCTACCGACGCGAAGAAGCTGCGGGGCTACGACTGGATGAACCGGCACAACGCCGAGTGGCTGCCCGATCTCGCTGCCCGCTACGGCTGCGAAATTGCCGACTTGCGCGGTCCGTTCGTCGAGTACTTGAGTAGACACGGCTTGAAGCCGGCGGACGTCCTCAGTGATGGAACTCACTTTAACTATCTGGGAGATTACGTTGTCGCCGAATTGACACGGCGTCACTTACGCTACGACCCCGCGCTGCCTCGAAAGGGCCGGCAGGACCTGGCTCGCACTTACGAAATAGGGCGCGACGTCAAATGGGTCAACGGGAAGCTGGAATTGGAATTCGAGGGTAACCGCGTCGATGCGATCGCGGGTTGGGCAGATCCGTATTATGGTGCGGAGGCGGAAGTCCGGATCGACGGCCGGCGCCCCTCGGAACGGCCCGAGCTTCATCGCATCACACGGGTCAGCGATACGTTCAGCGTTGACTGGCCGGGCGTGAACCGGATCGAGGCAGAAAAGCCGCTGCTCGTTGAAGACTGGACGTTGCGGATACAGGACGTGAACGCGGACGAGTCGCGCCTGCGCTTCGAAGTAACCGGCTCACGCACGGGACCGGACGGCGGAGGCGTCAGCACGGAGCGCTTTGTGTCCAATTCCGGCCGGGTCGTGATCGAGCCGCAGGATTGGACCTTCGCGCGCTCCTTCGACCTGCGCCATGTGGCCACGCCCCCCGGTTTCGAGCTGACGTGGAGTGTGCTGCCCATGTTCGTCGATGTCTATCGCGAGCCGCGAGTCGAAGACCGTACGCGGGAGCAGGCCACTTCACTGGCGCTCGGGCTCGCCAATACGAAGCACAAACTGGAATTGACCGCCCGCGGTTTGAATCCGCCAACGATCCGTGCGATCCGGGTTTTCCGGCCCCCGATTGCGGCCCAGGGGCCGGTCGAATAGAGGGCTGCTCCTCAACCGCCACGATTGCTCGGGCTGCAATTGATCGCTTACGATCCGCCGCTCTAGTGGCCGGCGGCTTCGACCAGCTTCTTCACACCTGGCACGATTTGGATCAGCATCTCCGCCTTCGGCTTGGCGGCTTCGTCGAGTTCTGCGAACTTAGCCTTTGCCCATTCGGCGCCCGGCTTCCCGCCCGTGCTCAACATAGCCAGCGCCAAAAGGCCCGTCTGGCAGGTCTGGTCCACGCTCTGCGCCACCGGGATCGTCTCCCGAAGGATTCCATTGCCCGGCAGCGCTGGAAGTAGTTGCGACACTCCGGCGGCCCAATGTTGGAGTTGCGCCTGGAGTGCAGCGCCGGCCTCCTGCGCCCTCCCGGTGTAGAGGTAGCGATCCACGGCATTATTGAACTCACGCGCAGCGTCGCTCTCGGGCGCAATGGAATCGACCAGTCGATTGAGCGGGGTATTGATGCCGTAGGAGTGCGTCTTGTCTTCGTGGCGCGTGTACTCCTTCACGGGTTCGAGCACGGACGCGAAGGCCTCGAGCGGCGCGGGGGATGCGCTCCCGACCAGGCGTTGGCGCATTCGCAACAGGATGGAGCGGTGCCGCAGATCGAGGGACTCCAGCCACCGGCTGGCGATCTCCATGCGGGCGTACATGGAATCGACGTCGGTGACGCTCTCCGGAGACCACAGCCGTTCGGCGATCGCGGCCAGTCTCGGCCATAGTTTGGCGTCGATGTTCTCGGCGCTGGCAATCTCCTCCCACATGGTGGCCTCGCCGCCGAAGATGTGCCTGCGCTCCCCGGCTGTCAGGCCCGCCGTCTCGCCCTTCAGCGGATCGACGGCATAGTGCTGCGAGGCCGGCTGAATCAGGTCCAGGTACCAGCCGTTGGAGAGGATGCCGTCGTAGCCTTGTTTAGCTGCATCGGCCAGGGACTTCTGACCGCGCCACGACTGGATCAGGATGCTCTTGGGGATATCCGGCCGCAGGATCTCGTCCCAACCCGCCATGCGCTTGCCGTGCTTCGTGACGATCTGCTGCAAGCGCCGCGTGAAATGCGCCTGAAGCGCGTCCTCGTCGGCGAACTTGTGCAGCTTCATGAAAGCTTGGATCTGGGGACTTTCCTTCCAATCCTTCGGGTTCACTTCGTCGCCGCCGACGTGGAAATACTCGTCGGGGAACAAAGCCGCCATTTCGCCGATGAACCCATCGAGGAAGACGTAGGTGCTTTCCTTGGTCGGGTCCATCGTTTCGTAGCGGTCGGTCGGCACGCGAACCAGCGCGTGGGTCCCCTTGCGGCTCGCCAGTTCCGGATAAGCGACTGTCCAGGACGTGGAGTGGCCCGGGATGTCGAACTCGGGAATCACGCGGATGCCGCGCTCGCGCGCGTACCCGATCAACTCCCGAATTTCCGCCTGCGTGTAGTACATGCCATCGGACGAAAGTTGTTGCAGTTTGGGAAACCGCAGGCTCTCCACGCGAAACCCCTCATCGTCGGAGAGGTGCCAGTGCAACACGTTCAATTTCACTGCCGCCATTCCGTCGAGCGTCCGCTTCACCAGGCTCAGTGGCATGAAGTGCCTGGACACGTCGAACGAGAGTCCGCGCCACGGGAAGCGGGGCGAATCTCCGATTCCCACGGCCGGCAGTTCAAACCCGCTCTTGCCCGGTTGAACCAGTTGGAGCAGCGTCTCCAGCCCGCGCACCGCGCCGAGCGGAGTCTTGGCGTCGAGCCGAGCTTGCGTTGAAGTAATGGTCAGCCGGTAGTCCTCCGGATCTCCGAGCTTCTGCGGGGCCGGATGATCCACGCTGGCCACCGTAACCAGCAGCGTCGGAGTCGCCGGCGCGGGAGCCAGTTTCGTGGAGACGGGGATGCCCGTTTGCGCCGTCAGGCGGGCCAGCGCCCGTTGCACGCCCGCCCGGACTCTGGTGTCTGCCGCGCCGGCGCCCTGGATGGACGCGCTGAAATCGGGCTGAATCGTCAGCGGAGAGCCGCCGGCGGTTTGCGACACTTTCGCGGGCACCGGCATCAAAGGCAACTCGGCTTGACAGTAAACAGGACTCGCGATAACCGCGAAGAGGAGGATTCGGTTGAAGTAATTCAAGTACATGGGGCCCAAACGCAATCGTACCGCTTGGAGGGCTTTGCGGCTAATCCACGTCGGCGCTTTCGCGCCGGGAGTGCGAAGGCCAATTCCCGGGCTTCCTTCTGCTCGGCACGCCACGTCATGCGAGTCCCAGCCCGTTTCGACTTCGGCACCTGCCGGTTCCAGCGGTTCCGCTGGATCGATCGGCAATACTTCGAGTTTCTGGTAAAGAGCTTCCGTCTTTTCAATCACATGCAGTTCAGCGGCATTGACACCCGCAGGATCGGCCATGAACCCGTCGGCCCTGGCTGGCCAAACTGGGATAGCATCGCGTGTGATGCACTCCCATACACGTAGAAGCCTGCTCAAGACCGCCGCAATCCTGCTCCCATCGGTGCCCGTCGGCGCACGGAGCGCCCCGCCCGAAAGCACCGCAACGCAGCCCAGGCGCATTTCGGACGTCGTCCTGGACCTCAACGAACTTCACAAATGGGACGACTCGAACGGCGACACGTGGGATCCGTTCTGGGCCGACGACGACAATCTCTACGCCTTCAACTGCGACGGGCGGGGATTCGGCAAGGAGGGCCGGAACTTGGCCTTCAACCGTCTGACCGGAGATAGCCCGCAAGCGCTTTCGGGCCAGATGGTCAACACCATGGACGAGTACGGCATCAGCAACAGGAAGGAAGCCGACAACGCCACCTGGAAAGCCTGCGGGCAGGAGTGCATAGACTCGGTGTTCTACGCCTTCGTGTCGCGCAACGCGTATGGCTCCGACAGCGGCGACTACTGGCTGCGGCAGACCGCATTCAACAGCAGCTTGATCAAGTCCATCGACAAGGGCCGCACCTGGAGCCGCAGCGCGGCGGAGAACTACGCCCAGCCCATGTGGCCCGGACCTTCGTTCGGCGCACCCTTTTTCATCCACTACGGGAGGAATGGCGGCAGCGTGAAGCAGGACGGCGCGGACCGCTACGTCTACGCCGCCTCCACAAACGGCTTCTGGAACGACGGCGACAGCTACATCTTGGGCCGCATACTGCGCAAGAAACTGCCCGCGTTGAACGCGGTGGATTGGGAGTATTTCACCGCGGGCGACGGCAATGACGCCAGGAATTGGTCGGCCTCGATCCACGATGCCAAGCCCATCATCGACCAGCGCACACACTACGGGCAAAGTGGGCCATGCTACATTCCCGCGCTGGGGCTGTACCTCATGGTCGTCTGGTACAACACCGAGAAGATGGTCAAGTGGTTCGAGCCAAACGAGATGCGGTACGACTTCTACCAGGCCCCGCATCCCTGGGGACCGTGGGCCGAAGTCCATTCCTACAGTGACCGCTTCCTCTCGCCCGGGCACATGTACGGCCCCAGCCTGTGTGCCAGGTTTCAGCGGACCGAGGGCACGAACGTACACCTCACCTTGTTCACCTCGGGCTGCCCCTTCGATGACGTGCCGGCCGGGCTGTACAAGGCCTGGTCCATTCCCGTCATCGTGAAGACAAACCCGATTGTCCCTTCGGCCCTCGTTCCCTCCGGCGATCCCCGCATCGTGTACAACGGCGAGTGGACGGCCTCGAGCGAAGCTCGCTTGCTAGGCTCGGTGCGCCAGACGGCTTCACCCGGCGCGTCGGCCGAGCTTTCCTTCCGCGGGATTGGAGTCGATCTCATTGCCGACAAAAAGGCCGGCTTCGGGTCGCTGGACATCTTCTTGGATGGCGCCCTCGTACACACCGCGAACCTCGCGGCCGAGAACCTCCCGCGGCTGTGTGGAGTCACCGTGTTCCGCTCGGCTGCATTGAGTCAGGGCGCACACCGCCTGCGGGTTGTGAACAAGACTGCAGCGCCGGTGGCTATCGACGCATTTCAGGTCTACGGCGGCTGAGTGGCCGGTGATGGGGCGGCCTCCCGGAAACTCGGCGCAGGTATAAAGTGGACTGGAAGCCGCCCGCTTTGTTTCAATCTCACTAGCCATGCACTCCACCGGTACACTCTCACGAAGAACTCTGCTCGCTTCGTTGGCGGCGCTTCCGCTGCTGGGTGAAAGCGGGGACGGCGGCGGCGGAGTGCGCTTCGGCGTCCGCTCCCCGTTCGCCAAGACCGCCCTTCGCGAGCGGGCGCAATTGGTCAAGAACCTGGGCTACGACGGCATCGAGCTCGGTCCCGAATGGCTGGATCAGCCCATCGACTCGCTCCGCAAGGCGCTCGACGGGACTGGGGTAGCGGTCAGTGCGATTGTGGGTTCACTTCAACTTCTGAACCCCGATCCCAAATTGCGCGCCGAAGCGATTGAACTGGACCGGCTCCGGTTGCGCATGGCGAAAGATCTGGGTGCCGATTGTGTCATCGAGGTGCCGGTATTCGGGCCGGATCGCTTCACCGACATCAGTCCCGTGATGAGCCCGAAGCAGGTCGAGGATGAACTGCTGGCCTCGGGCTTGAAGCAGCTTGCCGCAGCTGCTGCAGAAAACGGGATCACACTCCTGCTGGAGCCGTTGACTCGCAAAGAGACTCACTACATGAACCTGCAGCAGCACGGGGCGAGCATCATCGAGCGGACCGGCTCGCCGCGCATGGGGTTGCTGAGCGATTTCTACCACATGCAAATGGAAGAGCAGGACATTGCCGCGACGCTGGACCGGTACGGGAAGTACACGCGCTATGTCCATTTGGCCGATGGAGCGAAACGCACCGAACCCGGATCGCTTCCGTTCGACTACCGCCCGGGATTTCACGCTCTCAAGAAGTGGAACTACCGGGGCTGGCTGACTGTGGAATCGGGCGCGACGGACAATCCCCAAGCCGCGCTTCGCAGGGCCTTACGCTACCTCAAGCAGCAGTGGGCCGAAGCCTGAACGGGCAGGATTCCAGCAGCCAGGAACCACAAGACGCCTAGAGCCGGTTGAGACTGCGGAGGCCACATGACTGACACGACCCAAACACGCCTGCGTCCGGGCCCCTCGCTCCTCGCGGCGATGTTGCTGACACTGGCCGCGTGCACCATGGCACGCGCCGGAGACCTGCCTCCCGGCTATCCCAGCCGTGCCGCCGATTTGGACGTGTTGCCGGGGTTTCAAAATCCGCCGCCGGGCTACGGCGAAGTTGCGTTCTATTGGTGGCTGGGCGATCCACTGACCAGGGAACGGCTGAGCTGGCAGTTGGACCAGTTGAAAGACAAGGGCGTCACGGCGCTGCAGGTGAACTACGCGCATAGCGACACAGGCGGCCTGTCCTGGGGGCTCACTTTCGCCAGCGAGCCGCCGCTGTTCTCCAGCCAATGGTGGGACCTGTTCGGTTGGTTTCTCAAACAGGCGAAGCAGCGAGGAATGGCTGCGAGCCTCAGCGATTACACCCTGGGTTGGGCCGGGAACGGCTGGTATATCGACGAGATCCTCAAGGACCACCCGGAAGTCCACGGAGCGGCGCTCGCCAGCATGTCGCACGATTGTTCCGGCGAGTGTTCGTGGGAGATCACGAAGGTTCCCCTTGGCATCACGGCGCTGCGGCTTGAGGACCGCCACATCGTGGCGGGATCGGGTGTGGACCTGCGGGCCCAGGTTCGCGGTCAGTCGCTGCACTGGGTTGCGCCTGCGGGACAGTGGCGCATACTCGCCGTTTATGCACAGGACGTCCCGGTCTCGCTCGACCCCATGCACCCGCTCAGCGGCAAGCAGATGATCGAGAAGTTCTTCCAACGCTTCGAGGATCGCAATCCTGGGGAGAGCGGCAAGGGCCTCAACTACTTCTTCTCCGATGAGCTGACCTTCGGCATTCGCGGCTGGCTGTGGAACAGCTACTTCGCCTCCGAGTTCCGCAAGCGCAAGGGGTACGATGTGGAACCCGAACTGGCGTCGCTCTTCGAAGACACCGGCCCGCGCGCCGTGAAGGTGCGGCTGGACTACTCCGACGTGATGGTCGCACTCTCCGAGCAGAACTACTTCCGGCCCCTGTATGAGTGGCATCACAGCCGCGGCATGTTGTACGGCTGCGACCACGGCGGCCGCGGCCAGGACGTGACCGAGTTCGGGGACTATTTCCGCACGCAGCGCTGGATGACGGGTCCGGGAAACGATCAGCCCGGGTTGGCGTCCGACGTGGTCAAGAACAAAGTGTCGAGTTCCATCACGCACCTTTACGAGCGCGAGCGGACCTGGCTGGAGGGCTATTACGGCAGCGGCTGGAACACGACCAGTGCGGACATCGTAGACGCGACCTGGCGCAACTTCGCGCAAGGCCAGAACCTGCTCACACTCCACGGGCTGTACTACTCGACGCACGGAGGCTGGTGGGAGTGGGCGCCGCCCGACAACCACTTCCGTATGCCGTACTGGGCGCATATGGGCCAGTTCCTGCACGCGGTGGAACGCATGTCCTACCTGCTGAGTCAGGGGCGCCACCGGGCCGATGTGGCGATTGTCTATCCGGTAGCGGCTATGGAAGCGGGATTGGGCGGCCAGGAGTCCGTGGACACGGCCTTCACTTTGGGACGGTATTTGTACGCGCAAGGCATCGACTTCGACTTCATGGACTTCGAGTCGCTGGCGCGGGCCACCGTCGAGGACCACAAACTGAAGGTCGCGGGCGAGGAGTACCGCGTGCTGGTGCTGCCCGCCATGCGTGCTGTACGCCATTCGACTTTGGAGCAGGCGGTTGAGTTTCACCGGGCCGGCGGAACCGTGCTGATCGAGGGCGCGGCGCCGCAGGCGAGCGAACGCCTGGGCGGCGGGGATCCGCAAGTGGCGGCTTTGGTCGAAGAGCTTTCAGGCTCGGCCCCGGGGACGAAAGAGCAAGTCGCGACGATCATCGATGCGGCGTTTCCACGCGATTTCGCGTGCAAGGCGGAAACGCAGCCCTCGGTGCTGCACCGCAAGGCCGGCTCTCGGGATGTGTACTTCGTCTACGGCGCAGCCAAGGCCACCGAGTGCACCTTCCGCGCCAGTGGCCGGGTCGAACTTTGGGATCCATGGACGGGCGGGACTTCAGCTCTGCCCGTCTTGAAGCGGTCGGCGGAGGCGACAACCCTGGCCATGCCGCTCGAACGCACGGAGGCGCAGTTGATTGTGTTCAATCCGGGACTGCCTTTGACTCCGGTAAGACAGGCGCAGGTTGAAACGGCCGTTATCCCCCTCGACAGCCAGTGGGAATTTGAACTCAAGCCTGCTCTCGATAACCGTTTTGGGGATTACCGTCTCCCGGCAACGATGGCGTTGATCGGCGCGGAGGCCCGCAGGTTCCGCTATGCCGATGAGAGCTCCACAACCGCTGCCGCAAGCCGTCCGGACTTTGACGATTCCGCGTGGACTCAGACCACCTACGGCTATGGTCCGCGGTTTTGGAAGCTAGGCCCCATACCTGCGGCAGCGGATACGGCGAAGTTGGAGCAGCGGCTCGCCGCCATGCAGACCATCGACCCGTCCGCGCCGGTAGAAATTGGTGGCAAAAGGTATGCATGGAAGTCGTACGACTTTTCGATGCGCTGGGGCATCGAAAACGATCCTGGCCATCAGGGATACCACGGGCTGAAAGCCGGCGTCCCGGACGACTTCATCGGCCTGGGCCGCATGGAGACCCGGGCCACAACGACGGAATACTCGGTGGAGGACGGTGGTTCCCGCTACTATCTGTGGACCGCTGTGGTTGCCCCGCGCGGGATGCGAGCCCGCGTGATGTCCGGCGGAAACATGCCTGCAGCCGCCTGGGTCAACGGCGCGGTGCTCCTTCCGCGGGCGGGCAGCGCCTCGCTCAAGCGCGGAATGAATCCACTGTTGCTGCGCTACGACAAGCCCGGGCGGGGACATTTCGCATTGCTCGACCCCGGGAGTTCCGCCGAATGGAAACAGGACTACCCCCTCGCGAGTGCCTGGTACAACCGCCCTGGTTTGCTCCCGTTTGACACCCGGCCGCGGGAGACACAACCGGCTGGATGGTACCGCACAATGTCGCCGCCAGGGTTGCGTGGGATGACGCTTGTCGCACGGGGGAAAGTGGCCGTGTGGGTGGATGGGAAGCCTGTCACACTCAGTGCGCCGCGCGCCCGTGGCGATGGGTCTTTCGAATACGCAGCCAAGCTTGCCGCGACTCTCGCCGCACCCGCGCCGGTTGCGATTCGTCTGGAGCAGGAGCGCGGATCCTATGCCGGAGCGGCTTTGCCTGAACCGGTGGCTTTCGACTGCGGTCCGGGCATGCTCGGCGCGGGCGACTGGTCCCGCATCGAGGGACTTTCGAGCTACTCTGGCGGAGCGTTTTACCGCCGGACCGTGCGCCTTGGCCCGGAGCAGTTGCGCGGTACTGTGACGCTCGATCTGGGGAAAGTTTCCGCCAGTGCGGAGGTGCGGGTCAACGGGAAAACGGCTGGCATCAAGCTGGCTCCGCCCTACCGTGTGGACATTTCGAAATTCGTCCAATCGGGCGGGAACCGGATTGAGGTGTTGGTCTATAGCTCGCTGACGAACCACTATCAGACCATCCCCACGCGCTATCGGAAGCCGGGTCCGTCAGGCCTGTTGGGCCCGGTCCGGTTGGTGATCGAAGCCCCCGGAAGGTGACCGCTCAGAGTGCTTGCTGGTCCCTTCCTCCAGGGTCATTGAGCATGGCGGATGGAGATTGGGGCTGAGTCGTTGCATCGGAAGCGCGCAGCACCTGTTGGACCTTTTCGCTGAGAGCGCGTGCGCTGATCGGTTTGGTCAGGAACGGCAGTTGGCCGCCCGCTGCGAAGAACTCGCTGAGGCGCTCGCTGATGGAGAAGATCACCTTCATTCCAGGCCGCTCCCGGAGCAGGTGAGCCGACAAATCTGTGCCATCCAGCCGGGATGTTCTCACGTCCGCGATCAAAAGGTCGATGGGCCCGGAGTACCGGCGTGAAATGAATAGTCCCTCGTGCCCGTCGGCGGCAGCGAGAACAGAATGCCCTGCCTTCTCCAACAGGCGAGTGACCAGTTTGCGACCCTGCGGGTCGTTATCAACCACAAGCACGACAGATTGCTTTGCCTCACCGGATCGACGATCCCGGGGAACAAGGACACGATCGGTGCAGGGACGATTCACTCTCCCGGATCTCTCTGGAGCCATGCTGTCCAACCCTTTTATCTGCGATTTGAAGGTGCGGGTCTATCGGCCCGATCTCTGAAAGACCGAGGCGGGTGCGTCACAGAACGTACTCAGAGTATCGCTCGCAGGATAAACAGAAGGTAAATCTCACCCTAATTGGAAACAATTATGAGAATTGGGCCGTAAAGTTTTAATCTATATCTTTTACTACAGATTTATTGAATGAAGTTCGCCTTGCTTTCGCCGCATCTCCAGTCACTTCTGCAGCCGTTTTCGGGAATGCTCGGCGTGGAGCGGACTCCTGCTCTTCGATAGAATCGGATGCTATCGGTCCCCGGTCGCGAGTGCTGGTCGAAGGGTTGTCGGCATGAGTCTCCGAGACACGAATTAGGCGGCTATGGAGTCTCATGCAATCGAGTGACACTCTTCCCAGGCCGCGGGCAGGAGTCATCCTGCGCGCCGGTTGTTTACCGGCCCTGGACGGCCTTTTCGCAGGGTCGGCAGGGCGGGTCGCCAACCCGCCCGTCGCACATGGCAGTGTCCGCGGATCACTCTATCTTGCGAAACTCGATAATTTGGGCTGCTTGAGGTGGATTCGGCCTCCCGCACCGCGACGCTCAAAGCAATCCCGGGACAGGTTCGGGATGAAGCCGATTCCCTCGGGAACACGCCTTTCCGCCCGAGCAACATCCGGAGTCGATATAGTGCTTTTGAAGACGGTGGCCAGATCCCTTCCGCAGGCTGCAATCCCGTAAGCCCACGGCTTGTTCCACGACATCCATCACTTATATGAAATTGTTCACTGCTTGCCATCGGGTCGCAGCCCCCATACGCTCCAGTTGCTGGTTACTTCTGATTTCGTTCTTAATCCTGGCTCCGGTGGCGTTCGCTCAGCAGGCGACTATCAGCGGAACCGTCGTCGACCTCAGCGGTGCCTCGGTCGCCCGCGCCCGGATCAAACTGATGTTCGATGGACGCTCGCCCGATCGGGAGACGCAATCGGCCGACAGCGGCGACTTCTCATTCCCCGATGTCGCCCCGGGTCCGTACCGCTTGTCGTTCAATGCGAAGGGCTTCGCCTTGAAGACGATTGGCGGCGAAGTCCTGGCGGGCCAGACGCTCAATCTCCCGCCGGCGGCGTTGGTCATCGAGTCCATCACGACCGAGATGAACGTCACCCAGACCCAAGCCGAAATTGCGCAGGTTCAAGTCAAGGTACAGGAACAGCAGCGTCTGTTGGGCCTCGTGCCGGACTACTTCACCTCCTACGATCGCGAAGCCGTTCCGCTCAACTCGAAGCAGAAGCTCGAACTCACCGCCAAAACCTGGTTTGACCCCTCCTCGTTCGTTATCGGCGGCATCATCGCCGGAGTCTGGCAGGCCGAGAACACGCACAAGGGCTTCGGCCAGGGCGCGCAAGGCTATGCCAAGCGCTACGGCGCCTCTTTTGTGGACTATGGCACCCGCCTGCTGATCGAAAAGGCCGTCACGACGACGATCTTCAAACAGGACCCACGCTATTTCTATAAAGGAACCGGCACAAGCGGTTCCCGCGCCCTGTACGCCATCAGCCGGACGTTCGTCTGCCGCGGCGACAACAAGCAGGATCAGTTCTGCTACTCCAGCTTCATCAGCCGTTTCGCAACGGGCTTCATCACCAACTACTACTACCCCGCAGCCGACCGCGACAAAGCCGGCGTAGTCCTTCGAAACTCAACCATCGGCATCGGTTTCGACGCGCTAGGTTCGCTCTTTCAGGAGTTCGTCGCCCGGAAGATCACCCGCAAGCGCCCTTAGGTGCTTGATTCGGAGCGAGGCGTTTACGCGCACCCGAATTGCGCCGCGTGGCGAAGCCCCGCCCCGTGGGGAGACAACCGTGGTGGGGTAGCTGAGTTCAAAACGCGATTGGGTTTCAAACGCTGCTCTGACGCGTCGAGACCTGCGGGTGGGGTAGGATGACATCCTTCGGCGGGTTAACAACCCGCCGGCCGGCCCCGCGACTGGGCCTGCCAGCGCCGGTAAACAAACGGCGCGCAGGATGACATCCTGCCCCACTTCCTGCACGGAATGTCGCTCTCCTACGCAGGCCCCGAATAGCTCAAACAATTCACGATCTCGGGCTCGGAACCGGACTGGGGCGATTGCCAGCCGTGGGCTGGGGACTTGCTTTGGATGGAGCACAGGCGCCGGGTTTGGGCTCCGCTCCATCCCCAACTTGAATCTCGCATTGCGAGCGCGTCAGACGATCGATCTCCCGGTCTTTGCCTGCAAGCGCGACTGTCATGTTCCCCACTGTCTTCCTTAGAAAATCGTTGGCCTCCGCCGCCGTCCTCAAATCCTGCCTCACGGCCCGCAACTCAATCCAGCCCTTCAGCGCCACCGCGGCGGAGGCGATCAGCATGAGGGCCGTTAGCACTGCGATCACTGCGCGATTCGGTCTGTTCATCGTGTCTCCACGCGCGGCCCGATTAGACGGTGCGAACTGCCCCGGGTCAGACTGGATCGTATTCGAGCTTCGCTTCTTCGGGCGGGGGCAGTCGGTCCGCCGGGCCCGCCCACCACACGTACAGCGTCGGCAGCAGAAAGATGCTGATCACCAGGTCGGAGATCAGTCCTCCGACGATGACGATCGCGAACGGCCGCTGCGAGTCGGAGCCGATGCCATGTGACATCGCTGCGGGTAGCAGCCCCAGCGTGGCCACCAGCATCGTCATCATGATGGGACGAAGCCGCAGTACCGCGCCTTCCACGGCGGCGTCGGCGATGGAGAGTCCCTGGGCGCGTCGCTGATTGATGTACTCGAGCATGATCACCCCGGTCTGCACGGAGACTCCGAAGAGCGCCAGGAATCCTACGCCTGAGGAGACGCTGAAATTGGTGTGGGTCACCAACAGCGCCAGCAGGCCGCCGATGCGCGCCAGCATCACGTTCACCAGAATCAGCAGCGCCCACTTCATCGAGCGGAACATCGCATACAGGATCAGGAAGATCAGCAGAATGGTGAGTGGCACGATGATCAGCAAACGTGCCTCCGCGCGCTTCTGGCTCTCATACTCGCCTTCCCAGTCGATCTGATAGCCGCGCGGTAGTTCGACCTTGGCCTTCACCTTGGCGATGGCTTCCTCGACTGCCCCACCGAGGTCGCGGCCGCGAACGCTGTACTTGATGGCGATGTAGCGCTGGTTGCTTTCCCGGTAGATCTCCGACGCGCCGTCCCGCGCCTCGATCCTGGCAACTTGCGCCAGCGATACGCGCTCGCCCGTCGGAGCCAAGATACGGATCTTCTCGATAGCCTCGCGCGAGGTGCGGAATTGCGGCAGGTAGCGCAGCACCAGGTCGTAGCGGGCCTCGCCCTGCAATACCTGCGTGAGCGCGTTGCCGCCAACCGCCGTCTGTATGGCGTCCTGGGCGTCCGAGACATTCATCTGATACCGGGCCGCCTTTTTGCGGTCCACCGTGATATTTAGATTCGGCTGCCCCATTACGCGAAAGACCCCGAGATCCTCCACGCCCGCGACTCTGCGCATAATGCTCACGATCTCGTCAGCCTTCGATTCCAGGACGCCTAGATCGTCGCCGTAGACCTTCGTGGCTAGCTGGCCTTTCACACCGCTGACCGCCTCCTCCATGTTGTCGGCGATGGGTTGTGAGAAGTTCCAGATCACGCCTGGAATCTTCGACAACTCCCTGCTCATGGCGTCGATCAGGCGCTCCTTGTCCTCATGGAAGGCGGGACGCCACTGTTCTTTCGGCTTCAGTCCGACGAAGTACTCCGTATTGAAAAATCCCGTGGTGTCCGTGCCGTCGTCGGGCCTCCCGACCTGGCTGGTGCACTCCGTCGCTTCGGGGAACGAACACAGCACCAGCCGCGCCTGATTCGAGAGCCGGGTGCCTTCGGTTGGTCCGGTACTGGGGGCCAGCGTTCCGCGAATCCACAACGACCCCTCGTCGAGGTGCGGAAGGAACTCGCTGCCGATCACGCCGCCAACCGTGAGATATACAGCCAGGGCGAGGCTGGCCACGCCGCCTGCCACCGTGACGAAACGCAGGCGGATTGCCCACCGCAGCACGCGCCGGTATGTCGCCGTAATCCAGGTCATGATCGGGTTATGCCACTCGCGCGTTCCCTTGGGGAACATGAAGCTGGCGAGCACGGGGGTCACCAGCACCGAGAAGATCAATGCGCCCAATAGTGCGAACCCGACGGTCAGCGCCATCGGGCGGAACAGCCTCCCCTCCACGCGCTGGAGTGTGAAAATCGGCAGGTAGGCCGTGATGATGATGGCGATGGCATAGAAGACCGGCCGCTGGACTTCGTGAGCCGCGGTAGAGAGCTTCTCGGCGATGCTCTTTCCGGAATCCTCCCTGTTGCTTAAATGGCGCACGATGTTCTCCACCATCACCACCGCGCCATCGACGACCATCCCGAAGTCCAACGCGCCCAGCGACAGCAGGTTCGCCGGCACTCCTCTGAGATTCAGGCAAGTCGCCGCGAACAGCAGGGAGAAGGGAATCGTAAGGGCCACGATGATGGCGCCCCGGACATTGCCCAGGAACAACAGCAGGACCACCACGACCAGGATGATGCCCTCGAGCAGATTGTGGATTACCGTATGCGTCGTCAGGTGCACCAGGTCGCTGCGGTCGATGAACGGAACGATGCTCACTCCCTGCGGCAGAATTCGCTCGTTGAGTTCCTTGACCTTCGCATGCAGCCCGGCGAGCGCGGTCTCCGCATCCGCGCCCTTGCGCATGGGCACCCACGCCGACACCACATCGGGGTTGTCGATCATGACGCCGTCCTCCCTGCGGATGGCTCTCGCGAACTGGCCCAGACGGATCTTGGCGCCTTGTTGCACGACTCCGAGGTCCTTCACGCGGACCGGCGTGCCGCTTTTCGTCACGATCACCGTCTCTTCTATGTCGTGCACGCTGTGCACCAGACCGACTTCGCGCACGTTGATCTGCTGCAATCCCGACTCAATGAAACTGCCCCCTGCGTTGACGTTGTTGCTGGTCAGTTGTTGCTCGACCTGGCCTAGGCTCAACCCGTAGGAGATCAGCTTGTTGGGATCGAGGCGCACCTGGTACTCGCGAGTCGGTCCGCCGAAGCTGGCCACGTCCACGATGTTGGGCACCGACTTGAGGTTCTTCTCGACCACCCAGTCCTCAATGGACTTCAACTCCATCGGGTCATAGGCCGGGTTTGTGCAGCGCAGCGTGAAGAAGTAGATCTGGCCGACGGGGCTCCAGTCGGTTCCCATTTGCGGAACGACACCCGCCGGCAGCACCGCTTGAGACATGCGTTCGAGAACCCGTTCGCGGTTCCACGAGCTCTCCTCTTCGTCGTCGAACACGAGCTTCAGATCCGACAGGCCGAACAGCGAGAAGGAGCGCAGGTGGTTGACGTGTGGGACGCCGTTCATGGCGATTTCCAGCGGGATCGTCACCTGCTGCTCGATCTGCTCGGCGGAGATGCCCGGCCACTGCGTGATGATCTCGACGTAGTTGTTGGCAACGTCGGGGTAGGCCTCCACTGGCAGTTGGTGGAACGATACCGCTCCCCAGGCGAACAACAGCAGCGCCAGGGCAAGCACCAGCAGCCTGTTCTTGAGTGCGAAATCGACAAGCCTCTGAATCATTTACTGCCCCACCGTGTTCTGCAGCACCAGGGCATTTGCCACCACTTCATCGCCCGGCTTCAGGCCGCTCAGAATCTCCTGCTGGTTGTCCCCGAACGTCTCCCCGGCGCGCACTTCGAGGCGTTGAAATTCGCCATTGCCGAGCGGCCTGTAAACCCAATCGCGGTCCTGCAGGTGCAGCACTGCTGCGGCAGGCACGACGGTGCGCCGTTCCTTGCTCGTCGCCTGGAAGGTAGCCGTTACGAACATTCCGAGCCGCAGCATCCCAGGGTTGCCGACTTCGAGACGGACCTTGGCCGTTCGAAGATTGGGATCCAATACGGGGCTGATATTGCCGATACGCCCCCGTAGGACTTGGTCCGGATAGGCGTTTACCCGGATCTCCGCGTACTCGCCGACACGCACTTGCGGCAGGTCGTTCTCATACACGTCGCATAGCACCCACACGCGGGAGAGGTCGGAAATGGTGAACGGGTTCGGCGCGGTGAGCGCCTGCACGCCGGATGAATTGGTGATTTGCTGATCCGTGATTACACCATCGGCGGGCGAGAGAATATCCACGACGCCCGTCGGACGGGTCAGATCGGAGCCGAGCAGGTGCAAGTGCTCGGCGGTCGTGTCGAGATCCACTTTGGCTGTCTGCTCGGCGTTTTCGGCCACCTCCAGGACACTCTTTGCAATGGTCCCGTTATCGAACAACAGGCGCGCGCGGTCCAGTTGCACCCGTGCCAGCTCTTCGTTGACTACCGCCTTGCGATAATCCGAGAAAGCGCCTGCAATATCGCTGCTGCGGACCTGGAAGAGCAACTGTCCTTTCCTCACGGCATCGCCGAGCCGGGCGTGGACCTGGACGACGCGGCCCGACACGAGCGAAACCACAGGTACCTGGCGGGCGACGTCCGGGTTCACCACGCCGGTGACTTCCAGTTGGGCCGCGGCCAGGCGCCCGGCGGCTTGGGCAATGGTGAACCGCTCCGGGTTCTCCGGTTTGAAGCGGTTGAGGTCCAGTTCGGAGACCACGGTAATCTGGTCCGGACCCGTATCTTGCTGGGTCTTGCCCTGGGCGTGGATTCCGCCGCCGCATCCGGCCAGAGTAAGACCCAGCGCTGCCATGAGAGCGCATTGGGCGGACACAAATCGACTCACGGGATCACCTCACTGCCAGCGGCAAGGTTCATTTGAGCCGCGGCCACCAAATACGAACCGACCAGATTCAGATAGGCAAGCCGGGTGTCGCGATAGGACTTCTCGGCGTCGAGGTAGTCCAATAGTGAGGCCCCGCCGTGCTTGAAGGAGAACTCAACGCGGTCGCGGATCTTGGCTGCCATCGCCAGATAGGAATGCTTGTACGGCCTCAGCTGATTCAGCGCGCCTTCCAGAGTCGTGTAAGCAGAGTCTACGTCGCTGAAGACCTGGGATTCGGCGGTGTCCCGCAGGCGCTGGTTGCGCCGTATGTCGATCTCGGTTCGAAGTTTCTCACCCTGGTTGCGGTCGAAGATCCGCAACGGAATGCTGACGCTAAAACCCATGTAGGCCGTCAGGGGAGGATTCCGCGCGAGGTCCAGGCTGAAGGTCGGATCGGCCGAGCCGTTGGCCACCGCCAGCTTGTGGTTGGTCTCCGCGAGTTTCACCGATTCGACCGCGGCCGCCAGGTCGGGACGCGCCGCCAGGGCCGCCTGACGAAACTCTTCGAGCGGCTTCAATCCGTCCCCGAACTCGAACGGGCCGTCTACATCGAATTCGTCCACGTGCGCCCGGCTGTTGAGCAGTTGCAGCAACTGAATCTTGCTGGTCCGGAGTGCGACGATCGACGCTTCATGGTCGGCTTGGAACTGCGCACGCAGCAATTCCAGCCGGTTGAGATCGATTTCCGCCAGATCCCCCGCCGCTAGCCGCTGTCGGTTCAGGGCCAGTTCCCGATCCCAGTATTCGAGGTTGTTCCGCGCATTCTGCAGCTGCGCCTTGGATTGGAGCGTCAGCACGAACGCATTGCGCAGGTTGAACAGCAGGTTCCGCTTCAAATCCTGCATGCTTTGCGACATCACTTCGGTCGCCTGCCGGGAGCTTTCCAGGCGCAACTCGCGCTTGTGCTGGCGCTCGTGCAGGTAGCTGATCGAGCCGTAGGGCAGCACGTTCGCCAAGGGTCGATAAACCGGCGAGTTGGAGTTCGGCGAAGGGTTTGAGGAGAAGGGGGTGAATTGGTCGAGTAGCCCTGTCACGTTCGGATTGGGTCGCAGGTAGGCGCTGATCTCGGCCGCCTTGGACTCTTCGACGTTGGCTTTCGCGGCCGATAGCGCCGGGTTGGAGGCCTCGAACTGTGCCTGGATGTCCTGCCACGAAAGCGCCTTTTGCGCTCTCACCGAGGCAGCGACCAGCGGGAGCAAGACAACCGCCTTGCGCGTAAATCCGCTGAGACGGCGAGGCAGGCCGGTCCACGAGCCAATGGCACTGGCAGGCTGGGGATGAAGAAATGAATGAGCGGAAGTTGGCACGCAACTCGAACGTAGCGCCTCGCCAGACGGAAATCACGAGATCTTGCGTCCGTGCGTCGGATCGTTCGATCATCGCTCGATCGCTCGTAAGTTGCTTATCATATGAGACTTGCAGAAACTGGCAGGTGAAGATCGGATTAGGCGCGGGTCTCTGCCACCCATCCTCCGGACATGGGATCGGAGGATCGTACCGGCGAGCGAATACCAGCTACAGTAGATCGCGGTATTCCTCGACCGCTACGCGCACGAGTTGGCTGCGGGTGCGCACCCCGATCTTGCTGAACAACTGTTGGAACACGTGCTTGACCGCGCTTTCCCCGATTCCCAGCCTTGCTGCGATCTCCTTGTTCGACAATCCTTGAACGAGGAATCGGAGCACGTCCACTTCCTTCGGGCTGAGCGGTGTCCGCTCCACTCCGGATGAGACGTCCGCAGCATCATCGCCAGTCGCTTGCGCGGATTCGGGGATCTCGCCGATGATGGCTGCGAGCTTCGGGATCGACCTCTCGCGATAGGTTGATAGCCAGACCTCCGCCAGAAACGTTTCCCCGTTGTCGCGGTGTCCCCGGCATTGCATGGAGGTGCGAAACTGCGGCCCTTCCTCGCGCCGCAGCGCATGGTGCAATTCCGGCAGAAACGACGCAATGGGATAGCGAACCAGTGTTCCGTCCCTCGGGCAGAGCAGGGCGTGCGCGGCCTGATTGGCGAGTTCGATGAATCCGTGGTTGTCGATGGTGACAATCGCGGCGGGACTCGTCTCCACCAAAACCCTTAGGCGTTCCTGCGACTCCACGATGAGAACTCGGTTCCGAATCAACTCACCCGCGAACAGCCCGCAACCTGCCAGCGCCAACGCCACAAGAATCAGCCGGAATTCGGCCCCGGAACGACCCAGTGAACTGAACATCTCACCCAGCGCGGAACAGGCAAGCGCCGCTGCGATGGTCACCCAGCGGGGCACGAATGGGGCCGAGAGCATGATCGGGAAAAGGTACAGAATCCCCAACAATACATAGGGTTTGGTCCACCAATCCAGCAACCCGATCGCCAGCGTGATCAGAACGCTGACGCCGAGCATCAGGGCTCGGTTCCGGTCCTCCCAAATTGCATACATCGCGTTCAAAGTTCCTCGCACTTTGCGGCGGCTGAAGGAACGGACACCGGGGGCTCGCTGAGTTCGACGCGGACTCTCAATCCTCGGGCGCGGTCCTCAGAATCCGGCCGCCCACACGTTCAGTTTAAGCGACGCATAGAGGCGCACGTTCCTTTCAGGCCGGTGCGAGGGAAAACCGGTTGATCCTGGTGCTATGCGCATCGAGCCACCGCTGGTCGAATTCGATCAATGGAGCGGAGAGACCCGGCCGAAACCGCTTCGGACGCAATCGGACGTGCTGATTCCGAGGCTCCCGGGCGAGTCCTGGAATTTCTCGTGGGCGCAGTGAAACTGGATGTTCTGGAGGTTGGGATGGCCCGGCGATTCGGGGAGCGATTGCCCCCTGGTTTTTCCTGATGACTGCCGCTTCGCCGGATCGCGGTCCGGAGCCGGCTCGGTGCCCGCGGCGACCTCGGCGGTCAGCCATGTCGCTGTGCCATGGCTGACCGTAAAACTCCCGCTGGGACGGGCGTCACCGACCGGGTTGCGGGAAGAGAATCGCCCGTCGGTGGAAGCGTTGAACTACTGGGCGACGGGGCTCACAGCTGTCGCGGCAGCCGGACTGGTGATCGTCAGCGTCACGGGAACCGAAAGCGTCTGGCCTGCGCTCGTAATCGCAATCGTGCCGTGATAGGTGGCCGGCATCAGCCCCCTGGGGTAGATCGAGACCGACAGGGTCTGGGGACCGGTGAGTGGCCCTGAAGGAGTAACGAACAGCCACGTGTTGGCGCCAATCTTCCCGGTGGCGCGCACAGTGTAACTGGCAGCGCTGCTTACGTTAACTGACAATGACCTGAAAACACGCGTCGTGCTCCCCGCCGGTGCGGTAAACGCCGGCGATGACGGTGATGTGGTTAATCCGGCGATTGCGGCTGGCTTGACGCCTGGCGCGGCAGTCAGGATCGGGCTGAGGGTCAATGCCGCAACGGCGAGGACGAACTGCAAGTGTTTCATTTTGAATCTCCTTATGCTCTATGGGTGACGCGCTCAAGTCACGATGCTTGGCGCAGCCCCCGATTTGAATGGCCAATTCATGGCGGAAAGCACCTACTTGACGGTGTAGACGCACCAAGAGCTGCAGCGGACCGGGTAGGGGCCTGCTTCGCCAGAATCCAGTTCGCTCCGTGTAGCTGCTACGGAGCGTTACGAGTCATTTCATGTTGGAACGGGCACACCCGGAACTCAGAAGAAAGGTGAGGGCCTAATGGGACGAGTCAATTCTCAAGACTTCTTCCCGGTGCCATCCGCGTGTCGCGCGGTGCACCGGGACCCTAAAGCCCGGAAGGGTCAAACTAATCTCGCACGAACGAATCTTAACACAACAACACACCCTTAAGGTAATGAAAATGCTACACTTAGCAGATCTTAATGTTTATCTTCTGTTTATGTTCGTCTCGCTCAAACTGTACTATCTTGTATGCATAAACAAGCCAGCTAGAGCCATACTCAGTCACAAGCATTCGGATACTTTCCGTAGCCGTCGCTCCGCAGGAGTAAGTCGTAGCCTGAGTCCGCTCCTACCGCGGCGGTTTTCGGACCGGGCGCGGTAGCGGGGGAAAGCCCCGCGGGACTGGTTGAACTGCGGTCACCACGAACCACGGCGATGGTGTCTGCCCGTCCCCGTTCAGGTGGATGCGAAAGCCGCCTTTCACGGCCTGAATCTCAGACGCTGGCAACGCGGCGGCCACGCGTCCAGCGCCGTCCAGCGCAACCACGTTCACCGCTGTCGCTTGGGTGTGCAAGGTGATCCAACATTCCACTCGCCGCATGAAGGTCGGCGGGTAGCCCGCACCCATATTGCCTGATGGCGGAGTCTTGCCCATCCAGGTGCCCCAGGTTGGAATCGCATTCAATGGATCGACAGTCCACCACCCCGCAATCCCGAGATAGTTGACCAGGTCCTGCGGCTTCGCTGTGCCCGCATCCGGAGCCTGATCGCGCGGGGCGGGCAGGGAGCGGAGTGCATAGCCGGGAACCGAAATCAACAACCAGCCGGAGACGTCGATGGCCCGCTGGTCGAGTGCGTTGAGGACTATCGAACCAAACCCCGCCGCCGGAGCCGCGAGTTGCACGTCGATGGGTCCGGCAGTGCGCACCGTGCCCGTACCTATGTTTCCGATGATTCCGGCCACCATCGGTGCTTTGAGCAGCATGAGCTTCTGGTCGGGATCAAAAACGAGCTCGCCCGTTCCCGCGGCGTACGGTGCGGAGATGGCATTCGTCGCGCCGGCGGGTAACGGGTCTGCGGAGTCCTTAGCCAATTGAACTCTGCGCGTAAGCGCAAGTTGTTGCGGCACTGCCAGTGAGCGCGAAACCCACGTCATGGGGCTTTGTGAGTTCGCTGTCGCTTCGATGCGTTGAACCGCGGACACTGGCACGTTGAGTGCCGTCGCGCCGGCTGCAAAGGCGCCGGTGCGGAAGATCCACGCCGATTGTCCCATCAGCGGGAACTTCGTCCAGTCGCCATTGGCATCGAAAGCGCTCGGAATGGGCGAGTCCCAATTGCGTGCTCCGGCGTAGTCGAAGTGCATGATCGCGTCCCAATCCTGAAAGGACGCAAACGCGGCGAGAGACGCGTCGATCTCGGCGCCGTGCGTGTTGGGCCAGGGTTGGTTGAACTCGCTCACGGTGTAAGGCCGGCCGGCCTCGCGAGACCAGGCCATTTCGAGAAACGACGACCAGCCAGAATCCGCGGCAGCGGCGTTCTGGATGCGCCAGTCCCAGGGGTCCCACGCAATCCCGGGAAAACCCGGGTGGTCGATGTAGAAGTGATTGTCCTGGTAGTCGAGCCCGTCCTGGGAGTCGAGAATCGACAGGCCCCCAAAGCAAATCTGCGTGCCGGTGATCGGCACGCTAGGAAGGCGCGAGCGGACCGTATCGCGAAGCATGTTGACGTAGTTTCTGTCCACCGAAGTCAGGAACGCAACGTAGTCGTTGAGCCGGGCGTTGGTGCCGTTGTCCGCCTGGCCCGGCAGGCTGATATTGCCTGCTTCGATCGACTCCCCGCCGGCAAGGCCGCGCTGCCCGGCTTGCACTAGCGACATGCCGCGCACGAAGGTGTCGGCCCCAACGCCATCTGTTTCGATCGATACCCGTCCACCATTGGGCTGGGATGGGTTGACCGTGATGTCGAAGGAGGCGCTCGCCAGGATGCTGTAAGTCCGCCACTGGTTGCTGAGAGTGATGGACGAATACAAGTAGCCGTCCCAGGGCGAGTCGTCGCGCATCATCGAAACTGGCGTCGTGACCGTGGCGCCGCTGGCGAGGTTGGCCCGGGCCTGGAATGTCCACAGATAGCGGTTGCCTGTGGTCATGGAGAATCCCGTCTGCTTGAGAAACACCCAGTTTCCGGCCTGCGACACGTGCACTTGCACGGTGGGAATTCCATCGGTTGAGAGTAAGCTCACGTTGGCCGTTGCCGGGGAGTGCACCTCCAATTGCCAGGTGCCGTTGAGCAGGTTGGGCCCGTCCGGCGTGCTCGTCCCCCAGGCTTGGGATAGCGCGGCGGTCGTCTTGTACTTTGCCGCAAGCCAGGCGTTCCATTGTGCCTGCAAGGCAGCGCGGTATTCGCCCACCAGCACTGCGTCCAGTTGCCCTCCCTGCCAGGAAGACACGATGGAGGACTCGTTGCTGATTTCCACCATGGCCAACACGGGATCGTTGCCCAACTCCAACTTGTCGATCAGCCCTTGGGCGTATTGCTGCTGCAGTTGAACCATCCGCGGGTAGAACACCTGGAGCGGTTTGCCTTGATCCGGCCACGCGCCAGGCAGCGCCGGTACCTGGTCCGCATCCGGACGGAACGGATACCCAACGTGCAGGTTGAGATCGACGTAGATCCCCTCATTCGCGAGCGCGTTCAGAAAGGCGCGTAGCCGCTTCAGCCCGTTCTCGTTGAAGCTGGGGTACGGCCCAACAGTGAGCGTGCTGTTGAATACGGAGTTGTCTCCCACTGGATCCGGCACGGAGTCCATGTGGTGCAGTCGCACCAGATTGATACCCATCCGGCGCAGTCGCTTGGCGATGCGGACGGCGTCTCCATTATCCGGATCGGGAAAATTGGCGCCGAACGCAATACTGACCCCAAAGAAGCGCACGCGGCGGTCGTCCCTGGTGTTGGGCCGCAGGTCGGAGCCGAGGGTATAGAAATGACCGTCGCGCACGAAGACCCGGTCCGGCCCCGACAACGGATGGTTCAGAAAGCTGAAGTCCGGCGCGCCGCTCAGGTGGTCCTGATCGACCGCGAATCGATAGTAGTCCGTAGCTGTCTGCCCATAAGCCGCTACCGGTGCCGCTGCGAACCATCCCGCCAGAAGTGCGGCCGCTAAACCTGCGGCTTTCAATGAGGGTCTTCTCAGTCGAATCATGTTGCCCACCCAATTCCGTTTTACACGATGCAGCGGGAACCCGCGCCTGTGCATTCCCTGATTCGGGCCTGTCCACCGGAAGAGCAAGCAAGTGAGCACGCTCCTCAATCGCGGCTCTGCCCTGGAACGACTGCATTCCGCACGCGAACATCCAGGCTGTCCTGGGGAGAGCTAAGGTCCGCACAGAAGTACGGCGGCCACCCGCTTCCGGAGAGCCGCCGTAATTCACGCCGAGCGTATGTATTCAAGCCATTGCGGCGTGTATGATATCCGTGACCCCCTGCTCGCCGTCGGGTATGCGGGTGGCTGCCTGATCCGAATCGGTCGGATTCAGATGAACCTCGGTTTGCACGACCGGGAATTCAACCGGCGGCAGTATGAGTCAGGCGCCCCTACCGCAGGCCTGGCGCCTGCAAGCGAATTCACGCGAGAGAAAATCAAGGTCTGCCCCTTTCCCAATGCACCTACTTCGCTTCCTGTTGCTCTTTCCGCTGCTGGCCACACTGGCCTCCGGCGGGGAACCGAAAACTGCTCCGTCCGGCGCTGCCGCTCCGTCGCTCGTCAGTCTCGGATTAGTGGACGCCCACGCGCATGTCTTCGCGGATTCAGCGCAGGTGTTCGCACTGCTCGAACGCCTGAACATGCGCTTCGTCAACATCACCGTGGTGGACCCTTACGACAAGGGCTACGAAACCGTGGAACCCCAACAGCGAGCGGCTCTCGCGGTGGCGCGTGGCGCCAAAGGGCGCGCCTCCTGGGTATCCACGTTCGATGCTGCCGGATGGGAGCAGCCTGGCTTTGCCAGGAAGGTGATCGCCCAACTCGAGGCCAGCTTCCGCCAAGGTGCGGTGGGGGTGAAAATCTACAAGACCATCGGGATGGACCTGCGCGCGAAGGACGGCAGATACGTGATGCCGGACGATCCTGCGTTCAGTCCCATCCTCGACGCCATCGCGGCCAACGGTAAGACGCTGTATGCCCATATTGCCGAACCGGCCGGCGCGTGGAAAGCCTACGATCCCTCCGACCCGGATTCGGGCTACTACCGCGACAATCCGCTCTGGTGGATGTACGGCAAGCCCGGACGGCCGGCGAAGGCGGCCATCATCGCGGCGCGGGACCGCATGATCGCGCAGCATCCGGGGCTGCGGATCGTCGGCTGCCACCTTGGCAGTAACGAAGAGGATGTGGATGAAATCGCGAAACGTCTGGACAGGTTCCCGAATTTCGCGGTCGATACCGCCGCGCGTGCCACGCACCTCGCCTTGCAGCCTCGCGAAAAGGTGCGGGCCTTCATGCTCAAGTATCAGGACCGGATCCTCTACGCGACGGACGATGGCGCCCAGCCCGGAGATGACATCGGAGCCCGAGTGAATTACTGGCAAGCGGACATCGAACGCCATTACAAGTACTTCGCGACAGGCGAGCCGGTCGAGTTCATGGGTAGGAAAGTCCGTGGGCTTGAGTTGCCTGAGACCGTGGTGCGAAAGATCTTTCGCGGAAACGTGGAGAAATGGGTGCCGGGGATCGTCGCGCACTGAACGGTCCGAAGATTGTCCGTTCAAGGCCTCATTGGTAGGTCCCCAAACGACCCAACTACGGCATAGCGATGTTCCATCCCGCACCTGGAGGCTGGATCGGTTGGCGCTCTGGGCTGTCCTTTCCCGACGCTGAACAACCACCGCTTCAAGTCACTGGTTGTTCAGGGCCAAACGAAGCTACTCCTCACGTTGTAGGAGAATCGCTTGGCCCGCGGCGTTACAGATGCGCCAACGCATCGCACTCGCGGTTCAGCGCGGTTTGGGCGCTGGTGGGATAACCAGCTTCCTGAGAGTCTCGGCAATGATCGGCGCTGCCTCGGGACCAAGCGAATTCACTTCGCCGTACCAGCGGCTCTTTGCGTTTTGCAGCCAGGGAGCTTGCTCGTCCCATTCCGCCTTGGGAATGATGTAACCGTTCTCATCGTCCGCGAGGCCAAACAACATGCGATAGGGCGCCGTTAGAAGTCCCTTTACCGGCGGCTCGCTTGGTGCTTGAGGGAAATCCGCTCCGGGATACCGTTCGATTCCGCCGACGCTCAGTTCCGGGTACATTTCTCCCGGTATCAGTGCGATTTCGAGTTGCGGTTTGTTTTTGCCCGAGAGCCTGATATATCCGATGGGGGCGCTGGCGCGGCCATCGGTGTCGGGTTGCTTGCGGCCCGCGAAGATACCGGCTTGGGCCGCCGCGAGGAATTGCTTGTTCGCCATCGGGATCAAGGCGACCTGCTCCCGGAACAGTATTTCGTCAATCTCGAGCGGCGGCGCCACGCTGAGCGATTCAGCAGCCAGTTCCGCAACGCGGGTTCCAATGTAGTCAGCCTTTTCGAAGGAGTCTTCGGCGTAGACTTTACCCGTCGTCCGGTCGGCCACCTTAGCGTCGCCGGGGGATTGCATTCCGCCGACGGCGCCATTGATGAAGACCGTCGTTCCCCCGGCCAGTTGCTCCAGCCGCTTATACAGGCTGGCGGAGTAATCGGCGGTGATGAGCTTGTTCCGTGAACCGAGCGTCTCGGGGTGATTCGCCCAATTCAATAGAGTGCCGATGGGTTTACCTGTGAAATCGACGGCCTGCAGCGCAACAACCGTCGAGTCGTGCACATCGGGGGGCCGGCTGTCGTGGATGAAAGTGTCGAGTTCCGGAGTGTGGACGCTGGCCAGATGAACGCGCGCCGGTCGCAGGCTGCCGACCGCCTCCAGCGCGGCCTCCACGATCTGATCGATCAGCAACTGCATGTACGCTTCGTTGACGCCGGTGCGCCCTTGATTGGGCCCCCACAGGCCCATCGTGTCGGGCCCTTCATGATCGTGTAAGGCGGCAACCACGACCTGGGCGCCTGGCACCTTCGCGCGGATCTTCTGCACGTCGTCCCAGAAAATGCCGATTACATCAGCGCCGCACAGCACCAGCGGGTGCTGCTCCGTGTCGATAGCCAGGCACCGCACATACAAGTCGTCGTGAATGCCAGTGGCAACGCGGTTGTTGCCGTACCCGGCGATGTAGACGGGCCCATGAATCTTCAGGTCCGGCGTGATGATCCGCTTGCCCACGCCCACCCGAAGGGCGCCAGCGGTCAGGAGCAATGGCGCCAGCAGGATCGAAAAGATGAATCGGTAAGTCAGCTTCGTGTGTATTCTCAATGCGGTTCCTCAGCCTGGTGCACGAGACTCGAACGGGCCGTGCGACCCCTCGCAAGAGCCTCCCGGCATCGGCACTCGAGACGCAATGACGGCGGAAATAAGCGCTCGAAGGCTTCGACTTGGCTAGCTTAGCTTGAGATTGGAATAGCCGGCAACAGGAAACTGATGCGTCGAGTTCGCACCGTGGCAGTCCGCCACCGCGGATGGGGAAACACGCGCTACCCGCGGCGCCAGCCCAGAATGCTTGACTGCAATCGCCAGTGAAGATGACCGAGCCCGCTGAAACCCGCTCGCGGCGTCTGCGCAAAAACACGTTGTCAATAGGCCCGAAACAGGCTAATCTTCATCCTGAGCCAAAACTGGAATGCCGGTCCGCTTTCATCGTCAGCTACAACAATGACATGCGTTGAAGCAGCAAAAACGAAACGCGGCCGGGGCCGGATTTCAATTCAACGGGGAACCAAACCAATGGGACTGAAGTCGCTGCGTCTTTTGCTCTTGTCCGTTCTGGCGCCAGCCTTCGTGACCACCTCTCTGGCGCAAGTGCCCACAGGGACGGTTTCCGGCGCCGTCACCGACCCGAGCGGCGCGATGGTCCCGAACGCCAAACTGCACGTGGTCAGCTCCGAGACGGGCTTCAAGCGCACCATTTCCTCGGGTGCGTCCGGCGACTTCAGCGCTTCGGCACTCACCGCTGGCCGCTATCTGGTGGACGTGGAAGCTTCGGGATTCAAAAAACTGGTTCGAGAGGTGGAAGTCGTTGCGGGCGCGATCACAACGTTGGACATGCGGCTTGAACTCGGGAGTTCGGCGGAGTCCGTGACAGTGCAGGGCTCGCAGGCCCAGCTTGACTACGAAAGTCACGCGGTGGAGGGTACGATCACGCGCGAGCAGATCCAGGCCTTGCCATTGAACGGCAGGCACTTCCTTCAGTTGGCGGGATTGCAGCCGGGTGTCGGCGTGTCACCGGAGAGTTCCAGCGTCTACAACAATCAATTCAGCGTCTCGGTGATGGGCGGCGATCCCAGCCAGACCCGCATCACGATTGACGGTGTCGATAACCAGGACCAGGTGCAGGGTGGGACGCAGCAGAACTTCTCCCAGGAAGTGGTTCAGGAGTTCCAGATTTCCACCACGAATTTCGACTTGTCCACCGGCTTGACGGCCAGCGGTTCTATTAACATCGTGTCTCGCACCGGTGGCAACGATTTCCATGGAGGCGCTTACTTCTTCTTCCACGACCACAATATGGCCGCCTATCCCGGATTGACCCGCGACACGACGAATCCCGACCCGTTCTTCGCGCGCCGCCAGTCGGGTGCAACCGTGAGCGGCCCGATCTTCAGGAACAAGCTGTTCTTCTTCGCGAACGTGGAGCACACCAACCAGATGAGCGTCGCGAACATCCAGCCCTCGTCGCCTGACTTCGCGCACTTCGGCGTGATCGCACAGAACCCTTACAATGGCACCCAACCCAGTTTCCGCTTCGACGATCAGCTCAGCCAGAACAACACCCTGTTTGTCCGCTACTCGCATGACGGCAATACCGGGTTCGGTCCCCGCGGGGGCGGCCTGCCTTCAAATTGGGTGAGCAATAAGAACTGGGCCGACCAGAGCATGATCGGTTGGACCTCAACGCTCCGTCCATCCATGGTCAACGACCTTCGGTTGGCCTATACGTATTGGAGCAACCGCAACCTCGACGCCTCCGCGAAGAATTGCCCCGGCTGTATCGGGCTCGGCGGCCCCCAGATTTCGGTGGACGGAGCGGGCTTCACCATCGGCAACGAGTCCGATTCGCCGCAGGGCCAGACTTCCCGGCATTACATCGTTTCGGACAACTTCTCGTGGCAGAAGGGCTCGCACCGGATTCGCTTGGGCGGCGAGGTCGATCATGTGGCTTTGGGCGGCTTCTATGCCTTCGACAGTCCCGGCCAGATCAACGTTTGGTCGCCCGACGAGGTGCGCTCCTACAACTCCACAGTGTCACCCGACCAGCAGATTCCGCTCCCTTCGAGTTTCAACACGCTCGATGACATCCTCGCTTTGCCGCTGAAGAACTTCGAGGTGGCCGTGGGCGACTCGCGGCAGCCGCCTCCTTTTCAGGCCAGCAAAGCGAGTTCGACCACGCGCTACCACGTATACCTGCAGGACACCTGGAAGCTCACCCCGCGGCTGACGGTCAACTATGGACTGGGGTGGAACTACGAAAGCAACCTGCTGAACCACGACTTGAGCAAGCCGGATTACCTCGCACCGGTGCTTGGGGCAAACAACCTCGCCGCCCCCCAGCGTTACTTCAAGGACTTCTCACCCGTGGTCGGCTTCGCTTACTCGCCGTTCAAGAACTCGAACACCGTCATCCGCGGCGGCGTGGGCATCTACTACGACTCGATGGAGTTGTGGAAGCGGCTGAGCGAGCGCGCCTACATCGGCCCGATCGGCAATGGCCGCTATCCGCTGCCGGGCTCGCTGGTCCCGAATCCCATCGATGGCATACCGGGCGTACCGCAAGGCACCCCGCTGGAATTCAACTCGAATCCGACTCCTTTCACTGCCGGTTACCTGACGCAGATCCTCGATCCCGTGATCTCGGGGCTTGCCGGTACACTGGCGAGTTTCGGTAGCCCGACGGACCTGGCAAAGCGCGGCATCAACCTGTTTAAGACGGCGAGCGACCTGTACCCCTCAAACTACCGGCCACCGCAATCACAGCATTTCAGCCTGGGAGTTCAGCAGCGCGTTGGCAACGACTGGGTAATCGACACGAACTTCGTGTGGCGTCACACCATCCGCATGGACATGGGCAACATCGACTACAACCGTTGGAACAGTGCCGCCGGGCCGGTCATCCCCGCCTGCACCAGCGGTGATCAATTGCTGGATACCTCGGCACAGTGCTCGGCCGGTTCCATTGAGGTGCGCACTCCGGACGGCCGGTCGCGCTATGCGGGCCTGCTGGTGCGGGCCGAGAAGCGCATGTCGCGGAACCTGGAGTTGATGATCGGCTACACACTGCAAAGTCAGGTGGGCTACAACGGACTGATCGATGCCAACCACTGGTTCGCCAGTTGGGGGCCGCAGGCTCCGCACACCACATACTGACCCTCTCTGGCATCTACAAGCTGCCTTGGGGCTTTGAGGCGTCCCTGATCAGCAGTATGAGCAGCAAGGGTCCCATCACGTTGGGCATCTCCGGCATCGACATCACGGGCACGGGCCTGGGCAGCTCGATTTTGCCCGGCTCGACCTCGGGCGCCTTCAACATGTCGATGGGCAGGAGCGATCTGGTGCGGCTGGTAAACGACTTCAACCAGAACTACGCCGGCCGGACGACGCCGCGCGACCAGCCGATCCCAACGCTGACGCTCCCCTCGAACTTCAATCTCGGGCAGTCGTTCTTCGATCAGGACTTGCGCTTTGGGAAGACCTTCTCGTATCGCGACCGCCGGAAGTTGTCCGCCTTCGCCGAGTGTTTCAACTGCCTGAACCTGGCCAACCTGGGCGGCTACAGCGGGGATCTCAGAAACACGGCAAGCTTCATACAGCCCACATCGCGCATCTTCCAGGTGTTCGGTTCCGGGGGCCCTCGGGCGATCCAGCTTGGCACCCGATTCTCGTTTTGAGTCAAGCCGGCCGAAATGCGCCGTCCCGGCTCGGAGGACCTCCCCGCCGGTGTCGTTTGCCGGGGGAACCGCAAGCCCACAGCCGTCCCGCCCCAGTCTGCAGGTCGAGGCTGCCCCGCGGTCTGATCAAATCTGCCCGGGTCAACTGCCAGCCGATCCTCAAGTTCCAGTTCGGACTGCGCGGCGCTGCCAGCATCGAGCGCAGCGCAGATCTCGCCCCTCGAAGGGCGGATCGGTTCGTCCCTAAGAGTCAGCGCTTCGGCTTTGGGTTTGCGCTCAATCTCGCCTTCCTTGCGGTTGAGCCTTTACTCGGCCCGTCTGCAGACTGCCTGTCCAGGACCATTGCGAAATACGCAGTCACTGGTGGTTACAACCGTTGGGCGCGTCACTTCGAGCCCCTGCGACAGATATCACCAGCA
>Ga0073936_10001434_pt1 | contig 36631 bp, 34 predicted proteins | sample AliMusrvi5mmetaG_FD_87041 | JGI IMG/M metagenome (GOLD analysis project Ga0073936, IMG submission 87041) | Freshwater lake bacterial and archeal communities from Alinen Mustajarvi, Finland, to study Microbial Dark Matter (Phase II) - Alinen... | ecosystem: Environmental > Aquatic > Freshwater >...
ATGGAGCCGTGAGCGTGGGAGCGTGAGAGCGTGAGAGCGTGAGAGCGTGAGAGCGTGAGAGCGTGAGAGCGTGAGAGCGTGAGAGCGTGAGAGCGTGAGAGCGTGAGAGCGTGAGAGCGTGAGAGCGGTAGATGAGTTACAGAAGTTTCATGAGTTACAAGAATTAAATAGGTTAAATGAGCTGTAAGATGGCAGATTAGCAAAATGCAGGACGCCCTTTTTTACATATTTGCGTTCCTGACGCTGGTGTTTGGCTTTCTGGTGATTGCCAATCCGTTCAGCCGCAGCCGGTGACCAGCGCGATGTTTCTGGTGCTGACCATCGTCTCGCTGGCCGGCCTGTTCGTCCTGCTGCAAGCGTTCTTCCTCGCGGCGGTGCAGGTACTGGTTTATGCGGGCGCGGTGATGATCCTGTTCCTGTTTGTCATCATGCTGCTGGATCTGCAAGCGGAGGAACGGCGGAAGATCAAGGCGCTAGGTCTGGTCGGGGGATTGGTTTCAGTCGGGGCCATCCTCGGCATTTTCCTCAGCAGCCTGTTGAAGGCCCCGCTCGGTGCCGCCGAATCGCCCACGATCGTGGGCGGCACGGTTGAGCTCGGCAAATTGCTATTCACGCAGTATCTGCTGCCGTTCGAGATCGTCTCCGTGATTTTGCTCGTCGCCATGGTGGGCGTGGTGTTGCTCAGCAAGAAGGAACTGAAATGACCGTCGGCCTGGAACATTATTTAGTGGTAAGCGCCCTGCTTTTTGCGCTGGGTTTAATGGGCGTCATCGTGCGTCGCAACCTGCTCATCATTTATATGTCGCTCGAACTGATGCTCAACGCTGCCAACCTTGTGCTGGTCGCCTTCTCGCGCTTTACAAACAACCTCGACGGCCAAGTGTTCGTGTTTTTCACCATAACGGTGGCGGCGGCGGAAGTGGCGGTCGGGCTGGCGCTGATCGTGGTGATCTACCGCAAACGGCAGACGACCCAGGTTGAGGATCTGACCACGCTGAAGCTCTAGCTGATGAACCCGGACGTCATACCCTGGATAATCCTGTTCCTGCCGCTGCTGGCGGCGGTGGTGATCACGCTGTTTACGCAGCACGATCGCAAGCTCAGCGCGACTCTTTCCATTGGAGCCGTGGTGGCAGGGTTCATCCTGAGCGTCATTTTCGTCAAACTGAACAATTGGGGACCGGCGCGTGAGTCCTCTGTCATCTGGCTGACGATTGGCGACTTGCAGGCGGACTTCGGCCTGCGGTTTGACCCGTTGAGCCTGCTGATGCTGCTCATCGTCACCGGCGTTGCCAGCTTGATTCACATATACTCCTGGGGCTACATGAACGAGGACCGCGGTTTCCCTCGTTTTTTCGCCTGCCTGAGCCTGTTCACTTTTTCGATGCTCGGCATCGTGCTGGCCAACAACTTCCTGGAGTTGTTCATCTTCTGGGAATTGGTCGGGGTGTCCAGCTATTTGCTCATCGGCTTCTGGTTCGAACGCCCGGCGGCAGCGGACGCTGGCAAGAAGGCATTCATCACCAATCGCCTGGGGGACTTCGGCTTTTTGCTCGGCATCCTGACCGTCTGGGCGGTCTTCGGCTCCCTCCGCTTCGACGAAATCGAGAAGTCCCTGGCGGCGCATCCCCAGGCCCTGGGCGCGCTGGCCACGACTGCCGGTCTGCTGATCTTCTGCGGTGCAATGGGCAAGAGCGCGCAATTTCCGCTGCACGTCTGGCTGCCCGACGCCATGGAAGGCCCGACCCCCGTCAGCGCATTGATTCATGCCGCGACGATGGTGGCTGCGGGCGTATACATGCTGTGCCGGGTGTTCTTCCTGCTCGATATCCCCGGCTCCCACGCGCTCCAGGTTATTGCCTGGATTGGCGGCTTCACCGCCTTGCTGGCCGCCGTGATCGCCGTTCAGCAGAACGACATCAAACGCATCCTCGCCTACTCGACGCTCTCGCAGCTCGGCTACATGGTAATGGCTGTTGGTCTGCATGGCCCCACGCCGGCGATGTTTCACCTGAGCACGCACGCGTTCTTTAAAGCCCTGTTGTTCCTGGGCGCGGGCTCCGTCATCATCGCCCTGCATCACGAGCAGGACATCTGGAAAATGGGTGGACTTCGCCAGAAGATGCCTGTGACATTCTGGACCTTTATGGTGGGCACGCTGGCGCTCGCGGGCGTGCCCCCGTTCAGTGGATTCTACAGCAAGGACGCCATTCTCGCCGAGGCCGCTAAACATAACCTCCCGCTGTTCGTCCTGGGTGCGGCGGTGGCGGCACTGACCACTTTTTACATGTTTCGGCTGGTCTTCGTTGCATTTCTGGGCGCACCGAAAACCGCAGCCGCCGGGCACGCCCACGAATCGCCGCCTGCGATAGCCTGGCCGCTGCGAATCCTGGCCGTGTTTAGCGTGATCGGCGGATTTATCGGCATCGAGCAACTCTATGGCAAACAGTTTCCGGCGGAGCAGGTCGAGCGAAACGTTTCGTTCGCCCGGCAGATTATCGCCCCCATACTCGACGCGCCTCTAGCAGCGTCCGCCGGGCTGCTCGCGGTGCTCGTGGGGTTTGCCGCCGCTTACGTCTTATATGCGAAAGCGGCCAAAGATCCATTGCCGGAGAAACTGGGTGCTCTTGCGCGCGCCATGCGTAACCGCTTTTATTTTGACGAGATTTACCAGGCGACCTTCATCCGTTTCCACGATTTTCTGGCCGCGATTGCCGGCTGGATCGATCGTTGGATCATTGCAGGTGTTGCCGTGCGCGGGACGCACGGCACGACCGAGCTGGTTGGCCGCGCGCTGCGTCTGTTTCAGACGGGCAATTTACAGACCTACGCATTCCTCTTCGCGCTCGGCGTGGCGCTGGTCCTTTATTTGGTGCTGAAATGAGCGGGAAACTACGATGAATTTAGGATTCCACCAGGCAGACTCGCTCAGAATGCGAAGACCACAGCCCACCGTGCGGTTAGCCCCTTGTCCTTCGGAATTCGGCCTTCGGGTTTCCTTCAGCCTTCGGACTTCGGCCTTCGGACTTCCCACGCCTGACTTCGGACTTCGAACTTCGGACTTCGGACTTTCCTAAGCATGTCCCCTCTCACCTACATCATCGGCTGGCCGTTCCTCGCAGCGATTCTGCTGCTGCTGGTGCCGCGGACGTTCCGGCCGGTGGTGCGCGCGGTGGCGATTCTGGCCACGCTGATCTCTGCGCTACTGGCGCTGAAGCTGTTCTTGCGATTCAATGTCGAGGCTACCGGCTACCAGTGCGAGCAGCAGGTTCTCTGGGTAGAGTCCCTTGGGATCAGTTACCACGTCGGCGTGGACGGCATCAACGTTGGCCTGATTCTGATGGGGGCGATCGTGGCGTTCGCGGCGGCGTGTGTTTCCTGGGAGATCAAAGAGCGCGAAAAGGAATTCTACATCCTGTTGCTGGTGATGACGGGCGGCATCCTGGGCGCGTTCGCTTCGCTCGACCTGTTCTTCTTTTACTTTTTCCACGAACTGGCGCTGGTGCCGACGTTCATCATGATCGGCGTTTGGGGCCGCGGCGAGCAGAAGAACTATGCCACGTTCCAGATCACGCTCTACCTCAGCCTCGGCGCGCTCATTGCGCTGGTGGGACTTATTGCGCTCTACCTGCAATCGGGTGCCGGCACGTTCGACATCCCGAAACTCGCCGAGCACCTGCGCCAGCAACCCCTTGCCTTGGGCGCGCAAAACTTCATCTTCCCCTTGCTGTTGTTCGGATTCGGCATCCTGGTTTCGCTCTGGCCGTTTCACACCTGGGCGCCCCTCGGCTACGGCTCCGCTCCGACGGCCACCGCCATGCTGCATGCCGGGGTGGTGAAGAAGTTCGGCCTCTACGGTTTGATCCGCATCGCTCTCCCTCTGCTCCCGGACGCCGCCCACGGCTGGATGCAGATTGTCGCCTGGCTCTGCCTGGGCAACCTGGTCTATTGCGGCTGGGTTGCCATGCGCCAGAAGGACTTCGCTCGCCTCATCGGCTATTCCAGCGTCGCCCACATGGGCTTCGTGTTTCTCGGCATAGCCAGCCTGACGCTTATCGGGGTGACGGGGGCGGTGCTGGTCATGATTGCGCACGGCTTGCTCGCCGCGCTGACGTTCGGACTGAGCGGCTACCTTTACCAACAGACCGGCACGTTGCAGATGGACCAGCTCGGCGGCCTGCTCCGCCGGCTCCCGTTCATCGGCGCGGCCATGGTGATAGCCGCCTTCGCCGGTTGCGGCCTGCCGGGATTCGCCAACTTCGCGGGCGAGATCACCGTCTTCTTTGGCGCCTGGAAGGCCTTCCGGTTGGTCACCATTCTTGCCTGCTGGGGCGCCTTGATCATCGGCGCGGTGTACATGCTGCGAGCAGTCCGAGCGATGTTGCACGGGCCGCTGTCGGAACGATGGGCGAACGTGGCCGACGCGCCCCATCTCTGGCGAAAAGCGCCGTTCATCCTGCTGCTCGCCAGCCTCCTGATTTTCGGCTGCTTCCCCAAACTGCTCACGGACAAGATAGAGAAGAGCGTGAGTGAGAAGGTCATCTCTGGTTTCGCGCCGAAGGCAACCCTGAGCTCAGCCTGGAGATTTCAAACGCCTGAAAGCTTGGAGCATATTACGCTTCGGAAAAGCTCCGTTAGGAGCGCCATGTCTATAGCCATTTTACGTGATGGAAACCAAGCTCCGTTAGGAGCGGCATGTCGTCCTGCCCCATCAGGCGAGCCCAATATGCCGCTCCTGACGGAGCTTGAAGACAGCCTGGTAGGGCCGCCTTCCTATAGACATGGCGCTCCTCCCGGAGCTAACCGGTTCGCCGTCGCTCCGGATCGAGGGGGAACCAAAACCTCCCTCCAGCCAGTTGGCGCGATAAGAGTCGCTGGACTGCAATACCAATGAACCTGCCATTGCTCAGTCACGAACTGCTGGCGCTGGCCCTGGGCTTGGGGTTGCTCCTCGTGGATTTATGGCTCCCGCTTCCGGCCAAACGGAAGCTCGGTTACGCCGCCGCCCTTGGCGTGGGGTTGATCCTGCTCTACAGCCTGCTCTGTGTCGAACTTCCTGCTGGCCAGCCTGTACAATACGCCTTTGGCCAGATGTATGTGCTCGACGGCCTGGCACTATTCTTCAAGCGCTTCTTCTTGCTGGCGGCGCTCATTGTGCTGCTGATGTCGATCGAGTTTGCCGACCAGATCGCCGGCATTGCCGAGTTTTACGCGCTGTCTCTGTTCGCCACGTCGGGCATGTTGTTCGCCTCCTCGGCGAACGACTTCGCGCTGCTTTTCGTGTCGCTCGAACTCATCACCGTCACCTTCTACGTGTTGACCAGTTTCCAGCGCGCACGAATCACCTCGCTCGAAGCGGGGGTGAAGTACCTGATCATCGGCGCCCTTTCCACCGCCTTTACCGTCTTCGGCATCGCGCTGGTCTATGGCATCTCCCATACGCTCAATTTCGGCACGTTGGGCGGAGTGGCGGCGCAGTTCAGCGACAACAAGATCTTCCTCTCCGGCCTCGCGCTGGTGCTGGTGGGGCTCGGGTTTAAAATCGCCGCGTTTCCCTTCCAAATCTGGGCTCCGGATGTCTATCAGGGAGCACCGACCCCCGTAACCGCATTTCTAGCCGTAGGTTCCAAAGCGGCAGGCTTTGCCTTGCTCCTGCGCCTGCTGTTCGTGGCCGTGCCGGATATCACGGCCCGGTGGTCCAGCTTGCTGATCATTATTTCGGGGGCCTCCATTCTCTACGGCAACCTCTGCGCCATTCCGCAGCGCAACCTCAAGCGGCTGCTCGGCTATTCGAGCATCGCGCACGCTGGCTACCTGCTCCTGGGCATTGCCGCCCTGAGTTCGGCTGGCCGATCGGCTGTTCTTTACTACCTCAGCGGCTACCTATTCACGGTGCTCGGCGCATTCACGGTGATTTGCCTCGTGTTGCGGCGCGTGGAGGGCGAAGACGTCAGCGCGCTGGCGGGGCTGCACCACCGCTCGCCGTTGCTGGCCGCTACAATGACCCTGGCGATGGCCTCGCTGGCCGGCATACCGCCACTGGCGGGGTTCTTCGGCAAGTTCCTCCTGCTCAAGGCCGTCCTGGCGCAAGGCCCCGCGCATCCCGGGTATTATTGCCTAGCGTTCACCGCCGTGGCGGGCGTGGTGATCTCCCTTTACTATTACTTCGGGGTCGTGCGCGCCATGTACTGGTCCAAGGAGGGATCGGATCTATCGCCCATTAGAGTGTCCAGGGCCATTCGCATTTCAATCTTCGGTTGTATCGCGGGGATGCTCTACCTCGGCTTGTTCCCGAATGGCATGGTGGAGCTGACCACGGCAGCGGTAGAGCTATTGCGCTAAGCGCGCTACAAGCCTGGGGGTTGGGAGGGGTCGCGGCGACAGCCCGGCCGACGGGATTCTCCATGCCCGTGCTGCCACCTGCCCAGCTTGATGACGTTGGGAGAATCTCAGATGCGCACGAAGTCGCGGCGGACCGCTGAAGCTGCTTGCCAGGCTATGTTCCTCTTGTATCATTAACGACTAATTGCCGTAAGACATGATGATTCGCGTAGTCGCGGTGCCGATGAAGGAAGTATTTCCTGTGCCTCCTGACTGCGTGAGAATCCGCAGTCGGGATGGCCGTTAAACTGTTGCCTCGGTGATGGTTGACGAGAAGAGGCGGTGGGGCTGGACGAGCAGGATTAGCCGCCGCACCGGCGATGAAGAACCTATGGCGCAAAATGTAGATTCGCCAGGCGAAAAGCGCCTGACGAATTGACCGGCACGAAGTGTGAATGGCCGCAGGCACTGCTGCCATCGCGAACCGTGAACCGAAGATGTCCGATCCAGGAGTCCGTGGTCAGTGGTTTCGTAGTTCTGTAATCCCATTTTGCGCTTTCTGCTTTCCCAGTTTGTGCTTTGCGCGTCAGCAGACCTCGATCAATGTGTTTCTTGCGTTCTTTCTGGCTAAACTCGACGGCTCTTTCCTAACTGAAACCTGCAAGTCCAACTCTTGCGATCCCGTTTTGGCGCGGACCGCAGTTGTTGCTGAATTGGTTCGGGATTGACCGGCCGATTGCTTATGCCATCGCCAGCCACGCCTGGAGGGTCGTTGCCGGTCCGGTGGGGCTTCTTCTGGTTGCCAGTTTCCTCACCAAAATCGAGCAAGGCTATTATTATACCTTTGCCAGCATCCTGGGGCTTGCTGTCTTCTTCGAACTGGGCCTCGATTACGTGATCGTCCAGTTCACCAGCCACGAAATGGCCGGGCTGAATTGGTCGCCCCACGGCAAACTCGAAGGCGACCCAGTGGCGAAAGCGCGGCTCGCCGGCATCCTCCGCCTTTCCCTCAAGTGGTATGGTGCTGCCAGCCTCCTCACGATTGCTCTCGTCGGCCCCGTCGGTTACTGGTTTTTTGCCCAGCGCTCAGCGCACAATCCGGAAGTGCTTTGGCAGATTCCGTGGGTGTGGGTGGTCATCACCGCCGGGATCAACCTCTGCGCAAATCCAGTTCTGGCGGTACTGGAAGGATCTGGATTCATTGCCGAAGTCGGGCGGTTGCGTCTCGCGCAGGCCATCGCCAGTAACCTCATGCTCTGGTTGGCGCTGTGTGCCAGATGGGCCCTGATAGCCTTACCCCTGGTAAGCACCACGGCGATGCTGGTGGCAGGTATATGGCTGGTGTCAACAAAGCGTCGGGCGTTAGCCGATCTCCTTTCGTTCAGGCACGCTGGCTCCACCTTCTCCTGGCGTTCCGAATTGTTGCCGATGCAATGGAAGATAGCGGTCGCCTGCTTGAGCGGCTATTTCGTTTTCCAGATAAGCACCCCGGTGCTGTTCAATTATCAGAGTCCTGCGGCTGCGGGTCAGATGGGGCTCAGCCTGTCGATCATGTTGGCGGTAGCGGCGGTGGGCTGGGCTTGGGTCAACACCAAAGGGCCCCGTTTTGGCACCTTGATCTCCCGGAGAGAATTCCAGCAGTTGGACGCTCTCTTCCAGCGGGCGCTTCGCCAATCCCTCGTCGTGGTCTTCCTCGGAGGCCTGCTGGTTTGGATAGCTGTCCTCGCGTTGAACCTCGCCGGCCATCGGCTGAGCGAGCGCATGCTCTCCCCGGCGCCCTTTGCCCTTCTCGTGATTGCCCTCCTGGCCAATCACGTGTTCGACTGTGAAGCGATCTACCTCCACGCGCACAAACAGGACCCTTTCATCCCGATCTCCCTGGTTGCCGGCCCCATCCTGGGGGTCTCCACCTACTTCCTGGGGCGCTTCTACGGCGCCGCTGGAATTATCACCGGATGGGCAATTCTGGTTCCATTGTTGTACCTCGGCTGGGGCACGTGGATTTTCACAAGAAAACGGCGCGAATGGCACAGAGAATGCTAGAAACCTGAATCCTAATCAGCGTGAACATTAACATCGTCAGACCCTTCATGCCCGAATTGGCAGAGATTGCCGAAGATTTTGCGAACTGCCTGAAAACCGGGCTAGTGACCAACAACTCGCCGCATGTCCGCAAATTCGAAGAAGAGCTGCAGTCGTTCTTCGGCTGCGCCATCAAACCGTCGGTGAATTGCAATGGCGAGATGGCGCTGTATCATCTCATCCAGGCATGGAAACATAAAATGGGCTGCGGGCCGCATGATTCCTTCGAGGTGCTGGTGCCTTCATTCACATTCTCCGGGACGATAAACGCCGTCGTCACCAATAACCTCAAGCCGGTCTTCTGTGATGTGGATGAAGGTCTCGTGCTCGATTTGAACAAGTTGGCGGTGGATTCAGCCGATGTGAAGATGATCCTTCCCGTGGGCGCCTACGGCAATTTGGTAGATTTGGGAAAAGTCGGAGCTCTCGCAGCCGCTCACAAGCTGGTGGTGATTCTCGACAATGCCCCTGCCTTTGGCTCGAAGTTCAGGGGCAAATTCCCGTGCGAGTATGGCTTCAGCGAGATGATCAGTTTCCACGCGACGAAGATCTTTAGCTCGATGGAAGGCGGCGCAAACATCGTAAACGATCCAGAAATCGCCGACTACCTGCTGCGTCTGCGTGACTTCGGCCAGTATGAGAAAACACGAGGCGATGTGGATATTCCTGGGCTGAACTCGAAGATGACTGAAGTGTGCTCGCTCGTCGGCCTTCGCAACCTGGAGAAGGTGCGCTTCATCCTGTCCAGCCGCGAGAAGAACGCCGCGCGCTACATCGAATTCTTCGGCAAACTGGAATTGAAAGGCCTGCTGCGCCAAATGAAGGTAAGCCGTCAGGTGACCTGCCCTTATCTCTATTTCCCGATCATCCTCAACGAAGCGGCGACGGCGTTTGTGAACCACATGCAGGCGAAGGGCATCGCCGTGCGACGCTATTACACGGCGACCCATGATTTGAAATGCTATCGCGGGAGGTATCGGCGGCAGGATCTGTCCTTCACGGAATCAATCAAGGACAACGTGGTCTCGCTCCCCCTGCACACCGTGATGGACGATGAGGAGCTTGATTACTTGTTCGACACCGTGATGGCATATTTCGTTAGACACTGAAGCTGCGGTCCCGCAGTATTCTCTTATGAACATCCTGGTCACCGGTGGGGCCGGCTATCTGGGCTCCGTGCTAGTTCCCAAACTTCTCGTGCGCGGGCACAAGGTTCGCCTGCTGGACATCGGCTACTTCGGCTTGGCGCGCATCCGCGCGATGCGGCCGGCCGTGGAAATCGTGCGCGATGACATTCGCCATGTGCTGGCAGACAAAACGGCGCTCGACGCGCTCCTGAACAATATGGAGGTGGTCGTCCATCTCGCCGCCATCTCGAATGACCCCAGCGCAGAGCTGAATCCACAGCTCACTGAGGAAGTCAATTTTGGAGCCTCGCGTGATCTAGCAAAGGCATGCAAAGAACGCGGCATCCGCTTCATCTTCTCATCGTCCTGTTCTGTCTATGGCGAGGCCCAGGGCGAGGTGGGTGAGGATGGGCAGACGAACCCGCTCACGATGTATGCGAAGTCAAAAATCGAGACCGATGCTTTTCTGCTCAGCATCGCGGACAAGAACTGGCGTCCGGCCATCTTGCGTAATGGCACACTCTTCGGCCTTTCCCCGCGCATGAGATTCGATCTCGTGATCAACATCTTCAGCTACTGCTCCACCCTCTATAACGAAGTGCGGGTCTTCGGCGACGGCCAACAATGGCGGCCATTTTTGCACGTGGCAGACTGCGCGCGGGCGTTCGTCTATTTTGTGGAAAACTCGAACCACAAGCATCTGATTTGCAACATCGCGCACGAGAACTTTCGCGTTGTTGATTTGATCAGCGTCTTTCAGAAGATCAATCCAAAGTGCATGCCGGTCTATGTAAAGGTCGCTAACCCCGACAATCGCAACTATCACGTGTCCGTTGCCCGCATGAAGGAGGAAGGGATTCGCCCCAGCGTCAACGTGACCGCCGGCGCAGAAGAGATCGTCGAAGCGATTGTCACGGGACAAATCGCCGACCCGGAAGCGATATTTTATCGCAATGCGAAGTGGCTAAAGGAACTGACTGAAATCGGCAACCGTGACCACAGAGATCTCATGAAGATGATGGACATAATTGCTTCTGCAAAAGAGGTTCGCTAACATGGGCTGCCCGCTGATCATTATCGGCGCGGGAGGACATGGTACAGAAATCGCAGCCTATGCGCTTGACATGGGGCTCCCATTTGATGGCTTCATAGATGATGGCAAGCCCAAGGGGGCATGGCAGATGTCGCAGATCATCGGCGGCATGAATGACTTACCCGCATTCTGCCAGGGCCGCTCTGAGGTTCATTTCATCACCGCCTTTGGGAACAACGATTTGAGGAGAAAGATGGTTCTAAAAATCGCTGGCTTGGGCTTGAGCAACCTGAAACCGTTCACCTTGCAGCACAGGTCGGCCTGGACAGGAGTTGACGTTCAAATTGGTGAAGGCACGTTGCTGTCGCCGAACGTGGTTGCCACCACGCGTGTGCGCATTGGACGTCACAACATTCTGAATGTGAAAGCATCGCTGTCACACGATTGCCAAATAGGCGATTTCGTCAACATTAATCCCGCCGCGACGGTGTGCGGTTTTGTGACCGTGGGCGATGGCTCGTCCATCGGCGCCGGCGCGGTGGTAAAGGATAGAATCAAAATCGGACGCGGCGTAATCGTTGGCGCGGGGGCAGTTGTCATTCGCGACTTGCCGGATGGCGCGACCGCTGTCGGTGTCCCCGCGCGTGTGATCAAACAAAATCCCGTGGGCTGGGCTGGGGCATGAGCCGCGGAAGATCACCGATCGTTTCATATATCTTTTCGATTGCCCCGCGTTTGTGAGCCGAGTGCCTCTATCCTCTGAGCAACCCTCGCCGCTGCCGTTCCGATCTCTATTCTGGAGCCTTCTCGAGAGAATCGGCGCTCTAGGCATTCAGGTGCTGGTCGGCATCCTGCTGGCCAGAATTCTGTCACCCAGAGAATTCGGCCTGCTGGCAATGGTGTCAGTCTTCATTGCCGTCGGCACACTCCTGACGGACAGCGGTTTTGGAACTGCGCTGCTCCGCCTGGTTAGTCCGACTCCAGAGCAATGTGCTTCGGTGTTTTGCTTCAACCTGGCGGTCAGCGTATTCTGTGCCGCGATGTTATGTGCGGCATCCGGCGCCATTGCGGCGTTCTTCCGGACGCCGGAGCTGCGCCTCGTCGTGTGCGCGATGTCTCTCGCTCTGGTCTTCAACTCCCTGGGCCTGGTGCAAACCGTAATGCTGACCCGCCTGCTGAACTTCAGGGACCAAGCGCGCGCAACGCTGCCTGCGGCGGCCAGCAGCGGCGTGGTGGCGGTCTTTCTTGCGTGGTTCGGGTGGGGCGTCTGGGCATTGGTCGCGCAAACTCTCCTGTCCAGCCTTCTGCGGAGCGTTCTTCTGTGGCGTCTCAATTCGTGGCGGCCACAGACCGGCTTTTCGCTCGCGGCCATGCGAGGATTGTTCGGTTTTAGTGGCCGTCTGCTGGCGTCGGGCGGTCTCGATATGGCATTCACCCAGGTGTACCCGTTAATCATTGGACGGAGCTACGAAACCCGTCAGCTCGGTCTGTATAACCTGGCCCAGCAATTCCAGCAACTGCCGGTCACGATTGTCACCAGCGTGTATTCCCGGGTGAACTTCCCGATGATGAGCGCGGCGCAGGAGAACGCCAGCCGGTTGGTCCAAGTGTTTCAGCAGGCGCTCCAGTTCCTCTCGGCTGCCATCGTGCTGATCATGTGCTGTCTATTTGTAAGCGCGGAGGATGTCGTCGTGCTGCTGGTCGGTCCCCAGTGGCGCGATTGTGTTCCTTACCTCAGGATTATGTGCCTCCTTGGGCTTCTGCTTCCAGTGCATACGATTAACCTGGATGTCTTGAAGGTAAAAGGGCGCAGCGACCTGTTCTTGCGCCTGGAAATCACCAAGAAAGCACTGGGTCTGGTGGCGTTGCTCGTGACCTGGCCCTTTGGCGTCAAGGCGCTTCTGTGGGGCCAGGTTGTCGTCAGCGTGGTGGCCTTGGTGGTGAACACTTATTATGCCGGTCAGTTGGTTGATTATGGTTTTATTCACCAAGTGCGTGAGTTGGGAGGTACGTTCGGCGCAGGCGCCCTGGCGGCTGTTGCGGGTTGGGGCATCAGGAACTCGGTAGTCGCTCCACCGTGGGTTCTCATGGCCCTCGGGTCTGCTGTGACGGCCGTCCTTTTCATTCTGCTCCTGGCCGTGTTTAACCGGCCAGGTTTCCATATTTGCCGCGACAGCCTCTACCTAAGCGAATTACTGATCTGGTTACGGGGTAAGAGCAGTCCCGCGACATAACCCGCTGGGTCGGCCAGTGCTAATGCGCGCCGCGCTGCGGCTCTCCATCCGATGCCTTAATCAATGAGCGCCTACATTTCTCAGGAAGACATGATGAGCATCCCGGCAAGGGAGGTCGGCGACGTATCCCAATTGGTCTCCAGTCCTCTTGTCAGTGTTATCATGATGACGTATCATCATGAATCTTACATCGCCCAGGCGATCGAGGGGGTAGTCATGCAACAGTGCAGTTTTCCTATTGAGCTATTGATAGGCGAGGATTGCTCAACAGATCGCACGCGCGACATTTGCCTGGAATACCAACGGCTTTACCCAAAATTCATACGGCTGATCACCTCCGAAACAAATGTCGGCATGCATAAGAACATGTTCCGGATCTTTGGCCGCAGCAAGGGACATTACCTTGCCATGTGTGAAGGTGACGATTATTGGTGCGACGATTGCAAGCTACAGAAACAGGTTGACTTTCTTGAAGCGAATTCCGACCATACTTTATGTTTCCATAACTCCCAGGTAATTTATCAAGACGCCGACACCAAACCGCACTTGTTCAACCGCAAATCACCGCTCATACTGACCGCGCTTGATATCATCGAACGCGACTGGCTGATTCCCACAGCAAGCATGGTCTTCCGAAAGACAGTAATCACCGGGCTTCCCACGGATTTTTGCACCTTCCCCAGCGCCGACTTGGCCTTGTGTATCCTGGCTGCGGCAGCAGGCAAGGTCCATGGCTTCGCGGAATGCATGTCGGCCTATCGGAAGCATCAGGGCGGCGCCAGTTACGGGGTCTCTGTAAGCGCACAGCACGGGATTCAGTACTGGGAACGTGTCAATAGCATGCTCGCGTCGCTGGATCGCTTTCTGCACGGCAAGTACCGCCGGTCTTTTCAAAAACGCATTCTGTCCAACCGCCGAAGGATCGATTATATCCGGCTAAAGCACCGAATGCAATTCTCCCCGCGAGTGCTCTGGAATAGCATCCGCTTTCAAATAGAGGATAAGCTCGGTCGGTGAAAGATTTCTCCGTAACGACTCCGGCGCTCCTGGAACACGGCTCTGTTATATGTGACGTTTTTTTATAAGCGCTCCTTTGCCACATAACTCCACAACTTGGGACCCACGACGATGAACCCAGTGCCAGCGACGTCATATACGGGAGGGCGTTACAGCGCGTCCAAAGGAGCGCTGAGGAATAGGGTATGGAGTTCGGTTTACGGTATGGCCGTTTTGGCACTGCTGTTCGTGTACATCTACTCACCTCCATTTCTTCTGATGCCGTTTGGGCCTGTGAAGTTGATCGCTGTCCTGGGGCTAGTATACATCGCGATATTCAAACGGAACTTGATGTTTAACTTCCTGCGAATCCGCGAGGTGCAGATCAGCATTTTATGTTACTTGCTTGGGCTTCTCTACGCTTTCGGCATAGATGGGATGAATGACTGGACGACATTCCGCTCTTACTCCATGCTGTTGTTCTTGGTGGAGGTAATCCCGTGTTCCCTGTTCTTATCGATTCTTATCACGGAGGGTCCGTTCAAGGACAACTCGTCAATACTGAGATTCGTTCTCGCGGTTGCTGCGCTCCAAGGAGTCGCAGCAACAGGTTTGTTCTATTTTCCATCCTGGAACTACCAGCTTAACGGGGAAATGCTTCGCCATGGAGAAGCCACTGAACTCAGCATGTTCCGGTACGACTATGCAGATTACCGAGGCTATGGCATCAGCGGTAATTACTTCTTCTCAATGCCGGTCTTCCAATCTGTTGGCGTATTGTGCTGCATGGTTTTGGCCATTCGGCGCAGTTATCTTTACACAGTTGCCATCCTACCAATATTAGCCGCAATAGTGCTGAATGCTCGGGTGGGACTAGTAACTGGCGCCATAGCGGTTCTTGGCATAGTCGCATATGCGGTTGTCAAAGAAACCTGGAGGAAGGGCCTATGCTTGCTCTGCTTTGCTCTAACATTACTGTGTTGTGCTTACGGGTTTGTCGCTTACGAAACCGAGAAAGCGGACTCTAGGTTTCTTAAGAACAGCAATTGGCTGAAGCGCTCCGCTCAAGACGCTACTGCGCCGGAAGTGGTTGCTGAATTCTGGATTGCTCCACATAACATTTGGCTTGGCGACGGCCACGACATCTTCTTAGATGTTGATGACCTGGGTCGCAATTCGGACAACGGATACGTGCAAAGTTTGTTTTACGGAGGACTGGTCTTCAGCCTTTTTCTGTACGGCGGGTTTCTCGCCCTGGTGGTCGGCGCATACAGAGCTACAGTCGAGAAAAGCGCTAAAGCTATGGTAATTGTTCTGCTCGCAATGGTTGTTGTGGGGAACGTGAAGGGAGACCTGCTCGGGAATTCGAATGAAACAGTCCGCGGAGCGTTTTTGCTCCTGATTTTCTATATTCTCAACCGTGCCACGGTACGGACAAGAAAGGGGTGTTGGCAAGACCGTGTACACCCACCACAAGGCAGGGAGGAAGAAATAACAAATCAAGCCACCGCGCTGCGGGTTCAACATCCTGCACCAGCTATGCAACCTTAGTCCACAGCATACGGTTTCGAAGATCGCGCGTGCTACGGATGCGGCTGACAAGTGGCGCATGGTCACGCCTTGGAGACATGCGGTGAGCCATGGTAGAGCCCAACTGACCCATAGCATCCATCTCAACAACGTGTGTGATTCTCTGCGACTGCACTTCGGGCCCGTGGGCTTGCCAGTGGTGGAATACGCTCGGTGCCAGTGCCGGGGAAAGGTCGTGGGCTGGCGCGATCCGGTGGGGCTGCGGGACGCCATGCGCGAACTGATGGACGCAGCGGCTTTGCGCGAGGAACTGAGGCGGATCACCTCACGCTTGGCCGCTGAGCGGAACGACGCCGCAGCCGTATCAGAAGAAAAGCGGCGCATCTTAACGGCGGAGACCGGAAATCGCCGCTAGAGTCGGTGTCAAACAAGCGGTTTATGCCAAACCCACTGTTCAGCATCATCACGGTGACGTTCAATCCCGGTGAAGGGCTGGCGCGAACCGTGGACTCATTAAGCGCGCAGCGGTGCCGCGACTTCGAGCAGATTATCAAGGATGCCGGTTCTACGGATGGCAGCGTGCAGCAACTTGCTCGGCAGGCAAAGGATTATACCCCCATCGTCATTTGCCAGCCAGACAACGGAATCTTCGATGCGATGAACCAGGCATTGGACCATGCCAGTGGCAAGTATGTATTGTTCCTCAACGCCGGCGACTTGCTCTTCGACGGCGGCGTTTTGGAGCAAGTGGCCAAGGTGGTAACGCAGGAGGTGGATCTTGGGCTGGTCTATGGCGATTACTTTAGCGGCCCTCTGCAACTGGTTGTTAAGAGTCCCAAGAGGTTGAGCGGTTTCTTCCTCTACCGCACCACGCTCTGTCACCAGTCGTGCTTTGCTGCGCGTGAACAAATCGAGAAACTAGGCCGATTCGATACTACGTATCCGGTTGTAGCGGACTACGACCTGCTGCTTCGCATGGTTCTCGGTGCAAGTGTTCCCTATCAATATCTGCCGAAAACGCTCTGTTGGTATCTTGGCGGTGGCTCTTCAACCCAGCCGGTCAACGCCTGGCGGGGCGGCCGGGAAGCGCAGACGTTTCGCCGGCGCTACTTCCGTCCCATGGAGCGGCTGTTGTACGGATGTCTGAGGGCGGCCAGCTTGCCTTACCTGCGCATCGAGCTGATGCGGTCTCGTCGGCTAGCAACTCTGCAGAAGATGTATACCAGAGCGGTCAATTTGTGGAACAGCTAGGCGACATTGTTAGGGTTGCTGCCATCATCGGTAACAACCAATCAGAAGCACCGGGCGCCGCCGCCACAGAGCGGATTGTAATGCTTGGAGTAGCTATTCCGGACGTCGTGATGGCTGCCGTCATCAAGGCCGATCCAGCGCCTGATGTCCCGGCCCAGAAAATATCGTGGGCGGTTATCAGGGGCATCGAATGCACCGGCAAGGTCATTGATCTTATCTCCACGGTGCCGATCCGGGATTATCCTAAGTCAGATAGGCTTTGGTCGGGCTATCAAAAGTGGGATCGAGCAAATGGCAGCGATAATCAGTTGCTGCCCTTTATCAATGTTCTCGGATTCAAACAGCTAACTCGATTTTTCGGATGTGTGGCCGTGCTCCTCCGCTGGTCAATCGCAAACCGGAGGCACAAAAGGCATGTACTCGTTTACAGTCTCATCAGCGCTCACCTCTGTGCGGTATGGTGCGTCAGACTGCTGTTCTCAATAAAGACCACTGTGCTCATAACGGACCTTCCCGGCCTTGCAACTGGCCAGGAATCGTGGTGGAGACGCTGGTTGCGGCCGATCGACGGCTCTATAATTCATCACACAGTGCAAACCGCGGACGGACTAATGGTCCTCACGCAGGCGATCGCCGAGGACTACGCACCAAACGTTCCTGCGATGGTGATGGAGGGAATGGTCTCCCTCCAGTCGGAGGAACTGGCGAAGACAGTGCCAGAATCAAGTGGCCGACCGAAGGAATTTATCGTTTTGTACACAGGCGCATTGGGACGGAAGTATGGGATTGCCTTGCTGCTTGACGCTTTTGCGGAGTTGCCCGGCGAGGGCTTCCGCCTGTGGTTGTTTGGAAGCGGGGATATGGCTGAGGACATTCGCCGTCGGGCGAAAGAAGACCCTCGTGTCTATTTTGCAGGGCGAGTCGCCCCGGAAGAGGCGTTTCGGAAGTGCCAGCAGGCGACTGTGCTGATCAACCCGCGTCCGACAAACGAGCCTTTCACTCGTTATTCCTTTCCGTCGAAGGTCCTAGAGTACATGGCAGCGGGGCGGCCCGTTATCACGACGCGACTCTCAGCTATTCCTCCAGAGTACAATCCTTACTTGATATGGCTCGATCGCGAGACGCCCGAAGGGCTTGCGACTCTTCTGCGGCAACTGGGCGAAGAGCCGCGGAAACGACTCGATGAACTCGGGGGCCGGGGCCGGGATTTTGTTCTTCAAGAGAAGAACTACCGGCGACAAGGGAGGCGAATCGTGGAGTTCATTGAACACATCAATTCGCTCAGCAACAGGAAACGTTAGAATTGCTTTCTCGCTGTAGCGTCAGCGTTGCCGGCGTGAATTAGTGCAGCATATCGCTTAAGCCGATTTGTTGGTGATATCCAGTGATCCAGTGCATATCCCCATGGACGTAGAGGTGTTAGCGACCACCATCATGCGGCTATCTGACCATCCTGATGAACAGCGCCTGCTCTATTACTTTCAAAGCTGGAAACCGGCATGTGGGATGTTCAGCGGTCAGGCTCTGGCGAAACACCATGACAGAGTTAGCATCTCCCGGTGGGATGGCCCAGACCAATATCAGAGGGCGGAGGGCGGAGGGTCGGAGGTCAGAAGTCAGAAGTCAGAAGTCAGAGACCAATGGTTCATAGTCTGTTTTGAGCAGTCCTGTGGTCTTCTTAAATCATGTTCAACAGCAAAACTCTACTAATTACCGGGGGCACAGGCAGCTTCGGCAATGCCGTTCTTCGCCGGTTCTTGAAGAGTAATATCTCCCAAATCCGCATTTTCTCGCGCGACGAAAAGAAGCAGGATGACATGCGGCATGAGTACAAGGATTCGAAACTGAAGTTTTACATTGGGGACGTGCGGCAACTGGACAGCGTGCAAGAGGCCATGTCCGGCGTGGATTTCGTGTTTCACGCCGCTGCCCTCAAACAGGTGCCGTCTTGCGAATTCTATCCCATGGAGGCGATCCGAACCAATGCCCTCGGCGCAGACAATGTAATGCAGGCAGCTCTCGACAACCGCGTCAAGCGAGTGGTTGTGCTCAGCACGGATAAAGCGGCTTACCCCATCAACGCCATGGGTTTGACCAAGGCGATGATGGAAAAGCTGATGGTAGCCCGTTCGCGTATCGCGGCCGAAAAGGGACTGATTTTTTGCGGCACCCGGTATGGCAATGTCATGGCGTCGCGCGGCTCCGTGATCCCGCTCTTCGTTCAGCAGATTGAAGCCGGGCAGCCGTTGACGATCACGGACTCAGGCATGACGCGGTTTATGATGAGCCTGGACGCGGCGGTGGATTTGGTTTTGTTCGCCTTCGAGCATGCAAAACCGGGGGATCGTTTCGTGCAAAAGGCGCCGGCCGCGACCATCGGCCTCCTGGCTGAGGCGGTGAAATGCTTGTTGCGGGCGGACAACCCAATCAAGGTCATTGGCACACGCCACGGCGAGAAGGTTTACGAGACTTTATTGACGAAGGAGGAGGCGGCCAAGGCGGAAGATCTAGGGGATTACTTCCGTGTCCCGGCGGATAATCGTGACCTGAATTACAATGCTTACTTTTCCGAAGGCGATCCAAGAGCGGCGCAGGTGGAAGATTATCACTCGAATAATGCCCGCCGGTTGAACCTGGAGGAGATGATGGAGCTGCTGCTGACGCTGCGGGAGATGAGGGAAGCGATGGGGCGCAGAGGCTGCGGAGGCAAAGCTGAAATGCTGAAAGTTGAAAGCTGAAATCGGAGATAGGACAGAGGACGGAGAACAGGGCACGGAGGGCGGAGGACAGACAAGTGACTGCTGACGACGGACCACACAGGACGAGGCGGAAAGGAAAAGCTAAAATTGGGAAAGCAGAAAGCTGAAATCGAGGAAAGGACAAGCGAACAAAGTCCGCACGTCGCAAGCTGACCGCGAATTACCACCTACTATTTCGACTGACAAAGCTCATGCGTATCGTTGTCATCGGCGGAGCGGGCATGCTCGGCCACAAAATGTTTCAAATCCTGCGGGAACGCTTTCCTGGTACGATCTGTACCACCAGGGAGGATGTGCGCCAGCCTCCGTTTGATCGCGTCGAACTGCTTCAGGGGGACGATGTGGTCCGGGGCGTGGATGTCATGGATTTCGACCGGCTCCATGGCACCTTGAAAGACCTTCGGCCCGACTTCATCGTGAACTGCGTCGGCATCGTGAAGCAGCGGGAGGAGTCACGCATGGCCATTCCCAGCATCGCCATCAATTCATTGCTGCCGCACAAGCTCGCGGCTTTTGCCGGTGAATGGGGTGGGCGCGTCATCCATCCCAGCACGGACTGCGTGTTTGACGGCAAGCGGGGCGGGTACACGGAAGCCGACGATTCCAGCGCGGAGGACCTTTATGGGAAATCGAAGTTTCTGGGGGAGCTTCATGGTGACAACGGCTTGACGCTGCGGACTTCGATCATCGGGCGGGAGCTGGTTGAACACCGCTCGTTGCTCGACTGGTTCCTGATGCAACATGGCAAAATTGTTCGAGGGTTTCGCCACGTCATCTATTCCGGAGTGACGACTAATCAGCTCGCGGAGGTTGTTACCATGGTCATCAGGAGCTTTCCCCACCTGCGCGGGCTCTACCAAGTGGTTGCCGACTCCATCTCGAAGCATGATTTGCTCTGCCTCCTGCGCGACGCCTACAAGCTCGAGGTGACCATCGCTCCTGACGACCAGGAGGTATCCGACCGGAGCATGAAGGGCGACAAGTTCCGGGAGGCGACCGGTTACGTTTCTCCGCCCTGGCCGGAATTGGTCCGGCGTCTGGCCGAGGATCCCACGCCCTACACAAAATGGATTCAATGGCCTCAACCGTCACAATTCAACACAACCACAGATGGACACAGATAAGGACTGCTCATAACTGTCTTTCTTTGCGTTCTTTGCGGTTAACTCAACTGCCGGATTTAGAATGAAGATACTAACCTTGTTCGGCACCCGTCCCGAGATCATCCGCCTGAGCTGTATTATTCCTTTGCTCGACGAACATTGTGAGCAGATTCTGGTTCACACCGGCCAGAACTACGATCCAAGCTTGAGCCAGGTCTTTCTGGACGAGCTGAAAATCCGGACCCTGGATCATCACCTGGGGGTTCAATCCAATTCATTCGGCGAACAGGCGGGGCAGATCCTCGCGAAGACGGATGCCCTTCTCGATCAGGTCAAGCCCGACCGGTTACTGATACTCGGAGACACGAACTCAGGCCTGGCGGCTGTGGTCGCCGCGCGCCGCGGAATTGCCGTTTATCACCTCGAAGCCGGCAATCGCTGCTATGACAATCGAGTGCCCGAAGAGGTCAACCGGCGCATCATTGACCATAGCAGCGACGTGCTGCTCCCCTACACGCACCGAAGCGCCGCGAACCTGGTATACGAAGGCATCCGCCGCGAGCGCATCTTTGTGGTCGGGAACCCAATCCTCGAGGTGCTGGAGCACTTCGATCCGCAGATCCAGTGCAGCCAGGTCCTCAGCCGGCTGGGCCTGGCCAAGGGCGGCTACTTTCTGGCGACCATGCATCGAGCCGAAAACGTGGATCCCCCGGAACGGTTGCGGGCACTGGTCCTGGGGTTGACGCGTTTGGCGGAAACGTACCAGAAGCCCGTGGTGGTGAGCGTGCATCCGCGGACAGCCGATCGCATCCACAAGTCCGGGCTTTCGGTGGAGGAGGGCAAGCTCCGGCTGGAGAAGCCGTTTGGTTTGTTTGACTTCATCCATCTGGAGAAGCGTGCGTTCGCGGTGGTGACGGACAGCGGAACCGTTCAGGAGGAGGCCTGCATTTTCAATATACCGAACGTGACCATACGGGATGTGACCGAACGTCCGGAGACTACGGAGTGTGGCAGCAACATCCTGGCGGGAGCTATTCCTGAGATGCTGGAAGGCGGCATGAAGCTGGCGCTGAGGGGCACGGGCGAGTGGGAGGCCCCGGAAGAATATCAACGGCGAAACGTGGCCACAACCGTGGCTAAGATCCTGCTGAGTTATCGGCCACAATAACAAGGACATTGAATGAAGACTTTGGTAACGGGTGGAGCGGGTTTCATCGGTTCAAATCTCGTTCAGCTATTGCTGAAGGAAGGACATGATGTAACCGTGCTCGATAATCTCAGTTCGGGCTATCGTGTGAATCTGACACCGTTTCCTGAAGTGCAATTGATCGTCGGAGACGTGCGGGATACATCGATAGTCGAGCAGGCTGTAAAAGGGGTGGAAGTCGTATTCCATTTGGCAGCATCGGTGGGCAACGTACGCTCGATCGAACACCCCTTGATTGACGCGGAGACCAATGTGCTCGGTACGCTCAACGTCCTGGAAGCGGCGCGGCGCCAGGGAGTCCGCAAAATCGTCTTTTCATCCTCCGCGGGTATCTTTGGCGAGCTGAAGACGCTACCGATTCAGGAAGATCACCCGGTGGAGCCGGATTCGCCATACGGAGCCACGAAACTGGGTGCCGAGAAGCTTTGTCTCGCGTATGCCAAGCTGTACGACCTGGAAGCTATCTGCTTGCGATATTTCAATGTCTTCGGGTTGAACCAGCGTTACGACGCCTATGGCAACGTGATCCCGATCTTCGCCCACAAACTCGTCTTCAGCCAGCCGATTACGATCTTCGGCGACGGCGAGCAGACACGAGATTTCATCAATGTCCGAGACGTGGCAAATGCGAACTTTATGGCTGGGATTAACCGGGGGGTGAGTGGGAGGTTCAATTTGGGCAGCGGATCCCGCATCACCATAAACGAACTGGTCAAGAAGATGGAAGGCGTGTCAGGACTCCGCACCCAAATCGCCTACGGCCCGCCCCGCAAGGGAGACGTGCGGCATAGCCTGGCTGACATTACCGCCCTTAGCTCTGCCATTGGCTTCAGACCGCAGATCAATTTCGATGAAGCGTTGAGGGAATATATGGATTGGGCGCGGGAGGCATTCAAATCGGTCACGAGCTGATCTCCAGCAAGTGTTCGATTTGCCGTTTTCAAACTCTGGCCTGCGTCCTCTGTCGTCCGTCTTCGCCTTGCGCTTTACGCTCTATGCTTTGCCCCGATGCGCATCTTGATGCTCACGCAATGGTTTGACCCGGAGCCAGCTTTCAAAGGATTGCAGTTTGCGCTAGCCCTTCAGGCCCGCGGCCATTCGGTTCAGGTTCTCACGGGCTTTCCGAATTATCCCGGCGGCAAGGTCTATCCCGGCTACCGCATCCGCCTTTGGCAGCGGGAGGTGATGCGAGGCATTTCCGTGCTTCGGGTGTTCCTGTATCCGAGCCACAGCCGCAGTGCTGCCGGTCGGGTTCTGAATTACCTGAGCTTTGCGCTCAGCGCCACGCTCCTCGGCCCATTGCTGTTGAAGCCGGCCGATGTGGCGTATGTGTATCATCCCCCTGCCACCGTCGGCTTGCCGGCTCTGGCCTTCAAATACCTTCGCCGTGTCCCTTTTGTCTATGATGTGCAGGATTTATGGCCGGATACCCTCACGGCCACGGGAATGGTCAACGGCTCGCTGGCCTTGCGCTTGCTCGGCCGATGGTGCCAACTCGTGTATCGGGCGGCGGATCGGATTGCCGTGCTATCCCCGGGATTCCAGCAACGGGTGTCTGAACGAGGGGTGCCCTCCAGCAAAGTGCGCCTGGTCTATAACTGGACTCACGCCATTCCGCCGACAGCACCGGACGCCCCACTGGGGAAAGCATTGGCGGGTAAATTCGTGGTGCTTTTTGCCGGGAACCTCGGCGCTGCCCAAGGCCTGGATACGGTGCTCGACGCAGCGAAATTGACGCGGGACCGGCATCCCGAGCTCTGTTTCGCCTTCGCCGGGAGTGGGGTGGAGGAGCCGCGGTTGCGGCAACGGGCGGCGGCGGAGGGTTTGGCCAACGTGGTCTTCCTTGGCCGGCGTCCGCCCGAAGCAATGGGTGGCGTTTACGCCTGGGCTGCGGCACTGCTTGTGCATCTGCGGGATGATCCTCTGTTCGCGATCACCATCCCATCCAAAACCCAGACCTGCCTGGCCATAGGAAAACCCATTCTGATGGGGGTGCGTGGCGATGCGGCGGATTTGGTGCGCGCAGCGGGAGCTGGGATTGTATTTGCACCCGGGCAAGCTGCCGCGTTGGCGCAGGCCGCAGGCGAATTGCAGGAGATGCCAGAGGCTGCGCGGCAAAGAATGGGTGACGCTGGCCGGGCTTATTACGAGGCACATCTCTCGCTGGCGGCGGGTGTCCAAGCGTTCGAGGAGGAGTTCATGCGGGCCGCTGGCATCGAATCATGCGGCTCCTGATTGCCGGGCATTGGCGGCCCGGAAAGACGGAGGACATGAAACGAAGAGACAATGTCTATATTGGTAAACATTGGATGGATTGCGTCTGCGCTGCGATTGGGCTGATCTTCCTGTCGCCGCTCCTGGCGCTGCTGGTCGTGTTAGTGCGCTGGAAGCTGAGCTCACCGGTGTTTTTTCGCCAGCAGCGGCCGGGATTCAAGGGCAGGCCATTCAATGTTCTGAAATTCCGTACCATGGCCGACGGGCGCGATCTTGCGGGGAACTTACTCCCCGATGCGAAACGTCTCACGACGTTCGGCCGCTGGTTGCGCCGGGCTTCGCTGGACGAATTGCCGGAGTTGTTCAATGTGCTCAAGGGCGAGATGAGCCTGGTGGGACCACGCCCACTGCTGATGGAGTACCTGCCGCGTTATACTCCGGAGCAGGCCCGACGTCATGAAGTGAAACCGGGCATCACCGGCTGGGCACAGGTGAACGGACGCAACGCCATTTCCTGGGAAGAGAAATTCAAGCTCGACGTTTGGTATGTGGACCATTGCAGCTTATGGCTGGATTTGAAGATTCTGGCACGGACTGTGTTCCAGGTGTTCCAGCGTGAAGGCATCACTGCCGAAGGCCACGCCACCATGCCAGCATTCACGGGGTCCCAGTCAGCGGAGGCTGAGCGCTCTCGATCCGCTTCCGCAATACAGCCGTGAACAGCAAAACCAGGGTGGCTGTTATTGGCGCCGGCGGGCATGCCAAGGTGGTCATCAGTACTTTGCGCGCAGCCGGACACGAAGTGGTCGGAGTTTACGACGATGATCCGGCGAAGCGAGGGCAGGAGATCGCAAAGGTACCGGTCATAGGCTTGGTTACCGAAGTCCATCCCAGTGTAGCCGGAGCATTCGTGATTGCCATTGGCCGCAACGCTTTGCGCCGCCGGGTTGCGGAATGCTTGTCCTTCGTCGAGTGGTTGACGGTAGTGCATCCTCATGCCTACGTAGACGAATCGGTGAAAGTTGGTCCAGGCACGGTTATTTTTGCCGGGGTCGTTATCCAACCAGACGCCGTCGTTGGCCGCCATTGCATCATCAACACCGGGGCGACAGTGGATCACGACTGTTCACTGGGAGATTTCACACACGTGGCTCCGGGTTGTCACCTCGCGGGCGGAGTTGCCCTCGCCGAAGGTGTTTTCATGGGCATGGGCAGCGTCGCCATCCCCGGAATTAGAATAGGCAAATGGACTACCGTCGGTGCGGGGGGGGTGGTTGTCACGGATTTGCCGCCGGAGCAAACTGCAATGGGGATTCCGGCCAGAGTGGTTAACAGCAAGAAATCATCATGAGCGTTCAACGGTCACAGCGGCTCTTCCTATCTCCGCCCCATCAAGGCAGCACGACTCCATGACCACGGACTACGAGACCACTGGCTGTGGGATCACAAGACAACTAAAGTACTGGTTACTGACCGCTAGGCCAGGAGGATTGCGCGCCTCGCATTGTTGACGATGACAGACAGAATATCGAATCGCATATTCCTTTCGCCCCCGCACCTGGGAGTGGAGGAATTGCTGTTAGTTCGCGAGGCTTTTGCCAGTAACTACATCGCCCCACTGGGGCCGATGGTGGATGCGTTCGAATCGGAATTCGCGGCCTACACGGGCATCCCTCACTGCGTGGCCCTGGCCAGCGGCACTGCCGCGATGCACCTCGCCCTGCGCGAAGTGGGCGTTGGTCCCGGCGATGAAGTGCTGGCGTCCACCCTCACTTTCATCGGCAGCGTCAGTCCAGCCGCGTTTCTTGGCGCGTCCGTGGCGTTCATTGATTCGGCTGAGCAGACCTGGAACATGGATCCGGCGCTCCTGGCAGATGAATTGGCTGAGTGTGCTTGCCGCGGCAAACTTCCCAGAGCGGTCATTCCCACTGATCTCTACGGGCAGTGTTGCGACCTCCCTCGCCTCAAGGAAATTTGCGCCCGGTATCAAGTTCCCATTGTGTGCGATTCCGCCGAGGCGATGGGCTCGCGCTATCAGGAGCCTGATGAAAGCAGAAAGCAGAAAGCAGACAAAACAAATGCCTTACCCGGAAAGGCAACAGGCGTCCCAGAGGCCAATCCCATTTCTCCTTTCTGCTTTCCACTTTCTGCTTTGGAGCACGCCGGATTCGGGGCCAAGGCGGCGGTGTTCTCATTTAACGGGAACAAGATCATGACCACTTCGGGCGGGGGGATGCTTGCCAGTCACGATCAACGCCTGATTGAGCATGCCCGGAAGCTCTCGCAGCAGGCGCGTGATCCCGCCCCGCATTACGAACATTCGGAGATCGGCTACAACTATCGCATGAGCAATGTCCTGGCGGCTATTGGCCGTGGGCAGTTACGTGTGCTGGACGAGCGGGTCGCCGCCAAGAGACGGATTTTCGAGCAATACCGCCAACTCCTGGCCGATCTGCCCGGCATTACGTTCATGCCGGAGCCGCCTTACGGGCGTTGCAATCGCTGGCTCACTGTAATCCTGATTGACGGGGCCGAATTCGGCTCGACGCCGGAGCAGGTGCGACTGGCGTTGGAGGCGGAGAACATCGAGTCGCGTCCCATCTGGAAGCCGATGCATTTGCAGCCGGTATTCAGTGAGTGCCGGGTGCGGAGCACGGAGTACGGAGTGGAGACAGGAAGGCAAGCGGCGGCGCGCCGAAGCGGCAAGTCTATTTCCGAGGACCTTTTTGCGCGCGGCTTGTGCCTGCCGTCCGGCACAGCGATGGGGGAGAGGGACGTGGAACGGGTGGGGAAGATCATTCGCCGCTGTAGGAAAGCAAAAGCCGAAAGTAGAAAATCGAAAGCAGAAATGGGACTACGGGACTACTGACCACAGGACTACAAGACCACCGACCTGCGGGAGGAATCGCACTAGGCTGGGGACATGCAGAAGATTTCCGAAACAAAGGCACAGAGACGCTGGGAAACCGCCGGGGTCAGCCGCGGATGGGCCGGGGCTGGGACGTGGTTTGATCAGTGCCCATCAGTGTTCATCTGTGGTTTTTAGAGATGGATTCTCCTGAATAGTCCGTGAAGGAATTCTTTCTTCCGCTCGCCGAGCCTCTGGGAGCCATCTGGTTCCTAATGCTAGCGAGCCTCTGCTGGCTCCTGTGGCGCCGTCAATGGCGAAGCGCGCTCTGGTTTGCCTGGCCAGTGCTCTTGATTCTCTTGCTGGGCAGCACCCCTTTGGCCGAAGGCCTCGTCGCCAGCGCGGAGCGGCCATACCTCGATGCCTCTATTGTTCATTACATGGTCCCAAGGGAGCAGGTTAACAGCTTGCAACCCTCAGCTCGCAATTCCCACTACGACGCTGTCGTCGTCCTGGGAGGCAGTCACTACGCGTCCGACTATGACGCGTATGGGTTTGGTTTGGGGGATGCGGCCAGCAGACTCGTGGCCGGACTCGATCTGTTCAGGACGGGGAAGGCAAAACACCTGGTCCTGGGCGGGTGCGGACCCGTTGCCGGAGAAACCAACCTCCTGCTATCGGACCGCGTCATGCAGTGGGTGGATTCTCTCCAGAGCGTCCATGCCGGACCCACAATTTCTAACTCTTTCTCCTCCTCGCCGGGCGAGAGCGCCAGGGGTGATGAACCGCAGCAACTTGACGGCACACTGGCTCCTCGTCCCGTTGACATTTCTGTCTTCACACTCGGCCTCTGCCGCGACACGCATGATGAAGCGATCGCCTTCCGGAAACTCTGCGACTCAAACCACTGGCAGGCAGTGCTCCTCGTCACCTCGGCCCTCCATATGCCCCGGTCAGCCGCCCTTTTCCAGAAGCAGGGCCTTGACGTGATTCCGGTCGCCTGCGATTTCCAAGCCTGCGGCGTTTCGCGCTGCACATTCAGCCCCTTTCCGCGCCAAGCCAGGTTTGAGCTTCTGCGCCTTTTCCTGCATGAGAGAGTTGGCTGGCTGGTTTGCCAGATGAGAGGATGGGTATAGGTGGACAGGAGGCAGAGGCCTGTGGGTGCCTGCGAGTCGGGTCTTGAGTAATGGACAAACCGTTTCCGCCACTCCGCCTTGGTTACGCGGTCAGAAATACCCCGGCGGCCGGCTTTCTGTTCCTCATCGACCGTGCGGTCGTCCCCTGCCTGAAGCGCTTTAGTTCACAGCCTTCACCAGCGCCTGCGAAGCCGACGGGGATTCTGGCTCCTGAACGAATCCTGATCTCCAACGTCGGGGGTGGCATGGGCGATGTGGTCATGGCCACTTCGATAATTCCAGTGCTGAAAAGCGCCTTTCCGGGAGTAGAGCTCGGTTTCCTGGCGGGTCCGGCTATGATGCCCGCGGTTCATGGTCACCCGGACCTCTTCCGTTTGCACCATTATGACCATTTCCTTCGCAAACCCCGGAAGCCTGCAAATCTTCTGAAAATAATGGGCCGCACCAAAAGACTGATCGCTGAGTTGCATGCTACTGCCTACGATTGGGCGATCGAGCTGTTTCCTGGGGCGCAGAACTCCATTCTCTTTTGTTACTTAGCCGGCATTCCTACGCGTGCGGGTTACACGACTGGCGCTTGGGGGGACTTGTTGACCAATCCCTTAAAGTGGACACAGAGGGACCGGCACATTACTGAGTATCATAAGGACTTGTTGCGTGACTTAGGCATTGCTGAAAAGCACCTTTCTCTCTGCCACGAGACTCTGCCACCAGTCGACCCTAAAAAGCTTCCGGACATTTTATCACTTGCCTGTGCCCACCCTCGAGGTATGGTGCTTTGCCATCCTGGTTCGAGCAACAAAGCCAAGGAATGGCCGGCTGGCCACTGGGCCGAAGTCGCAAAGGATCTTGCCAGGCAAGGCTCCGCAGTGGTGTTCACTGGCGCTGGCAGCAGGCAAAAGCACCTCATCGACAAGATTCTCAAACTGGCGGGGTGCGGTGTCAGCGTCTGTAACATGCTTGAGTGGGAGGAGTTCGTGACAGCGGTTTCAGTGAGCCGATTGGTCATTAGCGCCGACAGCGCGGCCCAGCATGTCGCAGCGGCTTTCGATCGACATTGCGTCGTCGTTGGCACCGGCATCAACCCCGGCAACTGGTTCCCACGACATCTGAACCATCGCTACCTGCTGCATCCAACTCCATGCTCGCCCTGTTTCCGACCAGGGATGTGCAGGGGGCGGGAGTGCCTTGTGCTCGTGCAACCGGAGCAGGTGGTTGCAGCGGTTAACGACCTTTTGAGGTTGGGTCAACAATCCGGTTCCGTTTAGCCCTTTCCGGAAAACAGGTGGCGGACACAGTTCGGATTAAACTCTCCGGCGCATAAAGGACGATCCAGATGTTCAGTCTATCACACGGAGGCGGAAGCTGAATCCCGGGCGAAAAGACTCGCAGCCAAGTTGCACCGTCGTGATCTGCACACGCGACCGGCCGACCGAGCTCAACCGCTGCCTCGAAGCCATATCTCGGCTGGATTATCCGAAATTCAACACCATGGTAGTGGACAACGCCCCGAGCAACGACCTCGCCCGCCAGGTCGCAGCACGGTGGGGCGCTGAGTATCTGCTGGAGCCAAAGGCCGGGCTGAGTCGTGCACGCAATACCGGGGCTCGATCATGCTCCAGCGAGATTGTAGCCTACTTGGATGACGATTCAGTGGCGGAGCGGGAATGGTTGGCGCAGTTGGCGGCTGAGTTTCGGGACCCCACCGTCATGGCCGTCACCGGCTCTGTCATGCCCTTGGAGGCAGGCCTGCCTGGTGAGGACCGCGCGATGCTGGCTCGCTACGCGCCGTCGCGACAATGGAAACGCCTGGACCGACAGAATCCGTTCTGGTTCGAAATGGCGAGCTTTGGGGGTATCGGCGATGGAGGCAATATGGCGATACGGCGTAGCGCTTTCGAATGCTGGGCCGGTTTCGACGAACGCCTGGGCCGTGGCGCAGCCATTTCCGGATGCGAGGAGCATCTTGCCTTTTCGCAGCTCGTGGAAGCCGGCCATGCAATTGTTTACACTCCCTACGCGGTGGTCCACCATCCTCGTCCAGGAACCGCAGAGGCCTTGAAGATTGCGGCTTTACGAGATTACCGTTCGGGAGCCGCCTATGTCACGTTGTTGCTTGTCGAGAGCCGGCATCGCTGGAAGACTCTGAAGTATTTTCTTGTTGGCCGGTTAGGAGTCCAACGTGACTGGCGAGCCTCCGGTAAGCCCCCGGCCTCGAGATTTCGGATGCTGTTAGCCTGCCTCCCTGCGCCGCTCCTCTACCTACGGAATTGTCTCGGGCACACGGCCATGAACTCGAGGGATAATCGTTCGTTCTCTGATTCACGTGGCGACAAGAGACCAACCCGCAATGGATAACGACCCCTGCACAACGGCCAACCAGCCGTGGGAAGGGATAGCCGCAAACGCCCGGCGGTTATGGAGCCATTTTCGTGGCAGTTCAGTCTGGCGACTACTCCGCCGGGTGAACTTCCTCCGCAGCAGTGTGTATCTGGCGATGGAATTGTGTCGAACTGCCAGAGACGCGAAATGCCTCAGCAGGGAAATTATCGATCGTGAATTCAGACTCCACGATGATCCGTTTCATTACAGGACTAGTCCAGGTGAGGTTTTGCGCTTTGCGCAGCAGACCGGGCTGCTTGACTCCGCTCGACGGGGTGCCCCTTTTCAACGTGCTCTTGAGATCGGGTGCGCGGAAGGTGTGTTCACTGAAGTGATAGCCGAGCGATCCCAGTCGCTAATGGTCTTCGACATCTCGCCAACTGCGCTGGCGAAGACCAGGGAGCGAAGAACTTGGGGTGAGTTCGTCCAGTTTCAGGAATGGGATCTGCGCTCTGATGGTGTGCCCGGCACCTTTGACCTTATTGTTGCCGCCGGCGTCTTGGAGTATCTCCAGAAGCCCAGGGAGTTTCGGATGGTCCGTGCCAAACTGGTTGGGGCCGTGAGCCCGGGAGGTTATCTGCTCGTGCAGTCAACAAAGGTCAACCCGGTGATCGAGAACGCGTGGTGGGGCAAGTACCTTATCCGCGGAGAGCGGATTAACCGGTTCTTCCGCGAGGACGAGGCCCTCCGGGTGGTAGATTGGCTGGTCGGGGAGATTTACGTGATCTCGCTGTTCCAAAAGGTGCTAAACCCTCAAGCGACGCGCCAAAGCTCGACTCGCCCCAAGCGGAGGGAACACGGCGCCGCTTCAGTCTGATGATTATTTCAGTTGTCATCCCGACTTACAATCGCAAGGGAGTTTTGGCCCGGACATTGCCGACTGTGCTCGAACAGAATTTTCCATCCGAGGAATTCGAGGTTGTCGTGGTGGTTGACGGCTCATCCGACGGCACTGTTGAGATGCTCGGGACCCTTAAACCCCGGTGCGGGTTCCAAGTAGTTGAACAGACGAATCGAGGGCCAGCCGCCGCCCGAAATGCAGGCGTGGCAACCGCCCGTGGGCGATTGGTCCTTTTCCTGGACGATGACATTCGCTCTGGTCGGGATCTCATCGCCCATCATGTTTCGGCAAATGAGAACACCTCGCTCCTTCTTGTCCACGGGCCTATCCTGGTTGCCCCCGAGAGTCCTCCAACGCTGGCCAGACACGCGGCTTGCGCTGCCGCTGAACGCCTCCACAAACTCCTCGCGCCTCGAACGCAACTGGCATTGCCCGAACATGCCGATCTGGTATGTAACAGCTCAATGCCACGTAGTGTCTTCCTCTTGTCCGGCGGCTTCAACGCAACTATGCCTCTGCAGAGAGACGACTGCGAGTTTGGCCTTCGCCTCTGGAAAATGGGGGTACAGTTTCAGTACGAAGTTGGGGCGATCGCTTACGAGTTCTTTGTAAAATCTTCGCGCGACTTTGTTCAGCACGACGCAGTCCAGTGTGGGAAGGGGGAAGTCCGGTTGTGCCGTGAGCACCCGGAGTACCGCCGGTATTCGACGCTCGCAACTCTTGGGGGGGGGGCATCTGTTACGCGAACTCTTCGGAGAATCGCTCTGGGCCCCTTACCGTTCGAACAGTCGTTGGTGTTGCCTGTTTCGATGTGCGAGCAGTTCCAGTGGATTTCGGTTGTCCGTTCAGCGGGCATTCGCCTGCTGGGATTTCAACGCCGTCTCACATTTCTTCGCAGCGCCAGCCGCGAAGCAGGCTCTTACACGGCTCTACAGAGAGCCTATGGCCTCCGCCTGCCTGTACTGTTGTATCACAATATCGCACCCGAGGGGACGGCCACCACTGCCCCCTCCCTCACGCTCTCCCCGCAGCAATTTGATAAGCAAATGCGATGGTTGGCAAGGAGAGGCTATCACGCCATCCTGCCGTCGCAGTGGCTGGAGTGGTGCCGCACCGGCCGCGGTCTGCCCAAGAAACCAGTGCTCCTGACTTTTGACGATGCCTATGCCAGCCTTGTCCCGCATGCACTGCCTGTGCTCGCCAAACTGGGGTTTGGTGCTGCGGTGTTTGTTGTGACAAGGCAAATCGGTGGGACGAACGAGTGGGAGAAGAGGTCCGGGCGTTTGGGAACAGACCTCTTGATGTCTGCGAGCCAAATCAAGGAGGCGGCGAGGCAGGGGATTGAGTTCGGGGCGCACAGCCGGACTCATCGTGATCTCACGACACTAAGCGACCAGGAACTGGCGGAAGAGGTGGAGGGCAGTGCCCTAGACCTCAAGGCTCTTTTGGGCCGCCGGGTAATCTCTTTCGCCTATCCATATGGGCCATACAACGAAAAGGTTGCCGAGCGCGTGCGCCTGTCATTTGACTTGGCGTTCACTTGTGATGAAGGACCGAACTTCCTTCACACCGATCCATTCGTTCTCCGGAGAAGCAACGTGAGTCCGGGTGATCTACTTATTGACTTCGCCTTCCGGGTGTGGTTTGGATGGATTCCGATGACTGCCATCCGTTCACGCCTCCGGCTTCGGTCACGATTCAAGCGATCTGCTCTTCCGGTGGAGGGCAGACAGTGACCAGAACCAGGACAAAAGTGGAGCGAAAGACGATTATTCTGGGAGCAGGCATCACTGGCCTCGCCGCGGGGTTTTCGTCCGGTTTTCCGATATATGAGCGCAGCCAGTTGCCAGGCGGCCTGTGCGGCTCTTACTATCTCCGACCAGGTGACCCCCGGCGCCTACGGTCACCTCCCGCAGATGGAGAAGTCTACCGGTTTGAATTCGGTGGGGGCCATTGGCTCTGGGGCGGAGATCAGTTGGTTCATCACTTTCTCAAGGAGTTTACTCCGCTGAAAACCTATGATCGAAGGGCCTCCGCGTATTTTGCCGATCAGAACTTGCTCGTGCCATATCCGGTTCAACACCACCTGAAATACTTCGGCGCTCAAGTCGCGCTCCGCGCGGCGGGTGAAATCGCACGTTGTAGAGGGGAGCATGGGCAAACTGTTACGATGGCAGATTGGTTCGAAAATCATTTTGGCCACACTCTCAATGAAATGTTCTTTAGCCCGTACCACCTGCGGTACACGGCTGGATTATCGTCCAGCGTCGCACCTCAAGATGCGTCAAAGTCGCCACTAGACTTGGCTCACGTCAGGGCCGGGGCTCATGGCACCCACCAGGAATCCGCCGGCTACAACGCGCAGTTCTCCTATCCCATCGGCGGCCTCGATGCTGTGGTCGGGCCTCTGGCACGGGTATGCCAAATCCACTACGGCAAGGAGGCGGTCAAGATCCTGACGAAAGACAGGTCCATCAGGTTCACGGATGGATCGACCCTGTTGTGGAACAACCTGATTTCCACACTGCCACTGGACCGCACGATGCGGCTGGCCGGATTATCGGTTGACGAGGAAGCCGACCCTTTCACATCTGTCCTCGTGACGAATATTGGTGCGAAGAGGGGTCGGGGCTGCCCCAACGAACATTGGGTTTATATCGTCCGATCGAGCTGCGCCTTTCACCGGGTAGGATTCTATAGCAATGTCGACGCGTCATTCCTCCCGGTGTCCGCCCAGAGAACGGGGAGACTGGTCAGCCTCTATGTAGAAACGGCTTATCCGGGTGGAGGAAAGCCGAAGCCGGCAGAGGTGAGTGCCCTGACGGCTGCGATCATTGCGGAACTAAGAAAATGGGCATGGATTGAGGACACGCAAATTGTGGATGCAACATGGGTGGAGACGGCATATACGTGGAGGCGGCCGGCATCAGGTTGGGCTGAACGAAGCTTGCAGGTCCTCAATGAGCGTGGAATCCACCAGGTTGGACGATATGGCCGATGGGCATCCACAGTCGGCCAGCAGAGCATTTTCAACTCCATCGGAGAGGGCCTTCTCGCGGGAGCGGCATTCAGTGTCGCGCGATAATATGGCAGTACTAGTCGGTGCCGAGAAGCGCACGCCGGTGCACTTGGATAGACCCTGTCCGGACCAGGGACGGACTACTCCGTGTTTCGCATGTCTCTCCCGTTGAAGGAAAAGGAAGTTGGAGTGGCGAGGCCACATTCAAGGCGGTGTTATGACCTCCTCAAAGGAGTGTCCTGGCTGCGAAGCTGTGTCTATCTGACCTGTGAACTCAAACGGGCCGTCCTCGATAGCGCCAAACGCGACCTGACGGAGGTTACTTGTAAATACGGAGCGGAAGTCGATCCCTACGGCTGTCTCTCGGCGATATCTCAAGAGTGCTATGCAAAACAACTCCAGGCCCTGGATGCCGTGCGTGGCCCGGCTCGGTTCAAAAGGGCGCTGGAAATCGGGTGCAGCGAAGGCGTGTTCACGGAAATGCTCGCCCCCAGGTGTGAACGGTTAGTCGCAGTGGAGCTCTCGCCGGATGCGTTGAATCGAGCCTTACAGCGGTGCACCTGGGGCAAGCATGTCAGCTTCGGACGTTTTGACTTGCGGTGCGAACGGCTTGCCGGAGCGTTTGATCTGATTGTTGTTTCCGGTGTGGTTGAGTATTTCCATCGTCCAACGGTCATCTGGACAGTGCGGACGAAGCTTGTGCGAGCGCTGGCGGAACAGGGATTCCTGCTCCTCGATACGACGCGTGCCAACCCCATTGTCGAGGAAGCCTGGTGGAGCAGGCTTATCCCTCGCGGAGGTCGGATAAACCAGTTCTTCGAGCGACACCCGAAACTGCAGGTTATATCTAGGGATTCGAGCAGCATCTGCATTCAAACTCTGTTTCGAAGGACTGCTTGAAATTGCGAAGGTCTCCCACCCCTGCGTGAGCACTCTGCTTGCAGAGATTGAATATGCTCGCTAAGGCCGCGGTTTGATGGTGGGGTGCGCGCTGCGCCAGGGGGGCGAGGCAGTTCGAGCATGCGGAGAGGGTTCGGCCTGTTCGGAGCGTGATTTCCCAACACAAAGCCGATCAAGCGAGGCCTGAGACGGCACCGGTCGATTAGGTGCACATGAAATCAGTTCAAATCAGCGAGTGTCTGAAACCGCTTGTTGCGACCGTCCGCACTGCCTATGCCGCTTTCGCGATCATTTTGGCCAACACCGTGATACTACTTCTGGTTGTCAATCTGTTTCTGCATTTAGGTTTGTCCATTAAGGATAGGCGACTTGATCCCAATCGCAGCTTCTACCGCAATGTCCCCGAATCCCATCTGATGGTAGCGTACCCTGACTTCAGTCTGCAGGAGAGGAAACTGATGCTGGAGCAGACGTTGTCTCGTCCGTGGGTCTATGAAGATTTTGTCCATTTCAAGGAACGGCCGTTCCAGAGCAAATACGTCAATGTAACCACATCCGGATTTCGCAAGGTTAAAGACCAGGGGCCTTGGCCTCCTGATCCTAACAACATCAACGTGTTTGTGTTTGGGGGGTCGACTACATTCGGCTGGGGGCTTCCGGATGAACAAACCGTGCCGTCATTTCTACAGCAGTCGTTGGCCGGGCATTTCCGGGAACACGTTTATGTTTACAACTTTGGAACCTCCGGCTACTTCTCAACCCAAGAGCGCATTCTCCTGGAACAATTGTTGAACCAGGGTTACAGGCCGAATATAGCGATCTTCGTCGATGGATTGAATGACCTGTGGCACTTGAAAGATGCGCCGGTAATGTGGGAAGCCCCCGATGTGCTCAGCCGAACGCGGACTCGCGAGGAGCATGCCCTGTTGGCTGTGGTTCTGAAGCAACCTATGGGTAGGGCGGCACTCAAGGTCCGCCGAATGTTCCAAAGCCGAACTAAAGCGCAATCGGAACTCGCAGCTACCAGCTCCCAGATAGAGGATGTGCTTGAACGATACCAGCGAAATAAGATGCTGACGGAATCGGCCTGTCTCGCATTCGGCTGCACGCCTGTTTTCGTCTGGCAACCAGTTCCAAGTTACAAATACGATTTGACTTACCATCTGTTCTTTAACGACCCCGCAATCTACGCCAACCAGGCTTCTGGTTTCCGGCAAATGGAGCTTATCTTTAAGAGCGGCACGCTTGGTGAAGATTTTTTGTGGTGCGCCGACTTACAACGGGACGAAAAAGAGTGTTTGTACGTCGATGATTGCCATTATACGGCCAAGTTTGGGAAGAGATTTGCCGCGGTGATCTGCCAGATGTGCAGCGAGCGGGGCCTCTTCCGCAAGCACCTATCAAAATAGTTAATCGGATCAGGTGCCAGGTACGGATGACGGTTTGCGCAAGCGCGATGGCAGGAACAAACGAAACAAGCAGCGCGCCATCGCTGTAATCTCGGGGCTGGCATGCTGGTGAGGGACGTAGTTCAGCAGGTCCTACGGGCGTGTTTTCTCGGTGGGCTTGCGGAAAGATGACGCCCGCCTTCCGCACCGCTTGCACAAGTAATGATACACCAAGTGCTGCACATCCTGGGCACCGCTCA
>Ga0073936_10001448_pt1 | contig 36461 bp, 29 predicted proteins | sample AliMusrvi5mmetaG_FD_87041 | JGI IMG/M metagenome (GOLD analysis project Ga0073936, IMG submission 87041) | Freshwater lake bacterial and archeal communities from Alinen Mustajarvi, Finland, to study Microbial Dark Matter (Phase II) - Alinen... | ecosystem: Environmental > Aquatic > Freshwater >...
AATATATTCATTTAAACAACTGATAGTCAATCTTTTATAATATATTTCTGTGTCTTTTTATGAGAATGATTAGCCTTTAAATTAATTTTAGACAGTTACTTACTGTTTTTATTCTTTTTCCTTCGGTATTTTCTATGGACAAAAGGACCAATGAATATCTATTCCATTATTGGAACGCTTCTTTTAGTTCCATCCATCATATTATTCGCGATAGCAAGAATACAACTGGGAAGTTCGTTTCAGGTTTCAGCGGAAGCGAATAATCTGGTGAAAACAGGGTTGTATAAGAAGATACGGCACCCTGTTTATCTTTTTGGACTCATTTTCTTATTGGGAATCATAATTATAACACAAAAATTTCCCCTGTTTATCGTGTGGGCGGTCGTAATTGTATTGCAAGTGAAACGCATACAAAAAGAAGAAAAAGTGCTGACTGAGAAATTTGGTCAGGAATATCTGGATTATAAGGAGCAAACCTGGTTTTGATCATCTGTTATCTGCAAACAGAGAATAACCTTGTTTGGCGTGCCCCAGCAATTGCAGAAGGATTTTGATTTTCAACAAATAAATCCCAATCCTTGACAGAGACGTATGGAATTATTATCTTTGTACGTCAAAACATAATCATGGAAACAAAGCTGACATTGAGATTGAATAAAAGAGTGATCGATCAGGCAAAAATATATGCCAATGATCATGAGACCAGTTTATCAAAACTGATTGAAAATTATCTCTCAGCCATAACCAATGAGACAAACAATAATGATACCCTTTCGCCATTGGTTAAGTCCTTAAGTGGAATCATTCATCTTCCTGTTGAAAAGGATATAAAAGGTAAGTACCATAAGCACCTTACGGAAAAGTATTTATGAAGAAAAGGGTCTTTGTCGATACCGATATTATCTATGATCTTCTGGCAAAGAGGGAGCCTTTTTATTCTTCAGCAGCCCAGTTATTTACCCTGGCCGATGAGGGGAAGGTCCACCTTTATATTTCGGCCTTGTCACTGGCAAATATTCATTATCTGATTTCAAAAAAGCAATCTGAAAGTCAGGCAAAACAAATTCTCCGCAAATTTAAAGTACTGGTCCATGTGACATCTCTGACAGACAAGATCATCGATATGGCCCTGAATTCAGAATTTGATGACTTCGAAGATGCTATCCAGTATTTTTCTGCATTACAAAATGATGTCGGGATCTTATTGACACGAAACCTGAAAGATTATAAAAAAGCTGAAATATCAGTTCTTACAGCTCAGGATTTTATCAATTTATAACGAATTTATCGTAAGGCTTTAACGATAGTATCAAAACACCGAATATAAAAATGGGAACTCCGCATTTTATTACCACGATAATGGTTATCCGATCTGTTTTGTTTGGACAGGTTGTTAAAATTTGAAACACTTTATTCTATGAAACACGAATGGAAAAAAGCAGAAAAAAACTACTATCTGCCGAAGGATAAGCCTGAGAAAATAGTTATGCCGCCCTTTAAGTTCTTTTCGATCAAAGGACAGGGAAATCCAAATGAACCTTTTTTTGCAGAATACATCGGAGTGTTGTATTCCTTATCCTATGGCATCAAGATGAGTCCGAAAGCCGGGTTGACCCCTGCCGGTTATTTCGACTATACGGTTTATCCGCTCGAAGGGGTGTGGGATATTAATGAGGAAGCGAGGGCAAAGGCCATTATGGAATTTGACAAAAACGACCTTGTCTTTAACCTCATGATCAGGCAGCCTGATTTTGTAACGGAGGATTTCGCCAATGAGATCCTGGCCCTTATCAAAAAGAAGAAGCCGCATAAATTGCTGGAGAAGGCAAAATTTGAGATCATTGAAGAGGGGCCCTGTGTTCAGATGCTCCATATCGGGAGCTACGACCAGGAGCCGGAAAGCTTCGACCGGATGGAATTGTTTGCAGGGGAACACAACATGAAAAGAAAGTATCATATTCACAGGGAAATCTATCTCTCGGATGCCCGCAAAACAGCGCCGGAAAAGCTTAAAACCGTTCTCCGTTTTCAGGTTTAGTTTTTAACGGCTGGCATAAAACTGACCAGAGCAATGGTCTTCCGGAGGGAAAAACATCCCCCCCGGAGATTAAACCAATTCTTCTGTAGATTCCCTTTTTGTAACGCTTCATTGTCGTTTACTTTTGACGTTGGTAAGCAGTAAAAACTTAAAAACCGACGATGAAGAGATGCATGATGATGTGGTTGCTTTTTGTGACACTTGGTTCTTTTGCACAGAATAACCGGCAAAAGATACGGGGTGTTGTTATAGATAAACTTTCGCAAACAACCCTGCCCGGGGCTACCGTGCAGATCGTTGGCAAAACACCAAATAAAGGGGCTGTGACGGATGGGAAGGGGAGTTACGTGCTTTCTGATATTCCGCCCGACCGTTATGAAATAAAAGTTTCATTTGTAGGCTACAAGGATGTTAATATACCCAATGTGGTGGTGACCTCGGGGAAGGAGACCCTCCTCGATGTTTCCATGGAGGAGGATATCAAAGCGCTGAATGAGGTTGAGATAAAGGGTAACAGCAAGGACAAAACGATCAACAGCCTTTCGACAGTAAGTGCCCGCACTTTTTCGATGGAAGAGGTGAACCGCTATGCGGGCGGGCGAAGCGACCCGGCAAGGCTGGCGGCCAACTTTGCCGGCGTCAATGCCCCGGACGATTCGCGGAATGACATTGTGGTCAGGGGCAATTCCCCGGTTGGGGTCCTCTGGCGGATCGACGGCATGGATGTGACCAACCCCAACCATTTTGCAGCCATCGGGACTACCGGTGGTGCGGTGAGCGCCCTGAATCCCAACATGCTGAAGAGCTCCGACTTCCTGACTTCAGCTTTCCCCGCAGAATACGGCAACGCCATCTCCGGGGTTTTTGACCTGGGCTTCAGGAACGGCAACGCAGAAAAAAGAGAGACCTCCGTCCAGCTTGGACTGATCACCGGGCTGGAGGCCATGACAGAAGGCCCCATCTCAAGGAAAAACGGTTCGTCCTACCTGGTAGGATACCGCTATTCACTGGCCGGCATCGCCCAGGCAGTGGGAATCAACATCGGCACCACGGCAACACCCACCTACCAGGATCTATCGTTCAACGTCAACAGCGGGGATACGAAACTGGGACGGTTCACTCTGTTCGGCATCCTGGCCGCAAGCACGATCGCCATCGAGGGGGGTAAACCTGGCAGCAGCAATTTATACGGCAACGGGAATAAGGTGGATTTCAGCAGCCAGATCGGGATCGGGGGATTAAAGCACTTCCTGAAGCTCAGCAACAAATCGTTTCTCAGTTCTACCATCGGGGTCAACTATTCAAAAACAACCCAACTTAATTACGCCTATGATTCAACGGGAAATTCCTACGGGAAAGAGGATAACAAGACCAGCAAAACAGGCTATGAGTTCATTACCGATTATAATCTGAAAATTAACGCAAGGCTCTTTTTTAAAACAGGGATTCAGGCTGAATACATGAACCTCTACCTGTTCGACCGTGACAGGAAAGACCTTCGTGATGAATGGAAACAGACCTGGGATTACAACAGCTATACCACCCTGGCCCAGGCCTATGCCCACCTGAAATACAACATCAGTGAAAAGCTGACACTGAACGCCGGTCTGCATGCCCAGCGGTTTTTCCTGAACAACTCTTTCTCCCTTGAGCCCCGCCTGGGATTGACCTTTGATCTGAATACAAAAAACAGATTCAGTTTTGGTTATGGTCTTCATTCCCAGATGCAGCCCCTGAATGTCTACTTTTTACAGACACAACTTTCTGATGGATCATATGTGTACAACAACAAGTCTTTGGATTTTACGAAAAGCCACCATTTTGTGCTGGGGTATGACCTGCAGCCCTTCAAGGACTGGCGCATGAAGGTTGAAGCCTATTACCAGTACCTCTTCAATGTGCCGGTGAACACCTATTCAAGCAGTTACTCGATGCTGAATACCGGCGCCAGCTTTAAAACCGACCTGGAGGACAGTCTTACAAACACCGGAACGGGAAGGAACTATGGACTTGAACTGACTATCGAGAAGTTTTTCAGCAGGGGCTATTACGGCTTATTCACAGGATCCGTTTACCAGTCGAAATACACAGCAAGCGACGGTAAAGAGCGCAATACGGCATTCAACGGAAGGTATGTCTTCAACCTCTTGTCGGGCAAAGAATGGAAGCTGGGAAAGGAAAAAAGAAATGCATTTTCGGCAGACCTGAAAATAACTTATGCCGGGGGGAGGTATTATACCCCCATTGATCTCGATGCTTCCAACATGATGCATCATGAACAACTGAAAGGCGATGAATACGCCTACACCAGTACTTACCCCGACTATTTCAGGATGGATGTAAAGGCCGGATTTACCCTGAACAGCCGTAAGAAAAGATTGTCTCAATCTATTTCTTTAGATTTACAGAATGTAACGAACAATAAAAATGTTTTTTCAGAGAGTTATGATGACCGGATGCGGTCGATCAATACCACTTATCAGCTGGGTTTTTTCCCGAATTTTATTTATAAGATCCAATTTTAGGAGATTCTTATCATGCTAAAGACTAAAAACAGGTTTCTCACTCTGTACATTCTGATCTGGGCGCTTGTCTTTTTAGCACCTTATCTGCGAAATATGCAGGATCTGAGCGGGATGAGCCGGGACCGTATGATCGGCGACTGGGTCCACCTGTCGCTTTTCTTCCTCGTCTTCCTGGTCAATCTGTATTTCCTGGTGCCCAGGCTGCTTTTCAGCAACAAGCGATCGCAATACACGGTGATCGTGGTGGTGCTGATCCTCCTGGTTACCGCCCTGGATATTTTCCTTCACCCGGGTGTAGCGCCCCCCGCAGGATCACGTCCCGGGATGCATCCTGACGACCTGCCTCCGGGTTCGCTTTTTGCAATCCATTCGCTGCTGGGGAATTTCTTCAACAACCTCCTCACCGGGATCCTTGTTATCGGAACCGGCACGGCATTTGAACTCGAGCGCAAGTGGATCAGTGAGGAAAAACTCCGGAAGGATATTGAGAAGGAACAGCTCAGAACCAACCTGGCCCTTCTGCGGCACCAGGTTAGCCCGCATTTCTTTATGAATACCCTGAACAACATCCATTCACTCATCGAGCTGGATGCTGAAAAGGCGCAGGACGCGGTGGTGCGGCTTTCAACTCTCATGCGTTACCTGCTCTATGATTCCGCCCAGAACACCATCGAACTGAAAAAAGAGATCGAATTCATCAGGAGTTTTATCGCGCTGATGGAACTCAGGAATTCGGAGGAGGTGGCGGTTACCATCGTGATTCCTGAGCAGGTGCCCGATGCCAAAATACCTCCGATGCTGTTTATATCTCTCCTGGAAAATGCCTTCAAGCATGGCGTGAGTTACCCCCTGAAGTCCTATATTTATTTTGAGATCCGGCTGACAGCAAAATCCCTGCGTTGTCTGATCAGGAACAGCAAGCATAAGATTGCAGCAACTTACCAGGGAGAATATTCAGGGATCGGGCTGGATAATATAAAAGAGAGCCTGAAGTTATTGTACGGGGATGATTTCCAGTTGAACATCCAGGATAAAGAGACTGAATTTGAGGTTGACCTTAGCATTCCGATATGAAGATCCGCTGTATTGCAATAGATGACGAACCCCTGGCTGTCAGAAAGATCGCAGGGTACATTGAGAAGGTTCCGTTCCTGGAGCTGGTTGCTGAATGCCGGAGTGCGTTCGAGGCGATGGAGGTGATGAGCAGGAACCCTGTTCAGCTCCTCTTTATCGACATCAATATGCCGGACCTCAACGGGCTTGATTTTGTGAAGTCCCTGGCGGAGAAACCCTATGTCGTTTTCACGACGGCGTACAGCGAATATGCAGTAGAGGGTTTCCTGGTGGATGCGGCTGATTACCTTTTAAAACCGATCACCTTTGCCAATTTCCTGAAAGCAGCCAACAAGGTGAAAACCCTCGTCGACCTGAATACGGAGAACCGCAATCAAAGCCAGGCAGCACCTGCCGGCCACCTCTTTGTCAAATCCGATTATAAACTCATCCGTATTGAGCTGGATGACATCCGGTATATCGAAAGCCAGCACGAGTACGTCAAAATATACCGGGTCAGCGGAGCACCGGTGATGACGCTGCTCAGCATGAAAGCCATTGAAGAGCAGCTCCCAGCCTCCCAATTTATGCGTGTTCACCGCTCGTTCATTGTCAGCCTGTCAAAGATAACCGTGATCGAACGCAACCGGATCGTTTTCGACGGAAAGATATACATCCCGGTGAGTGAGCAGTATAAGGAGAGGTTTCTGGGGTATATTGAGGGGAAGACGGAAGTCTGAAGTCAGACGTCGGAAGGCGGAAATCATAAATCGCAAATCACAAATCGCAAATCACAAATAGTCAATTGCACCCCATGAAAAACAAAAATTACTTTAAGGTTATTGCAGTGTTCTGTATGGTTATTACCGTCAGCATGGCTTTAAAAGGTCAAACGAATACTTACAGTATCGTCGGGACGAACCAGTCAAATTCATACGACACCCTGGGTATCATAGCCACACCTTCATCAGGACAGCCATACTACGGGCAGAATTCAAATCACCAGGGGAATGTACCATCCTATACCAGCAACGGAGACGGGACGGTCACTGATAATGTTACCGGACTGATGTGGCAGCAAACCATGGACAGAAACGGGGACGGAACCATCAATTTTTACGATAAATTAACCTGGTATGAAGCAAAGGACAGTGCTGCAACCTGCAATACCGGCGGTTACCATGACTGGAGGCTGCCGTCTATCAAGGAATTATATTCCCTTGCCTTATTCAGCGGGGCGGAAGTAAATCCACAGGCACCGAACCCGGGTTCTGCATTGCCCTATATCGACACCACCTATTTCGGTTTTGGCTATGGGGACATTAATTCCTCGTCTCACGGAGCCCTTGCCAATGAACGGATAATCGACGCCCAGAATGCAAGTTCAACACTTTATGTAAGTACAACTATGGGCGGAAATGAAACGATGTTCGGGTTTAATTTTGCCGACGGCCGAATCAAGGGATATCCGACCACCGCCCCTGTTCCTGAAAACGGAACAACGAAGCACTACTACATTCTGTATGTTCGCGGCAATACCGCCTATGGGACAAATCAGTTTGCTGATAACGGGGACGGAACAGTAACGGACAACGCAACAGGGCTGATGTGGATGAAAAATGATAATGGCACCGGATTATCCTGGCCGGATGCATTGAGTTATGCTGAAAATTTCACTTATGCCGGTCATTCCGACTGGCGCCTGCCGGATACAAAAGAGATGGAAAGCATTATTGATTATACACGGTCGCCTGCAACAACAGGCTCAGCAGCGATAAACCCTGTTTTTAACTGCACCCAGATAACGAATGAAGGAGGTGTTACAGATTATCCATGGTACTGGAGCAATACGACCTTTTGTTCGGGTTCGCCGTCAAACGGGAGAAGCGCCTGCTACCTCTGCTTCGGCAGGGCCCTGGGCTATATGCAGGTCATGGGTGGCTGGCAGGATGTACACGGAGCCGGTGCACAACGCAGCGATCCAAAAAGCGGAAGTCTTTCGTTCTTTACATTTAATGGAAATGGATATTACAATTCCCAGGCGCCCCAGGGCGATGCAGTGCGTCTCTATAATTATGTGAGACTGGTAAGAAACATCACAACAACAGGATTGAATGAAAAGACGGGCAATGATAAAATGAATATTTATCCGAATCCCTCAAGGGAAATGATTACCATTAACCTTCCTGTTGATATGCCGTCGGGCAGCCTGGTAATATTCAACCAATACGGGGCAGCAGTCTATAAGGAAAATATCTCCTCCGGCAATGAACTTAAAATTGCTGTCTCCGGTTTCCCCAAAGGATTATATTTTGTGCGAATCTCAGGGGGCAGCAACGTTTATAACGGGAAGTTCATTGTTCAGTAAACACCGGCTTTGATATTGTTGAACAGATTCCGTATGCAGTTGAGGTCTTACTGATAGTGATACTCTGTATTGGCCTGACCGAGTAGCACCATGTAATGACCAGTGTTCCTTTTCAGGAATGGCTTTTGGAGAAGGTCGGTGGAGTGCATTCCTGCATAAATGATGCAGGAACTTGAAAAATTATGGTTTCATTAAGGTGGTTATTTCTATGATTCTATCCTTCACAATTGTAGCATTATCACTTTCACTTCCATAAAGCTTTATGTTGATTTCCAAAGCTTTTTGACAAACTTTCAATGAACTGGCATATTCTCCCTGGTTGAAAAAAACTCCAGCAATATTGTAATATAAATTGGCAGTTGCAGGATGTTCCTTTCCAAACAACTTTAACCATATTTTCAGTGCTTTCTGGTAATACGCCAGAGCATTAGGATAATCTCCCTTGTTATCAAAGTCAACGCCAATATTACTATAACAAGTCGCAACATTAGGATGATCCGGCCCGAAAACCTTTAAAAGTATATCCAGTGCTTTCCGGTAACATTCCAACGCTTTGGTATAGTCTCCCTGTTTGTCATAAACACTGCCGATGTTGTTATACGAAGTCCCAACATCAGGATGTTCCTTACCGAACACCTTTTCCTGGATATACAGTGCCTTTTGAGAAAACTCCAACGCTTTGGTATAATCTCCCTGTTTGCCATAGAAGACACCCATATTGTTAAACGAATTTGCAACATCAGGATGTTGTGATCCTAAAACCTTTAACCTTATATCCAGTGCTTTTTGTGTAAACTCCAGTGCTTGGATGTGATTTTCCAGTTTATCATACGCGACCCCGATATTGTTATAAGTGGAAGCAACATCCGGATGCTCTGGTCCCAAAACCTTTAACCGTATATCCAAAGATTTTAAGTAGAAATCTAATGATTCATGATAATTTTCAACGTTGAAATAAACCATCCCGATATTGTTGTAATATTTGGCAACATCAGGATGTTCAGGCCCTAAAACCTGTATCAGGATATCTGCTGCTTTTTGGTAAAACTCCAGCGCTTTAGGGTAATCCGCCATGCAATCATAAGCAAGGCCGATATTATTATATGTTGTGGCAACATCAGGATTTGCTGATCCAAGAACCTTTAATTGGATTGACATTGCTTTTTTATAGAACCTAAATGCTGTGGAATAGTCTCCCCGGTTGCTGTAAACCAATCCGATATTGTTGTATGAAATGGCCACGTCAGCATGCTCTGAGCCTAAAGCTTTTACCTGAATATCCAATGCTTTTTTATAAAACTCCATTGCCTTGGTATAATCACCTTGTTTGCCATAATCCAACCCGATATTGTTGTATGATACAGCCACTTCAGGATGTTGAGGCCCTAATACCTCCACCTGGATATCCAATGCTTTTTGGTAAAAATCCAGTGCTTTAGGATGGTCTCCCTGATTGCTGTAAACAAAACCGATATTGTGGTAAGAAGTCGCAACATCGGGATGCATTGGTCCAAGTACCTGTAATTGGATATTAAGTGCTTTTTGGTAAAACTCCAATGCATCACTATATTTTCCCTCGTCGTTAAAAACAAAACCAATATTGTTATAGGAATTGGCCACGGAGGGATGTTCCTGCCCATAAACCTTTACCTGAATATCCAGTGCTTTCCGGAAAAATTCCATTGCTTTGGGATAATCTCCCTGACGGGAATAAACGCTGGCGATATTATTATAAGAAGTGGCTACTGCAGATTGTTCAATCCCAATAATCTTTAACTGTATATCCAATGCTTTCCGGAAAAACTCCAATGCTTTGGGATAATCTCCCTGGTTGTGATAAATTGTGGCAATATTGTTATAGGATGTCGCTACGTCAGCATGCTCCGGCCCTAAAGCCTTTAACTGAATCTCCAGTGCTTTTTTGCAGTACTCCAATGCCCTGGGAAAATCTCCCAGATCACAAAATACCAAACCAATATTATTATATGAAGTGGCCACATCGGGATGTTCTGGTCCTAACACCTTTAAACGGATCTCCAACGCTTTTTGATTATTCTCAAGTGCTTTAGAATAATCGCTTTTAAAATGATAGGTAGCGCCAAGATTGTTGTAATATGAAGCTGTCTCTCTGCTGGTTTCTCCGAATTCCTTTGTGCTGATATCGAGACATTTTAAAAATAAAGGAATTGCTTCATCGTATAAAGCCAGAAAATCATTGATAAAATCAGCATATTCCCTGACATAATCGAGATTTAGGATATCCATCTCCATTCTCTTCTTCAGGTAAAAAGCCACAGAATCATTTTGATACTTTAAAGCCTTCCCATCAGCCATGTCTTTCAGGTGTAATGCCGCCTGTTCCAATAAAATGGAGTCCTGCTTTGATTCCAGTTTCTTTTGATTCTGATCTCGTTTTATCAGGCCAGGATCATTCATGATCTTAGCCCAAAGTTCTGGTGAGAATTGTTGCCGGGCTGTGGCAACCACCTCATCGCCTTTTCCTTCTTTTTTCAGGCTCACAATAACTGCTTGCACCGAATCAATGGTCTGATAGTCAATTTTCGATAGTCGCTCTGCTTCCTGATAGATCAGTTCATCTGAATTGTAATAGGTTTTCCTGAATTTCTGAAGTTCGGCCTGAAGTTTTTCGGTTTGGGCTTTAAGAGAATCTGTATTCTTCTCCTCGCCCATTCGTTTTTCTATCTCCGTCTGGAGTCCCACGATCTGAGATTTCATTTCCTGGATTTCCTTCTCCTTTTCTTTTCGTATCTGTTTCACGATCTCCTGGCGTTGTTTCAGCAGTTCCTCTGGATCTGCGACTACTACCAGTATCGTTGCTCCGGGATTAACGGCAAACTTCCTGACCAACAGTTCTTCCTGTGAAGGTATTACTGGTTCATACTCTTGTTTGCTGACCTCTTCAAAATAAAACAGGGTGCCGTTTTCCGGTTTTACAGGTAACACAAAACTGCCATCAGCAGCGCTTCGAACCTCAGTAAGTCCTTTAGACCGTAAACGAACACCAGCTACAGGTATTCCTTTTTTTCCGATCTCATAACTGATGGTCCTGACTTCGCCAGGTTGGTTGACGGTTTGACCTAACGATTGGTAATTAAACCACAGGATGAGAAGTATTAAGAGTAAGAGTCGTTTCATCTTTCACTTATTCCAGGTAAATGGCATTTCTTATTTTATCGTTGTGTTGCATTGGAAATACCCTTTTCCCAAAGTATTCCTTGTTTTTATACCGGATTTTTGCCTGATAGGCAGTGTCCTGCAATGCCAGTGGGATCATTAGTCGGAATTCTCCATACGCATTGGTTTTTGCAGTGTTTTTTTGAATCTCAACTTCTGCACCTGGAATTACTTTATCATCTTTACTGTTTCTGATAATACCTTGTACAATACCAAAATAGGTTTCATCCCGACTGAGAGGAATAGCAAATTTTTTATCTGGAATTATTGAAGTGTCAATAGGAAAAAATCCAATAGCATGCATGTTGATGGATACTTTTTTATGCTTTAATGATGAAGGGATGTTTGAGAATAAAAGAGTATCACACTGATGGAAAAAAGTATCACGCAGTTGTTGCCCCTCTATAGAAAGTATCACCGCCGCTCCGGATTTGGGGAAAGGTAGTCGTTTATTATAGGGTGTCATTTCCTTTAATTGTACTTGCATTTTGCAGGGCTGGTTGATATGCCACGTGTAGCCCAGGCAAATGATGAAGAGAATTGCAGTGAATACGTATGAAACTGCTCTTTTAATGATCCTTCGCCGGTAGCGATTCCAGAGTGAATCGAAGGAAATATCAAGCAGTGTGGCAAGCAACCTGATAAATGCCTTTTGCCGTTTAATTGTGTTGGGATCCTTGCTGGCTTCCCGAACATTTACCCCAAGCATTTCGGGTAAGTTCTTCCTGATAACCGGATGTATGCATTCCGTTTGAGGATCACCTGAGTATGGAATCCCGTCAACAATAAATAGGATTATACGGTCCTTCCCTCCTGTTTTGATAAAGTATTGAATTTCTTCTCCAACCCAATAGGAACCTGCAGAGCGGTTGGAGCAGATAACAATCAGAAATCTTGAATTTTTTAAGTTATGTTCAAGGGTTTCTGATAAAGGTCCCGGCTGAATATCTGTGGTATCCAGAAATACCTTTGGTAACCGCGGAGGAAGCCTGTGTTGTTTACACAGCCTAGCTGGAAGCCGATACCCCTCAATCTTTTTCTGAAGCCATTTTGCCCATTTCTCATCTTCACGTTTATAACTGATAAAAGCGAGATATTGATTGTCATTCACCATATGGAACGGAGCTTTCTCTATATTTTATATTTCTGTAAACATAAACATCCTCGCGTTTCAATGTTTTAAGCTAATTTTATACAAAAATAAAAACATTCACCTTCGGGAGTGAGGTGTAGGGTTTATTTTAGGTTAAATTTTGAGCATAGGTATAGAGGATAGAAGGTGGAAAATGGAGGATGGAGGCTGGAAATCGCAAATCACAAATCACAAATCAATACCCCGCCTGGTGGATGCCGATGAGGATGCCGAAGCGTATGCCGCTCCAACTGGTGGCGGTGGTGGTTTTCTGTCCTTCGTCGGTTTGAAGCTTTCCGGCGGCATTGAGGTAATAACCCAGGTAAAGCCCGGCTTTCAGGTATTTCCAGCTATAGGAGGCTTCGCAGCGGGGCTCTGCATAGAAGCCGGTGGAGGAGTATTGGTAAGAGGATGAAATGGAGGTGTCGGCCACATGCAGATCCTCCTTCATTTCCATGTTAGTGATGACCACGCCCAGGTTCGCCTGGAGATCGACCCGAAGAGATTTGTGCTGGTAAACGCGGTAACCGCTGAGAAGCCCGAAGGAGTGCCCGGTCAGGATATTGTCGAAGTAGTAGGTTCCGGAATAATCGCCGGATGCAACCCGGCTGCCGGTTGAGTTGTAAGCATAAATGAGTCCCAGGGTGAAGTGATCAGTTATGCGGGCAGCAAAGTAGCCTCCAAACTGGAAGGTCATCGGGAAACTGCTGGTGAGCTTCGTTGGAAAAGGAACTGTTTCCTGAAGATCGGAATTCAACTTTTTTATGTCGGTCATCGCAAAACTTCCGGATCCCCCCGTGAGCACAAATTCCAGTTTCTGTGCCCTTGCGAAAAGGCCTGCAGTGAAACAAAAGAAAAGAATAAGCAGTCTGCGGTTCATGGTTTGGTTAATTATCGGTATTCCTGACTGCCGCCACGAGGATGAATTCCCTGCGAAACAGATATCCCTCCGTACCCAGGTTGTCCCCGATACTCCCGGATCCGGTATTAATACCGACTTCAATGGTCATCCGGTAAATATGCCCTGAACCGGTATATGCTGAAGGCTCGATGAAAAAATCATTGCTTTTAACCTTTTGAAAATCCTTCTGGACGTCATTAATATAGACCCGGTAAAACAGAACCGAATGGTTGGCACAGCCAACGGATACCATGTAAGAGTGTCCGTATGTGGATACCAGGGTGTCGTTACTGCCGGGAATGGTAATGGTAACACCTGTCGGGGGCGTGATGCTGAGATCACGGTAATAATCCCCTTTCGGCTTGTATTCGCAGGAGACCAGGATTAGCAGACTGAAAAGGACCAGTAAAATATTGCGTCCGGGGAAGTGCATGATCTTGTATTGATCATACAAATCTATAAAAACCGGACAAATAAAAAAAGAATCAGCCTGTAATGTTTCAATAGATGAAGGGGATCATCCGTTTTGTCCTTCTGATGTAATCGGTATACTGTTTTCCGAATTGCTGTGTAAGTACTTTTTCCTCATGATTGATCCGCAGGATAAAGGTAAAGATGACGGGCAGCAAAACAACAAACAAACTTACCCAGTTGTTCAGGGAGAGCCCGAAACCGAAGAAGGTCAGCAGGGCACCTGAATAGGAGGGGTGGCGAAGGTATTTGTACAGGCCGCTTTGCGTCAGCTCATGATCCTGCCGGATGGTTACATCGACCGTGAAGAACCTTCCCAGCTGCCTGATTGCGACAAAACGGAAGATGATGCCGCCGATCATCAGTCCGATTCCGATATAGGAGTACTGTATATTGAAGAAAATTGGCAGATTGATCTTCATGGCAGCGTAGGAACCGGCTATGATGGAGAGTACTATGGTGACCCAGAGGTAAAGCTCTGTATGGTTATCGGCCGCCTGCTTATCTGTTTTCCCGGAGCGGACAAACCGGTTTAAGAAGACTTCTGACAAGCCCCAGGAGATGTAAACGATTAAAAACAGATTCATGATGTTGAATTAAATTTTTAGGAAGAGAAAAACCCTGCCAGTGTTAACAACACCGGCAGGGTTGAAACAGCATTTATTTTACAACGATCCCGTAAACCTGCTGGGCTCCTGAGATCACGGTAAACTGTTCATTCTTCCAGTATCCGAAGCCTTTTGAGACGTCGTTACCGGCGATGTAGACATCCTGACCGTACCCGGTGACACTCAATGCGGATTCATACGTGGTGCCTGATGGTACCGATGCCGTCAGATCCACCATGCTGCCGTTTTTCCAGGATTTTGCCAGATCACGGTAGGTGCCGACAACATATACATCTGCTCCGGTGAAATATACCCCCCAGCCGTTAGCCGAATAACTGCCCGGGACTGAAAGCGGTGATGAAACACCATTCAGCCAGTAATTTGATTCGCCATAGCCGGCTACATAAACATTGCTGCCAGATACATAAACAGATTGTGCCGAACTGCTTGAAGTGCCTGTTGTCAGCGTTGTCGGAACGCCATTCTTCCAATAAACGGCAATACCGTTTCCACCGGAAGGACCACTCCACTCAGAGCCTGCCAGGTAGACATCGCTTCCTGATACAAAAACTGAATATGAATCGCCGCCATATGTGTAAGTCAGGGGAAGTGCAACACCGTTTTTCCAGCATCGTGGGATGCTGTGTGAGTTGTTTACATTGTCTTCACCGGCCGCATAAACATCAGAACCGGATACAAAAATTGAATTGATGGTGCCTCCGTTATGTCCTGCTGATACAGGCTCACTTACCCCGACACCGTTTTTCCAGTATTTTGGATTATAAGTGTTATCGGCACCGCCGATGTATACATCACTTCCTGATACAAAGATGCAGCGAAGTGCCAGGCAATCTGAAGGTGCTCCGGTAAATACCCCGTTTTTCCAGTAACCCAGACCGAAAACCGAATTGCCGACAACATAGATGTCGGGTCCAGAGACGGCGCTGTAAGTAAAGACCGGCCCCGTTGCAGTACCGTTGGTTGTTGTTACAGTCACGGCGCCGGTGCTTCCGCCTGCCGGGGCAACTGCCACGATGGAGGTGGCGGATGCTGTGGTGATTGCGGCTGTAATACCGTTGAATTTAACAGTATTGTTTGCTGCCACGGCCTCGAAATTGGTTCCTGTGATCGTTACGGAAGTACCGGCGGGCCCAGATACCGGGCTGATGGAAGTAACGGTTGGTGTATTGGGTCCGGCATAGGTGAATACCGGTCCTGTGGCCGTGCCGTTGGTGTTCGTAACGGTGACAGCCCCTGTGGTTCCGCCGGCAGGCGCTACCACCGAGATCGTGGTGGCCGTGGCTTTGCTGACGGTTGCAACAACGCCGTTGAACATGACTGTGTTACCGGCAACCGTAGCAATAAAGTTACTCCCGCTGATCGAAACGGGGGTATTTGCAGTGCCCGATGAGGGACTTATAGATGTGATTGAAGGCGCTCCTGAAGAAGGAGAGGAAGATGGGTTTTTTTTGCAGCCTGAGAAGGCCATTGCAATACCCAAAAGAAGCAGAAAGCTGAATATAATTTTATATGATGGTTTCATGTCATTGCAGATTTGATATGTGAAAAGAACCTGAACTTGTAATCCAACATCAAAACTACCAAATATATTGTATGATACTTATATCATATGATAATATTTAAATATTCAACTTTGATTCTCTATTGTAAAAAGATCTCCGGCAGGGAAACCTCCGGAACGATCTGCGATCCTGACTGCGTCAGCGGAACAAGGATAATTGACCGGACCCTGCATCCGATACTCCCGGAACTGCCGCAAACAAACCACACCTGAGACACCACCTCCACAGGCTGGAATCTGATACGTTTATCCACCATGTTCTTTTTTCCTTAATCAGGAAAAAATGAAAAGGTGATACGTTTTCAAAGTGAAAAATGAAAAGTGAAAAATGAAAAGAGATTACGTCCTCACGTCCTACGTCCTGCGTCTTCACGTCCTACGTTACAGAGGCGCAGAAAAACTCCCGGTTCAGCCGGGCGATGTTGGTGCGTGAGATCTCCTTCGGGCATTCGGCTTCGCAGGCGTAAGTATTGGTACAATTCCCGAAACCGAGTTCATCCATTTTTGCCACCATTTTTGCCACACGGGCTTTGGCCTCAACCTGTCCCTGGGGAAGAAGGGCGAAGTGCGATACTTTTGCCGAGACAAAGAGCATGGCAGAGGCATTCTTGCAGGCTGCCACACAGGCGCCGCAACCGATGCAGGCTGCAGCGTCCATGGCCAGGTCGGAATTCTCTTTGCTTACAAGGATGGAATTGGCCTCTGCGAATCCACCGGTATTTACGTTAATAAAACCGCCCTCCTGGATGATCTTGTCGAAGGCCGTCCGGTCGATGATCAGGTCCTTTATCACAGGGAAGGGTTTTGCCCTCCAGGGTTCGATAACGATGGTATCACCGTCTTTGAACTTCCGCATATGCAGCTGGCAGGTTGTTACTGCATCATCGGGGCCGTGGGGTCTTCCGTTGATATAGAGGCTGCACATCCCGCAGATGCCTTCCCGGCAGTCGTGGTCGAAAGCCACGGGTTCGACATTCTTCCCGATCAGTCCTTCATTAAGGATATCCAGCATTTCAAGGAAGGAACAATTCGGGGAGATCCCTTTCAGAGGATAGGTTTCAAACTTTCCTTTTGATTTTGAATCCTTCTGTCTCCAGATTTTTAACGTTAAATCCATATTGGTAATATATTCGTTTTTTTATCCCTTGGTAGTGGCAGCGGCCACCGCCCCCTACAATTTAATTCTGCAATTATGACTGCCGACTGCCGACTGCCGATTACTTATAATTCCTTTGTTTCAATTCGATCTCTTCATATTTCAGCGGCTCTTTGTTGAGCTTGAATTCTCCTTGTGTCACATATTCCCATGCGGCAACATACATGAAGTTCTGATCGTCGCGGAGGCATTCGCCCTCTTCTGTCTGATACTCTTCGCGGAAATGGCCGCCGCAGCTCTCCTTGCGTGTAAGGGCATCCAGCGCGAGCAGTTCGCCCAGTTCGATGAAATCGGCTACACGGTTTGCTTTCTCGAGCTCGATGTTCATTTCATCAAGCTTCCCGGGTACTTTTACATCCTTCCAGAAATCGGCGCGGAGTTTCCTGATCAGTTCGATGGCCTTTGTAAGTCCTGATTCCGTACGGCCCATGCCGACAAATTCCCACATGATCTTTCCGAGCTCCTTGTGGAAATGATCCACCGTTTTTGAACCCTGAACGGAGACCAGCTTTTCAAGCCGCGTGCGTGCGCTCTTCTCTGCCTCATCAAATTCGGCCCGGTTGGTATCCATGCGTGCAACACGGATCTCGCCGGAGAGGTAACTTTGAATGGTATAAGGCAGCACGAAGTAACCATCGGCCAGACCCTGCATCAGGGCAGATGCCCCGAGGCGGTTGGCGCCGTGATCAGAGAAATTAGCTTCTCCCAATGCATATAAGCCCTGAACGGAGGTCATCAGCTCATAGTCGACCCAGATGCCGCCCATGGTGTAATGAACAGCGGGGTATATCATCATCGGATTCTCATAAGGATTTTCATCCACGATCTTCCAGTACATCTGGAAGAGGTTGCCATAACGTTCTTCGATGACATGCCTTCCAAGCCTTTTGATCGAGGCTTCAAAATCGAGATAAACGGCCAGCCCGGTTTCGCCGACGCCGAAGCCGGCATCGCAGCGCTCCTTGGCGGCGCGGGAAGCCACGTCGCGGGGAACCAGGTTCCCGTAAGCCGGGTACCTTCTTTCCAGGTAATAGTCGCGGTCTTCTTCTTTAATGTCTTTTGCCTTCAGTGTGCCGTGGCGCAGTTTTTCAGCATCCTCTTTCTTCTTTGGCACCCAGATGCGTCCGTCGTTGCGGAGGCTTTCGCTCATGAGCGTCAGTTTCGACTGGTAGTCGCCATGAACCGGGATACAGGTCGGGTGAATCTGCGTATAACACGGATTGGCGAAATAAGCTCCTTTTTTGAAGATCTGCCAGCAGGCGCTGACATTCGATCCCATGGCATTTGTGGAAAGATAGAATACATTTCCGTAACCGCCGGTTGCCAGCACCACGGCATGGCCGAAATGGCGTTCAAGTTTGCCGGTGATGAGGTCGCGGGCAATGATGCCCCGCGCTTTGCCCTCAACGACCACCAGTTCGAGCATCTCGTGGCGGTTGTACAAAGTTACGTTCCCCAGTTTGATCTGACGGCTGAGGGCACCGTATGCACCCAGGAGAAGCTGCTGGCCGGTCTGTCCGCGGGCATAAAAGGTACGGGATACCAGCGCGCCTCCGAAAGAGCGGTTTTCCAATGACCCGCCGTATTCACGTGCAAATGGAACTCCCTGGGCCACGCACTGGTCGATGATGTTGTTGCTGACTTCAGCAAGGCGGTAAACATTGGATTCACGGGCGCGGTAGTCGCCGCCTTTCACCGTGTCATACGCCAGGCGGTAAACACTGTCACCGTCATTCGGATAGTTCTTTGCTGCATTGATCCCTCCCTGGGCGGCAATGCTGTGTGCACGCCGCGGACTGTCCTGGTAGCAGAAACTCTTTACATTATAGCCCTGCTCCCCGAGGGAAGCTGCTGCGGAAGCGCCGGCCAGACCTGTCCCGACGACTATGATGTCGAGTTTCCTCTTGTTGGATGGGTTGACCAGATTCTGATGCGCCTTGTAATGTGTCCATTTATCGGCCAGGGGGCCGTTGGGGATTTTTGAATTGATATCAGCCATAATGCCTAACGGATAAAAAGAAAATAGATGGGAATGATGATAAAACCAAGTGGTACGACGATCGCGTAAAACCTGCCGGCGCAGGTGATGGCCGGGGTGTATTTTTTATTCTGCAGTCCAAGGGTCTGAAAAGCTGCCTGGAATGCGTGGTTCAGGTGAAATCCCAGCACGGCGATCAGCACGATGTACATAATGCTGTAAAGGGGTTGTGCAAAGAGCCAGATGGCAGTGGCATAAAAATCGGGTTCGCCTCCTTCCGCCAGGGCAACGGGGCTTTTCACCCATCCCAGCTTGATGAAGAAAAAGTTCATCATATGGATCGCCAGGAAAATAAATACGATCGCTCCGGTATAGATCATGTATTTCGACAGCAGGGGTGTAGTTGTTTTGTTGCTTACGGCATACCGCACCGGCCGTGAACTCCAGTTCTTCAGTTGCAGGAGGATCCCCAGCAGGATGTGAAGGATGAATCCGCTGAAAAGGACCAGTTCAAAAACCTTGACTACGTAATTCGTGCCCATGAAATGGGCGGCATCCGAAAACCATTTGCCGCCGTCGTTGCGAAGCAGGCACAGGTTGATCCCCAGGTGAACCAGGAGGAACATCATCAGGAACAAGCCCAGAAACGCCATCCAGATTTTTTTTGTGATGGACGAAAAGTTTAAAAGAGATGGGTTCATAAAACCTTTTGGTATATTTGTTTATTGATTCAAAGTTAGAAGATAATTTTTGCACGACTGACAAATACATGTAAATTTTTCACTATTTAAAAATATTCCAGATTATGTTCCCATCCAGAATTTATGCAGAAAGAAGGGCAGCCCTTCGGAAAGAACTCACTTCAGGGCTGGTTCTTTTCCTTGGAAACAATGATGTTTCCTTTAATTACCCCGCCAATACATATTCATTCCGCCAGGATAGTTCCTTCCTCTATTTCTTCGGGATTGACCATCCCGATTATGCTGCTGTTATGGATCTCGACAGCGGCAAGGATCATCTTTTCGGAAATGAAGTGGATATGGATGATATCATCTGGATGGGAAAACAGCCGACCATGAAGGAACAGGGCCATTTGGTGGGCATTGAAAACACTGCCTCTCTGAAAGACCTTGCTGAAATTGTAAAAGGCGCAGTTGCTTCCGGTAAAAAGGTTCATTTTCTTCCGCCATACCGTGGCGAGACCATCATCTGGCTTTCCGACCTGCTCAGCATTCCTCACCTTAACCTTAAAGCTTCTGCTTCCGCCGACCTGATCAAAGCGGTTGTAAAGCTCCGAATGGTGAAGAGTGAAGAGGAGGTGAAGGAGATCGAGAAAATGGTGAATGTTGCCTACCTCATGCATACCACTGCCATGAAAATGGCAATGCCCGGTGTTGTTGAGCAGGAGATCGCCGGAACCATCGAAGGCATCGCCCTGGCTCATGCCGGCCCCGTCTCCTTTCCGGTCATCCTGACCATCAACGGGCAGACCCTGCATAACCATTACCATGGCAATACGCTTGAAACAGGCCGTATGCTGGTCATTGACGCCGGCTGCGAATCCGGCCTGCACTATGCCAGCGACATCACCCGCACCGTGCCGGTTGGCGGGAAATTCTCACAGAAACAAAAGGAAATTTATGAGGTGGTACTGAAAGCCAACCTCGCTGCAACCGAAGCCGTGAAGCCCGGTGTGGCTTTCCGGGACATTCACCTCCTCGCCGCTGCCGAGATTGTAAAAGGGCTGAAAGCCGCCGGCATCATGAAAGGCGATGTGGCAGAAGCCGTGGGCAAAGGCGCCCATACGCTCTTCTTCCCCCACGGACTCGGCCATCCCCTCGGATTGGATGTTCATGACCTGGAAGGCGCAGGGGAGAACTTCGTCGGCTACGATGAAGAGACGATCCGCAGCAAGGAATTCGGACTGGCATTCCTGCGCTTCGGAAGAAAACTGCAGACAGGTTTTGTGATGACCATCGAGCCGGGGATCTATTTCATTCCTGAGCTGATCGATATGTGGAAGGCAGAGAACAAGCTCGCTGAGTTTATCAATTACGATAAAGTTGAGGAATACCGAAACTTCGGTGGTATCCGCATCGAAGACGATGTTCTTGTAATTGAGAACGGTCACCGGGTTCTTGGAATACCGATTCCAAAGACGGTTGAGGAGATCGAGGCGGTTATGAAGTCGTGATGCGTGACGCGTAACACGTAAAAAGTGAAGAGTGATAAGTGACTTAGGTCAATTAGAAATCAGATCAATTGGAAATTATCATGGACCAGCTTATTTATAAAAAAGCCAGAATTTTCTTTAATAGTTCCGGAACGGGCAAGACCATCGTGCTGCTGCACGGTTTTACTGAATCCATGGCGATCTGGGATAAGTTTTCAAGGGCTCTTTCAAAGGAGTTCCGGGTAATTACCATCGACCTTCCCGGTCACGGGAAGAGTGAAAACGTCGCGAAGGTGCACACGATGGAACTCCTGGCCGATGTTGTAAAAGCCGTTCTGAATGCCTGTAAAGTGTCGGAATGCATGATGGTCGGCCACTCCATGGGAGGGTATGTCACGCTGGCTTTTGCAAAGAAATACCCGAAGCTGCTGACCGGTTTCTGCATTTTTCATTCGCACTGTTTTGCAGATTCCGCAGAGGACCGGAAGAACCGTCAGCGCACGATCCGGCTGATTGATAAATACAAGTCCGGCTTTATCACTGCATTCATTCCCGGTCTGTTCCCAGAGAAGGTTCAGAAGAAATATGCAAAGGAGATCAATCTTCTCATAAAGCGGGCGAACACTATGACAAAAGAGGGCATTATTGCCGCATTGGAGGGGATGATGGTCCGCAACGACCAGTCGGGCTTCCTGAAGAAAACAAAGCTTCCGGTACTCTTTATCCTCGGGCTGAAGGACTCCAAGGCCCCGCTGCCCCGCCTGTGGGAGATGGTCAGCCTGCCGCTTAATTCGGAGACGCTCATCCTGCGCGATTCCGGACATATGGGGTACATCGAGAACCCCAAGGAGACCCTGGAGGCTATCCGTCATTTTGCACAGAAATACTGATCCGACACTTATGCCGAAAAAGCAAACGCAGGGACCCTCTGTCTCATCCTATAAGTGTTTCCGGTATTACGACCTGATCATGGCCGCTTTTGTGACCATCCTCCTTTGCTCCAATCTCATCGGTGCGGAAAAGGTGATCACGGTCTGGGGCTTTACCTGTGGAGCCGGCATCCTCTTTTTTCCCATCAGTTATTTTTTCAATGACATCCTTACAGAAGTCTATGGATACGCCCGTTCCCGCAAGGTCGTCTGGGCCGGTTTCATTGCCATGGGCTTTGCCTCGCTGATGGCCACGGTGGTCATCCATCTGCCGGCTGCGCAGGGCTGGGTTCACCAGGAAGCCTACGAAACGGTTTTCGGACAAACCCCGCGGATTGTCCTCGCTTCACTGACTGCCTTTTTCTGCGGGGAGTTTACGAACTCTTTTGTACTGGCAAAAATGAAAGTTGCCTCGGATGGTAAAAAACTCTGGACACGGACAATCGGCTCCACGATCGCCGGCGAAGCAGTCGACTCCATCATCTTCTATCCCGTGGCATTTCTTGGCTTCTGGCCCAACAGCCTCGTCATCACCGTGATGATCACCAACTACCTGCTGAAGGTGCTGTGGGAGATCCTCGCCACGCCCATCACTTATAAGGTCGTGGGGTTCCTGAAACGGAAGGAAAATGAGGATTTCTATGACAGGGATACGGATTTTACGCCGTTCTCACTGAGAACGTGATCAGCCCCCTCCCGGCCTCCCCCATTCTGGCGAGGGGAGTTTCTTTATGTCAACTTTTTTCGAATTTCATTCTGGCATCTGACATCTGACCTCCGTCTTCCGCTTGCGGATGTTATTTATAAAAGTGCATCTCCTGAATGTACTTCCATACTTTATCCGGCAGGAAGTGACTCATATTCTTTCCTTCGGAAATGCTCCTGCGGATGAAGCTCGAGGAGATCTCAACAAGCGGGGCCTGGGTGAAATGAACATGCGGGTGGTTGTCGAAGGGGCTGGGGGGAGTATCAGGCCGGGGATAAATGTATAGATGATACTGATCAAGCAACGCCTCGTAATTCTTCCATTTGTGGAAGGAGGGCAGATTATCGCTCCCTGCAATAAGTACAAACTCTTTCTCCGGGTATTTTTCAGAGAGCCTTGTCAGGGTGTCGATCGTGTAGGATGGCTGCGGCAGATGAAACTCTATGTTCGATGCACGAAAACGCGGGTCGTCCTCCACGGCAATGTTAGCCATCGCCAGCCGGTGATGATCAGCCAGCAGGGTTGACTTCTCTTTCAGGGGATTATGAGGTGATACAACAAACCAGGCCTGGGCGATATCGGTAAACTCAACCATGTATCCCGCGATCATAAGGTGACCGTTGTGGATGGGGTTGAAGGAACCGAAGAAGAGGCCGGTTTTTGTTTTACCTGACATTTGATACTGGATGCTGGATGCCGGATGTTTATTTATTTTAAAAAATCTGATATTTTCTGTTCTGCATCTTTGCAGGCTTTTTCGAGTTCATCGTTTACCAGGATATAATCGAACTGAGGGGCGAAGGTCATCTCGTATTCTGCTTTGTTCAGCCGCTTCTCCAGACTTTCCGTGCTTTCCGTTTTACGGTCGATCAGCCTTTGTTTCATTGCGTCGAAGGACGGGGGCTGCACAAATATTGCCAGTGCTTTCTCTCCGAAATATTTCTTGAGATTTAATCCGCCTATTACATCCACATCAAAGATCACAGTATTCCCTTTTTTCCAGATACGGTTTACTTCAGACTTCAGGGTGCCGTAGTAGCTGCCATGGTATACCTCTTCCCATTCAACAAAAGCATCTTCTGCAATGCGTGTACGGAAATCATCAGCGGAGATAAAGTAATAATCTTTCCCGTCTGTTTCCTTCTCCCTTTTGGGACGGCTGCAGGCGGAAACCGAAAACTCCAGTTCCGGAAATATGGCAAGCAGATGCCTGACGATGGTGGTTTTACCCGCTCCGGAGGGTGCTGAGACGATGATTGCTTTTTGTTTCATGGGGCAGCCACTCCACCAACCCCTCCCTGATTGGGGAGGGACAGGGGTAGGGTTATAGAATGTTTAATAGTTGCTCTTTGATCTTCTCCAGCTCATCTTTCATCTGCACGACGATCTTCTGGATGTCGGCATGATTGGCCTTGGAGCCGATGGTGTTGATCTCGCGGCCGATCTCCTGGACGACAAACCCGAGTTTCTTGCCCTGGGATGCTTCATCGTGAAGGGTCTCCATGAAATAGTCACAATGCTTTTTCAGTCTGACTTTCTCTTCTGTGATATCCAGTTTTTCGAGGTAATAGATCAGCTCCTGCTCAAAACGGTTTTCATCGACCGGCACAACCTTTTCCTGTTTGGCCAGGTTCTGGAATCCGTTCCGGATCCGTTCCCGGATATCCTCGATGCGTATCTTTTCATAGGGTTCGATTGCTTCCAGCAACTGCAGGATCAGTCCGACTCGGTTAATGAACTCGCTTTCCAGGGTTTTTCCCTCGTTGACGCGAAACTCCTGCAGCAGGTTCACGGCTTTTTCAATGCCTTCCTGTACCATGCCCCAGTCGTCCTCCTCAATCACAATTTTTTCTGTCTGCACCACTTCCGGCATTCTCATGATGATGCTGAGAACGCTTTCCCGGCCCTCTTCGCCCAGTTCTGCAAGGAGGTCGTGGAGCTCCTGGTAATACTTCTTTGCCAGTGGTTTGTTGATGGTATAACCCGCAAGGTCACCGGAGGATTCGGCGCTGATGTAGAGCTCAACTTTCCCTCTTTCCAGTTTCTGGGATAATAAATTCCGTACTTCCAGTTCTTTATCGCGAAATGCAACCGGAAGTTTAACAGTTGCGTCAAGACCCTTGCTGTTCAGGGATTTGATCTCGATGGTAAGCTTTTTGCCGGGGAGTTCGGCAATCGCTTTACCGTACCCGGTCATGGAAACGATCATGATTCCTTTTTTGCAAACATACGAAAAATAGTATAATTTTAGCCTATGGAATTTAAGGTGGTTGACGATCCTTTAAGGTTTTATAATCTGATGCTCAGCGATATAGCTGGAGCCCATGATTTTATCTACCTGGAAACCTATAAATTCGCAAATGACCATATGGGGGTCAAGTTCCGGGATGCCCTCACACACAAGGCCCAGCAAGGTGTTAAGGTAAAGTTACTGATCGACTCCTGGGGCAAGGGACCGATCTCTGAAAACTTCTTTGCTGACCTTACAAAGAACGGGGGGGAGGTGAAGTTTTTTGAGAAAATCCGCATCAATACTGATATCTTCACAAGAGGCCATCGCCGTGATCATCGCAAGATCATCATCATCGATGACCATATAGCTTACCTTGGGTCGATGAACATTACAGGTTATAACCTGAACTGGCGCGAGCTGGCGCTTCGGATCGATGGTGAAATGGCCTCGATCTTCAAGACCTGTTTTGAACAGAATTTTGAAGCCTTCAACCCCTATAATATTTCCAACAAGGTTACCTATTCCCGCACGCTCAAGTTTGGCGATTTTGAGCTCGTTCGTGATGTGCCCTCCATCCCGCTGCAGCGGCTTAAGAAAAAGTACGTGCAGCTGATAAAGAAAGCCCAGACCCAGATCATTATTGAAACGCCCTATTTCCTCCCTGGTTTTTTGCTCAGAAAGGCCCTGATGGATGCAGGGAAACGCGGCGTGGATGTCAAGGTGATCATGCCAAAGAATTCTGATGTGCGTATGATCGATGTGCTGCGGAACAAATATCTGGGCATGCTTCACAAGAACAACGTCAACCTGCTGTTCTTCGTGCCGCATAACCTGCATGCAAAGCTGCTCTTTATCGACAATAAAATATTTTCAGTTTCCTCTGCCAATTTCGACTACCGCAGTTTCCGTTACCAGTATGAGATCGCACTGATCGGATCCGAGCCGGATGTTGTGAGGCAGTTGCAGGAGCACATCAATGAGACGCTTGTGGATTCTGAGGTATTTGATTACGAGCGCTGGCTGCGAAGACCGCTTATCCAGAAGATCCTTGAATGGACGCTGCTGCCATTCCGGCATTTGCTTTGAAATCAGTCAGCAGTCGGCAGTCGGCAGTCGGCAGTCAGCAGTCAGCAGTCAGCAGTCAGCAGTCGGCAGTCGATCTCGCAAATCACAAATCACAAATCGCAAATATACTGGCGGTCAGACGTCAGAAGTTGGAAGTGGTTCCTGTTTCCTGTTGATAATATAAACACCGGTGAAGATCAGAAGGGCTGCAATGACTTTCGGCCATGTAATCATCTCCTTTCCCAGTGAAACCGACATCACGGAAGCGATCACCGGCTGCAGGTAAGTGAAAAAACTGACTGAACTCGCTGTCACGGTTTTCAGAGCGTAATTGATGAGCAGGTAGGCGACAAATGTATTCAGCAGGATGATAAAGGCCACGGATGCCCAGGCTTTGAAGTCGAGAAGTCCGAGATCCATGTTCATCACGCCATGGAACGAAAAGGGCAGAATGAAGAGGAATCCGAAGAGGGATACCCACTTGAGGACCGTCATCGGATGATATTTGGCGGTCATGGGTTTCAGCAGCACCAGGTAAATGGCATAAAAAAGCATATTCAACATCACCAGGATATTGCCTGCAAAGGAATTGGTACTCATGTTTACTGATTTGCCATAGAGGATCAGGATCAATGCGCCACCAGCTCCGAGGGCGATTCCCGTTACCTTGATCCAGGTTACTTTTTCACGGATCAGGATGCTTGCAAAGATGAGTACAAATACAGGGTTCATTACATGGATGATGGAGGCATCCACCGCGGTCGTCATGTTCAGCCCTTCATAAAAGAAAGCCTGGTTGAGGGTAAAGCCGAACAGGCCGCACACCGCGAAGATCAGCAGGTCCTTTTTCTCAATTTTCTCTTTTACCGTAAAACGCTGGAAGATCCAGAAAAGGATCACTCCCCCGAACAAACGAAGAAACAAAAGCTGCATCGGCTGGAGGAATACGGGCATCAACCCTTTGGCGATGGTGTAATGCATGCCGAAGATCAGGGTGACAACCAGCATGGCCAGCTGGGCTTTCAGGAGTTTGCTCATGGAGGGCAAAAGTACTGAAAAAACAAGCCGCCCGCATATGCGGGCGGCTTGCCAATAAATTCAAACTGATCGGTTACCCGAAGTTTTATGGAAGCACGACTCCCACAAAATTATTTGCGTTATTATCCACAATGGAAAGATCTGACCCGTCAACAAGTCCGTCTCCGTTAACATCTTCAGGGAGGTAGCCTCCGGTAAAGAGTGTCGCCAGATTATCAATGACGGAAAGGTCAGATCCGTCAATAAGATCATCCTGATTGACATCCCCGCTGTACAGAACATATTTCCCGTCGATCATCTGCAAAAGGTTGTCGCCATAAGCTTTAGAGGGGTTGTCACTTAAATCGTAGCTGATCGTTCCCGCTGTAAAGGAAACCGGGCTTGCGGTCACAGTCTGGATGCCGTTCCTGTGCCTGAGGGTAACATAGTATGAGCCGCTGTTTGTCCCTGGTATTGCAACTTTAGCCAGGCCGTTGGTTCCAAGGTTGACATCATTGGCCGTATAAACAACATTTGAATAATTTGATCCGTCATGAAGTTCGACTGTAATGTGATCAGCAATGCCGTCGGGCCAGTGAAGGCCGTTCTCATCATAAGCCGGATTCATGGTGCCGGCTCCGGCATAGAGCCCCTGGATGTATAGCTTGAGAGAGAGTGTTTTGGCTGCGGTCAGCGAAATATCGTCAATCTGCCATGTGCCGATATCCCAGGAATTTCCGTTAACAGCAAAAGCAAACTGGAATGTTGGTGAACCAACATCTGCATTGGCTATTGTTATGTTGGTTGTCCCGGGTCCGAGAATGCCTGATTGTGAAGACGACCAGACAGAACTCCATGTCGTACCGCCATTCTGAGTTGTCCAGATCTCACAGGCTGTGCCACTGCTGTAGGAGTTGATATATTGTTTGAATGATAAATCAAGCCCGATTAATCCTGTGGTGTTGATGAGGGGTGACGTAACAAAGGACCTGCCACTGAAATTCGGATTATTGGGAATGAACTCGAGTTGAGGGAAAGCACCTCCCGCATAATTGTTCATGTTAACGATCCAGTTTGTGGGTCCTCCGTAATTTTTGACCTGCCAGCATTCTGGTGTATAGCCAATGGTCATTGTGAAGTCTTCGTTATACGGCAAACCGGTTGAAGAACAGGGCAGGAAAAAGGTATAAGGTCCTGCCCAGTAACTGTAGTTCCCGCTCCCGCATGAACTCCGCACATAGAAGTTGTAGGAGTAACCGGCAGTAAGTCCGGTCAGGGTATAGGGATTCTGGCTGGTGCCGGAGATAATTGTTCCGGATCCTTCGACGAATCCTGCCCGGCCCCATTCGATATCCCAGGAGCCCGTACCGGATGTCCATAAAAGTCTGGCAGATGATTCTGTTATATTTGTGACATTGAGAGCCGTTGGTGTAAGACATGTACTGCAGCTGAAAGAAAACCAGTAACGACTCAGGGAATCACAGGCTATCTGGTCATTATAATTGGGTGCAATATAAACATAATAGGTTCCGGCGCTGAGTTGTGTCCATATAGGAATACTATAATACTGCGAAAAATTCTGTGAGACAATAAAATCCGCTGAAGGGCATGGAGAGGATTTTATTCCAATGATGTAATTGAATTCAGATCCTGAATTCAGGGTTACATCGCGGGTTCCCGTCAGTGTAAAAGAGTACCAGTCGGAATCACGGTGTGACCTGTGCAGCCAGCTTGTACCGCATACCGTTTCGCCGCAGGTGATATTTTCAAATGCAGGAAGTGCAGCATCACAGCCATTGTTGGTCGCATTGCCGCATACTTCTGATTCTGCCGTTGCATTCTGCGGACAGTTAAAAAAGTGGGTGCGAAAGGTTTTTTTTACCCAGGCACTGGCATCCGTGGAACTGCAATATGTTCTGACATAAACATCATACTCGGTACCGGGAACCAGGTTTGTGAGTGAATATCCCGGTGTTCCGGAGACAAGGGCCGTGTTGCCGCTTCCCAGAGAAAATCCGGAAACTCCCCATTCGATGTTCCATTGCGTGTTTGTGGAGATCAATGAGGGGGTCCATGTGACATTAGCAGTCGTCGTTGTAAGTGTTGTATTGGAAACTGTCAGGCCGGTTGGGGGAAAGCAGGTATAGATATCAACATGCACCGGACCTATCCTTGCAGATTCCCCGAGGTCATACAGTGCGGATACTTCATATTCATAACCTCCTTTGGGGAGTGAGGCATCGTTGTAAAACAGATCGGGGATGTTGTCGGCGATAAGGACATTATCCTTGTATACGTTGTATCCTGTCGGAATGACCGGGGCGGAAGGAGCAGGGCTGTTTTGCCGGATCGTTCCCTGATTGTTTTCTGAAGCATCCGGTGAAGGGAGCTGGACATTTGATTCCAGGGCTGCCTTCATGATCATAGGTTTTGCAGAAACATCCTGGTGGCTATTGATATCAGGGAGGGATGCAGTGTTCTGCACCATCGGTGTCAGTTGTTGTGGTGCCATAACCGGGCTTGCAGATACGAACCCCTGAAGCAGCCAGTTAAATTCCCAGCCCCAGACTTGTTTCACGGAAAACCATCCGCCACCGCCATTGATCATATCGCCTTTACCGGCGACGGCAGGTCCCTGGCCTAATCCGGCCGGGTATCCTGAAGTCTGATTTATTTCATAACCAAACCAGAATTCTTCGGTTCCGTCGATCAGGATCGGCGTTGTGAGCGTTACTTCATTCCATGAATTGATAAAGGGGTTGGAGATAACCTGGGACAGCAGCAGGGTGGAAGCATTCGCCCCCTTCCAGACCTTTAAGGTATAAGTGGCGGTTGGTTCAGTAATAATGAAACGGATCTTTTTAAGGTATTTTCCATTATATGGCGCAATATCTGCTACCGGCCAGCGCGAGGCCACACTAAAAACATAAGGCCCGTTATAACCTAGTCCTCCGTAGCTTATTCCGTTATCCCAGTGGATCCACTGATCAGGCACGCTTCCTGGTGCCATCCAGGTCAAATGAACATTATTGGCCGAGGTGCCGGAAATGCTTGCCTGAAGATTCACAGGCGGCGCAAAGTAAGGATTAAGACAGAAATCCTGAGTGGTGGTATTTCCCGCTGTAATAATAACCGGTGAAAATGTCTGTGTTACATCCCCATGATGGGCAGTGACATCAAGATAGGTTCCCATTGGAAGGGGTAAACGATAAAGACCGGAGGCATCCGTTGTGGCGGAATAGGAGCCTAAGGTCACGATGGCACCTTCAACAGGGGTTGTACAGCCCGGCATTTCGGTAATGTGGCCTTCAAGGGATCCCTGCCCCGGAACAATATCAAACCGAACCTGTGCGATCGTATTATCGGGACCTGAATTTGCATCCGGCGGCGAGGCGGGATCAGGATTGTTATTGTCATCGAAAACCATCAGCCCGCGGGCTGACCCACTGTCAAATGAACCCCATTGTGCAGGCGGATAGTCCCAATCGGGAGTATTTTCATCCACAGCCACCACAATATTGTTTCCGGAATAATAAAACGGCGTTGACAATGTAAGTTCAATCCATGTTCCGGCAACAGGATCCGGAATGATTCCGGAAAAGACAGGTTTCAGAGCAGCAACAGGAATCCAGTCGGCGGAGTTTGCAAAGTCTGTTTTCGTTGTATTTCCAAGGTAAACATCCCAGTTATTCCATTTAGTAAAGTCGGAACCTCCACCTGCATAGTAAAACCTGATCTTTGAAATCGAACCAGCCGCACCCCCGCCAGAGGTTATTTCACTGCCCAGGTAAATCTGCTGGCTGTAACTGTATCCGTAATATGAATAGATCGGGAACTGGTCGTAACTGCCGGTACCGGCGCCGACCTGAACCGTAGTATTAGAGGCCGTTGTTTTTTCGTAAGCCCCCATATCGATGATGTTTGAGATCCTGAGATTCCCATCGAGGTCGAGGGGCTCCGTGTTATAGATATTGTTTCCTGCATCGATGCATGGGCTTCCTGATGCCAGCCTGAAATCCGAAGAGGGATTGACAAAAACGGGATTGGCGGACTTATTGCCGGTTCCTGCCGGCAGGGGATCGGAACAGCAATTATTGTAAATACTTCCGTTATAATTGGCAGTATAACCCCATTGATCGATATTTCCCCAGATAATACAGTTGCGGAATTCCCCTCCATTGACCACATAGTTTGTTCCCCCCCAGTTAAGTCCAGTATTGTTGACAATCGTGCACCCGGTAACGAATATTCCCTGGCTCCCGTTGTAATCGCCCCAGTCACAATATACACCACCGCCACCTACGGATGCATTCGGCACACTGTTATTCGTTACAAGGCAGTTCACCAGTTTCCCGCTGTGCGCAATATTAACGCCACCGCCCCCTCCGTTAAAATCACCGTAAACGTTATTGGTGTTACCTGAAATAATGCAGTTGGCCACTTCAGCATTTGCATTGCAGTCGGCCATCCTTACCCCCCCGCCTGCACCGTCGGAGGTGTTATTTATTATTGTGCAGTAACTCACCTTTGCTTCAGTAGACATTCCCCGGATGCATATTCCCCCGCCTTCTGTCGGCGAATAATTATTCTGAATGACGCAGCGGAGTATCTGGGGCGATGCATCAGAGATGTAAAGCCCGCCGCCAAATGGCTCTGATTCCGATGAGGAATTTCCATTCCGGATCGTAAATCCTATGATCATGCAGGAGGTATTCTCCCATTGGTTGATCGTGATTACGCGTCCTGAACCCCCGCCGTCAATAATTGTTCCGGTTATATCGGCAGAATTCCCGGTCGTTATATATTTCGAGCAAAGCAGGATACTTTTTCCCCCCAGGTTAATATGTTCATAATAAGTTCCGGGATCAACCAGCACTGTATCTCCGTCTGTGGAGGCATCGATGGCCGACTGGATGGACCCGTATGATGCCGGTACCTGGAGGAGGGCACTGAATCCCTTGTGGGGAATTATAAGGACGAAAAACAAGAGGGTAAACAACTGGATCTTTTTCATGGTCAATGTTTTTGATATTTTCAATTTGAAAAAGAGAGCCGGATTAACCCGGGTGTCACTTTTTCCTGGACTTTAACTGAGATCTCTGGCGAATACTGCTGCTGATCAGCGCTTGTAATGGTTTATAAGGATGACAATATCATTTTATGTTATACAAAGTAAAGACATTTATTTACAAATATATTCAAATTAATAATTGTTAATTTATTAACATACAATTATTTTTGAGTCGAATCCTAAAGGAGCGAAGATTGCAGGAAATATTAATTCATTAATTCAGGAATGCATCAATGCAGGAATTTGAAGTTTTGTTATTATATTTGTTGTATATAATTCGTATTTCGTCGTTCGTAATTCGAAGTTTATGATAACCTCCGTCACAGAAAACCCATTAATCAAAGGCTACCATGGAACATTTGCCAACGTGGTCCATCGCCGCTGGGGCGATCAGCATGTGATCGTGCAGAAACGCCCTGATTTCTCAAATGTCAAATGGAGCAAGGCCCAGAAAGCCAACCGAAGGCGTTTCAGTGATGCCATGGCCTATGCCCGCAAAGCGATCGCAGATCCGGAAATGCGTGCATGGTATACGACCCTGGCAAAGCCCGGACAAACGGCCTGTAACGTCGCCGTGGCTGATTATATGCTGAGACCCAAAATTACAAAGACGGACATCAACGAATACCATGGCAGTAAAGGCGACCCCATCAGGGTGAAACCCCGCGACCGTTATGCCATCGCCTCCGTTCTCGTCTTTGTGTACAATTCCCTCGGCCTCGAAGTCGAAAGCGGTCTCGCAACCCGGGGCCTCTCCGACAGCTACTGGTATTACCGCGCTCAGGAGGACAACCCCCTCTGGCAGGGCGGTCGGATTCTGTTCAAGGTCAGTGATACTCCCGGAAATGTTGTCACTGAGATCCTTCCTGTGCTCCGGACGTAGCAGGTCCACAGTCAGCAGTCCACAGTCGGCAGTCCCATTCGCACTGCACACTCCTGACTCCAGACTCCGCATTCCGCACTCCGCACTCCGCACTTAATCCCGCATCCGGCATCCCGGATCACCCCCCTATGTCCCCACCTCATTTTTTGAGTAAATATTGAAGAGTCCGGTCAATCTTCCACCCAAAAAACAAGCATTTTTCACTTTTCAATCTTCACTTTTCACTTATTTCTACCCCGAATTATGTAAGTTTTGTTTAGTCATGCTCCGCACTACCTCCGTACTTCCTGCGCCCACTCGTAGGATAAATGGTAAATAAGAGGTAAGATTCACCTCATCAACCATAAATTCGCCATTTCGCTTTTCACCATCTCGCTATTTTAAATCCCGCATCCCCCATCATTTCTTTTCTGATTCTAACATTATATTTAATACATTTACAGAACCATAAAATAATAAACCAACTTCCACTTCCCCTATGCCCCTCTCCTGGAACGAAATCAAAGACCGCGCAATACGCTTTTCAAAAGAATGGGAAAACGAAACTTCTGAAGATGCAGAAGCGAAATCATTTTGGGATGACTTCTTTAATGTCTTCGGTGTGAACAGGCGAAAGGTGGCCAGCTTTGAACGACCGGTGAAGCGGCTGGATGAATCGACCGGCTACATCGACCTGCTCTGGAAGGGGACCATCCTTGTTGAACATAAGTCGCGGGGAAAGGATTTGGACAAGGCCTATAAGCAGGCCATGGATTATTTCCCGGGATTGAAAGATTTTGAGTTGCCAAAGTATGTGTTGGTTTCCGATTTCGCCCGCTTCCGGCTCTACGACATGGACACTTCGGAACAGGTCAACTTCAACCTGCCCGATCTTTACAAAAATGTAAAACATTTCGGCTTTCTGGCTGGCTACCTTCAACACACCTACCATGAACAGGACCCCGTGAATATACGGGCCGCCGAACTCATGGGCAAGCTCCACGACCGACTGAAGGCCATCGGCTATACCGGACATCCGCTGGAGGTTTACCTTGTGCGACTGCTGTTCTGCCTTTTTGCGGAGGACACCAGTATCTTTGAAAAGGACCAGTTCCAGGAATACATTAAAAATAAAACCAGCGCCGATGGCAGCGATCTCGCACATCACCTGGCATCGCTGTTTTATATCCTCAATACCCCAAGGGATAAGCGACTTACCAACCTCGATGAGGAGCTGGCTGCTTTTCCCTATGTAAATGGCAAGCTTTTTGAGGAGGTGCTGCCTCCGGCCTCCTTCGACACCTCCATGCGGGAGATCCTGCTGGAATCAACCGGCCTCGACTGGGGTAAGATCTCCCCGGCTATCTTCGGCTCGCTGTTTCAAAGCGTGATGAACCCCGAAGAGCGGCGAAACCTGGGCGCCCATTATACCTCCGAAAAGAATATCCTCAAGGTCATCAAGCCCCTTTTCCTCGACGACCTTCACAAAGAATATGAGAACGTAAAGGAGAACCGCAACAAGCTCATCCAGTTTCATGAAAAGCTGGCGGGCCTGCGGTTTCTTGATCCCGCCTGCGGCTGCGGCAACTTCCTCGTCATATCCTATCGCGAACTGCGGCTGCTGGAGCTCGATATCATCAAGACCCTCCAGAAAGGCCAGCAGGTTTTCGATATCCACGAGCTGCTCAAACTCGACGTCGACCGCTTCTATGGCATCGAAATCGAAGAGTTCCCCTCCCAGATCGCCCAGGTGGCGATGTGGCTCATGGACCATCAGATGAATATGCGCGTAAGCGAGGAGTTTGGGCAGTACTTCCTCCGCCTCCCGCTTCGCAAAAGCCCAAACATCATTTGCGCCAACGCCCTCCGCACCGACTGGCAAAGCCTCATCGAACCCATTCCCTGGGAGTCGGGTGAACAACGATATGACTATATCTATGGGAATCCGCCGTTTATTGGATCGAAGATGATGAATGAAGATCAACGGACTGAGTTGGCAAACTTATTAGGTGAAAAAAGAGGTTCAGGAGTATTGGATTATGTTACGGCCTGGTACCTGAAGGCTTCGGCCTACTGCACCTTACCCCACGCCACTGGAGACCTAAAAAAAACCCGCTGCGCCTTTGTCTCCACCAATTCCATTTCCCAAGGAGAGCAGGTGGGCATTCTTTGGAACGAATTATTCAACAAGTACAAGATCAAAATCCACTTTGCCCACCGCACCTTTTCCTGGAGCAATGAAGCCAGGGGGAAGGCTGCCGTGCATGTAGTGATTATTGGGTTTTCAAATTATGATATTTCGGATAAAAGGATTTTTGAGTATGAAAATATTAAGGGAGAACCGCATGAAAATAAGGTAAGCAACATCAATCCTTATTTGGTTGAGGGAAGGGATTTTATTTTTACGTCGAAGAACACACCTATCTGTAATGTTCCGGAAATGTTTAAAGGGAGTCAACCGACAGATGGGGGCAATTTATTGATGGAGGACTCAGAAAAAAATCTTCTTATTCAACATGAGCCGCAAGCAGAAAAATATATAAAACCTTTTCTTAGTGCCGATGAATTCATAAATGGTAAAAGTCGTTGGTGTCTTTGGTTAATCGATATTCAACCACAAGAACTCAAAAATTCCCCTTTGCTTGTGGAAAGGATTGAATTAGTAAGAGAAATGCGATTGAAAAGTTCAAAACTTGCAACTGTAAAATGGGCTAAATTTCCGACCCTATTTACTGAGAACAGACAACCTAAATCATCCTATATTCTTGTTCCGTCGCATTCATCTGAAAACCGGTCAGTTATTCCGATGGGATTTATGTCCGAGAATGATATTCTGAATAATTCATGTTTTTCAGTACCGAATGCCAGTCATTTTCATTTTGGGGTTTTAACCTCCTTAATGCATATGACTTGGGTGAAGTACGTGTGTGGAAGACTTGAAAGCCGTTACAGATATTCAAATACAATCGTTTACAACAACTACCCCTGGCCCGAATCCCCAAGTGAAAAGCAGGTAAAAGCAGTCGAAGAAGCCGCTCAAAAGGTGTTGGATACCCGGCTGATGTTTCCCGGCAGCAGCCTGGCCGATCTCTACGATCCCCTCACTATGCCGCCCACTCTGGTCAAAGCCCACCAGGAACTTGACAAGGCTGTTGACCTCTGTTACCGGCCGCAGCCGTTTATAAATGAAACGAAACGGATTGAGTTTTTGTTTGAGTTGTATGATAAGTATACGGCGGGGATTTTTGGGATTGATAAGTCAAAGAACAAAACTGGGAAAAAAACCTAATAAGTTGAACAGAATACCTGATCATTCTGAATCTAAATGTATTGATGATCGATCATTCCCGGAATAAGTAAAATACTTTTTGAATAATTAAATGAATTTTCTATAAAAT
>Ga0073936_10001451_pt1 | contig 36435 bp, 24 predicted proteins | sample AliMusrvi5mmetaG_FD_87041 | JGI IMG/M metagenome (GOLD analysis project Ga0073936, IMG submission 87041) | Freshwater lake bacterial and archeal communities from Alinen Mustajarvi, Finland, to study Microbial Dark Matter (Phase II) - Alinen... | ecosystem: Environmental > Aquatic > Freshwater >...
ACCCACACCGCACCAATCCCCCCCCGCCCCACAACCAAATTCGCCGATAATGAATTCATGCGTACCGCACTCCTGCTACTATTCGCCGCCATCCTCCACGCCCAAGCCCCCGCCGATATCGAAGCCGTAGTCGAAACCGAACTCGGCACCTTCCGCTTCGCCCTCGCCGACGGCGCGCCCAAGCACGTCGAGCACTTCATGAAGCTCGCAAAGCAAGGCTTCTACGATGGCAGCGCATTCCATCGCATCATCAAATACGGCATCATCCAGGGCGGCGACCCGCTCCTCAAAAACCCGAAAACGCCGAAGGCCCTGTGGGGCAGCGGCGGCCTCAACCTGCTCCCCGGCGAATACAACGCCCTCAAGCACGAGCGCGGCGTCGTCTCCACCGTCCGCATCCCCGATAAACCCAACAGCGACGGCGCGCAGTTCTTCGTCTGCATCTCGCCGCAGGCCGTGCTCGACGGCCAGTTCTCCTCCTTTGGCATCGTCACAGAGGGCATGAACATCGTCGAGAAGATTTCGCAGCAGCCCGCCGGCGAAGGCGGGATCGCCGAAAAGCCCATCCGCATCGTCAAAGTCACGCTAGATAAAAAGAAGACCGAACCCTTCCTCGACGCCCCCATCGAAGCCCTGCGCAAAACCGTCACGCTCAAAACCACGCTCGGCGCCATGAAGCTCAAGATGGAGCCCGAATGGTCCATCGCCAGCGTGCGCAACTTCCTCAAGCTCGTCGAAACCGGCTGGTACAACGGCACCAACTTCCACCGCATCGTGAAGGACTTCGTTGTCCAGGGCGGCAGCGAAAACACTCGCCAGGGCGACCAGTCCCACATCGCCGACCGCTGGGTCCATCCCATCAAAGGAGAATTCCGCCCCGAGGTCAAACACGTCCGCGGCATCGTCAGCATGGCCCGCGGCGACGATCCCAACTCCGCCACCACGTCGTTCTTCCTCATGCTCGCCCCCTCGCCACACCTCGATGGCAAGTACTCGGCGTTCGCCAGCATCGTCGAAGGCATCGACGTGCTCCAACTTTTCGAGAAGGAAGAAGTCGACGGCGAAACGCCCAAAAAGCGCCTCGAAATCATCGCGGCCACCATCGACAACTAGCCGCGCCGCGACATACAATGATTGGGCATGATTGCCCAATGGTCCCTACCGGCTCTCTGGCTCGTCGCCCTCTCCGCGCATGCCGCGGTCGACTATCAACGCGACGTCCGCCCCATCCTCGCCAAAAAGTGTTACGCCTGCCACGGCCCCGATGAACAGGGCCGCAAAGCGGGCTTCCACCTCGATACGCGCGACGCCGCCACCGGCGCAAACGGCGGCTTTCGCGGCATCGTCCCCGGCGACAGCACCAAATCACGCGTGTACCAGCGCATAATCAATGAGCGCACGCCGATGCCGCCCAACGATCGCCTGCAAGACGCCGAGATCTCCCTCATCAAGAAATGGATCGAGGAAGGCGCCAGCTACAAACAGCACTGGTCCTTCGAGAAGCCAATACAACAGGCGGTACCGAGCGGCAAGAACGCGATCGATCATTTCGTGCTCGCCCGTCTCGATAAGGAAGGCCTCAAGCCCTCGCCCGAAGCCGACCGCTACACCCTCGCCCGCCGCATCTCGCTCGACCTCATCGGCCTCCCGCCCGACGCGAAGGAGCTCGAAGCCTTCGTTAACGACAAGTCACCGCAAGCCTACGAAGCCTATGTCGACAAGGTCCTCGCCAAGCCGCAATTCGGCGAACGCTGGGCACGCGTCTGGCTTGACATGGCCCGCTACGCCGATACGCAAGGCTACGAAAAGGACAACCGCCGCAGCATCTGGCCCTATCGCGACTGGGTCATCAAGGCGTACAACGACAACCTCCCCTTCGATAAGTTCACCACGCTCCAACTAGCAGGCGACCTGCTCCCCAAGCCCACGAACGACGACCTCACCGCCACCGGCTTCCACCGCAACACCATGACCAACACCGAAGGCGGCACCGATGACGAAGAGTTCCGCGATCTCGCGGTGAAGGACCGCGTCGCCGTCACCGGCCAAGTCTGGATGGGCCTCACGTGGGGATGCGCCCAATGCCACTCGCACAAGTACGACCCGCTCTCGCACAAAGAGTTCTACCAGCTCTACTCCTTCTTCAATCAAAGTGAAGATAGCGACAAACCAGACGACCGCCCAACTCTCAAACTCGCCAACGCCGCCACACTCATCATGCGCGAGCTGCCCGCCAAACAGGCCCGCAAGAATCGCATCCACGAACGCGGCAGTTTCCTCAGCCCCGGTGAAGAGGTCTCGCCTCTTACACCCGCCGCCTTCCACGCCTTCCCCGCCGAAGCCCCGCACAACCGCCTCGGCCTGGCGCAGTGGCTCGTCAGCCGAGACAATCCGCTCACCGCCCGTGTGCAGGTCAACCGCTACTGGGCACGCCTGTTCGGCCGCGGCCTTGTCGAAAGCGAAGAGGACTTCGGCACGCAAGGCGTCCAGCCCACGCATCAGGAGTTGCTTGATTGGCTCGCCGTCGACTTCATGCAAACGTGGGACGTCAAGAAACTGCTCAAGACCATCGTCATGTCCGCCACCTATCGCCAAACGTCTGATGTCTCCCCCGCCCTCTACGAGCGCGACCGCTACAACCGGCTTCTCGCACGAGGCGCACGCTTCCGCCTAGATGCCGAAATAGTCCGCGACCAGGCCCTCGCCGCCGGCGGCATCCTCAGCGCGAAAATGTTCGGCCCACCTGTTATGCCGTGGCAGCCCGATGGCATCTGGCAGGTCATCTATAACGGCGACAAGTGGGCGACAAGTAAAGACGAAGATCGCTACCGCCGCGGCGTCTACACCTTTATCCGCCGGACTTCGCCTTATCCAACAATGACCACCTTCGATGCGCCCACCGGCGAAATCTGCACCATGCGCCGCATCCGCACCAACACGCCGCTGCAAGCACTCGCCGCCATGAACGATCCCGTATCGATGGAAGCCGCGCAACAGCTCGCGCTCAAAGCGATGTCCACCGCAAAGTCCGATGCCGATATCGCCGCCAACCTCTTCCGCCTCGCCCTCGCCCGCCCTGCGGAAAAAGAAGAGATCAAGCGCGTGCTCACGCTGCACAAAGCCTCCGCCGCCGATCTGAAGCAGGCCGCCGCCGAGCCGCGCAAGCTCCTCAACTACGGCAAGACGCTGTACGTCGAAGACCGCGAAATCACGCTGCTCAATGACGCCCGCACCACGCCCGCCACCTGGTGCTCCACCGAACAAGATCCGCAAGGCAACTGGACCAAGCCCGGCTATGACGACGGCGGCTGGAAGTCCGGCCCCGCCCAATTCGGCCACTTCGTCACCAAGCCCGCCGACGCCAAACTCGGCACCAACTGGGACACCGAATCCATCTGGCTGCGCGTCGAATTCACCGCACCTGCCGAGCCGCTCGCGAAAATCAAACTTGCGATGCGCAACAACTGCGACTTCGAAGCCTTCATCAACGGAGTGCCCGTCGCGGCGACGAACATCGAACGAGCCGGCTACTACGAATACGATGTGCCCGCCGACGCCCACGCCACCATCCGCCCCGGCCGCAACATGCTCGCCATCCATGCCAAGCGCCTACACGAACAGAAAACCGGACAGGTGATCGATGCAGGCCTAACCGCCGGCAAGGTGCTCGACCTCGGCCCTAAACGCAAAGACGACCCCACGCGCGCCGCATGGGTAGTGGTCGCAAACACAATTCTCAACCTGGATGAAATGGTGACAAGACGATGAACGGAACCCGCCGTCACTTCCTCGAAAGCTGCCCGCTCGGACTCGCTTCCATCTGGCTGCGCACACTGCATGCCGAGGAGAACCCGCTCACGCCCAAGAAGCCGCATCACGAGCCCAAGGCGAAGTCGGTGATCTATCTCCACATGGCAGGCTCGCCCTCGCAGCTGGAACTCTTCGACTACAAGCCCGAACTCGTCAAGTACGACGGCAAGGACTGCCCGCAGCACCTGCTCGAAGGCAAGCGCTTCGCCTTCATCAAAGGTGTCCCCAAGATGATGGGTACGCCATACAAGTTCGCGCAGCACGGCGGCTCCGGCGCCTGGATCAGCGAACTGCTGCCCAATTTCGCGAGCGTTGCCGACGAGACCACCATCATTCGCTCCATGACCACGGACCAGTTCAACCACGCCCCCGCGCAGTTGATGCTCCACACCGGCAACTCGCGCTTCGGCTACGGCTCCATGGGCGCATGGGCCACCTATGGTCTCGGCAGCGAGAATCAGGACCTGCCCGGCTACGTCGTCCTGGTGGGCGGAGGCAACACACCCGACGCAGGCAAGAGCCTGTGGGGCTCCGGCTATCTGCCCAGCGTCTATCAAGGCGTGCAATGCCGCACGCAAGGCGACCCTGTGCTCTTCCTGAGTGAACCCGAAGGCATGACGCGCCAGCTGCGCCGCAAAACGCTCGACGCACTCAAAGACTTGAACGAAATCCAGGAGAAGAAATCCGGCGACCCCGAAACCGAAGCCCGCATCTCGCAGTACGAACTCGCCTACCGCATGCAGACCTCCGTCCCCGGCGCGAGGGACATCTCGAAAGAGCCTGAGAATATCCGCTCGCTCTACGGCGCGGAGCCTGGCAAAGCTTCCTTCGCCAATAACTGCCTGCTCGCCCGCCGACTGGTCGAAAAGGGCGTCCGCTTCGTGCAGATCTTCCAATGGGGCTGGGATCATCACGGGTCAAATCGCCGCGAAGACATCCGCTACGATCTGCCGAACAAAACCAAACTGATCGATCAGCCCATCGCCGCATTAATCAAGGACCTCAAGCAGCGCGGCCTGCTCGATTCCACGCTCATTGTCTGGGGAGGCGAATTCGGCCGCACGCCGATGCGCGAAAACCGGGGCGGCTCCTACGGCGCCTTCGTCGGCCGCGACCATCACCCCTACGGCTTCACCATGTGGATGGCCGGAGGCGGCATCAAGAAAGGCCTCAACTACGGAGCCACCGACGAAATCGGCTACTACGCAGTCGAGAACAAAACCACCCCGCGCGACATCCAGGCAACCATCCTGAATCAACTGGGCCTGAACGCCTACAAACTCAGCTACCCGTTCCAAGGATTAAATCAGCGCCTGATCGGTCCGACCGACGAAGCCCGCGTGTTAAAACACATTCTGGCTTAGTAGCGCAGGCTTCCAGCGTGCCGTGTCGACATTTGTGTCGACATCAGCGTTTTTACAAGTTCTACCTTGACCTGACTAAAGCGTGAGTTATATCATTCACATGGCTCACGAGTAGCCGCGCTGCGAGGAACCAAGTGTTTCAGCGTAAAACTCAAAGAACAAAGGGGGCAAACCGCCTGTGGCAGTAGTCAACTTCAAAGTCAACGGCAAGGCATACTCGATGGATGTCGATCCCGATATGCCGGTGCTTTATGCACTCACGAACGATATTAAATTGAACGGACCCAAATTCGGGTGCGGGCTCTCACAATGCGGCTCCTGCACGGTGCTGCTCGATGGCCAGCCCATCCGCTCCTGCCAGACGGCCATGTCTGATGTCGCTGGTCATGAAATCACAACCATCGAAGGCTTGGGAACATCAGATAAGCCCCATCCCATCCAGGTCGCCTTCATGGTGGAGCAGGCCGCCCAATGCGGCTACTGCATCAGCGGTCCAATGCTTTATGGCAAGACCTTCGTCGACGCCAACCCCAAAGCAACCCAGGCCGAGATCGAACAGTCCCTCAACGGCCTTCTCTGCCGCTGCTACACACATACCCGCATGATCAAAGCTCTCGTGCGCTACCAACAGGGGGTGAAGTAATGAAGCTCCAGGAAATTTTCGGCGCCACCCAGGCAGTCAATATGCGCGAGGATGCCCGCGAGGCATTTGAGAACGCCCCGTTCTCCCGCCGCGACCTGATGAAGACCATGGGCGCACTCGTAGTCGGTTTCAGTTCCGTCGCTTCAATCAAGAAGCTCGGTGCCGAAGCACCGCTGCCCTCCCCGGTCTATGACCTCCTCCAGGTCGATTCATGGATCGCCATCGCGCAGGATGAAAGCATCACCGCCTACTCCGGCAAATGCGACATGGGCCAAGGCTTCCGCACCGTTCAATACCAGTTGGTGGCTGAAGAACTGTTCGTACCTATCGACCGAGTCAACCTCATCTTCTGCGACACCGCGCTCTGCCCCGATCAGGGCACTACCTCGGGTAGCCAGTCTCACCTCACCGAATTCGGCGCCACCGGACTACGCCAGGCACTCGCCACCGCGCGCGAAACACTGCTCGCCATGGCCGCCAAGCAGTTCAACACCACAACCGATCAGTTGGTGATCAAAGCCGGCGTCATCTCCATGAAGTCGACCCCGGCCAACAGCGTCAGCTACGGCAAGCTCATCGGAGGCAAGAAATTCAGCCTCGCGACAAACGCCAAGGCAACGCCGGTCGATCCCAAGAACTACACCGTCCTCGGCACTTCCGTACCTCGTTACGACATTCCGCAGAAGACCACCGGTGAGTACATCTACGTGCAGAACGTGCGTCTGCCCGGCATGCTGCATGGAAAGGTCGTACGCCCGCCCTTCATTGACGCGCAGGTCGTCAGCGTCAACAATGCCTCCGTGGCCAAACTCGGCGGCAACGTCAAGGTCGTCGTCAAGAAGAACTTTGTCGGAGTGGTTGCCGATACCGAATGGCAGGCCCTCATCGCGGCCAACACGCTGGACGTCACCTGGTCGGCTACCAAGGCGCTGCCCAGCCAGGACACGTACTACCAAACGATCCGCAAGCAACCTTCGCGTGATTCCTACACCGTCAACACTGGCGACGTAGATGCCAACATCAAGTCTGCCAAAACTGTCCTCAAAGCCACCTACCTGCACCCCTTCCAGATGCACGGTTCAGTCGGCTCCTCCTGCGCCGTGGCCGACGTCTGGGTCAACAACGGCGTCACCTTCGCAAAGATCTGGTCGCCCACCCAAGGCGTCTATCCGCAGCGCGACAGCGTCGCCCAGGTTCTCGGCACCGCCAAGGAAAACGTCCGCGTCACCTACGTGGAAGGCTCCGGTTGCTACGGACTGAACGGGGCCGATACCGTCAGCTACGATGCTGCCCTCATGTCGCAGGGCGTCGGCCGTCCCGTCCGCGTGCAGTATACGCGCGCTGACGAAATGACCGGCGGCGAGCACTTTGGCGCCGCCTTTGTCATCGACCTCACCGCGGGACTCGATGCCCAGGGCCGCATCCAGGCTTGGGATTACGAAGCTTGGTCGCCGACTCGCGGCAACCGTCCCACCGCCACCGCACCCGGCAACGTCATCACCGGCTATCTCGCCGGCTTCCCGTTGCCTGGAATTGTTCCGGCCGCTGCCACCCAGCCCACTACCTTCGGCAACAATAGCAACGTGGCTATGAACTATGGCACCGGTTGCGTCGGCACCTCTTGCGGTTCCACCGGCAACGTCCGAAGCGAACGCTACCTGAGCCACTCAGTGGATTCGCCTTTCTTCACCGGCCCGCTGCGCTCGCCTGCACGACTCCAGAACACCTTCGCCAATGAGAGCTTCATGGACGAACTGGCTGCCGCGGCAAAGATCGACCCGGTCGATTACCGCCTGCGCCATCTCGTGGACCCGCGCCTGGTTGACGTTGTCAATGCGGCGGCAAAAGCCGCCAACTGGCAGGCCCGCCCGTCGCCCAAACCGGGCATCGTCAAGACAGGCATCGCAACCGGCCGCGGCTTCGCCTGCGTGCTCTATGAGGGTTCCAACGGCTACAGCGCAATGGTCGCCGAAGTCACAGTCGATCAGGCCACCGGCGTCATCACCGTCACCAAATTGACCATGAGCGAAGACTCCGGACCAGTTTCGAACCCCGACGGTCTACGCAACCAGATGGAAGGCGGCGCTCTGCAGGGTATGAGCCGCGCACTGGTGGAAGAAGTTAACTGGACTGACACCGCACTTGGCAACACCGATTGGCGCCGCTACCCGGTGCGCCAATTCGGCCAGCCAATGCCGCAACTCGTAACCGTCCTCACCAACCGTCTGGACGTTCCTCAGTTAGGCGCCGGAGAGTGCACCATCACCCTCTCCGCCTCGGCCATAGGAAATGCTGTCTTCGACGCCACCGGCGCTCGTCTGAGGCAAATCCCCTTCACCCCAGTGAACGTGAAGGCCGCCCTGGCCGCAAGACCGTAGTTAAAGTAGTCAAAGGTAGGGCAGGCGGTTTCGCCTGCCCTACCTCTTTTATCCGCGACCATCCGTGTGAATCCGTGGCCAATAGGTTTTAGCCGTTCCCCCGTTGCAAAGACCTACGCGAAGCTCAAGTCCCAATCATTCATCCCGCTGCTACTGGCAACTCCCGCCATTCACCAGATTTCGAGTTGGCGCAAGACAATCCGAAGAATCTGGAATAGGGTATACTTGTCTGTGATTTCCCCGAAACCAGCGCTAGCCGGCGCTATCTTCGCCGTTGCTGGCGCTCTCCTTTTTGCCCAAACCCCTGGTCCTCCCTTTATCAGCGATCTCGGCGTTGTGAACGCTGCCAGCCGCATGCCCGCTCTGCTCGCCGGTGGCTCCATCGCCCGCGGCTCCCTGTTCAGCATCCGGGGCGCACGCCTCGGGCCAGCCAGCCCTGTCCGGGCCCAGAACGATGCTCCTCAAAAAGAGTTGAGCGGCGTTTCCATCCTCATTGGAGCGGGGCCGGCATCCGTGCGGGCGCTTCCGCTCTATGTCAGCGATGACCATATTCTCGCCTTCCTGCCCGCCGATGCACCGTTGGGAGAAAAGAATATTACAGTGAGTCACGGCGGACAGGTCAGCCCTCCACGCACCATCACCGTAGTCCAAAGCAGCGTCGGGATCTTTGGCAGGCAGGTGGAAAACGCGAAGGAGTTGCCCGACTCTCTCCGTATGGTCAAACGCCCTGTATCGTCACCTGGCAAGACCGTCTCCATGCTGGTCACCGGATTGGGAAATGCGACGCAAGACACCCTACGTATTCTGGTTGGAGGCAAACCCGTTCAGAAGATCATCAGCTCACAGCCGGAAGGCACGCCTGGAGTGAATCGAATCGTCTTTGAAATTCCCCCAACCGCCCCGCTCGGTTGCGAAGTGCCTGTCCTCGCAAAAGCAGGCGCATCCTGGAGCAATACCGTTTCCGTTCGTCTCGAAACGGAAACCCAACGCTGCCCCGACATGGATACCTGGATATCCAAATCGTTCATGGCCCGTAATCGCAGTGGCTTCGTCTTCCTGCTTCGCCTCGCATTCCAGGTCGGGCTAAAGAGCCTTGGCTACGACAACTATGTTTGGGATCTCGCAACCGCCGGCTTTTCCAAAGTAAAGGACAATCAGGCTGACGGCGTCTTCATGCTCCCGCCGCGCGGCAGTTGTGCCACCTACACCGGCATTGTGCCGTTGGGCGGCGTGTTGAACCCTCGGACCGTTCCGGAAATTCGGTCCTCCGTTTTCAATATGACGGTCCCGTTCGCACTCCCGGATAACCCGATGCTGTACGGCGGCCCACGCATCGCCTTGGAAGGCCCCAAGGGGGTCAAGAATATCGATCACGATCCGAAGCGGCCGGATTTTTATGTCGCCGACCTCGGAGGCAGCCCGCCCGGTGTCCGCGTGCTGGAAAGCCCGCCGCTGTATCTCGACCCGGGCCGCTACAAGGTTACAGGGCTGGGCGGCGGCGATATCGGCCGGTTTTCCTCGGAGGTGACGATTCCACCGGAGTTGGTTTGGTCGAACCGCGGCGCTGTGCTTGAAATTCAAAGGGCGAAAGGGGTAACAGTTCGCTGGAGTCCAAAGGATAAGGACCGGCTGATCACGGTGATCGCAGCCGCGGTGGATGGCGTCACTGGCGCTACCGGATTGTGTTTGTGCGTCGCGCCAAAGGGCAGTTCGAGTTTCTTCATCCCGCCGGAATCGCTCGCCAACCTTCCGGTCACCTCCGGTGTTAGCCAGGGCGGCTCACCCGAAGCGGGTCTAATATTAGGATCGCTGCCAGACCGCCCGCCGGAACAGTTCCGGGCGGACGGTCTGGATAGTGGCATTCTTATTCCCGGAATGTTCACCGGCAAAAACGTCGCCTTCCGGTAAGCGGCCTACTTCACCGCAACGGTCAGTTTCTGCTGGCTGCGGCCAGAGCCGATGTTCACAATCACTTCCTGATTTCCCGCGGCCAGCCCTTGTGGGACCTTTGCGTTGATCTGAAACAACCCGCCAACCTGGAACGGTACCGCGCCAAAATAGAGCAGCCCCTCCGGAAGAACAGGTTTTCCCCCGATGGTGATGCTTATCGGCAACGACGATTTGGGGAAAACATCGGTCGCGATCTTTCCATCCACGCCCAGTGGCGTTGTCTGCCCTTCGCCGGTTCCGAAGAAGACAACAATAGTATCGGCTGCCGCCGGGTTGCCCGGGCTGTTCGGCGAATTGTCCTGATTGAAAATCGCCCCTGGGCCTACGCCGCTCGAATCAGCGGAAAATAGGCCAGGAACAGCGTCCGTGACTTTTACAGCGAAAGGCAGTGACTTCACCCCCTGATACTCCGCTTCAACCTGGGTCGTGGTCTTGCCGGCCACGCTGTACGGAACGATCACCGCTGATTGGCCACTAGAGACGTAAACGATTGGCGCCGGTGTACCATCAAACAGGAAGCGGGTGCCTGCGGTCGTGGTTTCGAGAAATCCTCCGGCGGTCAGTCCGGCCTTTGCCAATGCGGCTGGGCCGATCTTGGTTCCATAAAGAATCACGATCTCACCAGGGGACACCGTACCTGCGGCGTAGCTAGCCGCATTGGCGACAGCCGCCAATTTCACATCCGGCTCGGCCGGCGGCGGAGGCGCTGCAATATCCGCAATTTTCGAAACGAACGCGTCGCCTGCAATTAACCCAACCGCGCTGCGGCCTGCATATGCCTTCTGGCTGGCGTTCGAGGAAACCGGGAAGTTCGCGGAAACCGTGGTTCCCGTCACATAAGCAGCGCCCGCCGCATCCAGCGCGACCCCGCCAATTGCATCATCGCCACTACCACCCATGTAGCTGACATAGGTGAATGCCGATCCCGCCGGATTAACCTTCAGGAAGATCCCATCTCCGGCAGCCTGGGATTGGCCACCCTGGCCACCATATGTTTTTTGCAGTGCGTCGTCGCTCACTTTGATGTTTGTCGATGTTGTCTGTCCGCCTACGTAGGCGTTGCCGGCGGCATCGATCGCGATGGCCCAACCCACATCGTCGCCGGAGCCGCCAAAGTACGTCGCGTACAACAATCCCGAACCCGCCGGGTTCAGTTTCGCGACAATTCCGTCGCCCCAAAGCATATATCCGCTGGCAGTATTAGGCCCGGAATAGGTGCGCTGGGCGGCTGTCGAGGTAACCGGAAAATCGGGAGAAGAGGAAAGGCCGGTGACGTAAACAGCCCCGGTGGCATCCACCGCCAGGGCACCCACACCGTCATCGCGGCTTCCACCTAGAAAGGTTGAGTAGACCAGTGCGGTGCCTGCCGGATTGATCTTCGCAATGAATCCATCGCCGAATTTGAAGACCGGCTGGATGCTGTCGCTGGCGGTGCCGCCATGCTTGGTCTGGAATGCGCCCGCGGTAACAGGGAAATTCGTGGAGCCAGTTGTTCCGCCCACATAGGCGTTGCCCGCGGCGTCGACGGCAATCGCCGTCCCGGCGTCGAAACTATTGCCGCCAAGATAGGTGGAGTAAACCAGTTGCGTTGCGTTCGGATTCAACTTGAACACAAAGGCGTCACCGCCGTGCCAGATGTCGGTAAACACGCCGCCGCCAAAAGTACCTTGGATAGCCGGCGTCCTAACCGGGAAATTGGTGGAGATCGTCTGGCCGGTTACGTAAGCATTGCCCGCGGTATCGATTGCGATCGCAATGCCACGCTCGTCGAGCGAACCGCCCACGAATGTGGAATAGAGCAAGCTGTTCCCGGAAGGATTCAACTTCACGACGAACGCGTCGCCGCCCTCATGGTAAGTGCTGCTGCGTCCCTGTCCGCCGAACGTGGATTGCACCACACCTGCCGTTGTGCGGAAATTGGTGGAATTAGTGTATCCGGTAATGTAGGAGTTGCCCGCGGTATCCACCGCGATTCCCATCCCAACATCATCGGCATTGCCACCAAGGTAGGTCACGAAGGCAAGCGTTCCGGAGGCAGTGTACTTTGCCAAAAACACGTCGCCCGTCGATTGATGGGAAGCGATACCACCGCCATAGGTTGCCTGGACGGTTCCGCCCGTGGCCGGCAAATCTTCAGACGTCGTGTAGCCGGTAATGTAAATGTTCCCCGAGCCATCCACGGCGATCCCTCGCGCCGCTTCATTCCCGCGCCCGCCAATGTAGGAGGAGTAATTGAGGATCGGATCGATCACTAGAGTTTGAGTGCGGTCATAGGCGCCGACATCGAAGCGCACCCGCGATCCGTTGCGCACGGCAAACGCGCCGGCAACCGTCTTTCGTACCCCACCAATTTCCTGATACAGCGCCGGCTTCTTCCAGCGGATCTCACCGGCCGAAGTAGCGAGCACGAGGTCACCGGCCGCGTCCACGCGGACCTTCTTTGCGCCCGCGATCTGAAACTCAATCATGCGCGGGTCTGAGCCCGGAGCGACAACGAAATCGTATTCGAGTTGGTTCTCCTGCCCGTAGTAAACCAGGTCGATCCCAGGATAAACACTGCGATATCGTACGCGCGAATAGGAGGGGATATCGCGATGCCACCTTGCCGCATCGTCGCCAACAAGATAGTTCGCTTTCGCGGCGATCTGCGTCACGCCTTCCATCACGGCCGCGGCGTTGGCATTGGATAGTGTGGTCCGGATGGAAGCAAATCGCTTCTTCTCGTTGTCCGTCAGCGTCAAAACACTCCCGCCCGCGGGCATCAGCGCAAGGTGGTGCTTGCTGCCCTTGGAAATGAATCGCGCACCGGTCTGGGATTGCCCGAGGTTTTCTTCGAATCGGAGTGCGCCGCTATCAAAGCGGCTCAGTTCTCGCGATGGCGCGGCGCAAAGCGCCCCTGCGAATAGGATCGCGTTCCCGATCGAAAGAATGGCGAGGCTGCTGGCTGGATACATAGTCTCCTTATACGGTCGCGGGGCGTGGTGGTTCACCCGAACAGATCCATTCAGTTTAATATAAAACACGCTAGGCTGATATGCTTTTTGAATGCTCTCACTGCTACTAATCGCCGCCTCCGTAATGCAAGCCGCCTCGCCCGAATGGCCAGGCTGGGCTGGCCCCTCGCGCGACTTCCATCTCACCGCCCGCCCCATCGCATCCACCTGGCCCGCAGCCGGACCAAAGGTTCTGTGGAAGCATGCCCTGCCCTACGGCTCCTCCAGCATCGCCGTCGAAGGCAAGCGGCTCTACACGATGTATCGCGATGGCGACAACGAAGTGGTGCTCGCGCTTGATGCCACCAACGGCAAGAAGGTCTGGGAGTACAAGTACGCCGCGAAGTTTCTCAAGGGCATGAACATGGCCACCGGCCCCGGGCCCCACTCCACGCCAATGATCGACGGCCCGCGCCTGTTCACCGTCGGAGTCAACGGAAAGCTACACTGTCTCGACAAGAAGACCGGCAAGGTCCTGTGGACGCGCGGCCTCATCGAAGAGATGGGCGGCAACGTCATGCTGCGCGGCTACTCCAATTCGCCGCTGCACTACAAGGACACGCTGATCGTGATGCTCGGCGGCAAAGGCCACACCATCGCCGCGCTCGATCTCAAGACCGGCGCCACGCGCTGGCAGGGTGGCGACTTCGGCAACTCACACTCCTCTCCAGTGCTCATCAAAGTGGATGGCCAGGAACAACTCGCCGTCGTCGTCGAAAAGGCCGTCGCCGGCTTCGACCCCAACAGCGGCCGCGTCCTGTGGAGCCATGCCCATGAGAACCGTGGCGGCGACATCACCTCGACTCTGCTCTGGGGCTCCGACAACCTGCTCTTCTTCAGCGGCGCGTATCAAGGCGGCAGCCGCACGCTCGAACTCCATCAATCGGGTGGCGCAACCACGGTAAAGGAGCTCTGGTTTCATCGCCAGATGCGAGTCCATCACAGCGACGTGATGCGCGTCGGCGATTACCTCTACGCCTCGAACGGAGACTTCGGCGGAACCGTCTTCCTCTGCGCCAACGTCAAGACTGGCGAGATCAAGTGGCGCGAACGCAGCGTCGTGCGCGCCAACACAGTGCTGGTCGGTGATCGCGCCGTGATCCTTGACGAAGATGGCGTGCTCCATCTGGCAACCCTTTCACCCGATGGCTACAAGGAGATGGCAAGAGCGCAGGTGCTTGAGAACCTCGCCTGGACTCCGCCTTCCATCGCAGGGACGAAACTCTACGCGCGCGACCGCAAATCGATCGTGGCGTTGGATCTAAAATAGGAGCACCACCCATGCAGAAACTTATCCTCGCCCTCCTCATTGCCTCGGCAGCAATCGCGCAGGATCCGCGCGGCTCCATCGTCGGCAAAGTCTCCGACAAATCGGGCGCGGGCATGCCCGGCCTCGAAGTCCACGCCACCAATCAAGCCACTGGCGTCACCGTCTCCGGCAAGACGTCATCGGCTGGGGACTTCAACATTCCGTTCCTCATCCCCGGCACCTATACCGTCAAAGCCGAATCGGCGGGCTTCAAGAAGTTCGTGCGCAGCGGCATCGAAGTGCGCGTCTCAGAATCCGTAGGCGTCGAAATCAACATGGAGGTTGGTGCTGTAACGGACACGGTGCAGGTCACCGCTGAGACGCCGCTGCTCTCCACCACCGACGCATCCCAAGGCACGGTCATCATCGATAGCGCGGTAACTGAATTGCCGCTGCTTGCCGGAAATCCTGTGGAGTTTGCACTGCTCGACCCCGCCGCGATGAACGAGACCGACATGCGCGAACGCGGAGCCAGCGCCACCAACGCCAGTTCTCAGTGGTCGTCGATGGGAGCGGGCGCCTACAACAACGAGTTCCAGATCGATGGCGTCTCCAACACCTTCGCCGATGGCAGCGGCCATGCGCGCGTCGCGTTCAATCCGCCCGCGTCCGCAATCGGGCAGTTCAAGATCATCACCAACCCGTTTGACGCATCGGCAGGCAACTCCCTCGGCGCGACCGTCAACGTCAGCACCAAGGCGGGCACCAATCAACTGCATGGCGAACTGCACTTCTACGCCCGCAACTCCGCGTTCGACACCACGGACTTCTTCAGCAACAAGCGCAGTGTGGCCAAGACCGTCTATCAGGAGAACCGCTTTGGCGCTTCACTCGGCGGGCCCATCACCGTGCCCAAGCTCTACAACGGCAAGAACCGCACCTTCTTCTTCTACACCTGGGAGCAGGATCTGTGGGCCGTGCCCCAGCCGTACACCGGCACTGTACCAACCGCGAAGCAGCGCAATGGCGACTTCAGCGAACTGCTCGCCATCGGCTCCAGCTATCAGGTGTACGATCCGTTCACCACTCGCCCGACGACGAACAACCGCTTCCAGCGCGATCCGTTTCCGGGCAACATCATTCCGAAATCGAAGTTCAACACTGCGGGTTTCAACCTGGTCAACCTCTTCCCGCTGCCCAATCAACCCGGCGTGACCAACGGCACCAACAACTACTACAATCCGGCGAAGTCTTCGGAGTTCTACTGGGTGCAACTCGCCCGCCTCGATCACGCCTTCAGCGAATCCCATCGCGCGTTCGTTCGCGTCGATTACGACTTCTGGGAAGAGCATAAGAACAAGTACTTCACCACCGACATTCAAGGCATCCAGCTCAACCGCATCAATCGCGGCATCGCCATCGATGACGTGATGCTGCTCACGCCGAACCTCGTGCTCAACATCCGCTATGGCTTCACCGAACAGGATTTTCCCGAACACCGCATCACGCAAGGCATCGACCTGGGCGCACTGGGCTTCTCCCCGAACCTCACCAAACTCATTAATCCCTCACGCGCAACGCTACCCCGCGTGTCGTTCGGCGGCTACTCAGGCTACTCGCAATGGGAGACAGGCGACGGCACCAACAACAGCCTCACACATAACTTCAACGCGAACCTCTCCACGCAGCGCGGCATTCACTCGCTGCGCTTCGGTGCGGACTTCCGCGTGTACCGTGCCTTCCAGAATCGCTACCCGTTCGAGACTGCACCCGATCTCGCTTTCCGCTCCACCTTCACCAATGGTCCGCTCGATACATCGGGCGCATCAGCGATCGGACAAGACCTCGCATCGGCGCTGCTCGGCCTCGCGCAATCCGGCTCCATGTCGAACCCCAACAGCTTCGCCATGCAGAACCTGTACCTCGGCGCATACATTCAGGACGACATCAAGCTCACACGCAACCTCACCATCAACATCGGACTGCGATACGAAGTGGAGTGGCCGATCACCGAACGCTTTGACCGCTTGATCACAGGCTTCGCCTTCAACTCACCAAGTCCGATCGATGCCGCGGCACGCGCTGCCTATGCGGCCAAGCCCATCGCAGCGATTCCTGCGAGCCAGTTCAAAGTGAACGGCGGCCTGCTCTATGCGGGGCAGACAGACACTGGCCGCTCGATGTTCCACATGCAGAAGCTGAACATGCTGCCGCGCTTCGGGCTCGCGTGGCAGGTCTCGCGCCGGACAACGGTGCGCACCGGCTATGGTATCTTCTACGGTTCGCTCGGCGTCAACGCCACCGTGCCGCAGAGCTACGGCTACACGCAATCCACGCCGATCCTCACCACGCTCGATAACGGCCAGAGCTATCCCGCACCGATCTCCAATCCCTTCCCCACCGGACTGCTGCCGATCGCGGGCCGCTCGGGCGGGCTCAGCACCTACATGGGACAGTCGATCGCCTTCCAAAGCCCCGATAAGCGCCAGCCCTACTCGCAGCGCTGGAGCTTTGCGATTCAGGAGTTGCTGCCTTCGATGATCCTGCTTGACGTCAGCTATGTCGGCAACCGCAGCACGCATCTCACGGCCACACGCCAAATCGATGCCACGCCCGCGCAGTACCTGAGCAGGTCCAACGTGCGCGACACGGCGGTGATTAACTACCTCGGCACCGCCTCGCCGAATCCGCTGTACAACCTCGCGCCGCTGTTCACCAGCACCACCATCACCAACGCCAACCTGTTGCGGCCATACCCGCAGTTCACCGGCATTGCGATGGATGGCTCCGATGGCTACGCGTGGTATCACTCGCTGCAGGTCCGCGCCGCGCGCCGCATGAGTCATGGCGTGACGCTGAACGCGGGCTACGCATTCTCCAAGATGATGGAGGCGACCTCGTTCCTCAATGAATCCGATACGATGCCGTATCGCACGCTCTCCGCTTCACACCGCCCGCACCGCTTGACGTTCAACGGCATCTGGGAGTTGCCGGTGGGCCGCAAGCGGGCGTTTCTGAATCAGATGCCCAAGCCGCTCGAAGCGATGCTTGGCAACTGGCAGTTCAGTGCGATCATCATCCGCCAGGCAGGCGCTCCGCTGGCGTGGGGCAACATCATCTTCAACGGCGATCCAAACCAGATCGTGCTGCCGAAGGACGACCGCGATGTCGACAAGTGGTTCAACACGAATGCCGGCTTCAACAAGGTCTCGGGGCAAGCGCTGGCATCGAACATCCGCACGTTCCCGCTGCGGTTGGCGAGCGTGCAGGCCGATGGGCAATCGAAGTGGGATGTCGGTTTAGCGAAGGGCTTCCGCTTTGGTGAGCGCATGATGTTCAAGCTGCGCGGCCAGTGCTTCAACCTGATGAACCATCCGAACTTCGCGGCGCCGAATGCAACCCCAACCTCAACAGCATTCGGACAAGTCACCGCCACCGCCGGCATGTCGCGCAACATCCAAGCCGCCGCAACACTTACGTTCTAATCGTAGCGCGGACATTTTTGTCTGCCGCGTCGACATTCGTGTCGACGTGTTTTTTCAACACAACGCCAGACGTCGACAAGGATGTCGACGCGGCACGCAACATGCGTGCGCCACGCCAACCTCAGCACAGCTCTGCGCCCACTGCCGCAAATTGCTTGAGCGCCCACTCGATGTCCTCCCGCGTATGTGCCGCCGAGATCTGCACGCGAATCCGCGCCTTGTCCTTAGGCACCACCGGAAACGAAAAAGCAATCACGTACACCCCGCGCGCCAGCAGCCCCTCCGCCATCCGCGTAGCGAGCCCCGCGTCGCCAAACATAATCGGCACGATCGGGTGCACGCCCGGCACGACGTTGAAACCGAGCTTCGCGATCTCCTCGCGGAAGTACAGCGTATTCGCGGCGAGCCGCTCGCGCAGCTCCTTCATGGAGCTTGCCAGTTCCAGCGCCTTCAACGACGTCGCAGCCACAACTGGTGCAAGCGTGTTCGAGAACAGATACGGCCGCGACCGCTGCCTTAGCAGTTCGATCACCTCGCGCCTGCCGCTGATATAGCCGCCACTAGCGCCGCCCAACGCCTTACCAAGCGTGCCGCTCAGAATATCGACACGGTCGCGCACGCCGAAGTGGTCGGGAGTGCCGCCGCCGTTGGGTCCGATGAAGCCCACGGCATGCGAGTCGTCCACCATCACGAGCGCATTGTAGCGTTCGGCCAGATCGCAGATCTCCGGCAGCTTGGCGAGGTAGCCGTCCATGGAGAAGACGCCATCGGTGACGATGAGGCGGAAGCGCTGCGCCTGCGCCGCCTGAAGCTTCGCTTCGAGGTCTGACATGTCGCCATTCTCATACCGGTAACGCACGGCCTTCGAGAGACGAATGCCATCGATAATGCTGGCGTGGTTGAGCGCATCGGAGATGATCGCGTCCTCCCCGCCAAGCAGCGTTTCGAACACGCCGCCGTTAGCGTCGAAGCACGACGAGTAGAGGATAGTGTCCTCCGTGCCAAGGAACTCGCTGAGCTTGGCTTCGAGCTGCTTGTGCAGCGCTTGTGTGCCGCAGATGAAGCGCACGCTGGCGAGTCCGTAGCCCCATTCATCGAGGGCGTGGTGCGCGGCCTTGAGGATCTCGGGATGATTGGCGAGTCCGAGGTAGTTGTTGGCGCACATGTTCAGCACGCGCGAGCCGTCGGCGAGGTCGATATGCGCGGCCTGCGCGGAGCCGATGACGCGCTCGTGCTTGTACAGTCCGCTGTCGCGGATCTGCTTGAGTTGGTCGTGCAGATGTTGCTGGAATGTTCCGTACATGGTTAGCTCTCCCAGTTGAGAATGACTTTGCCGCAGCCTCCGCCGGACATGGCGGCGAAGCCCTGTTCGAAGTCTGTGTAGTGCAGGCGGTGCGTGATGACGGGATCGATGCGCAGGCCCGATTGCAGCATGACGGTCATCTTGTACCAGGTCTCATACATCTCGCGGCCGTAGATGCCTTTGATGGTGAGCATGTTGAAGATGACCTTGTTCCAATCGATGGACATGTCGTTGGTGGGGATGCCGAGCATGGCGATGCGGCCGCCGTGGGCCATGTTGGCGATCATGTCGCGGAAGGCGTTGGGATTGCCGGACATTTCGAGGCCGATGTCGAAGCCTTCGTGCATGTTCAACTGCTGCTGCACTTCGGCGAGCGAGGTCTTCGATGAATTGACGGCGAGCGTGACGCCGACCTTGCGCGCGAGTTCGAGGCGCTCTTCGTTGAGGTCGGTGATGACGACGTAGCGCGCGGCGGAGTGGCGGGGGACGGTGGCGGCCATGATGCCGATGGGGCCCGCCCCGGTGACGAGCACGTCTTCGCCGAGCAGCGGGAACGAGAGCGCGGTATGGACGGCGTTGCCGAAGGGATCGAAGATCGACGCGACGTCGAGATCGATGCCCGGCGCGTGACGCCAGATGTTGGTCATGGGCAGCGCGATGTATTCGGCGAACGCGCCAGCGCGATTCACGCCGACGCCTTGCGTGTGGGCGCAGAGATGGCGGCGGCCGGCCATGCAGTTGCGGCAGCGCCCGCAGACGACGTGGCCTTCGCCGGAGACGATCTCGCCTTTGTGGAAGTCGGTGACGTTGGAGCCGGTGGCTTCGACGCGGCCAACGAACTCGTGCCCGATGGCCATCGGGACGGGGATGGTGCGCTTGGCCCAATCGTCCCAGTTGTAGATGTGCAGGTCAGTGCCGCAGATGCCGGTGCGGAGGACGCGGATGAGGACGTCGTTGATGCCGATGGTGGGCTCGGGGATGTCTTGGATGGATAACCCCCGCGCCGCTTGTGCCTTGACGAGTGCTTTCATGATAGTGGTCTTCCTAACCACTATCGTAGGCTTAACGGGGGAGGATTGGTGGGCATACACTCCTCGACTCCCTCCTTACAAAAGCCGCTGCCATTTGTTAGAGTAAGTCTATGAGCCACACGCTTATGGTCGCCATTCCGGAAGATGCGTACCAGGGCCTGGTCCGTTCGGCAAATGAAAAGGGCCAGTCCGCGGAAGAGACTGCCGCGGAGATTCTTGCCGATGCCCTCGGCGATCCGGTCCTGAAACTTGCCGGTTGCCTGACGTTCAACTCTCCGGACATCGCGGAGCGCCATGACGAATATATCGGCGCTGGTATTCTGAGCGGCCCCGAGGGCCAGTGAGTGAGCTTTTCATTGACACATCCGGCTGGGCGGCGTTCCTGGTCCGATCAGAGCCTTTCCATCTCAAAGCCAGTAACCTCCTGAACCAGCATCGCAGGAATGGGCATTCCGTAGTCACGACCAATTACGTGTTCGCAGAACTGATCGCGCTCCTCACGAGTCCGATGCGCGTAGCCCGCACCGAACAGGTCCGAATCGTCGAAACTCTGCGCACCTCAAGTTGGATCGAAGTTGTTCACATTGACGCCTCGCAGGATCAAAAGGCATGGAGATTACTTGCGACGCACACCGACAAAACATGGAGTCTCGCGGATTGCGCGAGCTTCGTTGTTATGAAGGAACGGTCCATTACAACGGCTCTAACGACCGATCACCACTTTGACCAGGCTGGACTGATCCGCCTTCTCAAGTGAGCGACGCCGCCGATTCGTGGATCCGCCCGATCCCCGGCGCGGATATTGTGACGCAAGCGGCGCCTCGGGCAAGGGCGATCAACATCCGCGCTGGTGGACCAACCACTATCGGAGATTTATCGAAGGCATCGGGAAAGGTGCGATGCCTTCCATACAGGGCGGCGAGGAAACAAGTTGGTCGGGCGCGGTGTCCAGTAAATATCCCCCGGCAAAGCCGGGGGATATTTACTCATGCATTCGATGCCTTGAATAGATGGATTCCTCGTACCGTTACGAAACGGTAGCCTAGCCAACTCAGGATTCGTATACAGCCGGAGTGTAGATCATGCATTCTTAAGCCGACACCACCAGGAGCCCAGAATGCAGACGACAACTAGAAACACCACGAAATGAGGCCAGAACACAACGGGCGCCACCAATGTTCGCTTCCAACTTTTCACCTCCAATGCAACGCCTTTTGTATCCATTGAGAAGAGACCATTCTTCTTCCATTCCTGCTCGTCCATCAGGCGGATGCGATTATGGAGTCCTCGGAACAATCGCTCCTGATGCAGATAGTAGGCGTCCAGGAAGAGGAAGAGCGCGGGGGGCAACAGCGCCAGCACCGCGAATTTCAGATTGGAATCCTTGGCAACAGCAAAACCTATGACGGCGGTTGACAAAGTGACCGACCACCCTTTCAATAGAAAAGAGTTCCCCGCCATACGCGCGATGACGGCCTGAATGAACTCCAAGTGTTTGAGCTGCTCAGAGGTCATTTCAAATCTCCTTTTGGGGCGATCTTATCCACGATTCTTGCCATGACCAAAGGATACACCGCATAACGGAATTCGGGCACTAGTTCCTCAATTTCGGAGCTGTCCTGCCTAGGAATATCACTTCGGAGAGACGAAACTTCTTGCCAGAGTGATTCATCAATGGAGTCGCCGTTGACTAAGCCTGCGGCCCCGCCCGTACTTGATATGGAGAATCGAGGAGCGGCCCAGTCCGAGGCGTTCCAATCTGGAAGTTGAGCCTCTTGTCCGCCGATGAAGACTGCTGCGTCCCAGGTCCCAGGGCGTTTGGAGTTGCTGTCGACTAGACCGATGCTGGACAACCAGTCCAACTCGACTGATCCGCGACGCCCTATCGCCGGAGGAAAGACGAGAGCAAGGGCAACTTCCCTGGATGGCTCCTCCGGTCGCGGTCTCTCGAGTTCCACTGGCTCTGGATACTCGGCAGCAATCTGCCCAATCAATGGCGTCAGGAGCGGATGATCGGCGAAAGCAATGCGACCACCTTCGGACAACACCGCTCGTGCCAGACTTACAACCGCTTCATCAATCCGGACCATCTCCTCCTCTCTGGTGCGAACCAATTCTTCGGACCATGCCTCCTCACCCTCCACAGCCACGTCTTCCAGAAAGTCGGCAACCAGGAGAATAGTCATACCCCGCAATCTCGCAGACATTATAGTCCTCCTTTGGCGATCTTCTGAGCGATTTGCGGAATTTCGCTCTCATCGAAAAAATGGATGTCAGACACACTCGAAAGCCATCGGACTGCAGTCTGGCGGAGCCCGGGCAATTGCGCACCCGGAGCGACGACAGCGGGACGTCTGCTCTGGCGCGGGTTGATCTTCGCATGCAAGAGTTGGAAGTCGGCAAGTTCGGCTGGCCTCGGAGTCAGCCAGATGCGGTTCGGATCGCCCGGCAAGGGGGTGGGTGGATAGGCCTCGACCAAGCCATCGACCGTCATCTGCTGCTGGTAGACACCCTCAACAAGAAGTGCGTTGCGCATGGCCTGCCTCATCTGGTGACGTCGACGGAGAATGGCCATCGAGTGCACTATCCGGATGCGGGCGCAAACCTTCTCCAGCCATGATGGATGGAGTTCCCCTGCGTCATTGAGCGCGGTGGCGGGCAACTTCTATTCGCCGGCGATTATCCACCTCCGGCCGGGACACTCCGTCAGAGACCTGGACTGCCAGTAGACCCAGGCGATTCTTGACGGCATAGACCACCTCGTGTCCGACCCATCGCGATTGGTCGATGGTCTTGGTCTCAAGTAACACCACCATAGACTTCCTAGCAAGTTCTTCTGTAAGCCGCTCCTGGAAGTTAACGCCGGGATCGATACGGAACTGATCCAGGAATACTTCGAAATTTCGGCGATTGAGCTCATCAAACAGTTGGTCGGCCAACGACTGCCCTTCACCCCGGCGGTAGCTGATGAAAACCCTATAGTCGTCTGTCGTGATTCCTGCTGCAGAGAAAACGGCAGCCGCAACCTCGCCAGGGTCGGACTTCCAAAAATGTGCTTGGAAGAGGCCGAGTCCATGGGGTAACACAGTTGTAGCCCTGAATCGGAGCGCTTCCGGCAGAGAAGTGATCGCCACATATTTCTGGCTTCCTGTCATTTGGTCCGCCCAGTGGGCGATGGCTCCATAGGAATCGCTTGAGACTGAAGTCCCGTCAGAGGTCAATACGAGGAGACGGTGGCAGGTGGGTTCCGCATGAGCGTTGCAACTGACCGGACCATAGCTCCTAGCACCACAAGGCGCGCCTATGGTTCCGCTGGCCAGGGAAGCGGCCCTTAAGGCTCGGAAGATGGAGTCACCTGCCTGTTCGGCATAGCCCTCAGCTTTCGAACCGCCGGCTGGGAGCACAGAGATTAATACCGGATCTGGACTTGGGATTCCGCCGAAGCATTCACAGACGAGACGACCGTTCTTGAGCCGTTGCAAGATCACGCGAATTCCAGAGTTAAAGACGCTCATAGGCGTAAGTTTACATCAAAAAGATTTACAGTTCTAGAACTCGATGCCCGCTGTCCACCGCGACATGTCCACCGCGTTATTTGACGAACCCACCACCGCTTGCTAGACTTAGGGCAGTTTCCTGCTAAGCAATAACAAGCACGAATATTATGCGCACTACAAAATCTGTCACCATCTCACTACCACCGGCACAGCTTAAATCCGCCGAGCGCCTGGCAAGGAAACAGAATCGCACGATGAGCGAACTCTTCCGTGAGGGGTTGCGCCGTTTGGAACAAGAAGAAGAATGGCGTCCCTCTCCTGTGGTCTTGGCCCAGTTTGGCGAATTGGTCAATCTGCTGCGTCAAGATGCCAACAAGGCCGGGAGAAACAAAATCGCCGATGCGGAGATTGAAGCCGAAGTCGAAGCAGCCCGCAAGGAAATGCGGGGCAGAACCAAGGGTGCCAAGAAACGCTCCGGAAAATGACCAAGGTTGTTATCGACACCAGCGTGTTGGTCTCCGCACTGCATTCCGGCCATGGTCCCAACGGAGCCGTGCTCCAGTTGATACTCCAGGGTCGGCTCATCTGGTGTGTCTCGGATGCAGTGTTAGCCGAGTATCGAGAGGTCTTGAGCCGGTCCAAGTTCAGCTACTTTGACACCAAGGTTGTCGCGGCATTGATGGCATTAGCCAACTCCGGCCAGATGGCAGTCGTCAGCGAGAAATTGATGGTTTCCCCCGATGAATCCGACAACCGATTTTATGAGTGCGCGCAGGCCGCCCAGGCCGATTTCATCGTCACCGGCAACCGCAAGCACTTTGCGAAAGACCTACCGCCTACGAAGATCGTAAACGCCCGCGAGCTTCTGAGTTTGATGGAAGAATAAGGTGGTAGTGGCGGGACTTCGTCGATGAATGCCTCTTTGTTGAAGCTCAGGGTGATGCCTGCAGTGCGACCTTCGCGTCCCCAATTCAGCAGTCACGCCTTTCAAAATTTCTTTTTTCCAATAAAACCGGGCAATTTCCGCCCCAATCGGCCAAATCCCTTGCACCATCATGGTACAAACAAACTGGCGGGAATGGCCTCTTTCTGTCGTCACTTTCCGCCGGTGGATCTTTGAAAATTGATTGAATCCGCAGCGGAGCTCTGTTCAAAGGTCGCGCGGAGCGCTCATGCCGAAAAATCAAAAAAACCGAACGAACCTACTTTTCCCTTTCGAATCAACAAAGCACTCCGCTCATGAACCACGAGCAGGCGTTTTCCTGCACCCCACACGTGCGATCAATGAGTCAGAGGGAAGACCAGTGCTGGGCAAATCGGGGCACGGACAGCCAAATTCCGGCAAACTACGCCGGAAATTGGTGTCAGTCCCCCGATTCGCAGAGTCCCGTGACTGCTTAGAAGCTCAAACGCATCGCGAACTGCACGGCGCGCTGATCGACGGAAGTCGCGCCGATCTTGCCAATGGCGCTGCTGTTGAGGCTCGACGTTGGGTTGCCGAAGCTGGCGTGGTTCGGCAGGTTGAAGGCTTCGGCACGGAACTGCAGGGTACCGCGTTCCATGATCCGGAAGTCCTTCATCAGGCTCGCGTCCACCTTCATCAGGCCGGGTCCGAAGAGCAGGTTGCGTGCGCTGTTGCCGAAGGTATAGGCCGCGGGTGCACGGAACGCCGCCTTATTGAACCACTGGGTGATGTCGGCATTGGCGACGTTGGGGTCGCCGATGAAGTCAGCACGGGTGGAGTAGCAACCGCTGCAGGTTGGCGTGTAGGTGATCGAGAATGGCGAGCCGGACTTCACTTGCGTGAGGCTCGACAAGTTCCAGCCGCTGATCAAGCCGCTCATCCAGCCGCCGTTGTTGAAGTACTTGCGATTGCGGCCGAAGGGCAGTTTGTAAGTGCCGGAGATATTCAGCACTAACTGGCGGACGCCATCGGCGTTGCCGCGTTCTGCTGCTGCGTTGTAGGGGTTCTGTGGACCACCGACGGTGGCGGCGTTATCGAGGCCCTTGTTCCAGGTGAAGTTGCCGAGGATAAACAGATCGCCGGCGACGCGGCGATTCACTTCCACCTGCATCTGATGGGTGATGGAGTTGGCGTTCGTATCGAGCGTGGGGATATCAGACCACGGCTGGAACGGACGGTTGGCCTGCAGGTTGCCGTTAACCTGCGTGAAGGGCAGGTTGCGGTTGTAGGTGTACCACGGCACATGCGTCGCGCGGTTGCCAAGGTAGGTGAGGCGCATGCCGGTGTTCTTCATGATCTGGCGTTCGATGGTGAGGTTCCATTGCAGCGCGAGCGGATTGCGCAGATTGCGATTGACCGCCGTGATGGAAGGGTTCGCACTGATGGTGGAACTGGCCGTGGGGAACGGATTCGCGAGCGTGAGCGACGGGACGTTGCCGGCCGCGGCGGCGAAGTCTTCATGCAGGAAGAACGGGCTGTTGTTGAGCGAGAGCTGGCGGATGCCGATGTAGGCGGGGATCATGCTGTAGTAGTAGCCGAAGCCGCCGCGGACAACGGTCTTGTTGTCGCTGAAGGGGCGATAGGCGAAGCCGAAGCGCGGACCGAAGTTGTTGTGGTCACCATCGATCATATCCTGTCCCCAGCCGTGCTTTTCAGAGGTCTGGTAGGGATAGGCATTGAGGAGCTTCGAAATCGCAGTGCGCGGCAGCTGGCCATCCTGGGTGCGGATGACGAAGGTGCCGGTGGCGAAATCGAAGTTCGACCAGGAGTTGTCGCGTTCCTGCATGACGGTCTGGAGCATGTAGCGGATGCCGAGGTTCAGGGTCAGCTTGGGAGTGATCTTCCAATCGTCCTGGAAGTAGGCGCTGTAGCGGGTCTGATGCAGCAGGTTTACCTGCGTGGCGGTTTCGCGGGCGCTGGAGACGGGGTCGCCGAGCAGGAAGTCGGCAAAACCGTTGCCGGTGTAGCGGGCGTTGAACGTGAATGAACCGAAGGCCGCGCCGCCTACTGACGGGTTGGTCGCGACGCGCATGAAGGCGAAGTCAGCGCCGGTTTTGAAGGTGTGGTTGCCGCGGATGAAGGTGTAGTTTTCAATCCACTGGATGGTGATCTGCGGAGCGCGTTCGCTGCCGCCGTAATCACTGATGCCGGTAATGCCGCTGATGCTTATGGTGGGGAGACCGCCGACGGGAACCGGAGTGAACAGATTCGGAATGATGGTGCCGGGATCGAAGTCGAGGTTCTGGCCGAGGCGCACGCTGGCGTGGCTGAAGTAGGCGATCTTCATGTCGTTGATGGCGTTGTGCGGCATGGTGCGGGTCCAGCTGAGGCTGCCGCTCTTGGTGATGTAGCCTGCGTCTGACCAGTTGCCGTAGTTGTTGGGCGTGCCGCGCGATACAAAGTAGGGGCTGCCGATGGAGTAGCTCAACGACAAGGCCAGCGAATCGAGTTCGGTGAGTTTGTGATCCACTTTCACGCTGCCGCGGTTCACATCGAACAGGTTGACGACGCTCGATGCGTAGTTGAAGCCGGGGATGGTGACGTTGCCGGTGGGCATAAAGGCCATCAGCTTCACCGACCGCGGGTCGAAGCGCGAAGCGGGGATCTGATTGTTGGGGAATGGCGTCTGGTTGGCGAGCGGATCGTTGACTCGCGTTGCGCCAAAGTTGCCGGCGCGCCAGTTGTCGGTGGCGACGTTGAGGTTGGTGGCTTTACCGGTGCGTTCGAACAGTCCTTCGTAGGCGACGGAGAAGAAGGTGCGGTTCTTGATGATCGGACCGCTGACGGCGGCGCCGAATTCGTTGCGCACGAACTGGGGCTTATCGAGCGCGGTGGAGAAGAAGTTCTTCGCCGTGAGTGCGCGGTTGCGGTTGTATTCGAAAAGGCTGATGCGCAGGCGGTTGGTGCCTGCTTTGGTGATCATGGAGATGGCGGCAGATCCTTCGTTTTCGGCCTTGGCGTTCATCGATTCCACTTTCACTTCCTGCACGGTTTCGAGCGACGGCGTGGTGGTGAGCTTGGTGGAGTAGGAGTAGGATGCGCCGCCGTTGCCGGTGTCGTTGAACGACACGCCGTCGACGCTGTAGCTGTTGCCGCCCCAATAGAGGCTGCCGGCGATGCGCGGGTTGTTGGCGCTGTCGGAGGTGACGCCCGGTGTGAAGAGCACGAGGTTATCGAGCGTGCGGCCATCGAGCGGGAGATTCGCGACCAGATGCGAGTCGACGACCGACGAGATGGATGATGTTTCGGAGGCGATGACGGGGGCTTCCGCGGTCACGGTGACCTCTTGTTCCAGGCGCCCGGTTTCGAGGCGGACATCCTGGCGAACGGTCGCATTCAGTTGCAGCGTGATGTGCGAGATACTGGCTTTCTTGAAGCCTGCAACTTCGACGTGAACAGCATACATGGCGGCCGCGAGGTTCGGCGCAGTATAGTCACCGCTGTTATTTACAATCACATCGACGCCGATGTTGGTCTCTTCGTTGACCACTCTAACTTTCGCACCTGGAACGAACGCGCCCGAGGCGTCCTTGACTGATCCTAAGATCGTACCCGTAGTGGTTTGGGCCCACGAGGTGGACACGGCCAAGGCCGTGAGCAGAAGTAGGGTTCGCATAGCAAGACTCCTTATTTTTTCAAGAGTAACATATGCGGGAGGGCACGGTGTGATAAAAGACGTTGTCGTGATCGGCAACCTGGTGACGCACTCATTTACTGATGAATGCCCGGATTGTGTCAATGAACTTTCGAGTCTCTTCGATGAACGGGTTGTGGCCACTTTCTTCGAACATGACGAATTGGGCGGTGGGGAGGTAGCGCTTATACTCCACGGCAAACCGTGGGATGGAGACGCGGTCGTAGCGGCCTGCCATGACCAGAACGGGCATGGTGAGTTTCTTTAGGTCGAGGCGGAAGTCGAGGGCGGCGATGTCGCCTCCGATCAGAAAGTCGGCATCATCTCCAGCGATGGCGTAATAGACATCATTGTTGGAGGGGTCGTCCCAGGCCAGTTTGGCTTTCGAGGCGTCGTGATAGTAAACCATGCCAATCGGGAGTTGGTAGGCGTCCTGATGCTCCTTCGAACTGGAGTGATGGCCCTGGCGGCGGAGAGCCATCACCTTCGCCCAGACCTCAGGGCATTGGTTGCGCAGGATCTGATTGCAGCTATCGTTATTGGCCTGCCACATTTCACCGCTGAAAAACGTGTCGGCCAGGATGAGTCGCTTGACGTGCTGCGGATATTGAATGGCGTAGGCCTGGGCGACCATACCACCGTAGGAGTGGCCAAGGAGGTTGATCTGTTCGAAGCCGCGGACTTTGCGGAAGGCTTCGAGATCGGCGATATCGCGGGCGAATGTGTATTCCCTTTTCGCTTCCGCGCGAGCGGATTTGCCTCGGCCGAAGGCGTCGAAGTAGATTACCTGGGCGACATCGGAGAGTTGAGAAAAGGAAGGGTGGAAGTAGTTGTGCGAGGCGCCGGGGCCGCCCGAGATCAGCACCAGCGGCTCGCCGCGGCCTTCGGTTTCATACCAGAGCCTGGCCCCATTTGCAGTAACGAAATCGCCAGGAGCGTGCTTTATCTGCGATAGCGGGACTTGCGCGGCCGCGATGGAGACGAGCAATAGAGCGGCAAACACGAGGCCTCCGTTAGCGCAGGTTGAACTTCTTCATCTTGTAGCGCAGCCGGTCGCGACTGATGCCGAGAGCCTTGGCGGCCTGCACCTGATTGTTGCCGGCGTTCTGCAACGCACTGAGCAGCAGATGGCGCTCCTGGCCATCGAGCGACTGATCGTCAGGCGCTGCGACGGCTGGTGCATTACCGCGCAGGTACTGAGGCAGATCGTGGATATCGATTTTGCCATCGACGGCCATCATGCAGCCGTGACCGATCACGTTTTCCAGTTCGCGCACGTTGCCCGGCCACGGATGATTGGCGAGCACCATTTGTGCGCGATGGGTCATGCCGGAAACGTCCTTGCAATACTGCGAGGCGAACTTCTTGATGAAGTAGCTCTCAAGCAGCGGCAGGTCTTCCTTGCGGTCAACCAGATTTGGCGTGTGCAGTTCCACCATCGACAGCCGGTAGTAGAGATCTTCACGGAAAAGTTTCTCGCCAATGCGGTCGCGCAGATTGTAGTTGGTTGCGGCGACAACGCGCACATCCACCTTACGAACCGCCATGGAACCGACGCGCTGGATCTCCTGATTCTGGAGGACGCGCAGCAGTTTGGCCTGGGTGGCCATGGGCATGTCGCCGATCTCGTCCAGGAACAGCACGCCGCCATTGGCCTGTTCGAAGAGGCCGGTCTTATCGTAGGTTGCGCCGGTGAAGGCACCCTTGACGTGACCGAACAGTTCGCTTTCGACAAGGGTTTCGACAACCGCCGCACTGTTGCAGACAACGAATGGACGCATGGATACAGGACTGAGGCGATGCAGAGCCTTGGCGATGAGTTCCTTACCGGTTCCGGTTGTCCCGGTCACCAGGCAATTGCGGAAGTGCGGGGCAACGCGCTGGATGAGCGCGAAGACATCCCACATCAGCGGACTACGGCCGACCATGCCTTCAAACTGGCAGGTCTCCATCAGTTCGCTATCGAGCTCTTTCGCCCGCTGCCTGCGGCGCGCGCCTTCGGCCAGTTTCTGAACTCGCTGACGGAACGACGGAATGTCGATGGGCTTATTGACGTAGTCGGAGGCGCCCTTTTTGATGGCCTCGACCGCAGACTCAGTAGAGTAATGCGCCGTCATCAATACGATATCGATGGAGGGGTCCACTTGCACCACTCGTTCCAGCAGTTCCATGCCAGTGATGTTCGGCATCATAAGGTCGAGCAGGACGATTTGGGGCCGCTCGCGGAGGACGATGTCAAAGCCTTCTTCCGGATCGGTGGAGGAGAATATCTCCAGCCGTTCGCCGGACAGTGCTTCGCCAACCAGTTCCAGGCTGAGCGGATCATCGTCGATTGCGACTAACTTTACCAGCGCACTCATGCAAGCAGTTCCCGAATACGGTTACGCAAATGGGTCATCTCCACAGGCTTCGTTATATAGTCACGGAATCCGGCGTCCAGCGCACGCTCCCTATCTCCGCGCATGGCAAATGCTGTAACAGCGATGACCAATGCTTCCCGATCGGATTCCAATATAGCAGCCAGCGTCTGGAAGCCGTCCAACCCGGGCATTTGCAGATCAAGGATCGTAAGATCCGGATTCAGCTCTTTGTATAATCTTACCGCGTTCGCCCCGTCTTCAGCTTCATGGACTTCATAAGAATCCAATTCCAGTATTTCGCGCAACAGCTCGCGGTTCGCCGGATTGTCATCGACGAGCAGAATGGTTGTCATGAATGAGAGCTTTTGGCGGCGATCACGGTCCGTAATTCATTCAACAAATCATCTTTCCAGGCACGGCCTTTTTCAAAAAGCGCTTCGGCTTCGGCGCGCAAGGCGGCGGCTTCCTGTTCCGTGAGTTCCTTGGCTGTGAGCACAAACACGGGAATCTCCTGCCAATCGGGATTGGCGCGCAACTGGCGCAGAAATTCGAAGCCATCCATTTCCGGCATGATCAGATCGAGAATAATGCCATCCGGGCGGCCAGCCGCCATCTGTTCCAGAGCATCCTTTCCGCTGGTGACAAGCAGCGGCGTATAACCGCTGGTTTCGAGGATCTCTCGAACCAGGCTGAGCGCTTCCGGCTGGTCATCGATAACCAGTATCTTGCGCGGCCCGTTTGTGCGCGGGGCAACGTGTTTGGTAATCACGTGGAGCAGGTCGCCGCGCTTGACGGGCTTCACCAGGTAGTCGGCGGCACCGAGGGCGAAGCCGACTTTCCTCTCGTCCACAACAGAGACGATGATAATCGGAATAGCCGAGGTTTGAGGCGAGTGCTTCAGTTCGTAGAGGGTTTCGAGACCGCTCTTGCCGGGCATCAGCATGTTGAGCGTGATTGCGTCAGGCATGATGCGGCGGGCCTTTTCGAGCGCTTCCGTACCGGAGTTGGCGGTGACGGTCTGGTAGCCTGCGGGCTCAAGCCAACTGGTAAGCAGTTCCCGGCTGGCGGGTTCATCGTCGACAACCAGCACAAGAGGAACTTCCCGCTCCGAATGAATCTGAAGGCCTCCGGGCACCGCGGCCAGTTCGGCGGCTTCGGGCCGTGAACTGTCAGGCAGGGTAAAGGTAAAGCGGCTTCCTCTGCCAGGAGCACTATCAACAACGATGCTGCCGCCGTGGCCTTCCACCAGACGTTTGGTAATGGCAAGGCCAAGCCCTGTGCCTTCGCGAATGCCCTTGGTGGATGGAGCCGCCTGGCGGAACGGATCGAAGATGATCTCCTGATCCTCAAGCGGGATGCCGATTCCGCTATCGACAACACTGAGGCTCACCATAGCTGGAATCCTTGCCGATTCCACGCGGACTTGGCCGCCTTCGGGGGTGAATTTCAGGGCGTTGCTGAGCAGGTTATAGAAGACCTGTTTGGTGCGGACACGGTCGGCATAGACCAGAACATGTGCATCCACAAGGTTATCGACAATCAACTTTTTGTTGATGGCAACCGGACGGACCGCAGCAATGACTTCGGCGACAACGGCGGCGACGGCGAAGAACTCGCGCTGCAATTCAACTCGGCCTGCTTCGATTTTGGAGAGATCAAGAATGTCGTTGATCAATTCCAGCAGATGCCGCGCACCTTGTTGAATGTGATTAAGGAAGCGCTTCTGTTTATCGGTGAGCGGACCGGGTGTGCCTTCAGAGAGAAGATCGGAGAAACCGATGATGGAGTTGAGCGGCGTGCGCAGCTCATGGCTCATGCTGGCGAGAAATTCACTCTTCAGCAGGTTGGCTCGGACCACTTCCTTGTTGCGGACTTCCAACTCTTCATTGGCGCGCACCAGGTTTTCGGTGAGCTTGCGGATCTCCTGCTCGGACCGGCGCTGTTCGGTGACGTCGCGGACAGTGGCCATCACGCCCTGGCCTTCGTCGGAACGGACCGGGCTCAGCTTGACGTCCACGGGGAATTCGGTGCCATCCTTACGCAGACCCCATAGTTCGAGGCCGGTACCCATGGGGCGCGAAACGGGATCTTTCGTATACTGGCGGCGGACGGTGGGGTGACTGGCGCGGAAACGATGCGGGATCAGCTGCTCCACGCGCATCTGCAGCAGCTCTTCGCGGGTATAGCCGAAGATGCGTTCGGCTTCGGTATTCACGAGGAGCAGGCGGCCGTGTTCGTCGACCTTAAGAATGGCATCGGGCGCGGCTTCAATGAGGCGCTGGTAGAGTTGTTCGTTTTGAGCCTCTTCCAGTAGGCGCATGGTTTCGCTGATGTCGCAACCTACACCGGCGAAATAAGCAATGGTGCCATCACTCTTGTGAATGGGGAAGATGGCCTCATGCAACCACTTCATTTCGCCACCGGGGAGGGTGATGCGGAAACGGACTTCGTGGCGCGCGGCGCCGGCGATCAACTCGGCCTTCACTTCAGCAAGAATGGCGAGGTCGTCCGGGTGCACCGAAGCCACCCAGGAATCCATTTCGAATGAAAGACCAGGGGTGCGGCCCCAGTGCCGTTCCATGAAAGAATTCACGTATAAGAAGCGGCTGAAATCGGGCGCGGAGATCCAAATGGAAATGGGGGAATGCTGCGCCAGCTGCGCGTACCACTCTTCGCTGAATTGGAAAACTGTTTCCTTTTCGCTCATGGGCAAGTAACAGATTATCTCAGAAATCAGGAGGGCATGCAGGGCAGGCGAAACCGCCTGCCTCACCACTTATTTCTTTTCGTTCTGGGGGGCCAGCGACACGGCCAGGTAGTTTGCAACCTTCGCTTCATTGCGCGCCACTTCATAGTATGCGGCCTTTAGCAGCTGATCTTTGCGATTGAGCAGCGTTTCGCGGATGGTCTGCTGCACGCGCGGGTCCTGCAGGTCGCGCTGGCCGGCCGGTTCCTTGGAGATGACCTTCAGAATGCGGTAGCCTTCCGGCGTGGGGATGACGGGCGAGGTCTGGCCGGGCGAAAGGGACATGACCATCTTGCGCAGTTCCGTGTTGGCCTTATCGAGAGCGGACGCGGTGATATAGCCCAGGTCGCCACCGTTGGGTGACGAGTTGGGATCTTCCGAGTAGTTCTGCGCAAGCATGGAGAAGTCTTCGTTCTTGCGCAGGCGCTCTTCGATCATTTGGATTTTCTTCTTGGCCTGTTCGGGGCTGGTGGCCTTGTCGCCCTTCAGGTTGCGGACGCTGGGATCAGGGAACGGGGTGACCAGGATCTGCGCCATGTGGATCTGCGGCTCGGCGAGGTTAAAGCTCGAGCGGTTGGCGTTGTAGAAGTCGGCGACATCTTTATCGCTGATGTTGATGTGCGAAGAGATCTCTTTATTGAACAGCTTCTGGATGCTGAGGTCGCGGCGGAGCTGCGTCTTCAGGTCATCGATCGTCATCTTCTTGGCGTCGAGCTGCTTCTGGAACTCTTCCTGCGTATAGGGCGATTTGAGTTCGGTGAACTTGGCGTCGACATCGGCATCGACGGCCATGAGGCCGAGCTTTTCGGCGCGCTGGAGCATGATTTCGTTATCGATCATACTGCGCAGCACCTCCATCTTCTGGATGAGGGTCTGGTCGTCTTTGGCCCGATCGGGCGGGGTCTGGAACTGATAGCCGAACTGTTTATCGAGGTCCGCGTTGGTGATAGAGCGTCCGTTGACGGTGGCGGCAACGTTGGCTGGAGCGGATTTATTGCAGGCGGTATGGAGTGAGGCGCACACCACTACGGTGAGTAAGGCAATTCGGCGTTGAAACATAAGCGAGATCTTATTCTAGCGTAGTTGGGTAGGGGGGTGTGGGGCTGTTGTGGTGTAGGGCAAACCGGGACGGACAGCCAGATTCCGGCAAACGGCGCCGGAAACTGGTGTCAGTCCCTGTTTTGCACGGCGTCGTGTTCACAGCAATGCGGGTAGGTCGGCGGCTTCGCCGAATTTGGCCCCTTTGTGGTTGGCGTCGATGTTCTTGAGGAGGCCGCAGAGGACGGCTCCGGCGCCGACTTCGATCCACTTGTCGACGCCTTCGTTGATGAGAAGGCGGATGGTTTCGACCCAGCGGACCGGGTTCGGCACCTGCTGATAGAGGCCTTCGCGGGCATCGGCTCCTGAGGTGATGAGGCGCGCCTGCCAGTTGTTGACCAGCGGCACGGCGAGTTCGGCGAAGTTGGCGGCGTCAAGATCGAGCTTCAGCTGTTCCTGCGCGGGCTTCATGAGAGGGCAGTGGAACGGGGCGCTGACGGGCAGCGCAATGGCGCGCTTGGCGCCAGCGGCTTTCGCAAGGTCCATGGCGCGGGTGACCGCGCCGGTGTGGCCGGCGATGACGATCTGATCCGGTGAGTTGAGATTGGCGGCGGTGACGACTTCGTCCTGCGCGGCGGCGGCGAGAATCTCGTCGAGCTTGCCATCGGGGAGCTTCAGGAGTGCGGCCATTGCGCCCACGCCTTGCGGGACGGCGGCCTGCATGTACTGGCCGCGCTTGCGAACGATGCGCAAGGCGTCGGCAAAGGGGAGTGAGCCGGCGGCGACCAGGGCCGAGTATTCGCCGAGGCTGTGGCCCGCGACGAAGTCCGGCGCGAAGCCGTTTTCCTTCAGCACGGTGAAGGCGGCGATGGAGACGGCCACCAGCGCGGGCTGGGTGTTTTCGGTCTTTTTGAGATCCTCTTCCGGACCTTCGAAGCAGAGTTTGGAGATGGAGAAGCCGAGTGCGTCGTCGGCCTGCTCGAAGACGGCCTTCGCACTGGGGTATGATTCAGCAAGGGACTTTCCCATTCCTGCAAACTGAGAGCCCTGCCCTGGAAAAAGAAACGCTTTTTTATTCATGAAACATCTATTCTATCTAAACCTAATATGAGCGAAGCAATTCTACTGGTTTCGTTTGGCGGCCCTGAGGGCCCGGACGACGTGATTCCATTTCTTGAGAACGTGCTGCGCGGGCGCAACGTGCCGCGCGAGCGGATGCTGGAGGTGGCCGAGCACTACAACCATTTCGGCGGCGTGAGTCCGATCAACGGGCAGAATCGCGCATTGTTGGAGGCTCTGCGGGCTTTGCTCGCCGAGAAGGGTCCAGCGCTGCCTGTTTATTGGGGCAACCGGAACTGGAATCCGATGCTGACGGACACGATGGCCCAGATGCGCGCCGATGGTATCACCCGGGCGTACGCGTTTGTGACCTCGGCCTTCAGTTCGTACTCGGGGTGCCGGCAGTATCGCGAGAACATCGCAGCGGCGGGGCCTGGTCCGGAGGTGCTGAAACTGCGCGTTTATTACAACCATCCGGGCTTCATCGAGACGATGATCGACAATGTGCGCGCGGAGTTGGCGAAGGCTCCGGAGGCGGAACTGGTGTTTACGGCGCACAGCATTCCGACGTCGATGGCGGATAGCTGCAAGTACGTCGCACAGTTGCAGGAGGCGTGCCGGCTGGTGAGCGAGGCCGTGGGGAAGGAGTACCGTTTGGCGTTCCAGAGCCGCAGCGGTCCGCCGACGCAGCCGTGGCTGGAGCCGGACGTGAACAAGGTGATCGCCGAGGTGAAGACGGGCGCGGTGGTGGTGGTGCCGATCGGCTTTGTCTCGGATCATATGGAAGTGATGCACGATTTGGATACGGAAGCTGCGGAGACTGCGGCAGAGCACGGCGTGCGGTTCCTGCGTGCGGCTACGGCGGGGTGCGATCCGCGGTTTGTGGCGATGATCCGGGAGTTGGTGTTGGAGCGGATGGGGCAGCATGAGG